>JAEAMF010000910.1_pt1 | contig 27348 bp, 21 predicted proteins | sample 8958721 | NCBI WGS metagenome assembly JAEAMF01 (sample SAMN16933255, study PRJNA681124) | bioreactor sludge metagenome | isolation source: anaerobic bioreactor treating anionic surfactant - SDBS | place: India: Bengaluru | collected 2019-02-28 | reverse complement strand
GAGGCCCTCAGGGCCAGCCAGCAACCTCTCTGACGGTCCCCGGCTGACGGTCCCTGTTCTCTGGACGTGCGCTCACTGAGCGCCGGCGTCTACCTCGTGTCACTCACGTCCGGCGAGGTGAAGACGACCGCCAAGCTCGTGCTCGAACGCTAGTCTTCCGGCCGACCTCTGCGGCGGCCGTCGTCTGTCTCTCCGGAGCGCCTGCCGGGCGCTCCGGAGGTTTCCAGAACCGCTTGCATCCGGTCGGACCGGTGTTAAGATGCCGGGATGCGCATCGCGGCAATGGGCGAGGACCGGCTCATCCAACTCATCTCCTCTGTCGTCAAGGCGCGCGGCAACGTCAAGGTGGGTATCGGCGACGACTGCTGCGTCCTGGCCGACGGCACCGTGATGACCACCGACTGCTACGCCGAAGGCGTACACTTCCCTGTTTTGCATGGGTCCCATTCGTTCCCTGCGTCCTTTTTCGCCGCCGGCGCGCGCTCGGCCTGTGCCTGCCTATCCGACGTCGTCGCCATGGCCGGCCGCCCGAGCGTGCTGCTCGTCGGCCTGGCCGCGCCGAAATCGACCACCGACGCGCAGGTCCGGCAGTTGTACCGCGGCATCGAGGCGGCCTGCCGGCCGCTGGGCTGCGAGGTCGCGGGCGGGGACATCATCGCCCTGGAGCGCCTGGTATTGTGCCTCTCCGCCGTCGGTCGCACCCGCCACCCGAAGCTTCGCTCGTCCTGCCGGCCCGGCGATGCGCTCTACGTCACCGGCAATGTCGGGGCGAGCGAAACCGGCCGGCTGGCGCTGCTGCACCGCCTCGGGCCGCGCCGGTTCCGGCGGTCGATCGCGCGCCACCGTTTGCCGTTGCCCCGGTTCGAAGTAGCGCGTACGCTTGCGCCGCGTACCCACGGCCTGATTGACACCTCGGACGGCATCGCCACCGATGCCCGGCACCTGGCCGAGATGAGCCGGGTACGCATCGTGCTCGACGCCGAAGACCTGCCCGTCAGCGCCGAGACCCGCCGTTACTGCCGGGCGCGCGCGCTGGACCCGGTCGAGTTCGCCCTGTCGTCGGGCGAGGACTACGAACTGCTCTTCTCCTCACCCCACATCATTCCGAAATCGGTCAAGGACGTCACGGTAACGCGTATCGGCCAAGTCGAACGCGGAACCGGTCTCTTGCTGAGTCGCTTCGGCCGGACATCACGCCTGCGACTGCAGGGCTACGACCACCTGTCCGGCTGCTAGCTCATGTGGATAACCTGTGGACAACTGCATTGGTCGGCGTCTGCGGACAACACCGGACTGATGCATCGTCCCTTTTAGTTGTAATTGATGCGCAGCACCCCCGTTCGGCTAAGAGTCAATTTGTCCAGTACTTATCGAATTGCAGGGATGTTATCTTCGAACGTTGACAACGCAACTCGTTGTAGTATAACTACCGCGGTTACTATATGAAGTGTCCTCAGTGCGGCTTCGACGACGACCGGGTGCTGGATTCACGTCCGGTGCAGGAAGGCGCGGCGGTCAGGCGCCGCCGCGAATGTTCGAAGTGCCGGCAGCGCTACACGACCTACGAGTACATCGAGCGTACGCCGTTGATGGTCACCAAGCGCGACGGCCGGCGGGAGCCATTCGACCGCGACAAGCTGCTGTCCGGCATCATGCTGGCCGTGCGCAAGTGCCCGGTCGCCCGCGCCACGGTCGAGAAGCTGGTCAGTGAGGTCGAATCGTCGCTGGCCGAGTCCGGCCGCATCGAGGTAACTTCGGAGAAGATTGGTGAGCTGGTTCTCGGACGGCTGGCCGGGATTGACCCGGTCGCCTATATCCGGTTCGCTTCGGTGTACCGCCATTTCGAGAACCTGGAACAATTCGTGAAGGAGATGGAAACCCTCAAGGAAGGGAGCAAGCGTGCCGCAGGAGCAGGAAGTCAAGTCGCCGGCTGAACCCGGCCAGTCCGAGCAACCCCGCTGTTTTGACACCGTCCGCAAGCGCGACGGCGAAGTCGCCCCGTACGACCGGAGCAAGGTCGCGGCCTCGATATTCCTCGCCGCCCGTTCGATCGGCGGCGAAGACCGCCGGCTGTCCGACGACCTGGCCGGCGAAGTCGAAGCCCGGCTGCGCGAGCAGTTCGGCCGGGCCGCGCCCTCGGTCGAAGACATCCAGGACACGGTCGAGAAGGTGCTGATGGAGAAGGGCCACGCCCGCACCGCCAAGGCCTACATCCTCTACCGCGAACGCCAGAACCAGCAGCGCATCCGCCGGATGCTGGGCGCGAAGAAGGAGATGACCGACTTTGCGTTGTTCGTGCGCACGACCGACGATTCGATCGACACCTGGGACCGCGAGCGCATCGCCCGGGCGCTGGTGCGCGAGACCCAGCTGCCGCCCGAGAAGGCCGACGTCATCGCCGCCGAGGTCGAGGGCGTCATCGTCAACTCCGGCGTCAAGCACATCACTTCGAGCCTGGTGCGCGAGGTGGTCAACACCAAGCTCATCGAGCACGGCTACGAGGAGCAGCGCAAGCGCCATGCCCGGCTGGGCGTGCCGCTCTACGACGTCGAGCGCATCCTTTTGTTCAAGAACAAGGAGAACGCCAACATCCCGCACAATCCCGAGGCCACCAACATGACGCTGGCCGAGTGGATCAACAAGCAGTTCGCGCTCTCCTCGGTATTCGACCACGACGTCGCCGACGCCCACACCCGCGGCGACATCCACCTGCACGACCTCGGGTTCATCAACCGGCCCTACTGCTCGGGCCAGTCGCTCGAGTACGTCAAGAAATTCGGCCTGTCGCTGCCCAACGCGCTGTCCATCGCCAAGCCGGCCAGGCACGCCGACACGCTGCTCGCCCACATGGTCAAGTTCTCGGCCGCCCTGCAGGGCCACTTCGCCGGCGCCATCGGCTGGGACGCGGTCAACCTGTTCATCGCGCCGTTTATCACCGGCATGAACGACAAGGACGTCCACCAGCTCGCCCAGATGCTGGTCTACGAGTACTCCCAGCAGAACGTCGCCCGCGGCGGCCAGGCAATCTTCTCGGACATCAACCTCTACTGGGAAGTGCCCAAGCACTTCGAGGAGGTCGAGGCGATCGGGCCGGGCGGCGAATACACCGGCCGCAAGTACAAGGAGTACATCGCCGACTCCCAGCGTTTCGCCTGGGCGATGTTCGACATCTACCGCGACGGCGACGCCTCGGGCCGGCCGTTCTTCTTTCCCAAGCCGCTGGTCCACATGACCAACAAGTTCTTCGATACGCCGGGCTCAGGCGACTTCCTGAACCACATCTGCGACGTCGCGGCCGAGCGCGGCAACACCTACTTCGTCTTCGACCGCGGCGAAACCGCCAAGATCAGCGAGTGCTGCCGCCTGAGCTTCAAGCTCGAGAAGAGCGACATCTGCGACGCCAGCACGCCCTGGAAGATGCGCTACAGCGCGCTCCAGAACGTCACCATCAACCTGCCGCGCATCGCCTACCGCGCCAACCACGACGAGGCGACGCTGGTCAAGCTGCTGAAAGAACAGCTCGTCCTCGCCGCCGAGGCCCACGTCCAGAAGAAGGCGTTCATCGAGCGGCTGCTGGCGCTCAAAGCCGACGGCCCGCTGGCGCTCTTGACGATGGAACGCGACGGCGAGCCCTACCTCCGCATGCACCGGGCGACGTTCCTGGTCGGCATCCTCGGCCTCAACGAAATGGTCCAGTACCACCTCGGCCACCAGCTCCACTCGGGCGACGAAGCGTTCCGCTTCGGGCTGCGGGTGATGGCCGAAATGTACCGCGAGTGCCGCCGGTTGTCCGAGCGGTACAACATGCGCTTCGTGCTCGAGCAGACGCCGGCCGAGTCGACCGCCTACCGGATGGCCAAGCTCGACCTCGAGTATTTCCGCGACCAGGCCCAGCAGGTGGTCAAGGGCTCGATGGACGACGGCTCGACCTACTACACCAACTCGACCTACATCAACGTCGGCGAAGCCATCAACCCGATCCAGCGCGTCTACCGCGAAGGCAAGTTCCACGACATGATCGAGGCCGGCGCCCTCACCCACATCTGGCTGGCCGACTCCCGGCCGCCCAAAGAATCGGTGGCCGACTTCGTGGTCAAGACGTTCCAGCACACCCGCAACGCCCAGGTCGCCTTCTCCCCCGAGTTCACGACCTGCACGCGCTGCGCCCGCACGACGCGGGGCCTGGTCGAGGTCTGCCCGTACTGCGGGTCCGCGGACGTCGACTTCATCACCCGGGTCACCGGCTACTTCTCGCGCGTCTCCGGCTGGAACGCCGGCAAGCGGGCCGAGCTGCTCGACCGCTACAAGCCCGGCATCAACCGGGCCGACATCACGCTAAGTTGAAGGTGCGCGCCCGGGTCAAGCCGGGCTCCCGCCAGGAAAGTATCGAGCGAGCCGGCGACGGCTCGCTCGTCGTAAAAGTGAGGGAACCGGCGCTGGAAGGCCGGGCCAACGAGGCGGCCCGGGCCGCGGTGGCCGGGTTCTACGGAGTTCCGAAGTCGGCGGTCCGGCTCATCTCCGGCGCGCACGGTCGAAACAAGGTCTTCGAGGTACTCCGGCCCTAGCCCCTCGTACCTCGACCCTCGTCCCTGCTCAGCTGTACTCGGTCAGCAGCTTGAAGTCGTTGGGCTGGAGCTGGTAGTCGGTCTTGACGTCGATGGCCAGCTCGTAGCGCTTGGCAAACTCGCTCAACCGGTCGAACCACTCCGTCGTCAGGTAGTCGGTCATCCAGGGCGCGGTCATCACCCGCAGCCGCTTGCCCCGGATCTTGGCCTGGCGCGCCAGTATCGCCCGCTGGATCTTCATCGCGATTTCGGCGCGCGACCGGACCCGGCCCGAACCCTTGCAGGTCGGGCAGGTCTCCTGCATCGCGTACATCATGCCCGGCCGGGTGCGCTCGCGGGTCATCTCCAGTAGCCCGAACCGGCTGATCTTCGAGAAGTCGGCCTTGGCCCGGTCGTTGGCCAGCTGGTTCCGGAATTCGGCCATCACCTTGTCGGTGTTCTGCTGCTCCTCCATGTCGATGAAGTCGATGATCAGCAGCCCGGCCAGGTCGCGCAGCCGGATCTGGCGGGCGATTTCCGCCGCCGCCTCGATGTTGGTCGAGAGAATCAACCGCTCCGGGTCATCCTCCTTGGACGACCGGCCGGTGTTGACGTCGATCGCCACCATCGCCTCGGTCTGGTCGATGGTGATGAACCCGCCCGACGGCAGCCAGAGCCGCTTCTGGAACACCCGCTCCAGCTCGGCCTCGACCCCGGTCTGCTCCAGGAGCGGCACCTCGCCCTGGTACAGCTCGACCCTCTTCCTCAGCTTGGGTGCGACGTGGTCCAGGTACTCGGTGATCTCCCGGTAGCGCTCGGGCGAGTCGATGACGACCTTCTCGACCCCGACGGTGAACTGGTCGCGGACCAGCTTCATGCCGATCGACGGCTCGTCGTAGAGCACCGCCGGCGGCTTGGCCGGCTCGGCCTTGTGCCGGATGTCGTCCCAGACCTGTTCCAGCTTGCGGTACTCGTACTCCAGCTCCTCGGGCCGGGCGCCGTCGGCCACGGTCCGGATAATCAGGCCGGCGTTGCGGTCCTTGAACCGCCGGACGATGCCGCGCAGCCGGGCGCGCTCCTTGCGGTCCCAGATGCGCCGCGACACCCCGACCCGCTCGGCGTTGGGAAAGAAAACCAGGTACCGTCCCGGGATCGAGATGAACGACGTCAGCCGGGCGCCCTTCTCGGCGAACGGGTCCTTGACGACCTGGACGAGGATGTCCTCGCCCTCGCTCAGGGTGATGGTCCGGGCGCTGGGCTCGGCCGGCTTGTCGTCGTCCTCGTCGCCCTCGAGCGCGTCAAACTCCGGTATCTCGGTGAGCGGCAGGAAGCCGTTCTTGCGCAGGCCGATGTTGATGAACGCGCCGCGCAGTCCCTTGACCACGTTCTCGACCCGGCCCTTGTAGATCCGGCTGACCAGGTTCTTGTTCTCCTCGGTCTCGACGTAGAACTCGACCAGCCGGTCGCTCTCGATGATGGCGACCCTGGTCTCCCATTCGTTGGCGCTGACGACTATCTTGGTGTTTGTTTTCACTGGCCCTCCATCGGGCTCACAATGCCGTTAGGCTGCTCAATCAGGCAGTCAATTCTCGTGACCTTCAAGGAGCGCGCCCGGCCGTCGTCGACCTGCAGCAGGTCGGCCAGCACGCGCAGGAGCCTGACGCCGGCCACCAGCGCCAGGTCCATGACGATGTCCCCATCGTCGACGAACGCAAATCCCCTCACCCCGGCCGCGGACTTTGCCCGCTCCGCCACCGCCGCCTGCTCGGCGGAAGCCAGCCCGGGCGCCGCGACCCGGTACCGGCCCAGGTTGACCAGCTTGCCCAGCGTCTCGAGGTCGCGGCCCACCGCGCGGGCCGCCAGCAGCCTGAGCCCCCGGGGCATGAACAGCCCCAGGTCCTTGACCAGGCTGCCGCCGTAGTAGCCGGCGAGGTAAACGTCGCAGTACTCGGACTCGGACACGAGCCCGACCGGCAGCGGCGGTCCGAACGACAGCACCGGCTTGGGCGAGAACCCCTTGGAGTAGGCAATCGGCAGCCCGCTCCGGCGCAGAGCCCGGTACCACGCCCGCACCCGGTCCAGGTGCGCGGCAAACCGGTACGGCTCCTCGACCGCGTACCGGACCCGGAACCGCGTCTTGGGCTCGACGTAGCCCGGGAACGACAGCTTCCGGCCGGCGTACGCCGTCAGCACGGCCGGCGTCGGCTGGGGCCGGTTCGCCTTCAGGCCGTCGAAGCAGGCGCCGCAGCCGGTGCAGTCGTGGTGCAGGCAGTCCGGCGTCTCCCGGCCGGCCCGCGACTTCTCGTACTCGTCGCGCAGGAACTGCTTCGTGACGCCGACGTCGACCACGTCCCATGGCAGCGGCTGTTCGACCGGTCGCGGCCCGGTGAAGGCGTCCGGGTCCACGCCCGCCTCCTGGCACGCCGCCAGCCAACGGTCCAGCCGGAAGTACTCGGTCCACTCCTGGAACACGCCGCCCGCCCGGTACACCCGCTCGATGACCTCGGCCAGCCGCTCGTCCCCTCTTGCCAGGAGCGCCTGCACGAACGACGACTCCGGGTTCTCCCACTTGGGCTTCAGGTTGCGGCGGGTCAGCCGGGACCGCGCCCGGTCGATCTTCTCCTGCGTCGCGGCGATGCCGGCGAACCCGCACCACTGCAGCGGCGTGTGCGGCTTGGGCACGAACGGGCTCAGGTTGTAGCGCACCTGCCGGCCCCGGCACGTCCGGCCGACCTCGTCCACGAAACGGACGATCTCGTCGACGTCCGCGTCGGTCTCGGTCGGCAGCCCGAGCATGAAGTACAGTTTCACCCCGCCCCAGCCGGCGTCGAGCGCGGTCCGGATCGCTTCGAGCGTCGCCTCCTCCGGGATGTTCTTGTTGACGACCGCCTTCATCCGGCTCGACGCGGTCTCGGGCGCGAACGTCAACCCGGTCTTCTTGACCTCGGTAAGATGCGCCGCCAGCTCGGCCGAGAACTCCTCGCCCCGGGTCGAGGGCAGCGATACCGCCACCCGCCGCTCGGCCAGCGTCGCGTTGAGCCGCTGGACCAGGTGCAGCAGGTCCGGGTAGTCGAGCGCCGACAGCGCCAGGAGCGACACCTCTTCCCAGCCGCTGGACCGGATGCCGCGCTCGGCCAGCCGGACGACCTCGTCCACGCCCCGGTAACGCAGCGGCCGGTTGATGATGCCCGCCTGGCAGAACCGGCAGCCGCGCACGCAGCCGCGGCAGATCTCAATCGTCAGCCGGTCGTGGACCGTCTCGCAGATCGGCACCAGCGGCGGCGCCGGGAAGTCGGCCTCGAGCAACTCGCTCACCACCCGCCGCCGCACCGGCGCGTCCGACCGGCCCGGCACGTAGACGCCCGGGATGCGGCCGAGCGCCGCCACCAGGTCGTCCCGGTGCCGCCGGTCCCAGCCGGCGTACGCCGCGGTGATGCCGCGCACCGCGTCCTCGCCGTCACCGACCACCAGCGCGTCGAAGAACCGCGCAAACGGCAGCGGGTTGACCGTGCACGGCCCGCCGGCGATGACCAGCGGGTCGCCGGCCGCCCGCTCGTCGCGGCGCAGCGGGATGCGCGCCAGGTCGAGCAGGTACAGCGCGTTGGTCACCGACATCTCGCTCTGCAGGCTGATGCCGAAGATGTCGAACTCCCGCACCGGCCGCTTGTGTTCCAGGGAATACAGCTCCAAGCCGCGCTCGGACAACAGCCGGCCGAAGTCCGGCCACGGGCAGAACACCCGGTCGCATGCCGCGCCCTCGATACGGTTGATGATGGAATAGAGCACCCGCAGCCCGTAGTTGGACATGCCGATTTCATAGACGTCCGGCATGCCCAGCACCCACTTTACCGTTCCCGCGCCGGTCTCGCGCAGCAGCGCGTTATACTCGCCGCCGGTATAGCGGATGGGTTTGACTGCGAGGGGTAGAACCTCGCTCACTCGGTCGAACATCAGAGCGCCAGATGTTATCCTCAACTCCTGACAAGTCAACCGTTCGCGCCGAAGTCAATGGAATGCAGGACGGGCGCAAGAACCCTTCTCCCGGCCCGCCTGGCACACGGACGCCCTTTCTCCTGCTGTGTCTCGTGCTGTCTTCGGATTTCTCCTCGATTCTTCTTTGCAGACCGCCTTCAGTTCCCGCTTCTTTGCCGCCAACCCTGCTGTCTTAGATTGTCTGATTCATTCTCTCTTCGCTTGTATCTCCGAAACTGCCCTTTGAACTCTCTTTAATTGTGTCTCGAAGACTGCGCTGGAAACTCCCTTCTGCACTCTTTCCGATGCTCCATCTTGTAATCTCTTCCATACTGCCTTCAGAACTGACCCTGAAAGCCACCTACGGGGCTGGGGAGGGGTGTTGGAGGGAATAGTGAGTAGTAAATTGAAAAGGCGGAAGATACGGACGTCATCAGCTTCCCGGAGAATGTAACTCTAGGATTACATCCCGCTCATTCTTGACACCTGTTGTAGCCTCGCTCTCAATTGCAGATAGCATCAGGCCCTCCCGGGCATGACGCGCCACGTCGCCGGGTGCTGGTCGGACGCCAGTGGCTGCGGTGCGGCCCAGCTGTCGTCTGCCATCAGCTGTTGACATCCCTGTGCCCTCAACCTATCCTGACCCACGCGCGTACCTCTCTCTGTCGAACAGCTCAAGGCCCCGCGCCTCGACTTCCGGCCGCCGGTCCTGCTCAGCGAGGAGTCGGTCCGGGAGTTGTGCCGGCTGGCGCGCCAAGGCTATGAAACCCGCCACAAGCGCGAGACGTTCGGGTTCCTGTTCGGCAACCTGGCCGGTCGCCGCATCGTCATCCGGCGCGCCTGTTTCTATCGCGGCGGCATCCACTCGCGCACCGGCGTCGTCTTTCCTGACTGGCCGACCATCCGCCGCATCATCAACCGCCGGCAGCAGGTCAGCCGGGACCTCAGGATGCGCTTCTTCGGCAACTTCCATTCCCACGTCGAAATTGCCGGCTGGGTGTTCCGAGGGCTGTCGCCTGACGACCGCAACTCGTTCCGGCAGGACGTGATGTCGACGCTCGAGGCCATCGTCTTCCTGTGGCCCGGTGCCGGTCGGCCTTCCCGGTCGTCGGCCGGCGACGTCGCGGCGTTCGAGCCCAAGACCGGGTACCACTATCGCATCCGCCTCTACGCCAAGTGCCGCAACGGCATCCGCCGCATCCGGGCCCGGGTCGTCCGCTCCGGCATCGTCATCGTCTACTAGCCATAGGTTCCATATGTCCTATCGGCCCCATCCCGCCATTGACAACCGCCGCCGCCGCTCTAACTTAGAGCGTTATCAGCTGAAAGGAGCACAAGTGAAAATCAACCTCTCGTCCGCAAAGCACTGGACCGGCAATGCCCGCGTCGCCTTCCTGTTCGAATCCGACCGGACGCCGCTCGGGCTGCCCGGCCCGGAAGGTACCGGCCTCGTCGCCCAGTGCGCCGCCCAGAACTTCAAGGGCCAGCTCAAGAAGACCGCGTTTCTCGCCTGTGACGGCAAGACGACCATCGTCGCCGGGCTGGGCAAGCGCAAGGACTACTCCCCGGACCGGCTGCGCGCCGCCTCGGCCAAGGCCCTGAAGCTCGCCGAGGAGAAGGGCATCGCCGACCTCGGCCTTATCGTCCCTGACAACAAGGACGTGAAGGGCGACCTGAGCCTGTTCGCGGCGTCGGCCATCGAGGGCGCGCTGCTTGGCAGCTACCGGTTCGGCAAGTACAAGACGCCCAAGGATGACGACCCCAAGCCGGTCGCAGGACTGACGCTGGTATTCACTAACACCAAGAACCTGTCGGCGACGATGAAGTCGGCCGTCGACGAGGTCGAAGCCCGGTGTGCGGCGGTCTGCTTCACCCGCGACCTGGTCAACGAACCGTCGGTCGCCAAGCCACCTGAGAAGGTCGCCGAGATTGCCTCGGGCCTTGCTGCCAAGGGGCACATCAGTGTCAAGGTGATGCACAAAGCGGACCTTGAGCGGCTCGGCATGAACGGCATCCTCGCGGTCGGCGCCGGCTCGCACAACCCGCCCTGTCTCGTCCACCTGGCCTACACCCCGCGGGTGAAGTCGAAGAAGACGCTCTGTTTCGTCGGCAAGGGTATCACCTTCGACTCGGGCGGCATCTCCATCAAGCCGTCCCAGGGCATGGACGCGATGAAGGACGACATGGCGGGCGCGGCCTCGGTCATCGGCCTGTTCCACTATCTCGCCCGGGTCGACCTGCCGGTAACGGTGCACGGCCTGGTCCCGCTCGCCGAGAACATGCCCGGCGGCGGCGCCCAGCGGCCCGGCGACGTCATCCGCCACTACGGCGGCAAGACGTCGGAAGTCATCTCGACCGACGCCGAAGGCCGGCTGGTTCTCGCCGACGCGCTGGCCTGGGGCTCGGAACTCAAGCCCGACCTGATGGTCGACATCGCTACCCTGACCGGCGCCTGCGTGGTCGCGCTCGGCGACGAGTACTCGGCCCTGCTCGGCACCAGCCAGCCGGCCATCGACCGCTTCATCAAGCTGGGACTGGAACAGGGCGAGTTCTACTGGCAACTGCCCCTGCCCGACCGGTACAAGTCGCACATCAGGAGCTCGATCGCCGACATGAAGAACACCGGCAAGCCGATGAACGCCGGGACGATATCGGCAGGGCTGTTCCTGAAGGAGTTCGTGGCCGAAGGCGTGCCCTGGGTGCACATCGACATCGCCGGCCCGTCGTTCACGAAGGAAGGCTGGGACTACGTGCCGGTCGGCGCAACCGGCGTGCCCCTGCGCACGATGGTCGCGCTCTGCCGCAGCTTCTAGCCGGGTTCGGCCGCCCGCGCATGCTCCGGACCATACTACGGGAACTGAGGCACCACGCGCCGTTCACCGCGATCGGCGCCGCTGCCGGGACCGGCTTGGCCCTGCTGCTCACCGCGGTGTCGCACCAGACGTCATACGTACTGTTCTATGTGTTCCACCCGGCGCACGTCGTGCTCAGCGCCCTGGTCAGCACCGCGATGTACCGCCTGCACCGGCCCGGCAAGGGTTCGGCCTGGCGCGCGGCGATAATCGGCTACGTGGCCGCCATCGTCGCCTGCACGCTCTCGGACTCGCTCATCCCCTATGCCGGCGAACTGCTGTTGCGTCTGCCCGCATCTCACGCCCATGTCGGTTTCATCGAGGAATGGTGGCTGGTCAACCCGGCGGCGCTGCTGGGAATCGGCCTCGCCCTGCTCTGGCCGCGCACCAAGGAGCCGCACGCCGGCCACCTCCTGGTCAGCACCGCGGCGTCGCTGTTTCACATCCTGATGGCGCTCGGGCCCGGCGCCAGCCTGGCCAAGTATCTCGGCGTGTTCGCGCTGCTCTTCATCGCGGTGTGGATTCCCTGCTGCCTGTCCGACATCGCCTTCCCGCTGCTGTTCGTGCCCCGCGCTCCGGCACAGCAGGGAAGCGGGCTGACTTAGCCGAGAGCATTGACTTGACCGCCAGAGAAGAGATACTTGCGTGACAGAATTGACAGTCCGCATCTGCGACAGACTGCGATAAGGAGGCTGTGTGGCAAACCGGTTCGAACTGACCGCTTCACTCCTCTGCCTAGCCGTGATGACGGCGGGCTGCTTCAATAGGCCACCGACGGCGCCGGTCGTCAGCGGCCCGACAAGCGGAAATGCAGGCTCACCGCTAGTCTTCTCAGCGATCGTCACCGACCCTGAACAGGATGTTGTCTCGTGCCGCTTTGCATGGGGAAACGCTGACACCAGCGACTGGGGCCAGCCTGTTTTCAGCGGGGATACTGTCCTCGTGACTCACTCGTGGGCCGTTCATGACACGTACGAAGTAAGAGCGCAGGCCATGGACCAGCACGGGCTCGAGTCCCCTTGGTCGGCTGCGTACAGCGTTGACATCCGAGCCCTTGAAGGCTATCCCGACACGGTGGCCGCTCGAATACCGGTCGGCGGCGCTCCGTATGGCTTATGCATCCTTCCAAACAATCGCTACGTCTACGTAGCCAAACGAACGGGTGGCATCTCAGTCATCAGCACAACCACTAAGAGTGTAACCGAGACCATCTCTCCGCCCTCGGGCTCTGCGTTCCTGACCCCGACGCCGGACGGGCAGTACGTCTACGTCGCCATGGAAGGCAACGACCAAGTCGGCGTGATTCGCACATCTGACAACACCCTTATCACGACCATTCCGGTGGGTGATGGTCCACACCAGATCGCCTGCACGCCGGATGGAAGCCGCATGTTTGTCGCCAACTACTATGATGCGACAGTCTCTGTGATCAGGACATCCGACAACACCGTCGTCGCCAACGTCTCAATCCCTGGAGAACCTTGGTGTGTCGATGTGACACCCGATGGCGAGTTCGCATACGCCAGCGGCCGGAGTACCGACAGCGTGGCGGTGATCAGAACATCGGATAACCAGGTCGTTGCCTACGTCGAAGCGGGACGCGAACCAGGCGACATCGAATTCACGCCGGATGGCCAGTACTGCTACGTCAGCTGCCGGCTCGACAACGACGTCGCCGTCATCCGGACGTCGGACCTCCAAGTTGTCGCCCGGATTCCCGGGTGCAGTCACCCGACCGGTATCTCGATGCTTGCCGACGGCTCCTACGCGTACCTGTCCAACTACTACGACGACTACGTGCTCGTCGCCCGGACATCCGACAACGTTGTGGTAGACACCCTGCAGCTGGGGACCACAACGGACTTCAGCACTGTTGACCGGAGCCGGAACGAAATCTACATAGGGTGTCCAGAGCAAGATGAGGTCTGGGTCATCAGCTACCGGTAGCAGGGCGGGGACGGCTCGCCTTGACATAAGCAAAACAGGTCCATATACTCCTCCCGAGGAGGATCGATGAGACGGATTACCGGACCCGTTGCCGCGTTCTTTGCAGCGGCGCTGCTGGCCGGCTGCGGCATGCCGCCGCCGCTGACACCAGAGGCTCCAGACGGACCTGAATCGGGCCTGCCGGGAGTCTCATACCAGTTCACCGCCGTGACCCAGGACCCGCTGGGCCTGATGGTGCAGTACAGCTTCGATTGGGATGACGGCCAGGCGCCGCAGTGGACCCAGTTTGTCCCCAGCGCGACACCGGTGACGGTTGCGCACACTTGGGAGTCTGCCGGCGAGTACGAAGTAAGGGTGCAGGCCCGCAATGTCACCTGCCGCACGTCCGATTTTTCCCCGCCTCATCTGGTCAGCATCGGCGTCCAGTCAGGCTACCCGGACTCGGTCATTGCCAGGATACCGGTCGGCTACGCACCCTTCGGCGTGTGCATCCTGCCCGACAATAACTACGTCTACGTCGCCAACCGCATAGGCGGGGTATCGGTCATCAGCACCGCCGACAAGACGGTTGTCCAGACCATCGCGACGCCCGGTGAACCGGCATTCGTGGCGCCCTCGCCGGATGGGCAGTACGTCTACCTGGCCATGGCGAACAACCGGGTCGGCGTGATTCGCACCTCGGACAACACCATCATCGCTTCCGTCACCGTGGGCAGCAGCCCGCACGAGCTTGTCTGCCTGCCCAACGGCAGCCGGGTGTACGTGACCAACTACTACAGCGGCACGGTGTCGGTGATCAGGACCTCGGACAACACGGTCATCGCCAACGTCGCGATACCGGGGTACCCGTGGTGTATTGACGCGACGCCGGACGGCCAGTACGTATATGCCAGCGGCCGTGGTACCGACAGCGTGGCCGTAATTCGCACGTCGGACAACCAGGTCATCGCCTATGTCGAGGCAGGAAGAGAACCCGGTGACCTGGAGTTTACGCCTGATGGGCAGTACTGCTACGTCAGCTGCCGGCTCGACAACGAGGTTGTGGTCATCCGGACGTCTGACCTCTCAGTCGTTGCCAGAATCCCCGGGTGCAGCCACCCGACCGGCATCGCGGTCCTCGCCGACGGTTCCCACGCCTACCTGTCCAACTACCACGACGACTACGTGCTCATCGCCCGGACTTCGGACAATACCGTGGTCAAGACCATGCCGTTCGGGACGATAACCGACTTCAGCACCGTGGACCGGGACCGGAACGAGGTCTACATCGGCGCCCCGGCGGAAGACGAGATCTGGGTAGTCGGCTGCCGCTAGCCCGCTACTGGCGGCCGGCTCTGCGGCGGAACAGGATGTGGTCGTCGCGGCCGGTGACCGGGTAGCTGAACAGCATCACCGGTTCGTACAGCTCGGCGAAACGCGGGTCAAAGGCCAGGTTGTGCCAGTGGAACGAGTAGCGCAGGTCATCGGCCCGCCCGCTGTCAATGTGGTACAGCACGAAATCGGCCTCGCGCTCCGCGATGACGTAGTCCCGCACGCGGGCGTCGACCTCCTGCACGACATCCTCAGGCAACCGGCCCCGCAGGTAGTCGGAGTAGCCCTTGCCGTGGAAGTAGTGCGCCAGGTCCGCATTGACCAGGCTGATGATGTCGATGGTGTTCACGCCCGAGTAGAACGGGATCGCGCCGACGTCCTGCATCACGACCGCCTGTCCCGGCGGCACGACCCGGCGCAGCGAATCGGCAATCTCCGGGTAGATGCTGATGTGCGTCGCCAGCGGCAGGGTGCTGCCATAGCGGAACGGCAGCTGCTCCGGCCCTGAGTTCATTTCCCGCCAGACGGCGCGCGTGTGCCCGAGCTGGAGCCCGACCAGCACCACCGCCGCCAGCAGCAGCCCGGTGAGCCGGGCGGCGGGCCGCGACCCCCTGCCCGCCGGTACCGCCGCCAGCGGCAGGAAGCCGGCCAGCGCCAACACCGGCAGCACGTGCAGCAGGAACCGGAAATGCGGGAAGTTCACGTCACCGCCGATGTACAGCACGTAGCCAAGATAGGCGTACGGTATCACCAGCATGGCCCGGCCGAACCGGCTCAGCCGCCGCCAGGACAACAGCCCGGCGACGACCGGCGCCAGCAGGTAGAACCAGTTGGCCGGCACCTTGAAGATATCCCGGAAGTACCGCGCGCCCCAGCCGGTGACGCGGTCGGCCAGGCTGCCCGCGCTCTTGACATAGTAGGTGTTGGGAAAAATGTGGCCGAAGTACGCCAGCCGGAAGCCGACAAACGCCAGCGCCGGCGCGGCGAACGCCGCCGTCCAGACCCAGAAACTCCGGTCGCGCCGGCCCCACGCCAGCCGCGCCAGCCACGCCAGCCCGAAGAACATCGCCCCGTCCGGCCGGGTGAGAAACAAGAGGGCCCAGGGAATCGCCGAAAGCCAGCCGCCCTGCTCGAACTCCCGGCTCGTCACGAGCAACGCCAGCAGCAGCAGGAAGGCGAACAGCACCGTCTCGATGCCGTTGACCGAGTAGACCGTGAACGACGTGTTCAGGGCCAGCACCAGCGCGGGGACGAATGGCGCCCACCAGACCGGCCGCGGCAACTGCCGGCGGAGGAACAGTACCAGCACGGCGATGGTCCCGGCGGACAGCAACATCAACACGACCTTGGAGAACCAGAGCACGTCGATGCCCAGGACGAAAGGCACGGCACAGATGACAGTCCAGAGGAAGTTGGTGTAGCCTTCTACCCGCTCACCCGGGTTGAAAACCAGCCCCAGGCCCTGGGCCAGGTTCCGGGAATAACGGAACGAGATGAAGGCGTCGTCAACCGTGTAGTTGAGAAAGAAGGTCTGCACTCCCCAGGCTAGCAGTATCACCACCAGCAGCGCGGCGACTTCCTGCCTCGAGAACGGCGCGGCCGCGTCGGCGGTCAGCAGTCTTGACGCCTGTGTCGCCGCCGGCCCGGTTTCAGTCGGCAGCTTCGGTTTCTTCCTGCTCATTTTGAGTTAACAAACCAGCCAATCGTATTGGGCGCCGCCTGCCCGGTCAAGCCCGCCGTTCCGCCTGCGCCTGCTCCAGGTACCGGAACGCGCGGCGCAGGTGCGGTATCACGATCGAGCCGCCGACCACGAGGCCGATGTTGAACACCTCGAGCATCTCCTCGCGGGTGACGCCGGCAGCCAGGCACTGGTCGATGTGATACCCGACGCAGTCGTCGCAGCGCAGCACCAGCGAAGCCGCCAGGCCGAGCATCTCCTTGGTCTTCCGAGGCAGCGCGCCATCCCCGTATGCCTGGCTGTCCAGGGCGAAGAACCGTTTGATGCCCAGGTGCCCGGCGGACAGGATACGTTCGTTCATCTCTTCCCTGAACTTCAGCAACTCACTTCGTTCCATTCTCTCCTCCGCTCTGTCCCGGTCCGGTACCATCCACCGCCCTGGCCGCGGGGCGTTCCTTGAGAACCCGGCTCAGCACCCATGTCACCACGACCGCCATGATGAGCCGCGGCAGCGTTATCCACAGGATGTTGGCGCCCAGCACCAGGAATATCGCCGTATCCTCGAAGACCGCGTGGTTCAGGGCCAGGAATGTCGCCACCAGGGTTATCTGCCGGGAACTCAGCTGTCCCTGGTGCACGCTGTCGGTGATGACCCCGGCGCCGAACACGATGCCGAATACGTTGCCCGCCAGCCACGGCATGCCCGCCTCGCGTGAAAGCCCGATGAACCGGGTGACGCGGCCGACGGCCTTCAGGATCTTCTCGAGCAGGCCATACTCCCGGGCCAGCTCGAGCAGCAGGAATATCGCTACCAGCACCGCGAGCATCTTCGACCCGGTATCGAGCAGGCCGAGCGCCCAGCCCCGCGCCGCCGGCCAGAACCCGGTGAACTGCATGCGCGCCATCTGCGCCAGCCGCGCCGCCGCTTCCGGGCTCACGGCGCCCTGGGCGAAGCCCGGGACCAGCACCCGGCTCAGCCCGACACCCCAGAGCATTGACACGACCAGCCTGATGAACCAGAGCAGCCACCACTTGGCCCTGATCTGGTAGAACACCGCCGTCTCGAGTATCTGGGAATGCGAGATGAGCAGCATCAGCGCCAGCACGGTCAACTGGTTTGCCGGCAGCCGGAGCGCGGTTATCGCGCCCAACCCGGCGTAGAGGTTCACGACGTTCCCGAGTATCAGCGCCAGCGCCGCCTCGCCCGGCAGCCCGAAGTACTTCATGAACGGCGCGGTGAAATCGGCGAACGCCTTGATGACCGGCGTGTAGCGCAGGACCGTGACCAGCGTGTACACCGGGCCGACAATCGCCAGCAGCTTCAGAAAGACAAGCACCCCGCGCCAGGCGCCCCGGCCGCAGACGCGGACCAGCTTCACTGCCAGAACTCGAGCGTCAGCCGGCCTTCGCTGAGCAAGCCGAAGGAGCAGTTCTCAACCCAGTCCCCGGTGTTCAGGTACAGCCCGTGCTCGAACTGCCTGAGCTCGGGCCGGTGCAGGTGCGCAAGGATGACGACATCGTTGTCTTCGCTCAGCTTGCCGCGGGCGAAGCTGGCCATCTTCTCGGCAAGCCGTGCGTCCGGCGGCCGGCGCCGGCTCGCGCCCGACACCGACCGCGCCAGCTCGATTCCCACGTCCGGGTGGACCAGCGCGTAGAGCGCCTGGTTCAGCCGGCTGCGCATCAGCGCGCGGAACAGCGACGGTATCGGCCGCTTGTCGAGGTCGTCGCCGTGGCTCATCCAGACCCGCTTGCCGTCCAGCGTCTCGACGAGCGGGCCAACGCAGCTCTCGATGCCCAGCTCGCGCCTGAAGAAACCGGTGAAGCGCACGTCATGGTTGCCGGCCAGGTAGACGACTCTCGTGCCGGACTGCGCCAACGCGCCCAGCGCGCCCAGCACCCGGAAGCCCGAGACCGGCACGGCGCGGTTGTACTCGAACCAGAAGTCGAACAGGTCGCCCAGCACGAACAGCGACGTCGCCCGGCCCCTGATTGCCTCAAGGAACTCGACCAGCCGCGGCTCGGCGCCGGAACTGCGGGCGCCGATGTGCGCGTCAGAGACGAAGTAGTGCGCGCTCAATCTTGTCCAGCGACCGGCCGACCGGCTGGCGGGTATCGATCCGCAACAGGTTGCGGCCCGTCCGCGGCGGGACGAACCGCTGCTTCATCCGGCGGTAGACCGACAGGTCGGCGTCCGACAGGCTGTACTCGTGCGCCCGGCGCCGCATCCGGCCGGCGACGGTGCTCTCCGGGCAGTCGGAATGCACGAACAGCACCGGCACGCCCGCCTGCCGGGCGATGTCCGCCGCCTCCTGCCGTGAATCGTCGCGCAGGAAGGTGGCGTCGGCGATGACCGTCTGGCCGGCGTTGAGCAGCAGCCGGGTGCGTTTCATCAACTCCTGGTAGGTCCGGCGGCTGATGCTCGGCTTGTAGATGCCCCGGTCGGTCCCTTCGATCTGCTTGGACCCGACCGGCACGCCCACCAGTTGCTTTCTGATTGAATCCGAGAGCAGGTGGAACGCGCCGATGCGCGCCGCCAGCCGGCGCGCCAGGTACGACTTGCCCGTACCCGGCAGGCCGACCATCACGACCAGCGCGTTGGGCCGGAACAGCCGACGGGCGTAGCCGAGCGACAGCTGGAAGTACCGCCGGGCGGTTTCGCGGGCCCGCGCCTTGTCCCGGGCTGAAATGCCCGCGTCGTTCAGGTTGAAGCTGGTCACCTTTCCCCGGACGTACGCCCGGTAACAGGAGTAGAAATCGAGCAGGCGCAGCAGGCCGTAGTCGCGGGTGTGCACTAGGTAGCGTTCGACGAAATGGCAGGCCAGGTCGTGCCGGCCGAAGAAGTCTAGGTCCATGACCATGAAGGCGATTTCAGACGCCACGTCCGAGCACGAGAACCGGGGGTTGAACTCGATGCAGTCGAAGATGTGCACCTTGTCGCCGACAAAAACGTTCTTGGAATGCAGATCCCCGTGGCACTTGCGGACGTGGCCCGCCTCGCGCCGGTGCCGGAACAGGTGGCGTTTCTCGTGGATGAACCGGCCGACGTCCTGCCTGATCTCGTCGAAGCCCGGGTAGGTGACCGTCCGGCCCCGGAACTCGAGCGTCTGGGCAAAGTTCTCGTCCCAGTTGAGCCGGACGATTTCCGAACTGCCGTAGCGCGACACCTCCGGCCCGCGCTCGGCGTGGTCGTGGAACGCGGCAATGGCGCGGGCGATCTCGCTGATGTGCTCGTGGTTGACCTCGCCGCGCAGCAGCCGCTCGGTCATGATCGAGCTCTGGGGCAACTCGCACATCTTCAGCGCGTAGTCGACCGTCCGGCCCCGGCCCAGCACGAGCCGGCCGCCGCGCTCGCCGACCGTGGTCACCTCCAGGTAGATGTCCGGTGAGAGCTGCTGGTTGAGCCGGAACTCCTCGTGGCAGAAGAACCGGCGGGCCGACAGCGTTGTGTAGTCCAGGAACCCGAAATTCACCGGCTTCTTCACCTTGTAGGCGTGCCGGCCGGTCAGGAAAACCCAGGAAGTGTGCGTCTGGAGCATCCGCACCTTGTTCACGCCCGGGCCGTAGAACCGCGGCTTCAGCAGCTCGCTGACCCGGCCGGCAATCGTCGGTTCGGTCCGGCTCACAGTTCGGTTCCCTTGCCCAGGACCGCGACCCCGCTCTCGGTCACCGGGAAGCGTCGCCGGTCCTGCTCGGGGTCGACGCCGATCCGGCAGCCGGCCGGTATCCGGATGCGCTTGTCGACGATTGCCCGGCGCACGACCGCGCCCCGGCCGACCTCGACATCGCTGAACAGTATTGAATCCTGCACCTCGGCGTACGAATTCACCCGCACCCTCGGCCCCAGGATCGACCGTTCGACCCTGCCGCCGGACACCACGACCCCGGGGCAGAGCAGCGACTCGATCGCCAGCCCGACCCGTCCGTCTTCGAAGCTGGCGTGGACAGTCTTGGCCGGCGGGTCAGGCCGCACCCTGGTCCGGATCGGCCAGCGCCGGTCGTAGAGGCTGAACGCCGGCGTCTTGGTCACCAGTTCCATGTTGGCCTGGTAGTAGTCGTCGATCGTGCCGACGTCCCGCCAGTACGTCTGGCCGGGCGCGCCCTTCTCGGCAAACGGGAAGCCGAACACCCGGTAGCCGCGCAGCATCGCCGGCAGCACATCGCGACCGAAGTCGTGGCTCGACCGCCGGTCCTCGGCGTCGACCATCAGCGCCGCGACCAGCGCGCGCGTCGTGAACAGGTACACCCCCATCGAGACCAGCGCCGTACCCGGTTGCCCGGGTGCCGGCCTCGGTTTCTTCGGTTTCTCCTGGAAGCCGGCAACCCGGTGTGCGGCATCGACCTGTATCACGCCGAACCGCCGCGCCTGGCCGAGCGGCACCTCAAACAGCCCGATAGTCGCGTCCGCCCGGTGGCGCCGGTGGAAACGGAGCATCCGCCGATAGTCCATCCGGTAGATGTGGTCCCCGGACAGCACCAGCACGTACTCCGGGCTCAACTCGCGAATCGAGTAGATGTTCTGGTACACCGCGTCGGCCGTGCCCCGGTACCAGTCGTTGGTCATCCGCTGCTGCGGCGGCAGCAGGCTGATGAACTCCCCCAACTCGGCGGAACAGACGTCCCAGGCGAGCCGGACGTGCTTCTCGAGCGCGTACGACTTGTACTGGGTCAGCAGGAAGATGTGCCGCAGCCCGGAGTTGATGCAGTTGGACAGCGTGAAGTCGATGATCCGGTACCCGCCGGCGAACGGCACCGCCGGCTTCGCCCGGTCGCGGGTCAGCGGCGCGAGCCGCTCGCCCTGACCACCGGCAAGAATGAAGGAGAGAACGTCCGGCACCGCGCCACTATAGCAGTGCGGTCACCGAGGTCAAGCCGGACTCAGTCAATGGAAACCGGCACCGCACCCCTGACGGTCAGTTCCGGGTCGGGTCTGCGGCCGGTCAGCCGCGGACGGCAATGTCCCAGCCCAATGTCAGCGCCCGCTGGTTGACCTCAACCGTCGCCGGCGGGACCCGGCGGGCGATTGCCGTCTTCAGCGACTCCAGCCGGACGGCGCCGGTGATGCGCGCCAGCGCGCCCAGCGCGACGATGTTGGTGAACAGCTCGCGGCCCAGCACGTTGCGCGCGGTCTCCGAGAGCGGCAGCACGACCGCGCCGGCCCGCGGGCAGTCACGGACGTAGAAGCTGTCGATGACCGCCGTGCCCCGCTGTTTCAGGTCGTCGAGGTACTTGTCGACCGCCTGCTGGGAGAGGCACAGCAACACGTCCAGTTTGCGGCACTTGGGAAACAGGATCGGCTCGTCGCTGATGATCACGTCGGCCTTCGATGCGCCGCCCCGGGCTTCGGGCCCGTAGCTCTGCGTCTGGACGACCTGCCGGCCCTCTTGGACGGCCGCGGCTTCGGCCAGCACCACGCTTGCCAGGATGACACCCTGGCCGCCGGTCCCGGCCAGCCGGATTTCGATTCTCATCGCCCGCCCTCCGCCCGGTCGCGCACGCCCTGGTAGAGCTGGGTGTAGGGCGGCACTTCCTGCCGGTCGTGCAGCACGCCGATGACGAACTTGCCCTCGACCAGCCACGGGTCCTTGACCTCGGCGACCTCGACGCTGCGGTCCCGGATCCACTCCAGCATCTTGACGCCGTCGCCGATTTTCTGGTGCCGCCCGTAGAGCGTCGGGCACTGGGAAACCACCTCGACGACGCTGAACCCCGTCTTGGACAGCGCCAGCTTGGCCATCTTCTTGAGGTGGGCGACGTGGAACGTCGTGCTCCGGGCCACGAACATCGCTCCCGAGGCCCGGGCCATGAAGCAGATGTCAAACTCGCGCTCGCAGTTGCCGTAGGGCGCGGTGGCAGCGGACTCGCTGGTCGGGGTGGTCGGCGAATACTGGCCGCCGGTCATCGCGTAGGTAAAGTTGTTCAGCACGAACACCGTCAGGTCGATGTTGCGGCGCGCGGCGTGGATGAAGTGGTTGCCGCCGATCGCCATGATGTCGCCATCGCCGCCGAACACCACGACCTTCATGCCGGGCCGGGCAAGCTTCACGCCGGTTGCCGCCGGTATCGCCCGGCCGTGCAGCGTGTGGAACGTGTCGCAGTCGAGATACCCGGCGACCCGCGACGAGCAGCCGATGCCGGAAACAACACACAACTGGTCCTGGTCGATCCCGAGCTCCATTGCGGCGCGCACCAGCGTGGCCATTGCCGTGCCGATACCGCACCCCGGGCAGAGAATGTGGGGGAACCGCTCGTCCAGCCGGAACCGGTCCAGGAAACCGTCGAGGGCCGGGTTACCGGTGGCGGCCGACAATTCGTCCATTGGCTAGAGCGCCTCGATGATCTCTTCGGGGGTGAGCATCTCCCCGTCGTAGCGCAGCACCGGCACGACCGGCACGTCGCGGCTGACCGTGCGCTCGATCGGCCGGCAGAGCTGCCCCTGGTTCATCTCCGGCACGACCACCCGGCGCGCGCTCTTCAGCAGCGACTGCAGCCGCAGCTGGGGAAACGGCCAGACCATTCTCAGCCGCACCAGCCCGACGCGGCGGCCGGCCTTGCGTTCGAACTCCCGCTTGGCGGCGACGGCGGACCGGGCCGCGCTGCCGTACGTCACGATCACCGTTTCAGCGCCCAGGTCCTCGTAGCTGACATCCCAGAGCCAGGAATGATTGTCGGCGATCTTCCGGTCCAGCCGGTCGAGGTTCCACTTGATTATCTCCGGCACGTCGGTCGGGAAGCCGTCCTTGCGGTGGGTCAGGCCGGTCAGGTGGACGCGGTACCCCTCGCCGAAACTGGCGATGCGCGAATCGTAGTTGTTGGTGTCGTCGTAGTGGTAGTAATCCTCGCGCGGCTTCTTGGGATTCACCGGCTCCCAGAGCTTCACCGCCGCCGGCAGCTCGACGCGCTCGCGCATGTGGCCCACGATTTCGTCCATCAGCACGATGACCGGGATGCGCAGCCGCTCGGAGATGTTCACCGCCTCGACCGTCAGGTCGAAGCATTCGCGCACGCTCCACGGGCAGAGAGCGACGACCGGGTGGTCGCCGTGCGTACCGTGCCGCGCCTGCATCACGTCCGCCTGCGCGGTACGTGTCGGCGTGCCGGTGGCCGGCCCGCCCCGCATCACGTCGACGATGGTGCAGGGCAACTCGGCCATCACCGAGTAGCCGATGCCTTCCTGCATCAGCGAGAAGCCGGGACCGGAGGTCGCGGTCATCGCCTTCAGGCCCGCGGCGGTCGCGCCGTTCATGCAGCAGATCGAGGCGATCTCGTCCTCCATCTGGATGAACGTGCCGCCCAGCCGCGGCAGCTCGCGGGCCAGGTACTCGGCGATTTCGGTCGACGGGGTTATCGGGTAGCCGGCGAAGAACCGGACGCCGGCGCGGATGGCGCCGATGGCGCACGCCTCGTTGCCCGACAGCAGCTCGACGGCCATATCAGCGCGGCGCGGCCTCGACCGGCGCCCGGGCCGCCGGCTTCCTGGTCACGTAGATCGCCAGGTCCGGGCAGCGCAGCTCGCACATCCGGCAGGCGATGCACCGCTCCGGGTGCAGCGCCGCCACCTTGAAACGGTCGTCCAGCCCCAATACCTGTTTCGGGCAGAACGCCACGCAGATCCGGCAACCCTTGCAGAAGTGCCTGATGGTGGTGATGCGGTGTCCGGCCGGCGTCTCGACCTGGACCGGTTCCTGGAGCAGAAACTTCTTCACCGCGCTGGCCGGCCTGCTTCCCGCCGGCTCATCTCCGTGTGGCTTGTCGTCATCGTCGGGCTGCGGCTAGTAGGCCCTGCCCCTGCCCATCTCCCGCCATTCGCGGAACAGCCCGCGGCACTCGTCCGTCATGAAGTCCGGCACGAGGTCCATCCCGTTACCGCCGATCCGCCGCAACTCGTCGGCCGGGACTTCCAGCTCGTTGAAGCCGGCCGCCTTGGCGTCGGCAATGCCGGCCCCGAACACGACGCGGGACACGCGGGCCCAGTGCGCCGCCGAGAAGCACATCGGGCACGGCTCGCACGTTGCGTAGAGCGTGCAACCCGACAGGTCGATTGTAGCAAGCTGCCGGCAGACATCGGAAATCGCATTGACCTCGGCGTGCCGGGTCGGGTCGGAGTCGCGCCAGACGCTGTTGTGACAGGCGGTCAGTACCCGGCCGTCACGCACCACGGCGCAGCCAAACGGCGACTGGCCGACGGCGATGCCACGGCGCGCAGCCGCAATCGCGGCCGCCATCCCCGCGCGGTCATGGTCGAGACACGCCGAGTTGTCCATAGCGGTAGATATTTCTACCCGAACCTGCCCAGAAGTCAAGGAAAGCAACGGCCCGCAATCGAAGAGGCGGGCTCACGCCCGCCTCCACCATGGGTCCTGTATGTCCTATCGGTCCCATTCTGCTAACGCTCTAACACCAGCTTCTGGCTCTGCGTGAACCCCTCCGCGTCGAGCCGCACAAGGTACACGCCCGCGCTGAGACCCCGCAGGTCGAGCGGGACGCTTGACGCCATACGCTGTACGCCGTACGCCCGACTCAGCACCATTCTACCCAGAGCGTCATATACCCTGACGCTCACCGGCCCGGCGTTGGGCAGGCTGTAGCGGAGCGTCGCCCAACCGCTGGAAAGCGGGCTGGGGGCGACGCGCATTACGCCGTATGCTGTCCGCTCTACGCCCGAGGCGACTCCGTCCCGGGCTTGGGCTTGAGCTTGGGCTTGCGCTCCGGTCGGCACCACATACCGCCAGAACTCATACGTCTTGTTGCCCTTGAGGGCAAAGAACGCGCCATAGCCGTAGCTCGTCAGGTCGCCGCCCGCCTTCACCTTCTTCCTCTTCGCGGTCGAGCCATAGGAAGGGATGCTCTCAAGTTCGGTCCAGGTGTCCCCGGGTGCCGGGTCGTACCGGTAGAACTGGACGGTGTTACCGCCCTTCAGGGCGTAGATGCTGCCGTTGTACCAGGCACCGGCACCGCCGTCCTTGCTCTTCTTGTTCTTCATCTTCCCGGCGTCCATACCCAGCACCGGCATGCCCCTGGCTCCGGCCTCGGGTATCCACGCCTGGGTGGCCAGGTCAAACTGGTACATGTAGTGGTGCGTCTTCTCGGTGTTGGTGTACTTTGCCTGGTGCGCGTAGATGGTGCCCACCTTGTCGTACACCAGGAACGACCCGGCGTTGTACTTGGGCGCCACGCCGTACGGTGCACTCGTCAAGGTGTCCCAACGGCCCTGCTGGACGTTGAACCGGTAAAACTCTGTCCGGTAGCCCTTGAGCAGGTACACCCAGCCCGTGTCGTCAGCCTGGACAAACGCCAGGTCGTTGCCACCTTTCACTTTCTTGCCGTCCGGCCCCTCCGGGACGTCCGGCAACCGTGTCCACGTGTCACCGGCGACGTCGTAGCGCCAGAACCCAAGAGTGTTGTTGCCCTTGGTCATGTAGATGGCAGTCAGGCCGTCAGTCGTTGCCGCGCAGCCTTTCTTGGGCAGCTTGGCCCGACCCGCCTCCTCGGCCGGAATCGACTCGAGCGTTATCCAGGCCATGCCAACGCCGGCGAACGGGTCGAAACGATAGAAGTCGCCGGTCTTGTTGCCTTTGGCCGCATAGACACAGCTCTCGCCGGCGCCTCCCGGCGCGGCGGCAACCACCAGCCAGCCGCCGTCCTTGACCTGTTTCGGTGTCGGGACCGCTGGCACGCTGCTGACCTCCTGCCAGCCGCCCGACCAGCCCAGCCCGACATGGACTGCGGCTTCCGCCCGGTCGTTGACCGGGTACTGGTCCGACGCCAGGCCGGTGGAACAGGTGACCGCGTAGTCGCCGGTCCGCGCGTCCCAGGCCGGGAATTCGACGGCCGTATCCGCGAACGGTATCCCGGCCTGCAGGGTAATCGTCCGGCGGTACGCCGGTTCCGAACTAATGTCCAGCGTCACGTTGCAGGGCTCGCGCACGTTGCCGCGGTTCCTGACCAGCGCCCGGGGCGCGACCGCACCGGGGTTGATGGTCCCGACCGGTACGAGCACCGCCGAAGTTGCCAGGTCGTGCACCGCCACGACCACGCTGCCGGTCTGGCAGTCGTTGTCGTGGACCATGTCCGCGTCGAACTCGGTCGAACAGGACACGGCACAGCTCCCGCGAACCTGGACGGTCCAGCTCGGGAAAGGCACGTAGAGCATTGCATCCGGCACGTGGTCCGATACCGGGACGACCTCGTCGTACCCGGTGCCGACCTTGAGCCGCACCAGGTAGCTCTCCGTCGTGCTGCCGTAGTTGTACACCGAACAGGCCGGGGTGACGGTCGTGCCCGAATCGACAATGCCGAGCGGCGCCAGCAGCCGGCTGACGCCGACGTCCCGGGCGTTGACGACAACCGAACCGTCCCGTAAGTCGTTGGCTGACACCATGTCGCTCGCCAGCAGGGTCGTGCAGCGCGTCGGACTGGGACCGCGCTCGACCGCGGTCCATGGGTCGAAGTCGACCTGCCGGCTCGCGCCCGGCGCGAGGCCCGCAACGTTCTTCGTGCTGCTCCAGGCGCCAATGTCGAACCGGACGTCGAAGGTGGCGTCGGCCGTGCCGTTATTCCGGACCTGGGCCTGGGGAGTCACGGTCGCCCCGGAATCGACGCTGCCGCTCGGCTCGACGATGGCCACTGCCTGGGCGTCACGCACGACCAGAGTCACGGCAGTGCCCGTGACCCGGTTGTTGCCCGGCGCCATGTCGCTCCCCAGCATCGTAGAACAGGCGGGCGTGTAGCTGCCCCGCGGCACGTTGACCTGCCAGTCGGCGAACGTCACCGGCGCGGTCGCGCCGGCAGCCAGCCCGATCACGGGCTGCGTGTCGGAATAGGCGGTCCCGGGTATCCAGAACCGGACGTCGAACGTCACGGCCGTGTTACCGTTGTTCTTCACTGTCGCCGCGACGGTCGCCGTCGCCCCGGAGTCAGTCGGCCCGACCGGCGCGGTGATCGCGGTCGGCTGCACGTCGTAGTAGCGGACCAGCACCGCGCCGTCCTGCCAATCGTTGGTGTTGTCCTGGTCCCCGGCCAGCAACGTCGTGCACCGCAGCGCCTG
>JAEAMF010000909.1_pt1 | contig 27408 bp, 25 predicted proteins | sample 8958721 | NCBI WGS metagenome assembly JAEAMF01 (sample SAMN16933255, study PRJNA681124) | bioreactor sludge metagenome | isolation source: anaerobic bioreactor treating anionic surfactant - SDBS | place: India: Bengaluru | collected 2019-02-28 | reverse complement strand
CTGTTGGAGCTGGCTTGCCTGCGATGGCGTCGGCGGGGTGTCCGTGAGTGCGCGGCGTTTGCATAGCGGGCAAGCCCGGCGCCTACAGGTTGCATTTTCTGTTGGAGCTGGCTTGCCTGCGATGGCGTCGGCGGGGTGTCCGTGAGTGCGCGGCGTTTGCATAGCGGGCAAGCCCGGCGCCTACAGGTTGCATTTTCTGTTGGAGCTGGCTTGCCTGCGATGGCGTCGGCGGGGTGTCCGTGAGTGCGCGGCGTTTGCATAGCGGGCAAGCCCGGCGCCTACAGGTTGCATTTTCTGTTGGAGCTGGCTTGCCTGCGATGGCCTCGGCGCGGTGACCGTGAGTGCGCGGCGTTTGCATCGCGGGCAAGCCCGGCTCCTACAGGCTGCATTCTCTGTTGGAGCAGGTCTTGCCTGCGATGGGGGCGGCGGGGTGCCAGTGAGTGCGCGGCGTTTGTATCGCGGGCAAGACCCGCTCCCACAGTGATCAGCGCCAGAATTTCGTTGGCTAAAAAAAGAACCCCCGCTAAAAGCGGGGGTTCGTCAGCAACCTGGGGTTAGCCGTCTTCAGCTATTGAGGGCTTGCTGATTTTCCTCGAAGTCTTCCTGTAGCAACTGATCGGTGTGTTCGCTTTCGGCGCTTTGCTGAGACACTGCACGTTTATTGCGCAGTTTGCCGTAGAAGTGTTCCAGCGCGTGGTTGAGCTTCTCGGCTGCACCGTCCACCGCCTGCTCAAGCGAAGCGGCCTTGTGGGTTACGGAGATCGGTTGGTGGCCTTTGGGGCGAGCCTCCATCTGGCAACGTTTGTCGTGTGGGCCGGGCTTGGTACCGTTTTCGTCCCCCAGATGAACTTCGATGCGTGTGAGATCCTCTTCGAAGCGGTCGAGCTGTTGTTCGACGGTGCTGCGAACCCACTGTTCCAGCCGGATGCTGCTTTGAATATGGTTGTCGCTATTGACATGGACTTGCATAGATCAATCCTTATTCAGCTAGCTCGCAAGAGAATCGATGATGCCGGTATGGACCGTGGCAGTCATCGCCTCTTGACTACAAGGTCAGGCAGTTGGCGAAACAATTCAAGCCCTTTTGAAAGAAAAATATCTTGTCGCAAAAAGCAGGCTTTGGAAGGTCCGTGGGCTTGCTCTGGATCAAGAGGCCTCATCGCTGGCGTGCTGGGTGGATTGTTACTGGAAGTGTAAAAAAGCGTAAAGGCGCTTTACTCGGTGGTGAGAATAAATATCATTCGCCCCCTGTTTCTATTTACGTAAAATTTACATTTCCAGGGAGAGGTTCACCATGTCCCCCAGCTTCACCAAGTCCTGCCTTGCACTCGCTTTGTGTTCGCTTTATACCGCCCAGGCTTCGGCCCAGAGCCTGCCTCTGGAGTTGGACAACATGGTGGTGACCGCCTCCGGTTTTTCCCAGCAGATCAAGGATGCCCCGGCGTCGATTTCGGTCATTTCCCGTGAGCAGATCGAGAACAAGTCCTACCGTGATGTCACCGATGCGCTGCGTGATGTGCCGGGTGTAGTGGTAACCGGTGGTGGCAGTTCCAGTGACATCAGTATTCGTGGCATGGCCTCGAAATACACCTTGATGCTGGTAGATGGCAAACGCCAGGACTCGCGCGCTACGCGTCCCAACAGTGATGGTGCCGGGATCGAGCAGGGCTGGATGCCACCGCTGGAAGCTATCGAGCGAATCGAGGTGGTGCGTGGGCCAATGTCGTCGTTGTACGGTTCCGATGCCATGGGCGGTGTGATCAACATCATCACGCGCAAGGTCACGCCACAGTGGTATGGCGGCGTTCGCACCGAGACGACGTTCCAGGACCGCTCCGATTCCGGGGACTACTCCAGCACCAGCGCGTTCATTTCCGGGCCTTTGGTGGAGAACCTGGTGGGCCTGCAGTTGTATGGGCAGCGCTCACGCCGTGACGAGGACCACATCGTCAACGGCTTCAATGAGCAGAGTACCGACAGTGCCACGGCCAAACTGTCGTTCACCCCGGACACGAACAACGACATCACCGTTGAAGCCGGAAAATCCGAACAGGAACGCAATGCCACCCTGGGCCGCTCGGCGCGTTCTTCTTCCTCGCAGAACGATTACGACCGTACGCATTTCTCTGTGAGCCACTCGGGCCGCTGGGAAAGCGTCACCACCGACAGCTACCTGCAGCGGGAGAAAATCGAGAACCCCGGCCGCAAGATGGAGCTGGAGAACACTGTGCTCAACTCCCAGGCGTCGTTCTACAGTGACTCGCACACCACGACCTTCGGTGGTCAGTACAAGTACGAAGACCTGAGCGATCAAGGCAACCAGCTTGCCTCGGCGGCTACCCTCAATCAGCTTACCCGCTGGTCCTGGGCGTTGTTCGCTGAAGACGAGTGGCGTCTGACCGATCAGTTCGCCCTGACCGGCGGCTTGCGCATGGACCGTGACGAGAACTACGGCACGCATTGGTCGCCACGCCTGTATGGGGTGTATCACCCGACCGAGCAGTGGACGATCAAGGGGGGGGTGTCCACTGGCTACCGTTCGCCGGACATCCGTGCGGCTGTTGACGATTGGGGCCAGATCACCGGCGGTGGTGGCGATCCGGCGATTATCGTCGGCAATTCGGCACTGAAGCCGGAGGAAAGCGTCAGCCAGGAGATCGGTTTCATTTGGGACAACCTGGAGGGCTTCTCGACCGGCCTGACGGTGTTCAACACCGACTTCAAGGACAAGATCACCGAGCAGCGTCGTTGCACCGACAGCACGGGCAATGCGTCTGGGCAGTGCCAGATCGCGGGTACTTCGTACAAGTTCATCAGTGATCGGGTGAACGTCGATGAGGCGCAGATGCGTGGCGTCGAGGCCACTCTGGACTGGGCCATTACCCAGCGCCTGACATTGGCGACCAACTATACCTTCACCGATTCCGAGCAGAAGAGCGGGGCGCTCAAGGGCAAGGCGTTGAACCAGATGCCCCGGCACATGTTCAACGCCACCCTGGACTGGCAGAACACCGATCAGTTGGGCACATGGACGCGCCTGAACTACCGTGGCAAGACCTCCGACTATCTGGGGCGTACCACGATGTCTGATGGCACGCCGTCCTACACCTTTGTCGATGTTGGCGGCACCTACAAGGTGACCAAGAACCTCAAGCTGCTGGCGGGTGTGTACAACGTTTTCAACAAGGAAGTGGATTACGCCGAGTATCAAACGGTTCTGGACGGGCGTCGCTACACCGTCGGTATGGACCTGTCGTTCTGACCGAAGGGCGACGATATGGGGTTAGCTGCGTAGTGCCTGACGGTACTCGCCCGGTGTCGCGCCGAGGGCCTGACGGAAGCGGTTACTGAAGTGGCTGGCGCTGGCAAAGCCGCAGAGCAGGGCCACCTGGAGCATGGGCAGGTCACTGAAACGTAGCAGTTGGCGTGCCTTGGCCAGGCGCCGGGCCAGCAGGTACTGGTGCGGTGGCAGCCCAAAGCTGGTGCGGAACATGCGTGCGAAATGGTACTCGGACAGGTTGCACAGGGTGGCCAGTTCACCCAGGCTGATCGGCTGGTCGAGGTGCTGCTCGATAAAGTCGGCCAACTGCCGGCGTTGGTGCGGCGCCAGGCCACCTTTGAGCCTTACCCCCTGGCGCAAGCCGACCTGGTTGAGCAGGGCATGGCTGACCAGTTCATGGGCCAGGCTGCTGGTCAGCAGGCGCTCGGCAGGTTCGTCCCAGTCCAGGGCGATCAGTTGGCGAAAGCGTCGGGCCTGCTCGGGATCATCCAGAAAGGTGTTCTCTTGCAGTTGCAGCTCTCGCGGCTCACGGTCCAACAGGCGCACGCACTCCAGGGCGAATTGTTCCTGGGTGATGTACAGGTGTACCAGGCGGATCTTGCCGTTGATCACCCAGTTCGAGTCATGCCCGGCTGGAAGAATGCACAGCTTGTCCGGGCCTCCCTTGGCAGAGGGCCGTTCGCGGCGAAACGTGCCCGTGCCGCCGTCTATGTAGCACGACAGGGTGTGATGGCTGGGCGCCTGATAATCGCGTGCGTCGTCTTGATTGTTCCACAAGGCCGCTACCATGCCGTCACCCAGTTGCGCGCTGTGTTCCAGGCGGGTGTTGGGTGAATCATGCAGGGCGTTGAAGACTTGCAGGGTGTCCAGCGGTGTCATGGTGGTTACCTCTGTGGCCATCCTACCGCTGTCCACCGCAGCACACAGCAGTTGGCGATGGAAAAGCGCAAGTTTGTGCAAGCCCGGCCCAGTGCTCTGGGCAGACACTGCACCTCAGTTCAGAGGAGCTTTGTCATGAACCTGTTCTTGTACCTGTTGACCGTTGTGATCTGGGGCACCACCTGGATTGCCCTGAAACTGCAACTGGGCGTGGTCGCGATCCCGGTATCGATTGTCTACCGCTTTGCCTTGGCCGCCTTGCTGCTGTTCGCCATTCTGCTGCTCAGCCGCCGTTTGCAACCGATGAGCCGGCGGGCTCATGGCCTTTGTCTGGCGCAGGGGCTGTGCCTGTTCTGCGTGAACTTCATGTGCTTCCTGACGGCCAGTCAGTGGATTCCCAGTGGCCTGATTGCCGTGGTGTTCTCCACGGCGACCCTGTGGAACGCGCTCAACGCCAGGGTGTTCTTCGGGCAGCGGATCGCGGCCAACGTCATGGGCGGTGGTGCGCTGGGGTTGTCAGGGTTGGCGCTGTTGTTCTGGCCAGAACTGTCGGGGCATGCCGCCAGCCGTGAAACCCTGACCGGCCTGGCGCTCGCCTTGCTTGGCACCTTGTGCTTCTCGGCGGGCAATATGCTCTCCAGCCTGCAGCAAAAAGCCGGCCTGAAACCGATGACCACCAACGCGTGGGGCATGTTCTACGGGGCCACGATGCTGGCAGTGTATTGCCTGATCAGCGGCATTCCCTTCGCGATGGAATGGAACACGCGTTACATCGGCTCGCTGCTGTACCTGGTGATTCCGGGCTCGGTGATCGGCTTTACCGCTTACCTGACCCTGGTCGGGCGCATGGGACCGGAGCGTGCTGCGTACTGCACGGTACTGTTCCCGCTGGTGGCGCTGAACGTTTCGGCGTTCGTCGAAGGCTATCAATGGACGCCGCCGGCGTTGTTCGGCCTGTTGCTGGTGATGCTCGGTAACGTGCTGGTGTTCCGCAAGCCCAAGCCTCGGGTGCCCTTGGGCACCCTGGCTCAGCGCCTGTAGTCGCTTACTTCCAGACCTGCGGATTGACCAGGTCACGTGGGCGTTCGCCGTTCAAGGCGCTGCACAGGTTGTCGATGGCGCGGTTGGCCATGGCTTCGCGGGTTTCGGCAGTAGCCGAGCCGACGTGGGGCAGGGTAACGGCATTCTTGAGTTGGAACAGCGGCGACTCGCTCAGCGGTTCCTTCTCATAAACGTCCAGGCCGGCGCCGCGAATGGTGCCGTTCTGCAGGGCTTGAACCAGTGCCGCTTCGTCTACCACGGGGCCACGGGAGACGTTGATCAGGAAGGCACTGGGCTTCATCAGTTGCAGCTCACGCTGGCCGATCAGGTGCTGGGTCTGGGCTGTGAGCGGTACGACCAGGCAGACGAAGTCGGCTTCGGCCAGCAGGTGTTCCAGGCTGCAGTATTGTGCGCCGAGTTCCTGCTCCAGTGCCGGTTTGCGGCTGTTGCCGCTGTACAGCACAGGCATGTTGAAGCCCAGGCGGCCACGGCGGGCGATGGCGGCACCAATGTTGCCCATGCCGACGATACCGAGGGTTTTACCGAAGACATCGCTGCCAAAGTGTGCCGGGCCCACGGTGGCCTGCCATTGCCCGGCCTTGGTCCAGGCGTCCAGTTCGGCCACCCGGCGGGCAGCCCCCATGATCAGGGCAAAGCCCAGGTCAGCGGTGCTCTCGGTCAGCACATCGGGGGTGTTGGTCAGGGCGATGCCGCGTTGGTTGAAGTACGCCAGGTCATAGTTGTCGTAACCTACCGAAACACTGGAGACCACCTCAAGCTTGGCTGCGGTTGCCAGTTGTGCCTCGCCCAGCTTGCGCCCGGCGCCAATCAGGCCGTGGGCCTCGGGCAGTGCTTCGTTGAATTGTGCGCTGATATCGCCGAGCTTGGGGTTCGGCACAATCACGTTGAACGTCTGCTGCAGGCGCTCGACCATCGGCGGGGTGATGCGGCTGAAGGCAAGGACAGTCTTTTTCATCGGTGAAATCTCTGCTGGCGGTCAAGAATGAAGCGGCTATTGGGTAGCACGCTATCATTCTCGACCCCGATCGTGCTGCAGGTTTTACGTCGCGATGCGCAGCTGGTGGGTCTTCAGGTCGGCTTCGTGGGCTGCGAGGATTTCCGGCAGAGAGCTGCGCAGGTACTCGACCCAGGTCTTGATCTTGGCATCCAGGTACTGGCGCGACGGGTAGATCGCGTACAGGTTCAGCTCCTGCAGGCGGTAGTCAGGCATCACCCGTACCAGCGAGCCATCACGCAGGCCGTCGATTGCCGAGTAAATCGGCAGTACGCCAACGCCCATGCCGCTACGGATGGCGGTTTTCATGGCGTCGGCCGAGTTTACCTGGAATGGCGCCTGGGTGATGTTGACCACTTCCTGGCCTTCAGGGCCGTCGAACAGCCACTTTTCCAGTGGAATCACCGGGCTGACCATGCGCAGGCAAGAGTGACCGAGCAGGTCGGAGGGCTTTTGCGCGCCACCTTTGCGTTTCACGTAGTCCGGCGAGGCACAGCAAATGCTGTAGGTAATCCCCAGGCGCTGTGAGACAAAGCCTGAGTCCGGCAGCTCGCTGGCCAGTACGATGGACACGTCATAGCCTTCATCCAGCAGGTCCGGCACGCGGTTGGCCATCGTCAGGTCAAAGGTGACGTCCGGGTGGGTCTCGCGGTAGCGGGAGATGGCATCAATGACGAAGTGCTGCCCTACGCCTGTCATCGAGTGCACTTTCAACTGGCCAGCCGGTCGAGAGTGGGCATCGCTGGCCTCGGCTTCGGCTTCCTCGACATACGTGAGGATCTGCTCGCAGCGCATCAGGTAGCGCTTGCCGGCTTCGGTCAGGGCGATTCGCCGGGTGGTGCGGTTGAGAAGACGTGTTTGCAGGTGCGCTTCTAGGTTGGAAACCGCCCGCGAGACGTTCGCGGTGGTCGTATCCAGTTGAACGGCAGCGGCAGTAAAACTGCCAACCTGGGCCACACAACTGAATGCACGCATATTTTGCAGGGTGTCCATGGGTCGCTCTCAAAGTAGACGACAAATTGTGACACGAAGTTACAGTGTTGGTCTTCAGACTAAAGCCGGATTATCACCGTTTTCGTAACAAAGATTCGCAGTAATACACGCTTATCGCCAGTGCTGTCGCCCCCTAGAATTGCGTTCTCCAAGCGTCATCCACCTTCTATGTCGGGAATTCGCAGCTGTGCCGCGTCGCATCATCAGAGCGTTGAATGCGCTCAGTGTCTGTGCCTTTAGCTTGACCTTGAGCGGCTGTATCGGAACCTGGGGCATTGCCCCGGAAAGCAAGACGCTGCAAGCCAATACCCTGACCACCGACGAGGCGATCCGCGAGGCCGCTCGCGATGCCCATTGGCCCGACCAGCAATGGTGGCATGCCTATGGTGACCCGCAGCTCGACCGCTGGATCGCCCTCGCCGTCAAGGACAGCCCTACCATGGCCATGGCGGCTGCACGTGTCCGTGAAGCCAAGTCCATGGCGGGTATCATCGAGTCGGCCGAGAAACTGCAGGTCAACGGGGTCTCGACGATCAAGCGTCATAACTGGCCGGAAGACCAGTTCTATGGCCCTGGCGCCTTGTCGGGCAGCAACACCTGGGACAACAACGCGGCGTTGGGCTTCAGCTACGCGCTGGACCTCTGGGGCCGCGAGCGCAATGCCAGCGAGCAGGCCGTGGACATGGCCCACATGAGTGCTGCGCAGGCCCGCCAGGCCCAGCTTGAGCTGCAGAACAACATTGTGCGTGTGTACATCCAGTTGTCGCTGTACTTCGCCCAGTACGACATCGTCAAGGCCACCCTGGAGCAGCAGGAGCAGATCCTGGCCCTGGCCGAACGACGGTTGGCCGGTGGCATCGGCACTCACTTCGAAGTCAGCCAGGCGCAGACGCCACTGCCGGAAACCCACCGTCAGTTGGACGCGCTGCATGAAGAAATTGCCCTGGCGCGTAACCAGTTGGCCGCGCTGGCAGGCAAAGGGCCGGGCGAGGGCGCACAACTGCAGCGTCCTACGCTGTCGCTCAGTGCTGCACTCAAGCTGCCATCGGCCTTGCCGGCGGAGCTGGTTGGTCAGCGTCCGGACGTGGTTGCCAGCCGCTGGCAGGTCGCCGCACAAGCCCGTGGCATTGATGTCGCCCATGCCGGTTTCTTCCCTAACGTCGACCTGGTCGGCAGCCTGGGTTACATGGCGACCGGTGGCGGGGCCATGGAGTTCCTCACCGGGAAGAAATTCAACTACAACATCGGGCCGGCCATCAGCCTGCCGGTGTTCGATGGTGGCCGCCTGCGTTCGCAACTGGGTGTGGCTTCGGCCGGTTACGACATCGCGGTGGCCCGTTACAACCAGACCGTGGTCGAAGCGCTCAAGGGGATCTCTGATCAGTTGATTCGCCGCGAGTCGATGAACGAGCAGCAGCATTTTGCCGCAGAGTCGGTGGCCTCGGCGCAGAAGACCTATGACATCGCCATGGTGGCGTTCCAGCGTGGCCTGACCGACTACCTCAATGTGCTGAACGCGCAAACCCTGCTGTTCCGTCAGCAGCAGATCCAGCAGCAGGTCCAGGCGGCGCGCCTGATGGCCCATGCCGAGCTGGTGACGGCGCTGGGTGGTGGCCTGGGAGCGGGTAACGACGTACCGGACGAAGACCGCCAGGCTGCACCGAAGACTCCTAAAACCTTGGCGATCTTCGACAAACCGAGCCACACCGAATGAATGCCGTGACCTTTCCGTTTCGCTGGCTGGCGTCGCTGGAGTGGCGTCGTGGGTTCTTTGAATGGGCGCGTAGCGACGGGGTCACCTGGGTCTACATTTTCAAGGTCCTGTGCGCTGCGTTCCTCACCCTGTGGCTGGCCATGCGCCTGGAGCTGCCGCAGCCGCGCACGGCGATGATCACCGTGTTCATCGTCATGCAGCCGCAGAGCGGCCATGTGTTTGCCAAGAGTTTTTATCGCTTCCTGGGCACTTTGGCCGGATCGTCGATGATGGTGGCGTTGATTGCCATCTTCCCGCAGAACACAGAGCTGTTTCTGCCGAGCCTGGCCGTGTGGGTGGGTATCTGCTCGGCGGGTGCCATGCGTTATCGGACCTTCCGTTCTTATGGCTTTGTGCTGGCCGGTTACACCGCTGCGATGGTTGGTCTGCCGGCACTGGCCAATCCCGACGGCGCTTTCATGGCGGCGGTGTGGCGGGTGCTGGAAATTTCCTTGGGTATTCTGGTGTCGACCCTGGTCAGTGCGGCGATCCTGCCGCAATCGGCCAGTGCCTCGATGCGCAACGCCCTGTACCAGCGTTTTGGGGTGTTTGCCGGGTTCGTTGCCGAAGGTTTGCGTGGCGAAAGCCAGCGCGAGCGTTTCGAGAGCAGCAACGTGCGTTTCATCGCCGAAGCGGTGGGCCTGGAAAGCCTGCGTAGCGTCACCGCTTTTGAAGACCCGCACATGCGCCGGCGCAGTGGTCGCCTGGGCCGCTTGAACAGTGAGTTCATGGCCATCACCACGCGTTTCAACGCCCTGCACCAGTTGCTTGAGCGCTTGCGTCTGCGCGGGCCATTGCAGATCGTCACGGCCATCGAGCCCGGCCTGAATGCGCTCGCCGAACTGCTCGACAGTTACGCCGGGCGCGGTCTGACCGACGCCGACGCGGCGCGCCTGGCCCAGCAACTGGCGATCTACAAGGAGGGTTTGCCGGAGCGGGTGCGCAGTTTGCGCGCGGCCTTTGTCGAGAGCTCGCCAAGCGACGCCGACCTGCTCGACTTCCATACCGCCTACGAACTGCTCTACCGTTTTGTCGACGATATGCACAGCTATGCCCTGACCCACGCGTCCTTGGCTGATCACAGCCATGCACGTGAGCAGTGGGATGAGCCGTATGTGGCCCAGACCAACTGGCTGGTCTCGCTTGCTGCAGGCGTACGTGCTTCGTTCATCCTGCTGGTGCTGGGCAGCTACTGGATCATCACGGCCTGGCCCAGCGGGGCGATGATGACCCTGATCGCGGCAGCTACCGTGGGCCTGTCGGCGGCCACGCCGAACCCCAAGCGAATGTCGTTCCAGATGGCATGCGGCACCTTGTTGGGAGCCTTGATCGGCTTCTTCGAAATGTTCTTCGTGTACCCCTGGATTGATGGTTTCCCGTTGCTCTGCATGGTACTGGCACCGGTGTACATCCTCGGTGCGTTCCTCTCGTCTCGCCCCGCCTATTTCGGGGTCGGGGTGGGCCTGTTGATCTTCTTTTCCACCGGTTCAGTACCGGACAACATGACGGTCTACAACCCCTACAACTTCATCAACGACTACATCGCCATGGTGATCGGCATGTTGGTCTGCGCTGCGGCCGGGGCGATCATCCTGCCGCCGAACAGCCGCTGGTTGTGGAGCCGACTGGAGCAGGACCTGCGTGGCCAGGTGCTGTTTGCGATCACCGGGCGCCTGCGCGGCCTGGGCTCGGCGTTCGAGAGCCGTACCCGTGACCTGCTGCACCAGGCCTACGGTCTGGCGGCCGGCAAGCCACTGGTGCAGAGCTCGCTGCTGCGCTGGATGTTCGTGGTGCTGGAGGTGGGGCATTCGATTATCGAGTTGCGCAAGGAGCAGGCCGTTCTGCCGGTGCATCCGTGTTATGCCGAGTCGCAACCCTGGCGCCAGGCGATCAGGGTGATGGGCCGGGCGCTGGCGCGATTGTTCCTGCAGCCTTCGGCGAGCAACCATGAGCGCGCACTGGTTGCGGTGGACCATGCCATCAGCCGCGTCCAGGCAACCGATGAGCCGTTTGCCCGGCACTTCGACACGTCGGCCTTGCGCCGGGTGCAGAGTTACCTGCATTTCATCCGTACCTCCCTGCTTGACCCGCAATCGCCGCTGGCCGAACTGGCTCCGGTGAAAGGACTGCCCGATGCCCCGTGAAATTGCCTTCCATGGCATTTACATGCCCACCATGACCTTGATGTTCCTGATCGCTGCCCTGCTGGCGTGGGGCCTGGATCGCTTTATCGCCGGCTACGACGGCTACCGCTTTTTCTGGCACCCGGCGTTGCTGCGCTTGTGCCTGTTCATCTGCCTTTTTGGCGCCATGGCGCTGACTGTCTACCGTTGAGACCTTGTTGATGAAAAAGTTTTTCAGCCTGATCGCCACCCTGCTTGTACTGGCCACCGCCGTGGTGATCGGCCGGCAGCTCTGGGTCCAGTACATGAACACGCCCTGGACCCGCGATGGTCGGGTGCGTGCTGACATCATCAACGTTGCCGCCGACGTACCCGGTTATGTGGTCGATGTGCCGGTGCGTGACAACCAACTGGTGAAGAAGGGCGATCTGTTGATGCAGATCGACCCTGAGCACTACGAGTTGGCAGTCAAGCAGGCCCAAGCGCTCGTCGCTTCGCGCAAGGCCACCTGGGAGATGCGCAAGGTCAATGCCAGCCGCCGGGCCGACATGGACAACCTGGTGATCTCCAAGGAAAACCGTGATGACGCCAGCAACATCGCCAACTCGGCCATGGCTGATTACCAGCATGCCCAGGCGCAATTGGCGGCTGCCGAGCTGAACCTCAAGCGCACGCGGATCCTGGCCACTGTCGACGGTTACGTCACCAACCTCAACGTTCATCGCGGCGACTATGCGCGTACCGGTGAGGCGAAAATGGCCGTGGTCGACAAGAACTCCTTCTGGGTCTACGGCTTCTTCGAGGAAACCAAGTTGCCGCATGTGCGTGTCGGTGACCAGGCCGACTTGCAGATGATGAGTGGTGAAGTGCTCAAGGGGCATGTGGAGAGTATTTCGCGGGGTATCTACGACCGTGACAACCCGGAAAGCCGCGAGTTGATCGCCGACGTCAACCCGACGTTCAACTGGGTTCGCCTGGCTCAACGGGTACCGGTACGTATCCACATCGACGAAGTACCGGAAGGCTTCCTGCTGGCGGCGGGTACCACCTGCACGGTGGTGGTCAAACAGGGTAAATCCGAGGCGCAATGACCTGCGCTGGTCGCGCGCCGAATGCCCTGACGGGTTCAGAGGCTGCGGTTGAGACCAAAGCGTTTTTTCAGCACCCACTGCTGCAGCCCATGGGGTAGCAATGCCTGTAGCAGGGGGAGTGCGCGGCTGCCATTGCCCAGGCGCACCAAGGGTGCGGGCTTTGCTTGCTGCACTGCCTTCAGCAGGCCTTGGGCAAACTCACTGGTGGGGGTCGGTTTGTCCTGCGAGGCACGGGCGCGGGCGCGAATGCCTTCGCGCAGCGGCCACCACGGCGATTCTTCGTGCAACAACTGTTCGGCTTCGCGACCGGCATTGCTGGCAAAGCTGGAAGCAATTGCACCAGGCTGCACTTCCATCACCCGTATACCGAAGGGCGCCAGCTCCAGGCGCAGGGCGTCGCTCAAGGCATGCACGGCCGCTTTGGAGGCGCAGTAGGCGCCGGCGAACGGCGTAACCAGCACGCCCGAGACGCTGCCAATGTTCACCACCAGGCCACGTGCTCGTCGCAGTGCCGGAAACAAGGCGCGGGTTACGCCGACCAAGGCGAATACGTTGGTTTCAAACTGGCGACGTATCGCCTCGACGCCGCCGTCGAGCAGCGGCCCCATGGCACCGTATCCGGCGTTGTTGATCAACACGTCGAGGCCGTTGCCGCGCTGCTCCAGCTCTGCCGCCAGTGTTGCAAGGCCGGCTTCATCATTGACATCCAGTTGCCGTGCGGTAAGCCCGATGGCCTGCAGGCGGGCGACATCCTCGGGTTTGCGCGCGCTGGCCCAGACCTCGAAGCCTGCTGACTGGAACGCTTCGGCCAGGGCGAGACCAATGCCGCTGGAGCATCCGGTGATCAGAACGGTGGGCATAGGACGATCCTTGGCGGTAGATGAGCCTCGGATCATACGTCATCAAGCAGAGGGCAGGCGTACCCCAGGGCTCAATCCGCGAAGCGGCCCTGCAGGTGTTCGGCGCGAAACTCCAGCGTTTGCGGGCGATAGCCAGAGCGCAGCGGCGGTAATGGCAAGCAGGCTTCCCAACTGGCGCCGGCCTGCAGATCCCCCGGGCCGCGATAACGCGGCGCCGAGTAGGTGTTTTCCGCCAGATTGACCTGATCGCCCGGGGCATACGCGGCAATCCGCCAGCGCAGCTCCACCAGGGGTTGCGGGTTGGTGTTGGTCAGTTTGACCTGCAACGGCCGGTCGGCCGGGCAATGCTCGGGCGCGTAGCTCAGGCGCATGTCCAGGTGTGCCAGTTGAGCCGCCTCACGGTTGTCCTGCCAGAGCACCCACAGGCCGACCAGGCCGAGGCCGAACACCGCGGCCATGGAGATGGGCAGGGCCTTGGCTGGGTAGCGTAACAGCAGGATCAGCCAGGACAGGATCAGGACGACGCCGATAAGCATAGGGGGCTGCCTTGAGTGCGTGATATCACCATCGTAGCGATAAAACGGCACTCGACCAAGCAGCGGGCGGCTTACCGGCGATTGCCTTCAGTCGACCGGATGATCGCGCAGGAACACCAGGTTGTCCGGCTTGGACTGCTCGGCACTGTAGTAGTAGCCCTGCACATCGAACTGTTTCAGCCGGTCAGGATTGTCGATGCGTTCCTGGATGACGAAGCGGCTCATCAGGCCACGGGCTTTCTTGGCATAGAAACTGATGATCTTGTACTGGCCGTTTTTCTGGTCGCGAAATTCGGTGTTGATCACACGGGCATTCAGCGCGCTGCGCTTGACCGCGCTGAAGTACTCGTTGCTGGCCAGGTTGAGCAGCAGGTCATCGCCTTGATCGGCCAGTGCCTGGTTCAGCCATTCGCTGATGCGCGTACCCCAGAAGGCATACAAGTCCTTGCCGCGGGCGTTGGCCAGCTTGGTGCCCATCTCCAGCCGGTACGGCTGCATCAGGTCGAGCGGGCGCAGCAGGCCATACAGGCCCGAGAGCATGCGCAGGTGGTCCTGTGCGTAGCTGAAGTCGTCTTCGCCAAGGCTTTCGGCGTCGAGGCCAGTGTAGACATCGCCCTTGAAGGCCAGCAGTGCCTGCTTGGCATTGGCCGGCGTGAAATCGGGCGTCCAGCTGCCGAAGCGTGCGGCGTTGAGCCCGGCCAGTTTGTCAGACAGGTGCATCAACGCTGCGATTTGAGCCGGGGTGAAGTCCCGCAACTGAGCAATCAGCACCTGTGAGTCGTCCAGGTACTGCGGCAGGGTGAAACGCTGGGTCACCGGCGGGGTTTCGTAGTCGAGGGTCTTGGCGGGGGAAATCACCGTCAGCATGTCATAGGCTCCTTCAATCGTGCTGCGGATTCTACGGGGCAGGGCGGTCGATCTCCAGCTATGGGCACGATAGTCCCTGCGTTATAGTGCCGGCGATCAAAACGGAGAGTGTTGTCTTGCGCATTGCCCTTTTATTGCTGGCGGGATGGTTGAGTCTGTTGACGGCCATGGCCGGTGCTGCCGAGGTTGCTACCTATGATCGCAGCAGTTGGCCTGAACAGCTCAATTCTCCGGCACTGTTCGATGTTGCCTCGCGCGCCGAGATTCTGGGGTTCGCCAAAGCCCTGCATGACAGTGAGGCGCTGGATCAGGCCGAGCTTACGGCACGTCTTGGCCTGCGGCAGATCAACCTGTTGTCCGTCAATGCCCTGCGTGAGCGGCTGTGGCAGCGGTTGTGGCGCAACTATGACCTGGCCCAACAGAGCTGCGAGCAGGACGCCTCGTTCTGTTATGCCCTTGAAAGCCTGGCGGATTTGCGTGCTCAGGCCGGGCAGATCAAGGTCGCCGCCGACTCGTTCTATGCCCCGTGGGTTGAGCCAAGCCGGATGTTCCATGAGCGCTACCTGGATGAACTGCTGCGCAAGGCTGCGTTGTTTCCGCAGACCAGCAGCGAGATCGAGCGTTTCTCCAGCCTGGAGCGTAACGGTGACGAGCTGAACGACCGGATGTTCCTGCTGACCTTCGAGGGTGGCCCTACGTTGGCCGGCGGTGCCAGTGATGCGCTGACAGATTATTTGCGTCGGCAGAAGCTGTCAGCGACGTTCTTTGTGCTCGGCGACAGTGTGCAGAAACGCCGTGACAAGACCTCCGTCGCCGCGTTGCAGGCGCTTTACCGCGGGCAGTGCGTGGGCATTCAAGGCTGGCAGTACCGTTCTCACAGCCATTGGCTGGACTGGCAGGACTCTATTCTGCGCAGTCAGGCACGGGTCAGTAGCGATCTGCCCGAGCAGTATGTTGCGCAGTTTCGCCCCCCCTATGGCCAGCGTCGTGCCGACGCGCAGGCGTTCTTCAGCAGCCAGCACATGCAGGTGGTGTTGTGGGATATCGATGCCCAGGACCAGAGCGCACTGGATGCCGAACAGTCGGCACAGCGGGTACTGAGCCTGATGTTGCTGTGGCGCAAGGGCTTGATCCGGTTCCATGACACCCAGCCCAAGGCGCAGGCGTCACTGACCTGGCTGCTGCAACATACGGCGCAGAGCGGGATCGGTTGGGAGGGGTGTAAGGACTTCGCGGCAGGCCGTTGAGGGGCGTGCGTGGGCGCACATTGCAGGCAGCCGTTGAGTCGACTGGATTTTTGACTTTAACGGTGCATGGGGGCTACGCCAAGCGGTTTTTGCCCTCTTGAAAAATAAACTTCAAGAATGCGTAAAAACGCTTTTTACCGTCATGGGTTTTGCGGTATTACAAAGACAGACCGCCGAACCCTGCAACACAGGTGGCGTCTTACTCGCCATCCTTTGTTTGTAGCTGCCCACCCGTAACGACGCGGGCCCCGGGGAGCATCAGCGGTCACATCGCGGCGCAGCACCGTCTGGGTATTGCGTCGTCAGGCTCCCACAAAGGTGACCGAGTATGGATGATCAAGGACGTACCACTTCTTCCAACCTGCCAATCCTTTACGTGCTCGATACCAATGTTCTGATTCACGATCCGAACGCGTTACTGAACTTCGAGGAGCACCATGTCACCATCCCGATGACCGTGCTTGAGGAGCTCGACAAGCTCAAGGACGGCAAGCACTCCGTAGCCGCAGAATGTCGTCAGGCCATTCGCTTGATCGATCAGACCCTGGGCGATGCCTCGCCTGCCGATGTTGAGCAGGGCGTACCCATCCAGCGGGGCAAGAGTGGCCCGAAAGGCTTCCTGTCCATCTTGATGACGCCGCGCACTGAGCCGCACCGTCTGCTGCCTGAGCATTTGAACGACAACATCATCATCAACCAATTGCTTGAGCTGCGGAGCCGGCGCAAGGAACTGAGTGTGGTGCTGGTGACCAAAGACATCAACATGCGCCTCAAGGCCCGTGCCTGTGGCATCGCGGCCGAGGACTACAGTACCGATCAGTTGGTCGACGACGTTTCCCTGTTGTCCAAGGGCTATCACTCGGTGACGGGGTCGTTCTGGGATCGGGTCAGCAAGGTCGAGACCCGTCAGGAGCGCGGGCGCACCTGGCACCGTGTGCAATTGATCGACAACCTGCCGGCTGTTCACATCAACGAGTTCATCATTGACGAACAGGGCTTTGTCGGCTGGATCAAAGGCATCAAGGACAGCGAACTGCTGCTGCTCGACCTGCACCAGGAGCCGCTGCTGCATCAGGAAGCCTGGGGTTTGAAGCCGCGTGACATTCATCAGGGCCTGGCGCTGTTCGCCTTGCTTGACCCGGACATCCACTTGGTCAACCTGACGGGCGCTGCCGGTTCCGGCAAGACCATTCTGGCCTTGGCGGCAGCCATTGAGCAGACCATGGTCAGCAAGCGTTACCGGCGCATCATCGCTACCCGCAGTGTGCAGGGGCTCGACCAGGAGATCGGCTTCCTGCCTGGCACCGAAGCGGAAAAAATGGAGCCTTGGCTGGGCGCCATCACTGACAACCTCGAAGCGCTGCACATGGACGATGAGAGCACCCATGGCAGTGTCGAATACATCCTTGAGCGGGTTCCGCTGCAGTTCAAGTCGCTTAACTACATTCGCGGTCGCAGCTTCCAGCAAAGCCTGATCCTGATCGACGAGTGCCAGAACCTGACCCCGCACCAGATGAAAACCATCATCACCCGTGCCGGTTCCGGTTCCAAGGTGATCTGCCTGGGCAACCTGGCGCAGATCGATACCCCTTACCTGTCCGCGACCAGCTCGGGCCTGACCTACCTGACCGAGCGCTTCAAGGACTTCCCCAACGGTGTGCATATCACCCTGCAAGGGGTGCCTCGTTCGATTCTGGCCGAATACGCCGAATCGCATCTGTGACGTCTCGTTCGGGCGGCCATGTGCCGCCCGAACTTTGTCGCATGGCCCGTGCGAAAAGTTGACCTGCAGGTTTACAATCAAGGTCCGCTGATCAGGAGTATGGCTGTGCTGACACATCTCGATTCTCAAGGTCGGGCCAATATGGTCGACGTTACCGAAAAGGCCGTGACCTCGCGTGAAGCTGTTGCTGAGGCGCGCGTACGCATGCTCCCACAAACCCTGCAGATGATTGTCGACGGTGATCATCCCAAAGGGGATGTGTTTGCCGTGGCCCGCATTGCCGGGATCCAGGCGGCGAAAAAAACCAGTGACCTGATCCCGCTGTGCCACCCGTTGATGCTCACCAGCGTCAAGGTCGAACTCAGTGCTGAAGGCCTCGACACGGTGCACATCCTGGCCCGCTGCAAGTTGGCCGGGCAAACCGGCGTCGAGATGGAAGCCCTGACGGCGGCCAGTGTGGCCGCGTTGACGATCTATGACATGTGCAAGGCCGTCGACCGTGGCATGACCATCGACAGCGTGCGCCTGTTAGAGAAGCGCGGCGGCAAGAGCGGTGATTACCAGGCAGGTGATGCATGAGCTTGAACGTGCAGTATTTCGCCCGTTACCGGGAAGCCTTGGGGCTGGAGAGCGAAACGCTCGAGGGCGTGTTTGCCACGGTCGATGCCCTGCGCCAGCACCTGCTGCAGCGCGGCGGAGCCTGGGAGGTACTGGCCGAGCAGAACATCATGTGCGCACGTAATCAGGACCTCTGTTCACTCAGCGAGCCCTTGGCTGATGGCGATGAGGTAGCGTTTTTTCCAACCGTGACCGGAGGTTGATCATGGCGATTCGGGTGCAGGCGGGCGCTTTTGACCCGGGGGCCGAGCTCAATGCCCTGCATGCGGCCAATGTGGGGATCGGCGCCGTGGTCGGTTTCGTCGGGTACGTGCGCGACTTCAACGAGGGGCGTGAAGTCGCGGGCATGTTCCTGGAGCACTATCCAGGCATGACCGAAAAGGCGCTCGGCAAGATCATCGCCGAGGCGGAGTCACGCTGGCCGTTGTTGCGCCTTGAAGTACTGCATCGCATCGGGGCGTTGGAGCCCGGTGAGCCGATTGTCTTCGTCGGGGTGGCCAGCGCTCATCGTCAGGCGGCATTCGATGCCTGCAACTTCGTGATGGACTACCTCAAGACCCGGGCACCGTTCTGGAAAAAGGAAAACACTGCCGAAGGGCCGCGTTGGGTCGAAGGGCGGGTCAGTGACCAGTCGGCGGCGCAGCGCTGGGAGGACGGTCGCTAAACGACACAAACGCTGTGGTCGCCAGTGTGGCTGGCGATGCTGCGCCTCGGTCTCTCGCGCGCATCCAGGTGTTGAAATTGTGTACGTAAAAGTCCAGTATGGATTTATAAGTACAAAATAATTTCAGGCTTGTCACTTTCCTCTGTCTTGCAACACACCTCCAATAATGAGCGAGAGAGCCCTCATGAAGACCACTACACTGATTGCCGGTCTGGCCCTGAGCCTGTTGGCCAGCAGCAACCTGTTCGCCGCCGAGAAAACCTTGCGTATCGGTATCGAAGCCGCCTACCCGCCGTTTGCGTTCAAGACCCCGGACGGCAAGATCAGCGGTTTCGACTACGACATCGGTAATGCCCTGTGCGCGCAGATGCAGGTCAAATGCCAATGGACCGAGCAAGAGTACGACGGGCTGATTCCCTCGCTGAAGGTCAACAAGATCGACGCCGCGCTGTCGTCTATCACCATTACCGAAGAGCGCAAGCGCTCCGTGGACTTCACCCACAAGTACTACTTCACCTCGGCGCGCCTGGCGATGAAGGCCGGTGCCCAGGTCGATGACCAGTACCAGAGCCTCAAGGGCAAACGTATCGGCGTACAGCGTGCGACCACTACCGACCGTTATGTCTCTGAAGTGCTCGCGCCAAAAGGTGTAGAAATTGTTCGCTACACCAGTAACGAAGAGATTTTCATGGACCTGGTTTCCGGGCGTCTGGACGGTGTGTTCGCGGACACCATCCCGCTGGAGCAAGGCTTTCTGTTGACGCCCAAGGGCGAGGGCTATGCCTTTGTCGGGCCTGAGCTGAAAGATCCGAAGTACGTTGGCGAAGGTGCTGGTATTGCCGTGCGCAAGGGCAATACGCAGCTGGTCAGCGAACTCAATAAAGCCATCGACGAAATCCGCAGCAATGGCGAGTACCAGAAGATCCAGGCCAAGTACTTCAAGTCGGATATCTACGGCGACTGATCTGCGCCTGACTCAGGGCCTGATGCTGCTCAGGCCTTGAGTTCCTTCAGGTGTTTGTACACCGTCGCCCGCCCCATGTTCAGTACATTGGCCACATAGTTGGCCGCACTCTTGCCACGAAACGCGCCTTCAGCATGCAGGGCAAACACCAGTTCACGCTTATGCTCGCGGGTCAGCAGGTTCAGGCTGAGCTGGCGCTGGCGCAGCCAGCCGTTCAGGAAGGTATTGATACGCTCCTGCCAGTCATCGCGGAACAATGCGTCGGGTTGCGGGATCAACTTGCTGGGCGAGAGAAACAGGTCCAGGGCGGCCTTGACGCTCTCGAACAGGGAAATGTTCAAGTTGATGCACAGCACGGCCAAGGGGCTGCCGTTGGCGTCGCGCAGCACCGTGCTCAGCGAGCGAATCTTCTGCCCGTCCCAGTTGAGTTTCTCGTAAGGGCCGATATTGGTTTCGTCGGTGCCTTCTTCGAACATGTCTTCCAGCGCCGCATCGTCACCGATCTCGCGCTTGGAGAGGTTGTTGGCGATGTAGTCGATCTTCTGGCTGCGCAGGTCGTGCAGGACCACTTCGGCATGCGGGAAGAACAGCGTGGCGATGGCATCGGCGATCGCCCGGAAGTTGTCCAGGGCCGGGTCGGGGCGAGGTGTCGACATTGAGGCGGGCTCCAGCGGTTGTCAGCGCCCTTGGCTAAAGGGCGCTGGGAGTGTGCCGCAAACGCAGTGGCGCGTCACCCTTGGGCTGCAACCAAGCGCGCAGGCGAGAGCATGGCGGCCGTCAGGCCAAAGCTCTTGAGTGGCTCGGGCAGTGCTTCGCCGCGCACCAGTGCGGCACTGGCCTGGCCCATGGCGGGCGAGGTCTGTATGCCATAGCCGCCTTGTGCCGCGACCCAGAACAGGCCGGGTACTTGAGGGTCGAAGTCGGCGATCAGGTCGCCGTCGGCCACGAAGCTGCGCAGCCCGGCCCAGGTGCGGGTAGGGCGGCGAATGCTCAGGGTGGTGGCTTCTTCGATCTGGTAAATGCCCATGGCGATGTCCAGCTCTTCCGGCTGTACATCGTGTGGTGCCACCGGGTCGGCATTGGCGGGCGAGCCCAGCAGCATGCCAGCGTCGGGTTTCATGTAGAAGGATTCGTCGAGGCTGACCAGCATCGGCCAGTCATGGCTGTCCACGCCTTCCGGGGCGGCGAAGATGAAGGCGGCGCGGCGTTTGGGTTGCAAGCCCAGCGGCCGTGCGCCCGCCAGTTCGCCGATCTGGTCTGCCCAGGCGCCTGCCGCGTTGATCAACACCGGGGCGCTGAAACTGCCACGACTGGTTTGGACCTGCCACAGGCCATCGGCGCTGCGTTCTATGAGCTGAACTTCACAGTCGCTATGCACTTCGCCCTGTTGGCGGCGAATGCCACGCAGGTAACCCTGATGCAGGGCGTCGGTGTCGATATCGCTGGCGCTTGGGTCGTAGAGCGCGCCGTGCACCTTGTCGCGGCGCAGTACCGGGAGCCGCTCGCAGGCCTGCTCAGCACTGAGCAACTGCACCTCGGGCACGCAGGCTTTGGCGCTGTCGTACTGGCGTTGCAGCTCTTCGGCATCACCGGTGAAGTCGACGGTCATTTCCCCGCGCGGGGTCAATAGCGGATGCTCGGCAAACCCCGCTGGCGGGGCGTCGAAAAATGCCCGGCTGGCGAGTGTCAGGGCGCGTACTTGTGGCGTGCCATAGGCGGCCGTGTAGAGCGCTGCCGAGCGGCCGGTGGAGTGATAGCCCGGCTGCGACTCGCGTTCGAGCAGCACGACCTTGCCATGGCCGGCGAGCCAGTAGCCGGTGGAGGCGCCGGCAATGCCGGCGCCAATAATGATGAAATCTGCTGGTTGCATGGACGTCTCCGGTCGCCGTCAGTCGGCGCGCTGCAGTCGATAGAGCGCATTGGCCAGGGCAATGTCTTCAAGGCCCAGGCCGATGGAGCGGAAGAACGCATGGCGCTGGTAGTCAGGGCGCGGCGCCTGATCGCTCAGCAGTTGTGCCAGGTCGCCGATGATCGCGTCGGCGTGCCAGCCATGCTGTTCGCTGGCGATGCGCATTTCCCCGGCCGACCCTGGCGTGGTCAGGCGGTAGTCGCAGTAGACGTCCATGTTCGCGAGGGTTTCTGGCGGCACTTCATGAGCGCGCACGGCGTTGGTGCTGATCGAGGTGATCAGGGCCGGTTTGCTCAATTGACGCGGGTCGATGACCGGGCTGGCCGAGGACGTACAGAGCATGATGACGTCGGCATCTTGTACGGCCTGGTCAAGGGTATCGGCAAAGGTCAGGCGTGGATCAAGGTCACTCAGTGCACGACGTTGTTCGGCGCTCTGCTGATGCAGGCGCGGCGAGTAGAGGCGGATGTCCTGCCAGTCGCGCAGGTCGCGGGTGTAGCGCAGGTGCGCCCGGGCGATGGGGCCGCTGCCGATCAGGGTCAGGCGACGGGCGCCGCTTGCGGCCAGTGCATCGACGGCCACGGCGGTGGTCGCGGCGGTGCGCGCGGTGGTCAGTTCGCCAGCGTCGCAAAGCAGCAGTGGCTGGCCGCTTTCCATGGACATCAGCAGTGTCCAGGCGGTAACCAGTGGGCCCGTGTCACGGACGATGTAGGGCGATGTCTTGACCCCGTAGACACCGTCTTCAGCCAGTACGCCGCCGTAGTTGATGAAATCGCCGGCACCACCTGGAAACTCGACAAGCTGCTGCGGCGGCTGCACAGCTTGCCCGGCGGCCAGATCGCGAAACAGTTTGCGCAGGATCTGCGGGACATCCAGCTGGCTGAGCAGTTGGCGTGCGTGCTGTTGATCAATGACGAGGGGCGCGGACATGCAGTGCTCCAAATAAACTATTTTGTCTATTATGGACTTTTTGTTCTTGCGGGCAATATCGCGGCCATAAAAAAACGCCGCCTGGCAGCAGGCAGCGTTTTCGGTGTTGCAGTACAGCCGATCAGTGAGGCTTGCGGGGCACGGCGTCGAGCAACTCGGCCGGCGGCATCTCGCAGCTGATCTTGCGACCCAGCAGTGTTTCGATGGCGGGTAGCTGGTAAGAGTCATCTTCGCCGGCGAAGCTGATCGATACGCCGCTGGTGCCTGCACGACCGGTACGACCGATACGGTGAACGTAATCGTCCGGGTCTTCTGGCAGGGTGAAGTTGATCACATGGCTGATGCCGTCGATGTGAATACCGCGACCGGCCACGTCGGTGGCCACCAGTACGGTGATACGGCCTTCACGGAAGTTTTCCAGCGTGCGGATACGCTTGTGTTGCGGCACATCGCCGGACAGCTGGGCGGCGTTGACACCGTCGCGTACCAGGCGCTCTTCGATACGGCGCACTTCATCCTTGCGGTTGGCGAAAACGATGACCCGTTCCCATTTGTTGCGGGTGATCAGGTTGTACAGCAACTTGTATTTGTCGCTGCCGGCCACGGCATAAACGTGCTGCTCGACGGTCTCGCTGGCGACGTTTTCCGGCTCGATCTCGACGATGGCCGGGGTCGTGGTCCACTGCTTGGCCAGGTTCATCACGTCTTCGGTGAAGGTGGCCGAGAACAGCAGGGTCTGGCGTTCGCTTTTCGGTGGTGTCTGGCGAATGATCTGCCGTACCTGGGGGATAAAGCCCATGTCGAGCATGCGGTCGGCTTCGTCCAGCACCATCACCTCGACCATGTCCAGGTGCACTTCGCCGCGCTGGTTGAAGTCCAGCAAGCGGCCCGGTGTGGCAACCAGGATGTCGCAGTGACGGGCTTCAAGCTGTTTGAGCTGTTTGTCGAAGTCCATGCCGCCAACGAAGGTCATTACGTTCAGGCCGGTGTACTTGGTGAGTGCGGCGGCGTCCTTGGCGATCTGGACGACCAGTTCACGGGTCGGGGCGATGATCAGTGCCCGAGGCTCACCCATGTAGCGCTCTTTGGGTGCCGGGGTCTGCTGCAGTTGGGTAATGATCGAAATCAGGAACGCGGCGGTCTTGCCTGTGCCGGTCTGAGCGCGGCCGATAGCGTCCTGGCCACGCAGGGTGTAACCCAGTACCTGAGCCTGAATCGGCGTGCAGTAGGGGAAGCCCAGGTCATGGATGGCGTGCATCAGCTCAGGCGACAGCTTGAAATCGTGGAAACGGGTCTTGCCTTCCTGTGGCTCAACCATGAAGTCTTCCAGTTTCCAACTGGATGCCGCGGGTTTTGGCTTGCGCTCACGGCGCGGCTTGGGTTCTGCCGGTTTCTCAGCCTTTGCCGCGACGGGCGCTTGAGCCTGTGGCTGGGCTGCTGGTGCAGAGGGCTTGGGTTGTGCAGGTGGCTGCACCACGGGGGCAGCGGTTTCGGCAGCGAGTTGCTCAGCCTCGCCTTTGCCGAACATCTTCTTGAGTGCTTTGAGCACGGTCATCTCGTCAATTGGTTAAGGAATGTACGCCGGCCAGTGTAATGCAAGATTCGGGCGCGGCGTAGTGGATTGCGCTGACGGCTACACGGAAGTCGTGCTTCCGCTCAAACGCTGGGTCAGCCAGGTACCGATATCGCGGATTTCCTCGGGCAGTACTTCGTGCTCCATCGGGTATTCCTGCCAGCCGGCATTAACCCCCCAATGTTTGAGGTGTTCGTAGGCGGTACGGCCCATGGCGTTCTGTACCACAGTGTCGTACTGGCCATGCAGGCACAAGGCCGGGGTGCGTTGCTGGCTGGCGCTTAGCTCGCGTTCGGCGCTGAAGGTCGGTGCGTAGGTTGACAGGGCCAGGACACCGCCCAGGGTGCCTTGCCACTTTACATACGCCGTGTGCAGCACGACCGCACCACCTTGTGAAAAGCCGGCAAGAAAAATCCGCGTTGGATCGATCCCTTTGGCGCGCTCGGCCTCGATCAATGCAATGACCTGGTCTGCTGAGTCTTCCAACTGCGTGCGATCAATCGAACGGGCCGGGCTCATGGCCGTGATGTCGTACCAACTGGGCATTTCATAGCCGCCGTTGATGGTCACCGGGCGGGTGGGTGCCTGGGGCATTACGAAGCGGGTACTCAACAACTGTTCCTGCAAGGCTTCGGCGACCGGCAGGAAGTCGTAACGATCTGCCCCCAAACCGTGCAACCAGATCACACAGGCATCGGGGGTCTTTTGCGGCTCAAGTATCAACGGGGTGGTCATGACTGCTCCGAAAATGTGCGCACGCTCTTATTAAGTGCATGAAAAGAAGGCGTGTCGGTTCGGTCCGGGAAAAACTTGTCGAAAGGCGACAAGTTTACCTGTTGGCGCACACTGAATCGCTTAAGCGGCTCAGTGTGGTACGCGCTTTGCTACGAACCTTGCGACGTGACGCGTGGCGTTTCGACGGTAACACCATTTCGCTATTAAAGGCTGTCACAGAACAGCGTTATTGCGCCATTGACCCAAAAGCAAGCCAGCACGGGTCGGATGCGCCTCATAAGGGTGCGGTGCAATCGGCTCGAACACAACAAGAGCAATCTGGAGGTTTTAATGAAGATGTTGAAATCCACTCTGGCAGTCGTTACCGCTGCCGCCGCACTGGGTATCAGTGCTTTCGCGCAGGCCGGTGCAACCCTCGAAGCGGTTCAGAAAAAGGGTTTCGTCCAGTGTGGCGTGAGTGACGGCTTGCCGGGCTTCTCGGTGCCGGATGCCAAGGGCAAGATCGTGGGTATCGATGCTGACGTCTGCCGCGCCGTGGCTGCCGCCGTCTTCGGTGATGCAAACAAGGTCAAGTTCAGCCAACTGAACGCCAAGGAGCGTTTCACGGCGTTGCAGTCCGGTGAAGTGGATGTGCTATCGCGTAACACTACCTGGACCAGTTCGCGCGATGCCGGCATGGGCCTGGTGTTCGCGGGCGTCACGTACTACGACGGCGTAGGTTTCCTGGTGAACAAGAAGCTTGGCGTTTCCAGCGCCAAGGAACTGGATGGCGCAACCATCTGCATCCAGGCCGGTACCACCACTGAACTCAACGTCTCCGACTACTTCCGCGCCAATGGCCTGAAGTACACCCCGATCACCTTCGACACCTCCGATGAAAGCGCCAAATCGCTGGAGTCCGGTCGTTGCGATGTGCTGACTTCCGACAAGTCGCAACTCTATGCACAACGCTCCAAGCTGGGGTCGCCAAACGATTATGTCGTGTTGCCGGAAACCATCTCCAAGGAGCCTCTGGGCCCTGTCGTGCGTAAGGGCGATGAAGAGTGGTTCAGCATCGTCAAGTGGACCCTGTTCGCGATGATCAATGCCGAAGAGGCAGGTATCACCTCGAAGAATGTCGAGGCTGAAGCGAAATCGACCAAGAACCCGGACGTCGCCCGCCTGCTCGGTGCTGATGGCGAATATGGCAAAGACCTCAAGCTGCCCAAGGACTGGGTCGTACAGATCGTCAAGCAAGTCGGTAACTACGGCGAAGTGTTCGAGAAGAACCTTGGCGCAAGCACCGATCTGAAGATCGACCGTGGTCTGAATGCCCTCTGGAACAACGGCGGCATCCAGTACGCGCCACCAGTGCGCTGATGGGTACGGCCTGCGGCAGCGAGCTGCCGCAGGCCGTGTCGTTCCTTCTCTTCGGGGCATTTCATGCAAAATAAAATCGGCGCACCCAAAGGGGTTTCCCTTAGCGATCCACGTGTGCGTGCGTGGCTGTTCCAGATCATCACCGTGGTCGCGGTGGTAGGGCTGGGCTGGTACCTGTTTCACAATACTCAAACCAACCTGCAGCACCGAGGCATTACCTCGGGTTTTGATTTCCTTGAGCGCAGTGCCGGTTTCGGGATCGCTCAGCATTTGATTCCTTACACCGAGTCCGACAGTTATGCCCGGGTATTTGTCATCGGCTTGCTCAACACGCTGCTGGTGACCTTCATCGGCATCATCCTGGCGACCGTGCTGGGTTTCATCGTCGGTGTGGCCCGGTTATCGCCGAACTGGATGATCAGCAAGCTGGCCACGGTGTATGTCGAGACTTTTCGTAACATTCCGCCGCTGCTGCAGATCCTGTTCTGGTACTTCGCGGTATTTTTGACCCTGCCGGGGCCGCGCGGCAGCATCAATTTTGGCGATACGTTCTTTTTCAGCAACCGTGGCTTGAACATGCCGGGTGCTTCGCTGGCGGAGGGCTTCTGGCCGTTCGTCGGCAGTCTCGTGGTAGCCGTGATTGCCATCGTGCTCATGGTCCGTGCGGCCAACAAACGCTTTGAGGAAACCGGCGAGCCGTTCCATAAGTTCTGGGTAGGCCTGGCGCTGTTTCTGGCCATTCCTGGGCTGTGTACGTTGCTGATAGGCACCCCACTGCACTGGGAAGTTCCGCAGCTCAAGGGCTTCAACTTTGTGGGCGGCTGGGTACTGATTCCTGAACTGCTGGCACTGACCCTGGCATTGACGATCTATACGGCAGCGTTCATTGCAGAGATCGTTCGTTCCGGGATTCGCTCGGTCAGCCATGGCCAGACCGAGGCTGCGCGCTCGTTGGGCCTGCGTGAAGGGCCAACCCTGCGCAAGGTCATCATTCCCCAGGCGCTGCGAGTGATCATTCCACCCTTGACCAGCCAATACCTGAACCTGGCGAAGAATTCCTCGCTGGCGGCGGGTATCGGCTATCCGGAAATGGTTTCGCTGTTCGCTGGAACCGTGCTCAACCAGACCGGCCAGGCTATCGAAGTGATCGCCATCACCATGAGTGTCTACCTGGCCATCAGCATCAGCATTTCCCTGCTGATGAACTGGTACAACAAGCGCATTGCGCTGATCGAGCGGTGAGGATAC
>JAEAMF010000907.1_pt1 | contig 27501 bp, 25 predicted proteins | sample 8958721 | NCBI WGS metagenome assembly JAEAMF01 (sample SAMN16933255, study PRJNA681124) | bioreactor sludge metagenome | isolation source: anaerobic bioreactor treating anionic surfactant - SDBS | place: India: Bengaluru | collected 2019-02-28 | reverse complement strand
CGCTCTTCCGATCTCGGCCTGGCGCTGCCGCCGCCGTTGCGGCCGGAGGCGGCGCGTGCCGCTTCCAGTGCCGCATTGATCGCGGCGCGCGCGGAAGTCATGGCGGGCGCCGGGCTGCCAGGCCCCGGCACTGCCGGGGCGGCGGCCGCAGGCGCGGCGTGTGCCGCCGGGGGCGGCGCGGCCGGACGCGCTGGCGCCACCGCCGCATGGCTGGCGGCGGCCACCGCGGCGGCGCGCGCGGCCGGCGCGTGACCGGGCGCCGAGGCGGCCGGTGCGCTTGGTGGCAATTCGGCGCCGCCCTGCCCCGGACGGAAAGCCAGCATGCGCAGCAGGGTCATGGTGAAGCCCGCGTATTCGTCCGGCGCCAGGCCGATCTCGTTGCGGCCGTGCACGGCGATCTGGTAATACAGCTGCACTTCCTGCGCGTCGAAGGCCTGGGCCAGGCGCAGGATGTCGTTCAGTTCCGGCAGGTCCTGCGGCACCGCCGAGGGCACCGATTGCGCCAGCGCGATCCGGTGCAGCAAGGTGCCGAGGTCCTGCAGCGCACCGTTATACGACAGGCTGCGGCTGGCCATCTCGTCGGCCACCGCCATCAGGTCGGCGCCGTCCTGCGCCAGCAGCGCGTCCAGCAGGCGCACCAGGTAGGACTGGTCGAGCGCGCCCAGCATGCCCTGCACCGCATCCAAGGTAACCTGGCCGGCGGCATAGGCGATCGCCTGGTCGGTCAGCGACAGCGCGTCGCGCATCGAGCCGTGCGCACCTTGCGCCAGCAGGCGCAGGGCCGGCTGCTCGAAGGCCACGCCTTCCTGGCCGAGGATGTTTTCCAGGTGGCCGACAATGTGGCCGGGCGGCATCTGCTTGAGGTTGAACTGCAGGCAGCGCGACAGCACCGTGACCGGGATCTTCTGCGGGTCGGTGGTCGCGAGGATGAATTTCACGTGCGGCGGCGGTTCCTCGAGCGTTTTCAGCATCGCATTGAACGCGTGGTTGGTGAGCATGTGCACCTCGTCGATCATGTAGACCTTGAAGCGCGCGTTGCTCGGCGCATACACCGCCTGCTCCAGCAGCTGGGCCATCTCGTCCACGCCGCGGTTGGACGCCGCGTCCATCTCGATGTAGTCGACGAAACGCCCGGCATCGATCGCGCGGCAGGCCTCGCACACGCCGCAGGGTTCGGCCGTGATCCCGCCCTGCCCGTCCGGGCCGACGCAGTTGAGCGACTTGGCCAGGATACGCGACAGCGTCGTCTTGCCGACCCCGCGCGTCCCCGTGAACAGGTAGGCGTGGTGCAGGCGGCCGGTCCTGAGCGCATGGGTCAGGGCACGGACGACGTGCTCCTGGCCAACCAGCGTTTCGAAGTTCTTGGGACGGTATTTGCGGGCGAGGACTTGATAGGACATGCCGGGATTTTACCGCAGTTGGCGCTTGGGGCGAACATTCCCTGGCCGGCCCGGCAACAATATGATTCCGCTAGGCATGACAAAGCCGCGTGCGCCTGGCATGTGCGTTTGGTACGGGATGAATGGATACGGCAGGAAGAGAAAGGAAAGAGGCGAGCCTGATCTGCGGCACTTGCGGTGAACGGCTTTGGCTGCTTCGTTCCCGACCTGACCAGGTAAACCATGCCACAATGCGCAGGGGCCCGCCAGCAAGCATTATACCCGACCCCACCGTTTTTGGGGCCGGATCTTGCAAAGCCTATGCGCGATCCTTCAGCAAGGCCAGCAAGGCATGCGCGCCCGCTTCGGAGGACGCCGGATTCTGCCCCGTGACGAGCAGGCCGTCGGTCACCACGTAGGGCTGCCAGTCATCCGTCTTGCTGTACTGGCCACCATTTTTCACCAGCATGTCCTCGACCAGGAAAGGCACCACCTCGGTCAGGCCGACGGCTTCCTCTTCCGTGTTGGTGAAACCGGTCACGCGCTTGCCCTTGACCAGGAGGTCGCCGTCCACTCCCCTGACCTGCGCCAGCACGCCCGGGGCATGGCACACCGCGGCCACCGGTTTGCCGGCGGCGATCATGGCCTCGATCAGGCGAATCGAATCGGCATCCTGGGCCAGGTCCCATAGCGGGCCGTGGCCGCCGGGATAGAACACGGCGTCGAAGTCCTGCGCGCGTACGCCCGACAGGGTGACGGTATTCGCCAGCGCCTCCTGGGCCTGGGGATCGGCCCGGAAGCGCCGGGTCGCCTCGGTCTGGGCATCGGGCTCGTCGCTCTTTGGGTCGAGCGGCGGTTGTCCGCCGCGCGGCGAGGCCAGCGTCAGGGTCGCGCCGGCATCCTTGAATACATAATAGGGAGCGGCGAACTCCTCCAGCCAGAAACCGGTTTTCTTGCCGGTGTCGCCGAGGCGGTCGTGCGAGGTCAGCACCATCAGGATGTTCATCGGGCCTCCATGTGCGTGGTGGTCAAAACGGCAGTCTAGCCGCCCCTCGTCCCACGCGCCGCACGGGAGTTCGCCGCCCTACAGTCCCAGCGTCCCCCAGATGTCGTCCACGCGCGCCTTGACTTCCGGCGTCATGGCGATCGGCGTGCCCCACTCGCGATTGGTCTCGCCCGGCCACTTGTTGGTGGCGTCGATGCCCATCTTGCTGCCCAGGCCACTGATCGGCGAGGCGAAGTCGAGGTAGTCGATCGGGGTATTGTCGACCATGACCGTGTCGCGGGTCGGATCGACCCGGGTCGTGATGGCCCAGATGACTTCCTTCCAGTCGCGCACGTTCACGTCCTCGTCCACCACCACGATGAACTTGGTATACATGAACTGGCGCAGGAAACTCCAGACCCCGAACATCACGCGCTTGGCGTGCCCCGCGTACTGCTTCTTCATCTGCACCACCGCCATCCGGTAGCTGCAGCCTTCCGGCGGCAGGTAGAAGTCGGTGATCTCGCTGAACTGCTTCTGCAGCAGCGGGATGAAGACCTCGTTCAGGGCCACGCCCAGCACCGCCGGCTCGTCGGGCGGCTTGCCGGTGTAGGTCGAGTGGTAGATGGGGTCGCGCCGCATCGTGATGCGGTCGATGGTGAACACCGGGAAGCTGTCCTGCTCGTTGTAATAGCCGGTGTGGTCGCCGTACGGACCTTCGAGTGCGTGCTCGAAGCCGGACGGGTGGTTCGCGTCCGGGTAGATATGCCCTTCCAGCACGATCTCGGCGGACGCCGGCACCCGCAGCTCGCTGCCGATGGCTTTGGTCAGCGCGGTGCGCTGGCCGCGCAGCAGGCCGGCGAACTGGTATTCGGACAAAGCGTCCGGCACTGGGGTGACGGCGCCCAGGATGGTGGCCGGGTCGGCGCCCAGCGCCACCGCCACCGGATACGGCTTGCCCGGGTTGGCCAGCGCGTGCTCGCGGAAGTCGAGGGCCCCGCCGCGGTGCGCCAGCCAGCGCATGATCACCTTGTTCCGGCCCAGCACCTGCTGGCGATATATTCCTAAGTTCTGCCGTTTCTTGTGCGGTCCCTTGGTAATCACCAGGCCCCACGTAATGAGAGGGGCAATGTCGCCCGGCCAGCAGTGCTGGATCGGCAGGCGCGCCAGGTCGACGTCCTGCCCTTCCCAGACGATTTCCTGGCAGGAGGCGCCCTTCACTTCTTTCGGCGCCATGTCCCATACCGCCTTGACCAGCGAGCCCAGGCCCATGATGTCCTTGAAGCCCTTGGGCGGCTCCGGCTCCTTCAGGCGCGCCAGCACGTGGCCGATCTTGCGCAGTTCGCCCACGTCTTCCGCCCCCATGCCGAGCGCCACCCGGCGCGGGGTGCCGAACAGGTTGCCCAAGACCGGGATCGTGTGACCGGTGGGCTTCTCGAACAGCAGCGCGGGTCCTTCGGCGCGTAGCGTGCGGTCGCAGATCTCCGTCATCTCGAGGTGGGGCGACACCGGTACGCCAACATGCTTGAGCTCGCCCATTCGCTCGAGCTGAGCCATAAAGTCCCGCAAATCTGAATATTTCATCAAGTTTTGATCGTAATCTCGTCAGTAGAAGCTTGTTCAAGGCACCATGCCAAGTAGCTGATTTAGCAAGACTTTTCAAAATTTCGTCTCGGAAATCAGAACTAAAAGTAATAAGAGCGGATCGTGCTAGGGTTGACTTGGTATAAGTGAGCCACTAGAATCCGTCCTACTTGATGAGGCAGGCAGTCTTTCTGACATGATTTTAGCTGTTCTCATGCATTCACGGGGTCGGGGCCCCACATGACATTTTGAGGAGTGTTTTCACTGGGCGTCTGCCCAATCCCCCGAGACAGTTGTTGAGCCACTGGTTCCACCCGCACGGGTTTCAAAGCAGCCAGCTGTAGCAAAGCAATGACGGCGTTAGTCGGCCGCAAGGCGGCGACCTACGATATTTCTGATGCACGGCATTCAGTAACCCGACGCAGCGCACATCTCCCTAGAGACGCTGTGACAGGGCTGCTTTTCGCCGCGACAAGGGGAATTCGATGATCCATCGTTTCATCACGAACGCAAGGTTCGTGCAATCCATGGCCAGCCAGCCAGTCACGTGGTCTTCCGTGAGCAAAACGGCACGCGGTGTACTGAATACCGCACGCAACACCCTGACCGTTTTCGGTCTTTCGGCAATCGCAATGCTTGCGCTGCTCTATACCAACGAAGACGTCGCCAAGCGCGTCTCGGACATGCTGCATCCGGAACCTGAAGTCGTGGTCGTGGCCAAGGCCGCACCGGCGCCGGTTGTCGCCGACGTCGCCGAAGCCGTCGAAACCACCCATGCCAGTGCCCAGCACCTCGGCAACAGCAAGCAGCAGCAATGGGTCACTTCCTGGCTGAGCAAGCGCTACCGCGTCGCCAGCGACGCCGCCAACATGCTGGTCTCGACCGCCTACATGACGGCGCACGAGGTCAAGCTGGATCCGCTCCTGATCCTGGCCGTGATGGCGATCGAATCGGGCCTGAACCCGTTCGCCGAGAGCCCGATGGGCGCCAAGGGCCTGATGCAGGTCATGGCCAAGGTCCATCACGACAAGTTCGAACAAGTGGGCGGCCAGCAGGCGGCCCTGAATCCGGTCGCCAACATCAAGGTCGGCGCCCTGATCCTGAAGGATTACGTCAAGCGTACCGGTTCGGTCGAAGGCGGCCTGAAGACCTACGTCGGCGCGGCCGACCTGGAAACCGATTCGGGCTATGGCGCCAAGGTGCTGGCCGAATACAAGAAGCTCAAGCAGGTTGCCAAGGGCCACAAGGTCCCGACCACCAACCCGCGTCCGCTGCCGGCAACCACGCTGGTCAAGCAGGCTCCCGCCGCCACCCCGACCGAGACGCCGGCAGCGGCACCGGCGAAGGCCGAGAACCACGGTTCGGAAGCGCTGGCGACCCTGTAATCCTGCGCACGACACTCCTCACCGGCCACCGCTCGCGGTGGCTTTTTTGTGCGTCGTAGCGCATCGGCCAGGATCGTGCGCGCCTGAATGGGATTGTGCTTATCCCGAAGCAGCGCAAATAGAAAAGCCACCTGGCATCGCCACGGTGGCTTTCTCTTTCTATATATAGAAGACCTGCTATCAGCGGCGCGCGTCCGCTCCCACCTCGTCCGGACGCAGGGTCGAGGCCAGCTTGTCCAGCACGCCGTTGACGTACTTGTGGCCGTCGATGCCGCCGAAGGACTTGGTCAGCTCGACCGCTTCGTTGATGACGACGCGGTACGGGATTTCCGGATGGTTCTTCAGCTCGTAGGCGCCCAGCAGCAGCACGCCGTGCTCGATCGGCGACAGCTCGGCCACGCCGCGGTCGATCAGCGGAGCGATGACTTCGCGCAGCTCGACCGAGGTGGCGATGGTGCCGTTCAGCAGTTCGCTGAAGAATTCGCCGTCGGCCTTGTCGAAGCCGTGGGCGCCGCGGATGTTGGTGACGACCGTGCGGGCCGGTTCATTGTTGAGCAGCCATTGGTACAGGCCCTGCAGCGCGAACTCGCGCGCGCGGTGGCGCGGCGTGCGGTTCTTGCTCGGGTTGGCGTGCGTGGTCTTGTCGGTCATGTGCTTCCTTCCTTGTTCTTGGCGCGCTTTTACTCGTCTTCGGCCTGCAGCTCTTCGAGTGCGAACAGCAGGTTCGACATCTCGACCGCGACGCGCGCCGCATCGGCGCCCTTCTCGGCCATGCGGGCTTCGGCCTGCTCGTCGTTTTCGGTGGTGAGGATGGCGTTGGCGATCGGCATGCCGTAGTCCAGGCCGATGCGGGTGATGCCCGCGCCCGATTCGTTCGATACCAGCTCGAAGTGGTAGGTCTCGCCGCGGATCACCGCGCCCAGCGCGATCAGCGCGTCGAACTGCTGGGTCTCGGCCATCTTCTGCAGCGCCAGCGGCACTTCCAGCGCACCCGGCACCGTGATGTGGAGGATATCCTCGTCGGCCACGCCCAGGCGCTTCAGTTCGGCCAGGCAGGACGACAGCAGGCCGTGGCCGATGTCGGCGTTGAATCGTGCCTGCACGATGCCGATGCGCAGGCCTTCACCCGCCAGATTGCTTTCAAAAGTTCCTACCGTCATGGCTGACCTCTTCTTCTCGATTGGTATGTATATAGTAGTGTGATTTTATGTCCGGGCGCGCCGCGTCAGGCGGTAGGCTGCGGCAGGTAGCCGGTAACTTCCAGGTCGAAGCCTGTCATCGACGGCATCTTGCGCGGGTTGGCCAGCAGCTGCATCTTGCCGACGCCGAGGTTGCGCAGGATCTGGGCGCCGATGCCGTAGGTGCGCAGGTCCATCGAGGCCGCGCGGGCGCTGCGGGCGCTGGTGTCGCGCGGGGCGAACTGGGCGAACAGCTGGTCCGCGGTCTCGCCGCAGTTCAGCAGCACGATGGCGCCCGAATCGCCGCCCTTGATCGCCTTCATGGCCGAGGCCAGGTCCCAGGAGTGGGTCGAGGCGCAGTCGCCCAGCACGTCGAGGATCGACACCGGCTGGTGCACGCGCACCAGCGCTTCCTTGTCGCGCGCTAGTATCCCATGCACCAGGGCCAGGTGGGCCGCGCCGCTCGGCTTGTCGCGGTAGGCGACCAGCTTGAACTCACCGTACGGAGTACTCAAGGGGCGCTCGGCCACGCGCTCGACCAGGCTTTCGTTCTGGCTGCGGTAATGGATCAGGTCGGCGATGGTGCCGATCTTCAGCTTGTGCTCCCTGGCGAACTCGATCAGGTCCGGCAGGCGCGCCATGGTACCGTCTTCCTTGATGATCTCGCAGATCACCGAGGCCGGGGTCAGGCCGGCCATCTCGGTCAGGTCACAGCCGGCCTCGGTATGGCCGGCGCGCATCAGGACGCCGCCCTTCTGGGCGCGCAGCGGGAAGATGTGGCCCGGCTGGACCAGGTCGTCCGGCGTCGTGCCCTTGTTCACGGCCACCTGGATGGTGCGCGCGCGGTCGGCCGCGGAAATGCCGGTGGTCACGCCCTCGGCCGCTTCGATCGACACCGTGAAATTGGTGCCGAAGGAGGTCCCGTTCTTCGACGTCATCATCGGCAGCGCCAGTTCGTCGCAGCGTTCTTCGGTCAGGGTCAGGCAGACCAGGCCGCGCGCATGGCGGATCATGAAATTGATCGCTTCCGGAGTGACGAAATCGGCGGCAAGCACCAGGTCGCCCTCGTTCTCGCGGTCTTCTTCGTCGACAAGAATGACCATGCGCCCTGCGCGCAATTCGGCAACGATTTCCTCGGTGCTGGAGATAGACATACGGATTCCTTGAAACGGATTTTGCACAATCCGCTATTTTAAAGGATTTACCGCCTTTCAACCGAAGCACTGGCGATCCTCTTCAACACAACACTGTGAGTTCGTCAACTTACGTTGCCATCAAGCAACATGCAACAATGTGTGTATTTTCATGTGGTGAGAATTGCTAAGCTAAGTTTCCGACACGCAACAAAGAGCGTGTTCAAGCACGACTCGATTATGATAAAAACATTGCGGCCGCATGTGCCGCCGAGGCCTTTCCCCGGCGCTACGCGGCCATCTCCTGGAGTAGACATGGCGGTCGTTCCGCATTCGTTCAGTCGCAGTCCGCTTTCGCAAGAAAGGCAGGACTGAATGGCTACGATCCTGATCGTCGACGACCGGCCGAGCAACCGCGCCTTCCTGAACGCCCTGCTCGGCTTCACCGGCCACCGCCTGCTGGAGGCGGAAGACGGCGCCGAGGCGCTGGCGCTGGCGCGCGCCCAGCGTCCCGACCTGATCATTACCGACATCCTGATGCCGGTCATGGACGGCTATGAGCTGGTCCAGCAGCTGCGCCAGGATCGCGACCTGCGCGGCATCCGCGTAATCTTCTTCTCCGCAGTGTATGCCGAGCGCGAGACCAAGGCGATGGCGGCGCGCAGCGGCGTCGCCACCGTCCTGCCCAAGCCGGCCGACCCGCAGCAGATCCTCGACGCCATCAACCTCGAGCTGGGCGTGCTCGAAGGCGCCCCGCCGCTGCCGGTGCCGGAGCCTGCGCCGGAGCGCGAGCGCGCCCTGCCCTTCGACCTGGGCGCGCGCCTGGCCGAGCTGGAGCGCATGTGCCTGGCCCTGATCGGCGAACGCCGCGTCGAGACCCTGGCCGCATCCTTCCTGGACGCCGCGCGGCGCGTGCTGCATGCCGATTTTGCCGCGCTGTGCCTGCTCGACCGGGGCGAACGCGGCGTGCGCCACCTCGACACCTGGGCGCTGGCGCCCGAACTGCTCGCCTCGCACGCGCTGGACGAAGCCCGGCTGCCCGGCATGCTGCTGCGCGCCAGGGCGCCGCTGCGCCTGGCGCAAGGCGATCCCCTGCTGGCCGGCATGCCGTCCTGCCATCCGCCCATGGGCAGCTTCCTCGGCCTGCAGGTGCACGACCTGCAGCATCCGCACGGCTGGCTGTACTGCGCACGCCGCCCGGGCGCCCCAAGCTTCACCGACGAGGAAGAGCGCTGGGCGACCGCGCTGGCCGCCCAGCTCGCGGTGGCCCATGAAAACCTGAACCTGTACGACGTGGTGCAGCGCCACGCCACCCAGCTGCAGCTGGAAGCCCTGGCGCGCGCCGACGCCGACAAGGCCCTGCGCGAGAGCGAGCACCGGCTCGAGCTGGCGCGCCAGGTCTTCGACAGCACCCAGGAAGGGATCCTGATGACCGATGCCGAGGCCCGCATCGTCGCCATCAACCCGGCCTTCGAGCAGATCACCGGCTACCGCGAATCCGAGATACTGGACCGGAACCCGCGCATCCTGCGCTCGGGCCGGCACGACGCCTCCTTCTACCGCGACATGTGGCACTGCCTGGAACAGGACGGCCAGTGGCGCGGCGAAATCTGGAACCGCCGCAAGAACGGCGAGATCTACCCGGAACGCCTCAGCATCAGCGCCGTGCGCGACGAATCCGGCAAGCTGACCGCCTACGTCTCGGTCTCCACCGACCTGTCGGCGCTGAAGGCGGCGCACCACCAGCTCGACTTCCTGTCCAACCACGACGCCCTCACGCTGTTGCCGAACCGTTCGCTGTTCAATGACCGCCTGCAGCAGGCAATGGCCGCCGCGCGCCTGGACGACGGCCAGCTCGCAGTGCTGCTATTTAACGTCGACCGCCTCTCGCGCATCAACGACAGCCTGGGCCATGCGGCGGGCGACGCCGTGCTGCGCGAGGTGGCGCGCCGGGTCGGCCAGATCGCCGGCCCGACCGACACCCTGGCGCGCCTGTCCGGCGACGAATTCGTCCTGCTGCTCACCAATTGCAAGGACAACGACGACATCATCCTGGCCGCGCGCCGCCTGATCGACGCCATCGCCCAGCCGCACGCGGTGGGCGAGCACGACGTGGTGGTCACCGGCAGCGTCGGCATCAGCATCTTCCCGCGCGACGGCAACGCCCCGGGCGACCTGCTCAAGGCCGCCGACGCCGCGCTCACCGAGATGAAGGGCGCGGGACGCAACGGCTTCCGCTTCTTCAAGGGCGAGATGAACGCCCAGGCGCTACGCTGGCTGGCGCTGGAGACGCGCCTGCGGCGCGCGATCGAGCGCGACGAACTGGCCCTGCACTACCAGCCCCAGGTCTCGCGCATCGACGGCAGCGTGGTCGGCATGGAAGCCCTGCTGCGCTGGCGCAGCGAGGAGATCGGCACGATCTCCCCGGCCGACTTCATCCCGATGGCCGAGGACACGGGCCTGATCCACCCGATCGGCGAATGGGTGATCCGCCAGGCCTGCCTCCAGAACAAGGCCTGGCAAAACGCCGGCCTGCCGCCGGTGCGGGTGGCCGTCAACGTCTCGGCCAACCAGTTCAAGTCCGGCTCGGTGAGCACGGTCGTGCGCAAGGCCCTGGCGGAGAGCGGCCTGGCGCCGCGCTACCTGGAGGTGGAGCTGACCGAAAGCGTGATGCTCGGGGACAGCAGCGTGGCCGAGACCGAGATGGCCGAGCTGCGCGCGCTGGGCGTGTCGCTGTCGCTGGACGATTTCGGCACCGGCTATTCCTCGCTCGGCTACCTGTCGCGCTTCCCGCTCGACAAGCTGAAGATCGACCAGACGTTTGTGCGCAACATCACCACCGAGCAGCGCAGCGCGGCCATCGCCCAGGCCACCATCGCGCTGGCCCAGGGCCTGTCGCTGTCGGTCGTGGCCGAGGGCGTGGAGACGATCGGGCAGCGCGACTTCCTGGGCCTGATCGGCTGCGACGTGATGCAGGGCTACCTGTACAGCCGTCCGGTGCCGGCGCACGAGATGGCCGCGCTGCTGGCCAAGGGGCGCGTGGCGGTGTGAGATGCCCGGTTTGACATGCATATACGACTGTGCAACAGTTTCCTGGGGTGTGCGCGGTAGAATGCGTGCTCATCCCTAGAACTGGATCCCCGATGAGCAAGAATTTCATGCGCGGTCTGTGCGTGGCCGCGCTGCTCTGTGCGCAGGCGCTGGCCGGCCATGCCGCCGCGGCTTCCGCGAAGCCCGCCGCCAAGCCCAGTGCCAGTGCCGCGGCGCCACTGCGCCTGGACGCCCCGATCCCGGTCGGCCCGCAGGTCAAGGTGGGCAAGCTCGCCAACGGCCTGAGCTATTACATCCAGCGCAATGCCCGCCCCGAGCGCAAGCTCGAGCTGCGCCTGGTGGTCAAGGCCGGCTCCATCCTCGAAGACGAGGACCAGCGCGGCATGGCCCATTTCGTGGAGCACATGGCCTTCAACGGCTCGACCAACTTCCACAAGCATGAGCTGGTGTCCTACCTGCAGTCGATCGGCGTCGGCTACGGGGCCGACCTGAACGCCTATACCTCGTTCGACGAGACCGTCTACATCCTGCCGATCCCCACCGACAAGCCCGAGCACGTGGCGAAAGCCTTCCAGGTGCTGGAAGACTGGGCCCACGGCCTGCGCTTCGACCCGGATGCGATCGAGAAGGAACGCGGCATCGTGCTGGAAGAGCTGCGCCTCGGCAAAGGCGCCTCGGACCGGATGAGCAAGCAGATCATGCCGGCGATCTTCAACGGCTCGAAGTACGCCGAGCGCCTGCCGATCGGCACCGAAGAGGTGCTGCGCAGCTTCAAGCCGGCCGCCCTGACCCGCTTCTACCGCGACTGGTACCGCCCCGACCTGATGGCGGTGGTGGCGGTCGGCGACATCGATCCGCTGCAGGCCGAACAGCTGGTGAAGAAGCATTTCGCCCACTTGAAGAACCCGGCGCCGGCGCGTCCGCGCGCCTATGCCGAGATCCCGGCGCGCCAGGCCACCCAGGCCCTGGTGGTCACCGACAATGAGGCCACCGGCAATGCGGTGCTGATCCGCTATCCGGTCCAGCCGGTGGTCGAAGCCGGCACCATCCGCGCCTACCGCGACGACCTGGTGCAATCGCTGTTCTCCGCCATGCTCAACCAGCGCCTGCAGGAACTGTCGCAGCTGCCTGAGCCGCCCTTCATGGGCGCCAGCAGCTCGCTCGGCAAGCTGACGCCGCGCTACCGCTCGTACAACGCATCGGCCGCGCTGGGACCGCGCGGCGCCGAAACCGCGCTCACCGCCCTGGTCGAGGAAAACGAGCGCGCACGCCGCTACGGTTTCGGCGCGCCGGAACTGGAGCGGGTCAAGAAGAGCCTGATGCGCAACTACGAGCAGGCCTGGAACGAGCGCGCCAAGAGCGATTCCGGCACCTATGCCGCCGAATACATCCGCAACTTCCTGCAGCAGGAAGCGATCCCCGGCATCGACGCCGAATACCGCTACGTCAAGGAGCTGCTGCCCGGGATCACCCTCGACGAGGTCAATGCCTACGCGCGCCGCACCATTCCGGCCGACTCGGGCAAGCTGGTGCTGTACACCGGCGTGACCCGTCCCGACACCCCGAAAGGCGCGCAGCTGCTGGCGGCGGTGGCCGGCGCCGAGCGCGCCGAGCTCCTTCCGCACGACGAGAAGGCGGTGGCGGCGCGCCTGATGGAGCGCCCGCCGAAGCCCGGCAGCATCGTGGCCGAGTCGCATGACAAGGCGCTCGGCCTGACCCGCCTGACGCTGTCGAACGGGGTCAAGGTGATCCTCAAGCCGACCGACTTCCGCAACGACCAGGTCTTGATGAGCGCCGCCCGCTTCGGCGGCCAAAGCCTGTTCGGCGACCAGGACATCCTGAATGCGCGTTTCGCGAATGCGATCGTGGCCAGCATGGGCGTGAAGGACTTCACCCCGCTCGACATGCGCAAGATCCTGGCGGGCAAGGCGGCCCAGGTGAACGTCGGACTGGCCAACTACACCGACGTGGTGGTGGGCGCCTCGGGCGCGACCGACATCGAGACCATGCTGCAGCTGACCTGGCTGAAGTTCCAGGGGGTGCGGCGCGACGAAGACCTGTTCCGCTCCTACGTCGGCAAGCAGGTCGAGCAGGCGCGCAACCAGACCGCGCAGCCCGGCGCGCGCTTCGGCGACGCGGTGATGGCGGCGCTGTACAACATGCACCCGCGCGCGCCGCGCACCCTGAAGGCCGAGGAATACGAGCAGATCGACCTGGATCGCAGCATCGACATCTTCCGCCAGCGCTTTTCCAGCGCCCGCGACCTCACCTTCATCCTGGTCGGCAGTTTCGACGTAACGGCCCTCAAGCCGCTGCTGGCGACCTACCTCGGCAGCCTGCCGACGCCCGAGCTCACGGTGGCCTACCGCGACGTCGGCCTGCGGCCGGCGACGGGCGTGGTCAAGCGCGAGGTGCGCAGCGGCTCCGAGCCGAAGAGCACGGTGTCGCTGACCTTCACCGGCAAGGCCGAGTTCAGCGAAGATGAACAGCTGCGCCTGGCGGCGCTGCTCGAGGTGCTCAACCTGCGCATCATCGACGTGCTGCGCGAAAAGATGGCGCTGATCTACGGCGGCGGCGCCTCAGGCGTGCTGAGCAAGATCCCGTACGGGAATTACTCGATCGGCGTCACGCTGCCGACCGGGCCCGAGAATGTGGACAAGGTGATCGCGACGACCTTCGCCGAAATCGCGCGCCTGCAGGCCGAGGGGCCGGACATGGCCGACCTCGACAAGGTGAAGCGCAACTGGATCCAGAACCACCGCGGCTCGCTGCGCGAGAACGGCTACTGGCTGTCGCACCTGCAGTCGGCGCTGAGCGAAGGCACCGACCCGGGCGCGATCCTGGAGGTCGAGAAGCAGGTGCAGGCGATTACAGGCGAAGAGATCCGCGCTGCGGCGCGGCGCTACTTCAACCAGCAGAACTACGTGCAGGTGGTGCTCAATCCCGAACAACAGGCCGCGACGGCGGTGGCGGCCTCCGGCGCCAACAGCGCAGCGCCGGGCGGCTGAATCAGCCCCTGGCCGACAGCATGCGCTCCACGTAGCGCGCGATCAGGTCGATCTCCAGGTTCACCTTCGACCCGGCTTTCAGGTGCTTCAGGGTGGTGACCTCGATCGTGTGCGGGATCAGGTTGATCGAGAAGCGGCATACCTTGCCCGCCTCGTTTTCAACATCCTCGACCCGGTTGACGGTCAGCGAGACGCCGTTGACCACCACCGAACCCTTGTAGGCCAGGAACTTGGCCAGCTCGGCCGGCGCGTCGATCACCAGTTCGCGCGACTCGCCCACCGGCTCGAAGCTGTGCACGGTGCCCAGCCCGTCCACGTGGCCGGACACCAGGTGGCCGCCCAGGCGCTCGGCCAGGGTCAGCGCCTTTTCCAGGTTGACTTCGCCGGGGGACGCCAATCCCACGGTCTTGCTCAGGCTTTCGCGCGAGACCTCCACGGTGAAGGCCTGGTCGGTCTTGGCGACCACGGTCATGCAGGCGCCATTGATGGCGATCGAGTCGCCCAGCGCGACGTCCGCCAGGCCCAGCGGGCCGGCATCGACTTCCAGGCGCACGCCCGCGAACGAGCCGCCTTCCAGCGGGGTGACCGACGTGATGTTGCCGACGGCGGCGACGATTCCAGTAAACATACGGCTTATTCCTTAGTAATGATGTCAGGTTGGGCGAAGCGGGCCAGGATGCGGATGTCTTCGCCGACCCGCGCCAGGTCGTGGAAGCGCAGCCGGCGCTGCTCGGCGAGGCGCGCCAGCGGCGGCAGCGCGAACATGCCCTGCCCCGGCCCGATCAGGCTGGGGGCCAGGTAGACCAGCAGTTCGTCGACGCAGCCTTCGCGCACCATCGACGCATTCAGTTTCGAACCGGCTTCCACGTGCACTTCGTTGATCTCGCGCCGGCCGAGTTCGCGCATCAGGGCCGGCAGGTCGACCTTGCCGGTCGCATTCGGCAGCAGGATGACTTCATGGCCCGCAGCGCGCAGCAGCGCCGCCTTTTCTGGTGCCTCGACGGCGGCGACGATCCAGCATGGCTCTCCCTGCAGGATGCGTGCGCCGGGGTCGATCTCGAGCCGGCTGTCGACGATCACGCGGCGCGGCGGCAAGGGAGTGTCGATGCCGCGCACGGTCAGTTGCGGGTCGTCGGCCTTGACCGTGCCGATGCCGGTCAGGATCGCCTGCGCGCGGGCGCGCCAGGCGTGGCCGTCGGCGCGGGCCTCCGGGCCGGTGATCCACTGGCTTTCGCCATCGGCCAGGGCGGTGGCGCCGTCCAGGCTGGCGGCGACCTTCAGGCGCACCCAGGGCAGGCCACGCCGCATGCGCGAGAAGAAGCCGATGTTCAGCTCGTGGGCCTGCTCGGCCAGGACGCCCGAGGTGACGGCGATGCCGGCCGCCTCCAGCTGGGCCAGGCCGCGGCCGGCGACCAGCGGATTCGGGTCGAGCATGGCGGCCACCACGCGCTTGGCTCCTGCTTGTACCAGCGCGTTCGAGCATGGCGGCGTGCGTCCGTAATGGCTGCAGGGCTCCAGCGTGACGTAGGCGGTGGCGCCGGCCACGTCGTGGCCGCGCTGGCGCGCGTCGCGCATCGCCTCGATCTCGGCATGCGCCTGTCCGGCGGGCTGGGTGTGGCCGGCGCCGATCACGACGCCGTCGCGCACGATCACGCAGCCGACCCGGGGATTCGGCGCCGTAATCAACATGCCTTTGGCCGCCCAGGCCAGGGCCAGCGCCATGCCGTCGGTATCGTTGTGAATCTGTGCCGTATCGTTTGCCAAGGTATTCCGTTCCGCTATGGAGCCCGCAGCCGGGAGCTAGGGCGGCGCCTGGGCGCCGTCGCAGCCATCGTCGCGCGCCGGGTTGCACTGCCGTACGCGTCCGAGCATGTTGATTTTAATACGCCGGGTGTGCCTACCATGGAACATGGACAGCGTACCGAGCCGCGACGCGCCGCTGTTGCTGTCGCTGCAGCTGCGTCCGGCGCCATTGTAGGCGATGTACTGGGGCGGCGCTGACTGGGTGAAGGAAAAGTCGATGCGCAGGCCTTGCGGCAGCGGCCCGTGGACGGCCAGTATCTCGTCGCCAATTCCCGGCTGGCGGTCGCCATCGCGGTCGATGAAGACGGTCCAGCCGCGCCTCCAGTCGGCACCGGCCGGGTCGCGCGGCGCCAGCTTGACCTGTTCGTTGCGGGCGATCGCCTGCGCCCGCGTATGCAGGATGGCGTCATGCAGTTCGCCGGCCGCCGCCCTGATCTGCTGGGAAGCCAGCAAGGCGTGCAAGTCCGGCGCGGCGACCGCGAAGGCCACGGCGGCAATCGCCAGCACCACGGCAAGCTCGGCCAGGGTGGCGCCCTTGGCGGCGCGGCTCTCGACGGGGCCGCTCATGGCCAGCAGCGCGGCCCGCTGCCGCTCGCGCCCTGTGCACCGGTGCTGTCCAGGCGCAGCTCACCGCAGTCGGGATCGCTGAAGCCGGTGTCGACGTTCGCGGTGCCCGGCCGGGCGCGCAGCGCGATGCACTGGCTGATCGCCTGCCCTTCGCAGGCGCGCCCGTCGAGCTCATAGGCGCTGTCCTGCGGACGCGAACCCAGCCACCAGCGGAACTGGCGGCTGTCCGCATCCGCGGAGGCGACCGAGAACGCCACATAGGTATGGTGCAGGGCGCGATACTGTTCCTGGCGCTGCATGGCATCGACCAGCGCCAGCTGGGCCTCGACCCGGCGCGCCTTGACCACGTGGCGCGCATACCCCGGGTAGGCGATCGCGGCGAGGATCGAGACGATCGCCAGCACGACCAGCAGCTCCACCAGCGTGAACCCACGACAGCGCTTCATCACCCCTCCGTTCCCGCCGCCACGGCCTCGTGCCAGTTGCCGATCTCGCGCCAGCCTACCCGGATGCCGGGTCCGCCCGCCGTGCCCGGCAAGGCGGGCGGCGCTGGCGCCGGCGCCTGCGGTCCTGACTCTTCTGCCTGCACGGGTCCCGGCTCCTGCTGCGGCGCCGGACCGGCCAGCAGTTTGCGGTAATAGGCCTGCAGCGCCACCTGGGTGGTGGCCGCGCTGCCGAAACCAAGCGCGCTCACCCGGTACAGCAGCGCACCGCTTGCTGCCGGCATCCGTTCGATCAGGTAGCGCGGCGCTTGGCTTGGCAGCGCTCCCTCTCCCACGGGAAGCAGCGCGCCGGTGAAGGTCCCGAGCGGGACCGCCGGGCCGTCGTCGTCCGCCAGCAGGGCGAATACCGCGCGCGCCTCAGGCGCGTGTTCGCACAGGCCGTCATAGGGCCTGCCGCCGCCGCATCCGGGGGCGAACATGGCCGGAGTGGCCTGCGCCAGCGCGGCGGCGCGCGCCGAGCCCGGATCCGCGCCGCCTTCGATGTCGTGCTCGGCGTCCGCCAGCGCGGCCATCGCGGCCTGCAGCGCCAGCAGCCGGTCGCGCTCATGGCCGGCGGCGCGCGCGCCGCTGATCGCGGTACGCGCCGCCGCAATGCTGCTCAACAGCACGGCCAGCATCAGCAGCAGCGCCGTGAGCAGCGCGACGCCACGCTGGCCGGCGCGGCATGGCGGGTGGACGGAGGTGCGCATCGGCTTCAGCGCACCCGCGCAGGCAAGGCGATCGTGGCGCCGAACACCTTGCGGTAGCGCGGCCCGTCGTCTCCGGACAGGGCGGTCTCGTGCAGGCGCGTGCCGGCATCGATGCCGGCGAGCGCGCCATAGTCGCGCCCGAACAAGTCGTACACCAGCTCGCGTGCCGAGGCGAGCCGGCTGGCCGGCCCGCGCAGCAACAGGGCCACGCGCACGCTGGCGATCTTCTTCCAGTGGGTGCGCCGGCGCAGGTCGGCGTCGCGCTCGGCGGGGGTGCTGCCCACCAGCACCAGGCCCGCGTCCAGCCCGGCCAGTGCGCTGGCGTTCAGGTAGCGCTCGGGCGTGCCGTCGGCGTCGCCATCGAGCCCGTACAGCACCTGGAAGCTGTCGACGGCGCCGACCACCGCGTCCGCCGACCAGGCGCTGGCGCCGCGGTATTTGCAGCGCAGCTCGGTGTCGCCCTGGGCATTGCGGGCGACGTAGAAGATGCTCCAGCCTTCCTCGTTGCGGTGCACGGCGAAGCCGGCGCAATCGAGGCTGGTGCCGTCGCCGTTGGGCGGCGCACCGGTGCCGGGGAAGCGGATCGCCAGCACGTCGCTGCCGTTGACGGCGTCGACCGGCGCATTGTCGATGCCGAAGCCGGTCTGGCTGACCCGGCGGGCATCATACCCGGACAGGCGTGCCGGCGCGTCCGGGTCCGGTCCCGCGCTGTGCTCCTCCCAGTCGGCCGCCGCCGACTGGCGCACGGCGCGCGCGACCGCCTCCAGCGCGTAGCGTCCGGCATCGTCCATCGCAGCCGTCTCCACCTGCGCGGCGAAGGCGCGGTTGGCCCAGATGAACAGGCTGGCGGCGGCCAGCAGCACGCCCAGGCCGACGACCATGGCGACCAGCAGTTCGGGCATCGTCATTCCCCGCTCCCGGTGTGCGCGGCGCATCATCAGAGCACCCCCACGTAGCCGGGCGCATCGCCGCTACCCTGCCAGCCCAGCTTGACGACCGGCAGGGCGTCCGCATTGCCGTCGCAGCTCCAGCGCGGGCGTCCATCGGCGCTGTCCCAGGGCGCGCTGTCGCGGCACACCGCGATGCGGCCGCGCGGGAATTGCGCATGCACCGCCTGACGGATTTCATGCAGGTCGAACTCGGCCAGCTGGGCCGGCGTGCAGGCTGCGTCGAAGCAGCTGGCGCCGGCCACGGGCGGGCCGCTCCCTGCGTCGTAGGACAAGGCCAGGTAGGGATTGGCGCCGTCGGGCAGGCGTGCCAGCGCGGGATTGACCTGCATGCGCGCTGACAGCGAGGCTGCCAGCTGGGCCGCCTCGGACATCAGCGCCGACTGCTGGCGGGTGCGTTCGGCGCTGAGCTGCGTGGCGCCCGCGCCGACGATGCCGACCGCCAGCACGAACAATGCGACCAGCACCTCGGCCAGCGTGAAACCATGAGCCTTCCCCTGCACGGCGCCCTCCCCTCGTTAGCCTGCGCAAGCAGCTTGCGCTTGCGAGCTGCGAAGTTATCAGGCGTGGCGGGGCCAGCCGTGAGCTGGCGCAATCGGGTTCGGGGAACTGCCGGGCTTAGGTGGCGGCGTTTGCTACAGCGCTTATTTTCGTGGCTGGCCGACTTCGGCGATAGCCTCCTGAAACTCGGCCAGGTCTTCGAAATTCTTGTACACCGAGGCGAAGCGGATGTAGGCGATCTTGTCGAGGCGCTTGAGTTCCTGCATCACCAGCTCGCCGACGTAGCCGGTGTCCACCTCGCGCAAGCCGCTGGTCAGGAGCTTTTCCTCGATGGTGGCGACCGCGGTATCGATGGCCTCGGCCGCGACCGGGCGCTTGCGCAGGGCCAGCATCAGGCTGCCGCGCAGCTTGTTCGAAGAGAACTCGGTGCGGCTGCCGTTCTTCTTGACGATGATCGGCATCGACAATTCGATGCGTTCGTAGGTGGTGAAGCGCTTGTCGCACTTCGCGCAGCGCCGGCGCCGGCGGATGGCGTCCCCCTCCTCGGACACGCGGGTGTCGAGGACCTGGGTATCTTCATGCTGGCAGAACGGACATTTCATGGGCGCCGGGGATTCAAAAAGGGCCGCAGCGAGCGGCCCTGGGTTGCTTACTTCGCGTAGACCGGATACTTGTCGGTCAGCTGCTTCACTTCCGCCTTGACGCGCTCGATGGTCGCGGCATCGTGCGGGTTGTCCAGCACGTCGGCGATCAGGTGACCGACCTTGACCGCGTCTTCTTCCTTGAAGCCGCGGGTGGTGAAGGCCGGGCTGCCCAGGCGGATGCCCGAGGTGACGAAAGGCTTCTGCGGGTCGTTCGGGATGCCGTTCTTGTTGCAGGTCATGTGTGCCTGGCCCAGGATCGCTTCCGCTTCCTTGCCGGTCAGGCCTTTCGAACGCAGGTCGACCAGCATCACGTGCGACTCGGTGCGGCCCGAGACGATGCGCAGGCCGCGCTCGGTCAGGGTATTGGCCAGGGCGCTGGCGTTCTTGACCACCTGCTTCTGGTATTCCTTGAACTCCGGCGACAGCGCTTCCTTGAAGGCGACTGCTTTACCGGCGATGACGTGCATCAGCGGACCGCCCTGGATGCCCGGGAAGATCGCCGAGTTGATCTGCTTCTCATACTCGGCCTTCATCAGGATGATGCCGCCGCGCGGGCCGCGCAGCGATTTGTGGGTGGTCGAGGTGACGAAGTCGGCGTGCGGCACCGGGTTCGGGTACTCGCCTGCGGCGATCAGGCCGGCGTAGTGGGCCATGTCGACCATGAAGTAGGCGCCGACTTCCTTGGCGATGCGGGCGAAGCGCTCGAAATCGATGCGCAGGGCAAAAGCGGAAGCGCCGGCGATGATCATCTTCGGCTTGTGCTCGCGGGCCAGGCGTTCCATGGCCTCGTAGTCGATGTCTTCCTGCTCGGTCAGGCCGTAGGAAACGACGTTGAACCATTTGCCCGACATGTTCAGGGCCATGCCGTGGGTCAGGTGGCCGCCTTCGGCCAGCGACATGCCCATGATGGTGTCGCCGGGCTTGAGCATGGCGAAGAACACGCCCTGGTTGGCCTGCGAACCCGAGTTCGGCTGCACGTTGGCGGCTTCGGCGCCGAACAGCTGCTTCAGGCGGTCGATCGCCAGCTGCTCGGCGACGTCGACGTATTCGCAGCCGCCGTAGTAGCGCTTGCCCGGATAGCCTTCGGCGTATTTATTGGTCAGCTGCGAGCCCTGCGCTTCCATCACCGCCGGCGAGGTGTAGTTCTCCGAAGCGATCAGTTCGATGTGGTCTTGCTGGCGAACGTTTTCCTTCTGGATGGCATCCCACAGTTCCGGGTCGACATTGGCAAGCGTATGATCTTTTGCAAACATGTAAAACTCCAATCGAGAGAAATACCAGACAACGGCAGCGCAGTGCGGGCAGCGGGACCAGCGGCGCAAGGCAGCCCGATACGACACGTACCAGTTGTGGCTGCCCAGGCGAACGGCGAGTTGGCGTCTCAGGTTCCCCGGTGGGTCTCCACCTTTGCCGTGGCCGCTTCAGGATGCGGGCGCACGGTGTTTCGCCAGTTACGTGAGACGTGAATTCAGCTGATTGTATGTGATCCGGGCCTCTTAGGGCAAGGAAACTGCTGTCGTCTTAACAAGCTCGGGGCGGCCAGCGGGATGCTGGCCATTTCGGCTACAATTTTCAGCTCCTTTGCCCTCAGGACCTACCATGATCGTCTTTATCACCGGCGCTTCGGCCGGCTTCGGCGCCGCGATGGCGCGCATTTTCGTCCAGAACGGCCACCGCGCCATCCTCGCCGCACGCCGCACCGAGCGCGTCGAAGAGCTGGCACGCGAACTGGGCGACAGCGCCCTGGCGGTCACCCTGGACGTCACCAGCCGCGCCTCGATCGAGGCCGCTTTGAGCAGCCTGCCGGAAGGCTGGCGCGACATCGACGTGCTCATCAACAATGCGGGCCTGGCGCTGAACACCAAGCCGGCGCACGAGGTGCCGCTGGAAGACTGGGACACCATGATCGCCACCAACTGCCAGGGCCTGGTGACCATGACCCGCGCCGTGCTCCCCAGCATGGTGGCGCGCGGCAGCGGCCTGGTCATCAACCTCGGCTCGGTGGCGGGCCACTACCCCTACCCGGGCGGCAACGTGTACGGCGCCACCAAGGCCTTCGTGGAACAGTTCACCCTGAACCTGCGCGCCGACTTGGTCGGCACCGGCGTGCGCGCCACCAACCTGGCGCCGGGACTGTGCGGCGGCACCGAGTTCTCGAACGTGCGCTTCAAGGGCGACGACGCGGCCGCGGCCAAGGTGTACGAAGGCACGACGCCCCTGAGCGCCGAGGACATCGCCGCCACGGCCTACTGGATCGCGAGCCTGCCGCCGCATGTGAACGTGAACAGCATCGAACTGATGCCGACTTGCCAGGGCTTCTCGCCCTTCGCCATCAAGCGCACTTGATCTGTAAGTGCGCCCCTTTGTCGAACAGTCCACTGGACTGTTCGACTTGCTGGCGTGTATCGGGCGCTCGGCAATTGTGAGAAAGTGTTACAGTTATTGGCCTTTCGGCTATGTTTCACGTCTACTATTACGCGCCGACATTGCCTTACCGATAGGCACGCCCGACCATTTCCTTCCTATATGTTCGCAAACGCACATAAGGAGGGTAAAAATCGCGTAAAATGTTTCCTATTTTCATTTAAATGGCAGGGGAAATGCCTTCAGCTTTTGACTGGACAGTCAGGGTCTATTACGAAGATACCGACGCCGGTGGCATCGTGTTTTATGCCAATTACCTGAAGTTCTTTGAACGTGCGCGCACCGAATGGCTGCGCGCGGCAGGCGTCGGTCAGCAGGAATTGCTGGACGCCGAGGGCGCCGCCTTCGTCGTCAAGAGCGCTTCCCTGGACTACCATGCGCCGGCGCGCCTGGACGACGTGCTGACCATTCGCACCACGGTCGAAAAGCTCGGCCGCGCATCGGTCCAGTTCGCCCAGCAGGCCTGGAAGGGCGAGCTGCTGCTCACCAGCGCCAGCGTCAAGGTCGGCTGCGTCGACACCGCCACCATGCGCCCGCGTTCGCTTCCCGAGCAGGCAGCTGATAAAATGCGCGCCGCGTAGGCGCATGTTCATTTGACAAGATATTAGACAACAGACTTCCACCCGATGACCGAGACTCCAGACCTTTCGCTGACCGCCCTGATCCTCAATGCCCACCCGCTGGTGCAGTTGATCATGGCCCTGTTGCTGATCCTCTCGATCGTCAGCTGGACTTATATTTTCCGCAAGACTTTCGCCCTGCGCGCCGCGCGCAGCCAGACCGAGCAGTTCGAACGCAGCTTCTGGGCCGGCGGCAACCTGCATACCCTGCACCAGAGCGCCAGCGCCCAGCGCGACCAGAGCGGCCCGCTGGCCCGCATCTTCGAGTCGGGCATGGGCGAATTCATCAAGGGCAAGCAGGCCGCGCGCGACATGAACGACATGGGTCCGGTACTGGACGGCTCGCGCCGCGCCATGCGCGCCGCCTTCCAGCGCGAACTCGACGCCCTCGACATCCACCTGAACTTCCTGGCCTCGGTCGGCTCGGTCTCCCCCTACATCGGCCTGCTCGGCACCGTGTGGGGCATCATGAACGCCTTCCGCGGCCTGGCCAACGTGCAGCAGGCCACCCTGGCCGTGGTCGCCCCCGGCATCGCCGAGGCGCTGATCGCCACCGCGATCGGCCTGTTCGCCGCGATCCCGGCGGTGGTGGCGTACAACCGCTTCACCCACGACATCGATCGCCTGGCGATCCGCTTCGAGAGCTTCGTCGAAGAATTCTCGAACATCCTGCAGCGCCAGGCGCGCTGATCGACGGAGGACCGGGATGGCCTTTAACAGCAGCCTGCGCAGCGGACGCAAACGCGCTTTCAAATCCGAGATCAACGTCGTGCCCTACATCGACGTGATGCTGGTGCTGCTCATCATCTTCATGGCGGTGCCGGCCAACGAGGCGCCGAGCGTGGTGAACCTGCCGGCCGCCGAGAAGTCGGCGCTGCCGCCGGACACCTATATCCGCGTCGCGGTCCAGACCGACAACAAGCTGTCGATCGGCGTCGGCGGCAAGCAGAAGCTCGCCATGGAAGACGTGGCCGATCGCACCGCCCTGCTCGCCCGCCTGCGCGCCCTGCACGAAGAGAATCCGGACTACCCGGTCCTGATCGAAGGCGACCGCGAGAGCAAGTACGACGACGTGATCCAGCTGATTTCCGAAGCGAAAAAGATGGGCATCAACCGGGTGGGATTGGCCACCAAGTGACATGTCTGCAATGAAGCCTGCCACCGCCGGCGCGCCCTACCGCGTGCCGCCAGAACCGAGCCGCCTGCCAGCCTTCCTGCTGGCAGTGGCGGTGCATGCCGTCCTGCTCGGTTTCCTGTATTTCGGCATCAGCTGGCAGAGCAACGAGCCGGTCGCCGTCGAGGCCGAGGTGTGGGACATGTCGGTCCAGAGCGCCGCCGCGCCGGCGCTGCCGCCTCCGCCCGCCCCTGAACCGGAGCCCGAACCCGAGCCCGCGCCGGTTCCCGCTCCGCCGCCGCGCCCGGTAGAACCGCCGCCGGTGGAACGCCCGGCGCCGGTCGAGCCGGACATCAAGCTGCAGCGCGAGAAGGAGCGCAAGGAAAAGGAACAGCGCGAGCTGGCCGAGAAGAAAGAGCGTGAGCGCAAGGAAGAGCTGCGCAAGGAAGCGGAACGCAAGGAACTCGCCAAGAAGGAAGAGGCCGAGAAGAAGAAGAAAGAGCGCGAGGAAACCGAGCGCGCCGAGCGCCAGAAGAAGGAACTCGCCAAGAAGGAAGAAGCCGAGAAGAAGAAAAAAGAAGAAGCCGCCAAGCTGGCCGAGGCCAAGAAGCAGAAGGCCGCCGCCGAGAAGGCCGAAGCCGCCAAGCTCGAGAAGCTGCGCCAGGAAGACCTGAAACGCATGGCCGGCGCCATGGGCAGCACCGGCACGGCCGAAAAGTCGACCGCGCCGAGGGCCGACTCGGGCTACGTGGCCGCGATCACCGCCGCCATCAAGAGCGCCACCGCCTATGGCGGCAGCACCACGATGCCGGGCAATCCGAAGGCCGTGTTCAAGGTCGAGCAGCTGCCGACCGGCGAAATCATGTCGGTGCGCCTGGTGAAAAGCAGCGGTGTGCCTGAGTTTGACAGAGCAGTGGAAAATGGTATCAAAAAGGCATCCCCGCTTCCGAAAAAGAAGGACGGAACGGTGGAACGCATACTTGATGTCAATTTCTCGATGAAAGACTACGACTGATTCGGTTTCAACGACAGACTATGAAAAAACTCCATTACCTGCTGTTTAGCGCCACCCTCCTGATGGGGACGGCGACCCATGCCCAGATCAAGGTCGAGATCGCCGGTGTCGGCAGCAACCAGATCCCGGTCGCGGTCGCGGCCTTTGCCGACGAAAACCTGGCGCAGGACGACGTCTCCGACATCATCCGCGCCGACCTCGAGCGCAGCGGCATTTTCAAGGTCATCGATGCGCGCCAGACCATCAGCGACAGCGCCAGCGTCGACCTGGCCGCCTTCCGCGCCAGCGGCGCCGACGCGCTGGTGGTCGGCAGCGTCAGCCGCAGCCCGGACGGCCGCTTCGCGATCCGCTACAAGCTGCACGACACCGTCAAGGGCGCGCCGATCTCGCAGCTGGGCGGCGAAGTGCAGCCGAAGTACGTCCGCCTGCAGGCCCACCGCATCGCCGACGACATCTACGAAAAGCTGACCGGCGTGCGCGGCATCTTCTCGACCCGCATCGCCTACGTCAAGAACACCGGCAGCGGCAGCGCGCTGGTGGTGGCCGACGCCGACGGCGAGAACGAGATCGTCGCCGCCCACGGCCGCGAATCGATCATCTCGCCGGCCTGGTCGCCGGACGGCACCAAGGTCGCCTACGTTTCGCTGGAAGACCGCAAGCCGGTGGTCTACCTGCAGGACCTGATGACCGGCCGGCGCAACGTGATCTCCAACGTCAAGGGCAACAACTCGGCGCCGGCCTGGTCGCCGGACGGCAGCCTGCTGGCCGTGGCCCTGTCGAAGGACGGCAACACCGAGATCTACACCGTGCGCCCGGACGGCACCGGCCATCGCCGCCTGACCAATAATCCGGCCATCGACAGCGAACCGCAGTTCTCGGCCGACGGCCAGACCATCTACTTCATGAGCGACCGCAGCGGCGGTCCGCAGATCTACAAGATGAGCGTCTCGGGCGGCAACGCCACCCGCGTCACGTTCAACGGCAACTACAACATCAGCCCGCGCGTGTCTGCCGACGGCAAGACCCTCGCCTGGATTTCCCAGCGCAACGGCAATTTCTCCCTTTACGCGATGGACCTGGCCTCGGGCCAGGAACTGCGCCTGGCCGATGGGGCCACCGAACCGAGTTTTTCGCCTAACGGCAAGTACATCATGTATGCGACCAAGGGCGGCGGGCGTGCCTCGCTGGCCGTGGTCTCGGTGGATGGACGGGTCAAGCAGCGCCTGACCACCAATGCGGGAAACATTCGGGAGCCCAGCTGGGGTCCCTTCATGAAGTAAAAAGCAGTAAAACTTTAATAGACAAGGAGAAAAACCATGCGCAACTTCCAGAAATTGGCCCTCATCGCCTCGGCTGTCCTGCTGACCGCCTGCTCGTCGACCAAGCTGCAGGAAACCCCGGTCGTCGAAAAGACCCCGACCCCGGCGCCTGTCGCCCAGGCTGAACCGGAACGCGTCATCCGCCCGGTCGAGACCGGCAACGTCGATCCGCTGAACGATCCGCAAGGCGTGCTGGCCAACCGCAGCATCTACTTCGACTACGACAGCTTCGTCGTGCGCGAAGACGGCAAGCCGGTGGTTGCCAACCACTCGCAATACCTGACCAAGAACACCGGCCGCAAGATCCTGATCCAAGGCAACACCGACGAACGCGGCGGCACCGAGTACAACCTGGCCCTGGGCCAGAAGCGTGCCGAAGCCGTCCGTCGCGCGATGGCCGCGCTGGGCGTGTCGGACAACCAGATGGAAGCCGTCTCGCTGGGCGAAGAGAAGCCGAAGGCAAGCGGCAGCAACGAAGAAGCATGGGCTCAGAACCGCCGCGCCGACATCGTCTACCAGTAATAGTTGATCGAATCGGCTGATACGGCTTAAGCCTGAGCCGATTGACAGCGGGGCGGACAGCAGTGCAGACTGCATCCGCCCCGTTTTTATTCTGCTACCCGAAAGAACTCCGCCATGATGAAACTGTCCCCGTCCCGCCTGGTCCTGCTGGCCGTGATGGCCTGGATGCCGCTGCAGGCATCCGCCGGCCTGCTCGACGACAACGAAGCGCGCAAGGCCATTCTCGAGCTGCGCGCCAAGGTCGATGCCGTGGCCCGTGAGCTGAAAACCCAGATCGACAACAAGTCGGACAGGACCGCGCAGCTCGACATGCTGAACCAGCACGAGCAGACCATGCAGGAAATCGCGCGCCTGCGCGGCCAGATCGAAGTGCTGGCCAACCAGATCACCCGCGCCCAGGAAAGCCAGAAGCAGCTGTACGCCGACCTCGACGCGCGCCTGAAGAAGGTCGAGCCGCGGCAGGAAACCGTCGACGGCCAGGTGGCCACGGTGCTGCCGTCCGAAAAGTCCGCCTACGACAGCGCGACCGCCATGTTCCAGTCCGGCGACTACCAGGGCGCCACCACCGCCCTGCAGGACTTCGTGCGCCGCTACCCGGATTCCGCCTACGCCGCCAATGCGCAGTACTGGCTGGGCAACGCCTACTACGCGCTGGGCGACTACAAGAAGGCCATCGCGGCCCAGGAAGTCGTCACCACCACCTATGCCGGCAGCCCCAAGGCGCCGGACGCGATGCTGAACATCGGCAGCAGCTATGCCCTGCTGAAGGACAGCAAGAACGCGAAGAAGGCGCTGCAGCAGCTGGTGTCGAAGTATCCGGAGTCGAGCGCGGCCCGTACGGCCAAGGACCGCCTGGCATCGCTGAAGTGATGCGTGCGCCCGTCATGATGCTGTGCGGCATTTGACAGCGGGCGCGACGCACCCTATAATCTTGCTTCTTCGGGTCGTTAGCTCAGTTGGTAGAGCAGCGGACTTTTAATCCGTTGGTCGCTGGTTCGAGCCCAGCACGGCCTACCAGAATCAGCAGAGACGCCAGCCTTCGGGCTGGCGTTTTTGTTTATGCCCTGCTAGCAAGAACGTGCACAAAAGTGTGCAGCGTTCTCTTCCTGCCCCGAACCGTCTTGTTGACC
>JAEAMF010000906.1_pt1 | contig 27509 bp, 22 predicted proteins | sample 8958721 | NCBI WGS metagenome assembly JAEAMF01 (sample SAMN16933255, study PRJNA681124) | bioreactor sludge metagenome | isolation source: anaerobic bioreactor treating anionic surfactant - SDBS | place: India: Bengaluru | collected 2019-02-28 | reverse complement strand
CCCTACCACGACTATGTAAAAAGAGACTTGCTTTTCAACATAGAAGGATGACAGGGCCTCGGTTTTATCGTGTCATTTCGAAGGAGCATATGCGACTGAGAAATCTTATAAGATTTCTCACATTCGTTCGAAATGACAGTGCTTCTCATCATGAGAGAATGGATCAGATATCTTTTCCAATCTATGTTCGAATCTAAAATTGTACAGGCACGGCACACGGGTGCTGTCTGAGACTCGATGACGTCGGTTCCGATGATACCATAAAAACCGGCCTGCGCCAGTCATAATGTGAAGGATAAGGCCGTATATACAATAATGTTGCAATTGTCTTAGTTATTCGATATAGTATCAGCCGGGTGCCGGGATATAAAATCCAGTTAAAACAAATACTTGTTGAGACTCCCCGCACCGGCTACCGGCAGGAGCGTACCGTTTGAAATTTCCGCAATTCACTACATCCAAGGCGCCATCAATACTCCAGGAAAAGACCCGGCGCAAGCGGGAGCTGTTGATCATCCTTGCCGTGGTGCTCTCCATCATCGTGCTTACCCTGGTGCAGGCCTCAATCACCGCTTCCGAACGGCAGCTGCCCACCACAAAAAACATCCTTATTTACGGCCTCATCAACATCAATATTACGCTCCTGCTGCTGCTTATTTTTCTGGTGGTGCGCAACGTCGTCAAGCTGGTATTCGAGCGGCGCCGGGGCATCCTCGGGGCGAAGCTGCGGACCCGGTTAATCGCGGCATTTGTCGGTCTGTCCATCGTTCCCTCCGCGCTGCTCTACTGGGTCTCGGCTGAATTTATCACCGCTACCATAGAAAGCTGGTTCAGTTCCCAGGTGGAGTATTCGCTCTCGCAGTCTCTTGAAGTCGCCCAGGTGTACTACCAGAACTCATCCGATAACGCCCTGTACTATGCGCGGCAAATCAGCAGGGTGATTACCCGGGACCGGCTTTTAAGCGAGGCCAATCTCGAGCAGCTCCAGGACTTCATCAATCAGAAGCAGGAGGAATACAACCTCGGGGTGGTGGAGGTTTTTTCATCAACCCTCGAGGAGCTGGTGAAGTCGATGAATCCCAACGTGCCGGTAAAAGAGTTTATCGGCTCGGAGTCGGAGCTGGTCCAGAAAGGCCTCGAGGGCAAGGAGATTACCAAGATTCAGCCGGCCGGTTCAGGGGATCTCATCAGAGGCGTGATGCCCATCTATTCCACCTGGAGAAAGGACGAGGTGGTCGGAACGCTGGTGGTTAATTACTATGTCCCCAAGAGCCTCGTCTCCAAGATGTCCACCATCTCCTCCGCCTTCAGGGAATACAAGCAGCAGGAGGCGCTGAAAAATCCCATAAAAACGGCAAACCTGATGATACTGGCCATCGTCACCCTGCTGATAATCTTCTCCGCCACCTGGTTCGGCTTTTACCTTTCCAAAGGCCTCACCGGACCGATCCAGCAGCTTGCCGAAGGCACCAACCGCATCGCCCAGGGCGACCTTGACTTCACCATCGAAACCGGGGTTGACGATGAAATGGGAAGCCTGGTCACCTCTTTTAACAAGATGACCACGGATCTGAAAGCGAGCAAGATTAAAATTGAACAGGCCGCCACTGACCTGCAGGAAACCAATCTGGAACTGGAGCGCCGGCGGCAATACATGGAAACCATCCTTAAAAACGTCGCGGCCGGCGTGGTCTCCATCGATGAAAAGGGCCTGGTGACCAGCATCAACAAATCCGCCGAAAACCTCCTCCGCACCAATGCCGCGGAGGCCCTTGCCCGCCCGTACCAGGAGACGTTTGCCCCGGAGCAGATGCATGACGTGCGGCAGCTGGTCGCAGACATTCTCTCATCGGGGAGGAGTTCCTTCGACCAGCAGGTCAAGCTGCACTTCCCCGACGACAGCATTGAGCTGCTGGTAAGCGGAACCCTGCTGCACGACGACCAGGGAAATTACCTGGGGCTGGTAATGGTCTTCGAGGACATAACCCACATCCAGAAGGCGCAGCGGGCCGCGGCATGGCGGGAGGTGGCGCGCCGGATCGCGCACGAGATAAAAAATCCCCTCACCCCCATTCAGCTCTCCGCGCAGCGCCTCAGAAAAAAATACATGGACCGCTTTGAGGCCGACGGGAAAGTCTTCGACGAATGCACCCGGATCATCATCGACCAGACCGAGGAGATCAAGAACCTGGTCAGCGAATTCTCCAACTTTGCCCGGATGCCGGCGACCACGCCGCAGCCCAACGATCTCTCCGAGGTAATCAACGAGGCGGTTGCCCTCTTCACCGCCTCGCTTAAAAACATATCCGTTGCGGTGATCGAGAAGAGCAAGCCCCCGGTCTTCAACCTGGATAAAGACCAGATGAAGCGGGCGATCATCAACATCATCGACAATGCGGTTGACGCCATGAACGGCACCGGCGCCATTACCATTGAAACGTCCTACGACGCGATCTTCAACATCGCCCGGATTGAGATAGCCGACACCGGCTGCGGCATTCCCGCCGGCGCGCGGGAAAAGCTTTTCGAACCCTATTTTTCAACCAAAAAATCAAACATGGGCCTGGGGCTTTCCATTGTAAGCACCATCATATCCGATCACAACGGGTACATCCGGGTGCGGGACAATTATCCCCGGGGAACCAAGTTTATCATCGAGCTGCCGGTTAAACTGTAAGGAGCGGTAATGAAACGAGTGAAGCTGCTGATTGTTGACGATGAAGAGAAGATACTCCAGACCATGAAGGGAAGCCTGGAGGACGAGGATTATGAGGTGCTCACCGCCAAGGACGGACAGGAGGCCATGGAGAAGGTCCGCGCTGAAAACCCCGACCTGGTCTTCCTTGACATCTGGCTCCCGGGGATGGACGGCATGGAAACCCTCAAGGCCATCAAGGAATACAACCAGAACCTTGACGTGGTGATCATGACCGGGCACGGAACCATGAACACCGCCATCCAGGCCATCAAGCTCGGCGCCTTTGATTTTTTGGAGAAGCCCCTTTCCCTGGACAGCATTTTTTCGGTCATCCACAGCGCACTGGAGCACAAAAGGAGCCAGGCGGACGAGGCGGAGCCGGCGATTGAAGAGCCGGACGAGTTCATCGGGGAAAGCCTGGCCATCATGCGGGTCAAGAAGGAGATCACGAAGCTCGCCCGGAACGGAAAGAACCTGTTCATCACCGGGGAAAGCGGCACCGGAAAGGAATTTGCCGCCCGGCTCATCCACCACGACAGCCCGCGGAAGAAAAGCCCCTTCATCAAGTTCAGCTGCACCATCTACTCACCCGATGAGATGAGCCACAACCTCTTCGGCACCCCGGCCCAGGCATCGCGGAAAAACCTGGTGCGCAAAACCGGCGAGCTCGAGCGGGCGGCGAAGGGAACCCTGTTCCTCGACACCATTGAAGAAATGCCGCCCTCCATCCAGCAGGAGCTGGCGGAGGCGCTCAGAAAAAAAAGGGGCAAGGGCGGCAGCAGACAGGATCGGGCCAATGAGCCGAGAATCATGGCATCTGCGATTGATGATCCCTCCGTAATGGTCAAGGAGGGCAAACTGAGCCAGGAGCTCTATGAGCTGCTGGCGGAGGACACCATCGAAATACCTCCCCTGCGGGAAAGAAAGGATGACATCATCAAGCTGTTTTCCTTTTTCATGGAGGGATTCTCGCAAAAGCACGGTCGCAAGGTAAAGGAGCTCGAGGAAGAAGCCCGGGAAGCGCTGATGAACTACCACTGGCCGGGAAACAGCAAGGAGCTTAAAAACTTTACCGAGCGCCTGGTAACATCCGTACCCACCACAAAAATCGCCCTGGACAGCCTGCCCCTTTCCATGCGCGGAGAGCTCGCCTCAGCCAAAACCCGCGCCTATGACCGGTACACCACCCTGAAGGAAGCGGAAAATGCCTGGAAGCGGGAATTCCTCATCTTCCATCTCAAAAAGCACAACGTGGATATCCCCGCCACCGCGCGCAGTCTCGGCATGCGCCAGGACACCCTGAGGCGCTCCATGGACAGCCTGGGCATCAAGCTGCAGCCGGTCAAGAAAACCGCCCGGGTCCCCCATCAGCGAACGCTCAAGAAAAGCGTGGTCTTAAGCGGCGAGGGGCTTCATTCAGGGATGAAGTCCGGGCTGATACTCTCCCCGCTGCCGCCCAACAGCGGGATCATCTTCGGCAATATCACCACCAGCGACACCGTGCCCGCCCACCTGGACTTCGTGGAATCAACCGACTACGCCACCTCCCTGAAGAGCGGCCAGGCCTATGCCCGGACCATCGAACACTTCATGGCGGTGCTCCATGCCTACCACATCAGCAACCTCCAGGTCAAAATCAGCGGTGAAATACCCATCATGGACGGCTCGGCGCTCGAATTCTGCCAACTCATTGAGGATGCCGGCATCGAGGAGCAGGACGCACCGCTGGAGGAAATCGTCATCGCCGAGAAATACGTGGTCGGTGACCCCTCGCCGGAATCCAAGTACATCACCATCGAGCCGCACCCGGCCTTCACCGTCAACTATGTGCTCAACTATCCCAGCCCGGTGGGCAGGCAGGAATTCTCCTTCACCCTGAAGGATGACCAGGCGTTTAAAAGCCTCATTGCCCCGGCGCGCACCTTCGGCTTCCTCAAGGACATCGGGGAGCTCCAGAAACGGGGCCTGGCCAGCGGGGGAAAGCTGCTTAACTGCATTTTGATCGATGATGAAAAGGTGGTCAACACCGAGCTGCGCTTCCCGGAAGAGTTTGCCCGCCACAAGATCCTGGATCTAATCGGCGACTTTTACCTGCTGGGCAAGCCGATACGCGGCCTGGTCACCGCCCAGATGACCGGCCACTCGGACAACAGCGCGCTTTTAAAAAAGATACGTGACAGCGTCGGCGCCTTCTGGTAAAAGGATGCGGGGCGATTCATATCTGTATCGATCCTTGAAGGACGGCCTTTGAGGATCGTCCATGCTGCAATCGTAACCGAAGGAGAATTCATGGCAGGCATAAAAGAAGAGACCGAACGCTGGGAAAGCACCATGGTTAAAAAATCCTTGCAGAAGTTCCCCGAACGCAAGGAGCAGTTCTGCACCACCTCGGGCATTACCATGAAACGGCTGCATACGCCCGCTGACCTTGAGGGGATGGACTACCTCACCCAGCTGGGATTCCCGGGGGAATATCCCTTTACCCGGGGCGTTCAGCCCACCATGTACCGGGGCAGGTACTGGACCATGCGCCAGTACTCCGGCTTCGGCACCGCCGAGGACACCAACAAGCGTTACAAGTATCTCCTCGATCAGGGACAAACCGGCCTGAGCGTCGCCTTTGATCTGCCCACCCAGATCGGGTACGATTCGGACCACGCCCTGAGCATGGGGGAGGTGGGCAAATGCGGCGTCGCCATCGATTCCCTGGGCGATATGGAGATTCTCTTTGACGGCATACCCTTGAACAAGGTGAGCACCTCCATGACCATCAACTCCACCGCGGCCACGCTGCTGGCCATGTACATGGTGGTTGCCGAAAAGCAGGGGGTTCCCGCGGGCGAGCTGCGGGGCACCATCCAGAACGACATCTTAAAGGAGTACATCGCCCGGGGAACGTACATCTATCCGCCGCAGCCCTCCATGCGCATCGTCACCGACATCTTCGCCTTCTGCAAGGATCATCTCCCCCAGTGGAACACCATCAGCATCAGCGGATACCACATCCGGGAGGCGGGCTCCTCGGCGGTGCAGGAAGTGGCCTTCACCCTGGCCGACGGGATCGCCTACGTGGACGCGGCCATCCGCGCCGGCCTGGACGTTGACGAATTTGCCGCGCGCCTCTCCTTCTTCTTCAACTGCCACAACAACTTTTTCGAGGAGATCGCCAAGTTCCGCGCGGCGCGGCGGCTCTGGGCGCAGATCATGAAGGAGCGGTTCCATGCCAAGAAGCCTGCCTCCTGCATGCTCCGCTTCCACACCCAGACCGCGGGGTGCACGCTTACCGCGCAGCAGCCATACAACAACGTGGTGCGGGTCGCCTACCAGGCGCTGGCCGCGGTGCTGGGCGGCACCCAGTCGCTGCACACCAACTCCTTCGATGAGGCATTCTGTCTGCCCACCGAAGAAGCGGTCAGCCTCGCCCTGAGAACGCAGCAGATCGCGGCCTATGAAACCGAGGTGGCCGACAGCATCGATCCCCTCGGCGGCTCATACCTGGTGGAGTCCCTCACCAATGACATCGAGCGGGAATCGAAGCGCTACATTGAAAAGATTGACGCCATGGGCGGAATGATCAGGGCGATCGAGGAGGGATATGCGCAGAAGGAGATCGCCAACAGCGCCTACACCTACCAGAAAGAGGTGGAAGGCAAAAAACGGATCATTGTCGGGATGAACCAGTTCACCACCGGTGACCCGTTCTTTTGCAAGCTGCTCAGGGTCACCACCGAGGTTGAAAACCTGCAGAAAAGCAAGCTCAAGCAACTGAAGGGATCGCGGAACAATGCCCGGGTAGGAGAGACGCTCGGCGCCCTGAAAAAAGCCGCCGAGGGAACCGCCAATCTCATGCCGCCGGTGGTGGATGCGGTGCGGGCCTACGCGACCCTGGGAGAGATTGCCGACGTGCTGCGCGGCGTCTTCGGGGAGTATCACGAGCGCTGAGGCGGTTTTTGACTATCCAGCTGGTGGCGTTGGACGGTTTTTTCGGAACGCCGGTTCTTATTGCGCAAAACGGTGTCGTAGGGGCGTATGGCAATACGTCCCTACAGCCTTTTCTGGACCTGAGCCTTTGAACACCCCGCTACTGGCTGAACTTGAAGTGGAGCATGTCACCGTCACGTACGATATACTCTTTCCCCTCCAGCCGCCAATGCCCTTCCTCCCGCGCAGCTGCAAGTGAGCCGGCCTTCACAAAGTCGTCATACGACACCACCTCGGCCTTGATGAAACCGTGCTCCATGTCGGTGTGGATTTTCCCCGCGGCCTGCGGCGCCCGGGTGCCCCGCGCCACCGTCCATGCCCGCAGCTCGGTGCCCACGGTGGTATAAAACGTAATCAGGTTCAGCATGCGGTAGCCGGCCCTGACCAGCTGCTCCAGTCCCGATTCCGCAAGCCCCAGGTCCGCCATGAACTCCTGTCGCTCCACCTCGCTCTCAAGCCGCGCTATCTCGGACTCCAGGTCGCCGCAGATCACAACGCACTCCGCTTTTTCCTGCCGCGCCCTCTCTTCCACCGCCGCCGTGCAGCTCCTGGTCCGGAAATCCTCCTCGTCCACATTTGCCACGTAGAGGAGCGGCTTGGCGGTCAGCAGCGAGAGCTCTTTCAAAATAGCCGGCTCGTGGTCTTCCCACTCCATGGTTCTCACCGCCATGCCCTGCTCCAGGCCTGCCTGCGCTTTGCGGTAGACGGCCATTTCCTCCTCCGCTTTCTTGTCGCCGACCCGCAGCAGCTTGGCCGCCTTTTCCGCGCGCTTTTCCACCGTCTGCAGATCGGCCAGCAGCAGTTCGGTGGCGACAATCTCCATGTCCCGCTTCGGATCCAGATCGCCGTACACGTGGGAAACATCCTGCTTTCTAAAACAGCGGACCACGTGGGCAATGGCATCCACCGCACGGACGTGCCCCAAAAACTGGTTTCCCAGTCCTTCCCCCCGGCTGGCGCCTTTGACCAGCCCGGCAATGTCGACAAATTCAATGGTGGTCGGGGTAACCGCGGGCGGTTTGATCATTGCCGCGATGGTCTGCAGCCGCCTGTCCGGAACGGCGACTGTTCCCTTGTTGCAGTCGATGGTGCAGAACGGATAGCTCGAGGCGGGCACGTGCGCCGAGGCAAGCGCGTTAAAAATCGTTGATTTACCAACATTCGGCAACCCCACAATGCCGCAGGTGAAACCCATGCGTGTCAGGCCCTCCCGGTATCAAAAGCTGCGGTTGTGCCTGTAGACAATCACTTTTCCATGGACAAGTCAACTGAATATCTGAATCAAGAGACGGATAGCCTGAACCGACACGTCCGGCCTTCAATGCCGCAACAAGGGCCCGCCAACGGCCGAAAAATGCACGTCCGGTAAGATTTCTATTGCTATATTTGCCCGCCATAACTATAATGTGGCGCAAAACCGGTGCTTGTTCATACACCAAACCAACAAATCATGATGGAGGGATTATCGTATGGCAGCCAAGACAAAACCCATGACCAAGGCACAGCTGGTAACAGAACTTTCGGAAAAGCTGGAAGCCAAGAAAAGCGATGTCAATGGATTTCTTGACACGCTGATCGCTGTCGCCTATTCGGAAACCAAGAAGAAGGGTATGTTCACCATGCCGGGCATGGGCAAACTGGTGCTGGTAAAACGGAAGGCCCGCAAAGGCAGAAACCCCGCGACCGGCGAAGAGATCCAGATCAAGGCCAAAACGGTGGTGAAGTTCCGCGTGGCCAAGGCCTGCAAAGACGCTATCCTTCCATCCAAATAGCTTCCGCGCATCAGGCACAATGCATGCAACGCCCGGTACCCGAATCGGTACCGGGTTTTTTATGCGCAATTTTTCTGGAATTGCACAGATCCAGACGCGGCTTGACAGCATTCTTATTACCTTCTATAATCGTGACAATGGTAAAATAAAATCATGCTGTGTAATGCTTTGCTTTCATAGTTAAAAAGGGAGATCGCTTCGCCGTCTCGCCTTGACGGGACTCCTCGCAACGACAATTTTTATATTTAGTACTATAGGTTATTTCTGGCGCATTACACTAGTGTGGTGTCCCAGAAGTTCATTACATAAGAGGTCACAATTTACACCGTCGTTGCAAGCGAAGCGAAGCAATCTCATCCTGTGTACCATATTGCTTTTATTGGAAGAGATTGCTTCGTCGTCCGCTCCCGCGGGACTCCTCGCAACGACTTTTTATTATAAGTTACTGGGACACCACACTAGATATGAAAGTTGATAAGGGCCAATATTGTGGGGTACAGGAGGATTTTAATGAGATCCGATGAAATCAAGCAGGAAATTAACAAATTAAATCTTGCGGAAAAATTGCTGTTGATAGAAGACGTATGGGATTCTATTGCTCAAAGCAATCTCGAACTTCCCATGCCTGAATGGCAACAACGGGAACTTGATAAACGGTACAAGGAATATAAGACAGGAGATCAGCATCTGCATGACTGGCAATCAGTGCACGAGGCAATAAGGAATAAATACAAATGAGGCTTCGCTACACTGACAGGTCAAGAGATGATGTCGAGTTGGCTTTTGCGTGGTATGAAAGGCAGCGGAGGGGACTTGGTTTTCAATTTTTGGATTGCGCAGAGGTATCCCTGAAAGGTATCATTGACTATCCAGAAATGTACCAGAAAAGATATTCATGTTTTCGCGGCTGTTCTATCAGGAGATTTCCCTTTTCTATATTTTATACAATTGAGGATAATGAAATCATAGTGCATTCTGTGTTTGACAACAGACAAAACCCAATCAAGAAGTCATAATATATCTGCGTCTAATCTGTTATTCCCCAAGAACTTCATAGCAACCTTTTTAGGGAGTCCGCATGGCCAAAGCAAAAGTTGCAATCCTCCGAACCAAACCGGAAACGGTAGTGAAAGATTACCAGCGGCTCTGCGAGCTGGCTGGACTGAAAGGCGCCCTCGATCCGTCAGCCAAGACCATTCTGAAGGACAACATCACCTGGCATAATGTCTTCCCCGGCGTGAACACCACCCCCTGGCAGCTTGAGGGAACCATCGAGAGCCTCAGGGCGGCCGGCTTCAACGACCTGGTCACGGTTCACAACCACACCGTGGTCACCATACCGGAAAAAGGGGAGGAGGATTTAAAGTTCAAGCCCATTTATCAGCGCCACCAAATCCCGGTGCTGTTCAACTTTAAAGAATCGGATATGCGCTGGGTAGCGTATAAGCCGAAGTTCAAGACGCTGGCGCTGCACAAGATATTTCCGGATGGGATACGCATCCCGGACTATTTCCAGGGCAAGAACATTGTGCACATGCCCACGGTGAAGACCCACTCTTACACCACCTACACCGGGGCGCTTAAGAACGCCTTCGGGGGCCTGCTCAACTATCATCGCCATTACACCCACACCTGGATCCACGAAACACTGGTCGATCTGCTCGCCATCGGCAGGGAGATTCACACCGGCATGTTTGCCACCATGGACGGGACCACCGTCGGTTCGGGACCGGGACCGCGCACGGTCATACCCCACGACCGCGGAATCATCCTGGCATCGGCCGACCAAGTGGCCATTGATTCGGTAGCCGCCCGCCTGATGGGCTTTCAGTGGAAGGATCTGCCCTGCATCTCCCTCGCCCATCAGCACGGGCTTGGGATCGGCGACCCGGCGGAGATCGAGATCGTCGGCGATACCGATGCGGCGCAGGAAAACTGGAACTTTAAGGTGGGGGTCAATCTGGCGACCGGGGTGGGCAGGATCTTCTGGTTTGATACGCCCCTCAAGCACCTGCAGAAGCTCTTTTTTCAGACGTTCATCGTCAACATGTTCATCTTTGCCTCGGAGTTTTACCACGACTCCATCTGGTACCGCTTCAAAGGGATGCCGGTTGTCCGGAAATGGGAAACGGAGTCACCGTGGGGACAGTTGTTCGCCCGGTATCCCCGGTAGGCTTTTCCCCCTCGTTTAAACCGGACCACTGTGGGTAAAACCCGGTGATGGCCTGATCATTCAGGGCAGGCACGGGGGCCTGCCCCTACCTTGCATACCCCTTTTTCATGCCATTTATATGATCCGCGATGTCCTTATGCAACTCCCGTCGCATTGGAGAATTGTAGGGGCGACCGGCCGGTCGCCCTTACGCATTTGTATGATCGTTTTGCAAAGCACGAGTCCATGCCGCGTCGTTGCTGAGATGCAATAGGCTGTGTCCGCCGCTACTTCATTTCCACGGTAACCGGAACCGGGGCGGCGGCGGAGTCACTCAACACCGGCAACGCGTTCTCATTTCCCTGCAGCGTGCCGCTGAAAAATGCCGCCAGGGTGCCCCCGGTAAGCGCGCGCATGCCATCGCGGTTTTCCCCGCCCGGGCAGGCCGGTGAAAAATCCTCTTCATCAATCATGTCCGCATGGCCCAGCTCGGTCGCGGTAATCAGCCAGGAGGGGCTGGGATTGGCTTCGTAGAAATGGCGGGGCCCCACTTCCTCCGGTGCACAGGCAAGAAAACCCCCCACGACAATCGGTCCCAACCCTGTTCCCAGGACGTACGTGGGTATGTCAAAGGTCAGGGGTCCGGTGATGGCCAGGGTCTGCCCGAAGATTTCAAGTGCGTCCACCGGATCCACCCCCGCCAGCGCGCCGATCTTTTCCGGAACAGCAAGGGCCATGCGGTAGGCGGTCTGTCCTCCCCGCGAATGGCCGGCCAGCCCGAGCAGCTGCATGTCGGCAGTGACCGGCACGACCGCCTGCAGGTTCTCCTCAAGCCAGCTGATGATGTCCACTCCCAGCGCGGCTTCTTCCTCGGGCGAGGGCGCCAACGACCCATCACCGGGAGGATACATCTGCGGCGCCACCACCACAAACCCGTGGCTGGCAAGATGGGTCAGAATCGTTTCATATCCTTTGATGGATGCGGTGAATCCATGCTGAAACATGACTACCGGGTATCTGCCGCATTGAGAAGGCGTGTAGATATCCATCTCAACCGGCGCGGCATCACCGGAGAGGGGAATAACCTCCACCGCCAGTCTCCCCGGTTCATAAAAGTCGCCCGGGCTGACATAGAGGAGTAAGCGGCAGCAGCTCACCAGCGCGATCACCGAACCCAACACGACGAACATGATGGTACACAACCTGCATTTTCTCATATGCACCTCCAGGTTTATGGGCAACCTCCGGTGGTTGCCCGTTTGTATCCGGGCAGGCACCGGGGCCCACCCCTACCGTTTATTCTCAGGTGGCGATCCTGTTGAAGGACGCTCCTCTCTTTTCCCCTTCGGGATCAATACACATCCGGCAGATGGGCGCCCGCCTCTTTCAGGGATTTGACCGTGCCCTCATAGAACATCTTGTGCCGCAGGGTTTGCGCGAGATACAGGAGCTCCAGACCAAGGATGTAGGTGCCCCTGCGCGGGCCGCGAATGCGCCGCATCATCGCCGGATAGCGCCATTTCCCGGTCCGGAGGTAGTCCTTTGCCCCCATGAAATCCCTGCCGGGTATCGCCCGCAGCACCGCCTCCAGCACTTTCCGCAGCGCCCTCCCGTAATTCCTGAGCACCGGCTTTCTCGCCAGTTTGTGTTCTTCAACCATGGCATCCATAATGCTCTTGATCCCGGGATGCATCACCGCCACCAGATTCCATCCATACTCCTTAATGCCGGTTTCCGCTCCAAAAAAGCCGATGCTCGCATCGGCGTGCCTGCTGGTGATCATGTCACTGCACACCAGGCATCCGCTGGCCAGCACCAGCTCACCCATCCGCAGCACATCATACCGTTTAACCCGCCCGTCGCGGGTTATGGCGCTGTTTTGAATAAACCATCGCCAGTCATGGCCGTTGTTGAATGCGTCGCGCAGGAGATCCTTTGAGACATTTTCGTTGAACCTGGTGATGTCCTCTTCCCTGATCTGCAGCCACTCATATACCTTGTCCATGCTGGTGTGGTTCAAAAAGCAGTTTATCGCGATAGCGAACTTCACGCCCCGGGTGAGCTCATCCGCGCTCGCGGCGAGGCCTCCCAGCGCGGAGCGGTACCGCTGATCTCTGCCTATGATCTGAAGCTTGCGAAAGGCGGTGATGTGGCAGGGCGTGCCCACGAAGAGCGCCTGCCGGAAGCGGGCAAGATGTTTGAGCTGCGCCAGCACCGGGCTGATCTCAAACTTGGAATGAGCGCTGCGCAGCACCTCCGCGGGGGAAACGGCGATGTACGGTTCCGGATGCATGCAATACCGGACCTGCCGGTGCCTGCCGCCGGGGGTTCCCTCCTGGAAAATCTCTTCGGTGAGCGACCGCGCAACAAACAAATCACGGCATGAGCCGAGTCGCCGCGCCTCCTCGCCCTCGCCCCCGCCGAAAAAGGCCTCCTCGATGCGCGAGCGGGGGAGAAAGCTGCGCGGGCATGCAAGATAGCAGTATCCGCAACCGTTACACCTGCCGGTTAACACCGGTTTTTTACCGGCATCGTCGAAGGCAATGGATTCCAGCGGACATATGCTGACGCACAGGCCGCAGCCGGAACAGCAGAAGGCGGCAACCCCCTTCAATGCCTCAAACCCGGCGCGTGCCTGCTCACCATGGAAAGCCAGCATGGTGTCTTCGATTGCCCGCGAACGCATTGCCATAACCGCCCCCCAGTATACAGCCCCACCGAAACACTGTATGCAACGGATACAATGCTCTTATCGCACTTATAAAAATTAAGCAACTTTTTCCCGCCCGGGGCGCGTGTGCGGCAGCGAGATAGCAGTTGACATACGGCGGCGAGATGCTACTCTATCCGCCATCAGCGTCACATGAAACAGCGGCTTGCATTCCATCGCGGGGCGGCATCGCTACCAGAGAACAGAGCGCGTGTTTGCTTCCCGCTCCGGGAACAATCAATCAGGATGGCAGGGAGGGAGCAATGATCCTCATCACCGGCGCCGCCGGTCACATCGGCAAGCGAATGATGGAGAGATTCATCAGCAGGGGCATTGACTGCATGGGCATCGACTGCGTCAGCGGCGGCCCGACGCCGGGCGTGATGGTTCAGACCATGGATATCAGAGATCCCGCCCTGGGATCACTGATTGAAAAGAACGGCGTCGATTCCATCATCCATCTGGCCTTTTGCACCAAAACGCGCATTGATGAGCGGACGCGCGATGCCATCGACCTGAACGGTTCGCGCAACATCGCCGACTGCGCAGTGCGGCACGGAGTGCGGAACATTGTCTTCGCCAGCAGCGGCAGGGTATACGGTAACCGGACCAAGCCGGGGGGATGTCATGATCGCTGCGGGAATTACCTGAACCCGGCGGACGATCGCTACGCCCACAACAAGATCACGGCCGAATCCATGTTTCTCAAGGCGGCTGATGAACACGGCATCAAGGTTGCCGTACTCCGCCTGGCCATCGTCTGCTGGAGGGGCGGGGGCGCGGGCATGGGCGACATGCTCAGGGCGACCTCCCGGAGCGGACGATTCATTACCCTGGGGAATCACAATCCACCGATCCAGTTGGTGCACGTGGATGACGTCACCGACGCCTGCTTTAATGCCGTCGGAAAAAGCGGCATCTTCGACATCGGCGCCGAGCAGACCATGCCGCTGCGGGAGATATTCAGCGAGGCCGCGCGCCTGGGAGGTAAGAACCCGTCGCCCCTGAAACTCCCCGAAGGACTTACCCTGGGACTGGTGGGCCTGCTCTGGCGCATCGGCCTCTGCCCGGTTCCGCCTCTTTATCTGAAAATGTTCGGCTACGACATAACCCGGGACATCTCGCCCACAGCCGCCCTGCTGGGCCGGCCGCAGTATTCCTTGAGCGCCATACTCAGGGACATCGTTGCGGCCTGAACTGCTTCCTCCTTCCCCCGGCCGACCGCAGAGCGGCGCTCGCTCCGATTATCGGAGCTTACGCAACCGATAGCATCATCATATCGGCATACTGCTTCCTATTACCCCGGTCCTGCTGATGAGGCGCCCCGACGGGGTTATCCCGCCACCCTCCCGCATCCATTTATTTTGCAGACCATACAAAGGTGCTGCGCACCGGAGCGTGTCTTCCTGATGATTGGTACACAAATTGCTTCACATTTCGGCGGGCATATATACACGCTGGATGCACAATCACCACGGGAGACATGCATGGAATCACACACACGACCGCTCGCCCGCTGCAACCGACACAAAAAATCCTATCTCCTGGAGGAGGCAGACGGTCCGGATGACCAACCGCCCGGTCAGGGAAGAAATGCGGTGCCCGGGATGTTCCCCGGCATCACCCCCTCCCAGTGGAGCGACTGGCGGTGGCAGTTTCGAAACCGCATCACCAGCGTCGATCAGCTTGAGCGCCACCTCCCGCTGACGGCAGATGAAAAGGCGGCGCTTGCCCTCACCACTGCAACCTACCCCATGGCCATCAGCCCCTATTATCTCTCCCTCATTGACGGCACTGATCCTGACGACCCCATCAGGCTGCAGGCGGTGCCCCGGGTGGAAGAGATCGCGCTCAGCCACTACGGGCAGGAGGACCCACTGGCGGAAAATGAGGATGCGGTCGTTCCCGGCCTGGTACACCGTTATCCCGACCGCTGCCTGATGGTGCTGACCAACATCTGCCCCATGCTCTGCCGCCACTGCACGCGCAAGTGGGCCTGGAAAAGCGGGCCCTGGATCCGCACCCGGCAGGAGGTCCAGCGCATGATCAGCTACATTCGCTCGAACTCCTCCATCAGGGACGTGATCATATCCGGGGGAGACGTGCTCAGCCTTTCCACCAAGCGGCTTGAATCGGTCATTGCCCAGCTGCGCGCCATCCCGCACCTGGAGATCATCCGCATCGGCACCCGGTACCCTGTGGTGCTTCCCCAGCGCATCGATGAGGCGCTGTGCGCCATGCTCGCCAAATACGGGCCCATCTGGCTCAATACCCATTTCAACCACCCGCGGGAGCTGACCGCGGAAGCCGCCGCGGCCTGCGACCGTCTGCTGCGGAGCGGCATCCCCCTCAACAACCAGTCGGTCCTGCTGCGCGGGGTCAATGACTCGGCGGAAACCCAGCGCGCCCTCTGCCAGGGTCTCCTGCGCATCAAGGTCAGGCCCTACTACCTCTTTCAGACCGATGACGTGGAGGGCACCGAGCACCTGCGCGTGCCCATCGAAATCGGCATCGAAATCATGGAGGCCCTGCGCGGCCATACCTCGGGGCTTGCGGTGCCGCAGTTCGTCGTCGATCTGCCGGGAGGCGGCGGCAAGGTGCCGCTCCAGCCCGACTATCTGCTGGATCAGCATGACGGTGAATTCGTATTTCGCAACTACGAAGGCCGGATCTTCCGCTGCAGAAATCCCCGCCGGCAGAAGGGCGCCGACCGGACACCCCTGACGGTGATGCACAAGCCCCATACAACCCTCATGTAACCACTGATGCTTTTGAAACGGACGTCATGATACTCGGCCTGGCCTACGATCTGAAAAGTGACATTCTCTCCGGCGCCTCCGATCCCGATGATGCGCTGGAGGAGTACGACTCGGAAGAAACCGTCGACTGCATCGCCGAAGCACTTGCTTCGCTCGGGCACACGGTGGTCCGTCTGGGCGGCGGGAAGGCCTTTCTTACCGCGGTCCTCAGCCATGCGGTGGATCTGGTCTTCAATATCGCTGAAGGTCGGGGCACCTCCCGGAGCCGGGAGGTGCAGGTGCCGGCGGTCCTGGAGATGCTGGACATACCGTACGTCGGCTCCGACCCGGCGTGTCTCGCCGTCTGTCTCGACAAGCCGCTGGCAAAACACCTGGCAGCATCGGCCGGCATTGCCACCCCGCGCTGGCGGCTGGCAGCCGGGCAGCAGGATCTCTGCGACAGCGCCTGGTCCGGCTTCCCCTTCCCGGTTTTTGTCAAGCCGGCGTGGGAGGGATCCAGCAAGGGCATCGGCATGACATCCAGGGCAAACAGCCTTTCGGAGATGGAGCGTGAAGTCGTCCGCCTGCTCGCCCTGTACCGCCAGCCGGTGCTGGTGGAAGAATTCATCCCGGGGAGAGAGCTCACCGTGGGCATCGTGGGCACCCCGTCCCGGGTCATGGGCATCATGGAGGTGATTCCCCTCCGGGGAAATAATCCCGATTTTTATTATTCCATAGACATCAAGCGCGACTGGCAGCGCCTGGTGCGTTACGAATGTCCTGCCGACCTGCCGGTCGAACTGGAAGGTCGCATCGCTGCCGACAGCCTGACGCTCTTTACAGCACTGGGCTGCCGGGACATGGCCCGCATTGATTTCCGGCTCAGCCCGCAGGGACAGCCTTATTTCATCGAGGCCAACCCCCTGCCGGGGCTCAAGCCGGGTCACGGAGATTATACCCTGATTGCCCATTACCGGGGAATCGACTATCATACCCTCATCGGGTCCATTCTTGAAAGCGCCATGAGCCGGCAACAACCATGTGCACGGATGTCTGCATAGTATATAATGAACCCCTCCCCGGTGTCTTCGACGACGCCGGCGAGAGCATTGCTGTGGCCGGCGTGCTGGACGCGGTGAGCGCGGTCACCGAAGCGCTTCATGAGAAGGGATATTCCTGTCATCCGCTCCCGGTCAGCCCGGGCGGATGCAACGATATGCTCCGGCGGCTGAGCCGGCTGAACCCCCGGGTGATTTTCAACCTCTTTGAGGGCTTCGACCGGCAGCCGGAAAGCGAGGGGATGGTTGCCGCCCTTCTTGAAAAAACCGGCATTCCCGTCACCGGCGCCCCGTCGCGTGCCCTTACCGCCTGCATCGACAAGGCAAAAACCAAATCGCGCCTGCGCAGCCTCGGCCTGCCGACTGCCGACTGGCATCTGTATGAACCCGGCGCTCCCCCGCAGCCGCCGTCAGCCGGTCTCCGCTTCCCCTGCGTGGTCAAGCCGCTGGCTACCGACGCCAGCCACGGTCTGACCGAACGCAGCCTGGTCAGCAGCATCCATGAAATGTACGAGCAGGTTGCGCAGGTCCATTCCCGCTACGGGCAGGCGGCACTGGTGGAGGAATTCCTCCCCGGCCGCGAGTTTAACATCCTGGTCATGGGCCCTCCCCTGCGCCATTTTTCCATCGCTGAAATCTGCTACAGCCTGCCGGTCTCCAAGCCGCAGCTGTGCACTTACGCATCCAAGTGGGAAGAGGGAGATGAATACTATGCAGCCACCCGGGTGCAGTGTCCGGCGCAGCTGACCGCGGCGGAAGCGCGGGTGATTGAGGACCTGGCGGCCCGGGCCTTTGACGAACTGGTCGGAAGGGGCTACGCGCGGATCGACCTGCGCGCGGACCGCTCGGGCGCCATACATATCCTGGAAATAAATCCCAACCCTGACATCGGGCCGGCAAGCGGCGCTCAAAAAGAGGCGGAGGCGGCCGGCATGAGCTATCACGACCTCCTCTGTGAAATTATGGCGCAGGCATGGTCCGGCCGGGACCGCGTTGAATGCGACGCCTTCGCATCCCTGTCCTGAGCATCCTCTATGCAGGTGAAATCCACCCCCCCGCCATCCCAACCCATTCACACCCGCAGGCCGTTCCCGCCGGTCTATCTTCGTGAAATGAACGCCGATGACCGGGAGCCGCTGCTGGCCATACTCCGGGCCACCCGGGAGTTCAAGGCCTCAGAGGTGCCGGTTGCCGAAGAGCTGCTTGACGCATTTCTCGATCAGCCGCTGACGTCGGGATATTATGTCTGGGTCGCCCTGGAGGAGGAACAATCAAGGCGCAGGGGGTATGTCTGCTTCGGGCCCACCCCCCTCACCGAGGGCACCTGGGATATCTACTGGATCGTGGTGGATGCCGACTGCCGCGGCGCCGGGATCGGCAGGGCGCTGTTGCGGCATGCCGAGCAGGAAATACAGAACGCGGGCGGCAGAATGATCCTGATCGAAACCTCTTCCAAGGATGAGTATCGCGCCACCCACCGGTTTTACGAGGCGATGGAATACCGGCAGATCAGCTTCATTCCTGACTTCTACACACCGGGCGACGGAAAAATAACCCTGCAAAAACTGCTGCGGTAAACTCCCGACGGCAAGCATTGAGAGCCCTCTCCCATGCCTGCGCAGGTCACCAAAAAAACACAACAGAACACTTTAGTAAGGTCATTCTGCGGCTCGACCGCAGAATCCAGTTCGTATTTTTATTGGATCCTGCGATCAAGTCGCAGGATGACATGATGTGAGTCGAATGCCCTGCAAACAATCACAAACCTGTAGCCTGTGCTCCGGACACACTTTTTCCTAAATTCCCCGATCATATTACCGATATAATTACCTATTGGAAACATCGCCAGGAGGAAAAGAACATGACTTATAGAACCACCCATTTCATCAAAGCCGCGCTCATTATAATACTCATGGCAAGCCTGGCGGCTTCAGCTGCATGCAAAAGAAAAATCGCCTGTGACCCGGACGGGCAGGACGGATGTCCCTCCGGAACGGTGTGCAGGGCGGTGGCGGCCGGCAAAGGCCAGTGCCTCTACACCTGCGACCCCGGCGATGACAACCCCTGCGTGCAGAATGAGGTGTGCCTGCGCTATGCCGATGACACCTACGCCTGCACCGCATCATGCAATCCCGGAAGCATCAATGCCTGTCCGGCGGATTGGGTCTGTGCCCCGGTCGTGGGCGATGCGCACGTGTGCCGGCCGGAGTGCGACCTGGCCGCCGGCAATTGTGAAGACAATGAAGTCTGCCAGCCCCTGCCCGACGGCACCGCCGCCTGCATGGCCCAGTGCGATCCTGAAGGATCGGATTGCGGCGGGGGGCAGGTATGCGAATTGAGAACGGACGGTCTTTACGCCTGCTACGAGCCCGTTTACCTGCGCGGCGCCACCGTTGATTCCGCATCGGGAAGCCCGGTGGAAGGCGCGCATGTCATCGCCATCGATAAAACCGGGGCAGCCGCTACCGATGTGGCCATTTCCGGCAGCGAGGGCGGGTATGAGCTGCAGGTTCCGGTGGTGAGAAAACCTGACGGGACTTTGTTCGAAGGGACCTTTACCCTGCGCACCGCGGCCCCTGATTACCTCCCCTTTCCCCATGGCATTAGGCCGGCCATACCGGTTGATGCATCGACGGCAGCTCACCTGGATGAGGGCGGATGGGTGCTGCAGAACGCCGCAACCGAAATCACCCTGATACTACTTCCCGAGGAGCAGCGGGGGCAGGGAAGCGTCTCCGGAAGCATCGTGGTTGATGAAGACGATGCCGGCGCGGGAGGAGTATTGATCGTTCTCGAGGCACCTGAAGGGTCCACGGAGGACCGAACCATCGGCTTCAGCGACAAAAGCGGCGCCTACACCCTCTTCAACGTGCCCGGGGGAAGCTGGGAAATTCACGGATACAAGGCATTCCTGCAGCTTGACCCGGCGGCGGTGACCCTGGCGGCGGGGGAGGACAAGACTGCGGTTGACCTTATTTCCAATGACAAACCGTACGGGACGGTCAGCGGGTCCATTAATATTGTTAATGCGCCGGGCGGTTCAGCCACCAGCGTGGTGCTGGTTCCCGAGTCCACCTTCAATGAAACCTTCGTGAAAGGAGAGGTGCCTCCCGGCTTGCGCGCGCCGGCGCCTCCGGAGGAACCATCGATTACCAGTGCCTTCACCATAGAAGGTGTTCCCGACGGGCGGTACGTGGTGCTTGCCGCCTTCGAAAATGACATCCTGGTGCGCGATCCTGATCCTTCCATCGCGGGAACCCAGATCCTGCACCTGCAGGTGCCCGACGGTTCTTCCTACACCATAAACATCGCATCATCATTCAAGGTCACCGAGGCCCTGGTGATTGTGTCCCCGGGCGCCGGCGATCCGGAATTGATAACCGGCACCCCCGAATTTGTATGGAAGGATGATTCAAGCGAAACCAGGTACGCTCTGGTGGTGTACAACGCGTTCGGGGAGGAAGTGTGGAAAAATGACGCCATTGACCGGGTCACCGGGGCGGAAAACGTTGTCGTTCCTTATGCAGGAAGCCCCTTGCAGGCAGGCATGTATTACCAGTTCCGGGCCACCAGCTGGAGGGAGAGCGGCCCCATCTCCCAGACCGAAGATCTGCTCGGCGTTTTTTACACCGCTGGAGAATCGGCGAGCCGGGAAAGGTGAAAAATACGTAGGGGCGACCGGCCGGTCGCCCCTACTTGTTCAGATGCAGAGGGACGCGCTTCGTCCCATCCGCTGAATCAATGCCCTTATAAGTAAATGGTCATTCTGCGGCTCGACCGCAGAATCCAGATTTTATAGTGTAGTGGATCCTGCGATCAAGTCGCAGGATGACTTTTCCCTCCCTGGCACATGATTGAGGATAAGGCAAGCTATCCCAGCAGGATCACGCCGCCGACGATCAGGATCACCCCGATGCCCTTTTGCAGGGTCAGCTGCTCTCCCAGCAGGAGCAGGGAAAATAGAAAGGCAAAGAGCGGGTAGGCGCCCACGATGGGCACAACCCGGGAAGCCTCCCAATATTTCATCGCGCTGAAATACGACCACATGCCGAGCAGTCCCGCCACCAATCCGCTCAAGACGAGAAAGCCCACGGTTCTGGCATCAGCCCGGAGAATCTCCGTATGCACGTTGGTGAAGAGCATGATCAGGATCAGGATCACCGTGGCCGAAACCGTTCGTATGGCAAGCCCCGCCAGGGGGCTGATATGGATCAACCCCAGCTTTTCAAACACGGGTGCGATCCCCCACAGCACTGCCGCCAGAAGGGCATAGAGCAAGCCTGACCGGTTCATTACCGCTACTCCCAACAGAGAAAGCAGCTGTTTGCCGCCTGTAGATTATTAGAAGGTTGTTGAAAAAGAAGATTTCCTCAGGCTGTTAGTGCGCCTTCTCCAGCTCTTCCTTCACAATCCTGCTCATGTCGCCGCCCGACGCCTTCCCCGACAGCTTCTTTGACAGGATTCCCATGACCTTTCCCAGACCCTTCATGTCCGTAACCCCGGTCTGGGCGATAACTTCCCGCGCCTCCGCCCGAATCTCATCGTCGGAGAGCTGGGCGGGCATGTACGCCTTGATAATAACAATTTCTTCCCGCTCTTTATCGGCAGTATCCTTCCTGCCCACCGCTTCGAATTGGGCCGCGGCATCCTCCCGCTTTTTGACCATGCTGAAAAACACCTTCACCGCCGTGTCCTCGGTGATGGGATCCCCCTTCTCCTTCTCTTTATTCACCAGTTCGGCGAGCATCATCCGCAGGGTGGAAACCTTCAGTTCCTGTTTCTCCTTCATTGCCGCCGTCAGGTCCTTCCTTATTTTTTCCTTTATCATGTCGCTCCTTTGGTGTCTAACCTCTCAGCGGTTGCTGACCCGGTTCCTTATTCCGCCTTGGGCGCTTCAGCAGCCGCCGGTGCTGGGGCCGGGGCAGGCGCTGCGGGTGCCGCAGGAGCGGCTCCCTTCTCTCCTTTTTTGGCTGCGGCAGCCGCCTCCGCCTTCTCCTTGCCGAATTTCCTGCTTTGCCGCTTCAGCTCCTTGATCTTCCGGCGCAGCCGATTGGTTTCCTTTCTGCTCTTGGACTTCCGCCCCTCGGCCTTCTCCTTCCTCAGCGTCTTGATCTTTTTCTTGAGGCCGGCCGCATCGATTTCCTTCTTTTTCTTCCTGGTTTTCTTTTTCTTGATCTCGATGGGTTCTCCCCGGGCATCGGCGATCGCCTTGATCAGGTCCTCTTTCTTCATGGTGCCCACACCTTCGATGCTGGTGTATTTTTTCGCCTCTTCCCTCAACCTGGTCACTGTCATCTTGGTCAAATCTTTTTCTTCCATCTAACCCTCCTCTCAGTTGGTGGTAAGGTAAATCATTTCAACTCGATTCAGAACCTTAAAAATAGTTTACTGATAAATTATAAGCTTCCAAAAGTTTTACACGAGTCATCCTGCGACTTGATCGCAGGATCCAATAAAATATAATTACTGGATTCTGTGGTCGAGCCGCAGAATGACAGGTTCCTTACAAACACATCGATTCTTACATCAATCCAAACAGCTATTCCTGCATCCTGCATCATGCATTTTCACCATACCACCATTGTGACCTAAAAGGGTATATATGTTTATGAGCTTCGCCTTTTCTTCCTTACGTATTATAGCAAAGAAACCGGATCCACATCCACAGAAAACGATACCCCGCCGGCCCGCGCCATCTCCGCCGCGCGGCTGATAAGCTGCGAGGCAAAGCCGCGAAGCTGCTTCAGGGAAGATCCCTTGGCCACCATCTGGAATCGATACCTTCCCTTCATCTTCTCCCACGGGGCGGGCGCCGGCCCCAGCAGGTCAATGCCGGCACCGCATCCGCTTTCCTTCCGCAACAGCGCGTGCGCCAGGCTGCCCACGCGCTCCGCAAAGTCGGCCGTTTTCTTCCTGCTCGTCCCTTCCATCCGGAAGTTGATCAGCCGGCTGAAGGGCGGGTAGTTGAGTTCCCTTCTGAAGGTAACTTCCTCCCCGTAAAAGCGGGCAAAGTCCTGGTTCCGGGACGCCTCGATGCTGTAATGGCGGGGATTGAACGTCTGGATGATGACCTCTCCCGCAACATCCCCTCTGCCCGCGCGTCCCGCCACCTGGGTGAGCAGCTGGAAGGTCCGCTCGCCCGCGCGGAAGTCGGGAAAGTTAAGGGACGAATCGGCGGACACCACACCCACCAGGGTAACCCCGGGAAGGTCATGCCCCTTGGCGATCATCTGGGTCCCGATCAGAATGCCGCCGTCACTGGAGCTGAAGCGGTTCAGGACGTTCTTGTGCCCCCCCTTGCCCCGGGTGGTGTCGCGGTCCATGCGCTCCACCGGTGAGTGGGGCAGCAGCTCCTTTATTTCGTCCTCCAGCCGTTCCGTCCCCCGCCCCATGAGCGTAAGACGAACGCCGCCGCATTGGGGGCAGGCGTCCGGCGCAGGAAGGGCATATCCGCAGTAGTGACACTGCAGTTGTTTCACCCGCCGGTGGTGGATCAGGGAAACGCTGCAATTGGGGCAGCCGAACACATGGCCGCACTCCCGGCAGATGATGCACGGCGCAAAGCCGCGCCGGTTGAGAAAGAGCAGGCTTTGCTGCTTCTGTCCGACCCGTTCGGCCAGGGCATCTTTCAGCCGCAGGGAAAGCTCCCGCGCCGACCCCGGACGCTGCAGCCCCTCCCCCTTCATATCAATGACTTCGACGCGGGGCAGCGGCCTGCCGTGCACGCGCCGTGTCAGCTGCAGCAGGGTGAGCTTTCCCGTCCGGGCATTGTAATACGATTCCACCGATGGCGTTGCCGATCCCAGGATGACCACCGCATGGTCCATGCGTCCCCGCACCAGGGCCAGGTCTCTCGCGTTATACCTGAGCTTCTCCTCCTGCTTATACGAGGCGTCGTGCTCCTCATCGACCACAATGATGCCGAGGCGGGTGAAGGGCGCGAAGATGGCGGAACGGGTGCCGATGGCGACCCGCACCAGACCTTTGCTAATCCGCCGCCATCCGTCATATCGCTCACCGGCCGATAGCCGGCTGTGCAGAATGGCGATGCCGGCGCCGAAGCGCGCCTGGAAGCGGCTCACCAGCTGCGGGGTAAGGGAAATTTCCGGGATAAGCACCAGCGCCTGCCTGCCCTGCTTCAGCACTTCCTCGACCGCGGCCAGGTACACCTCGGTTTTGCCGCTGCCGGTAACCCCGTGGAGGAGAAAGGGCGCGTACCTCGCCGCGCTAATCGCCTCCCCGATGCTGCTAAGAACGCTGCGCTGCTCCGGCGTGGGTGTACGCCGTGGCTCGCTGGTTGCCGTCTCTCCCCTCAGGGGATCGCGGTAGACCTCGCGCTGCTCAAATGTGATATATCCCCTCTTTTTAAGCCCGATGACGATATGCGCGCATGCACCGAATTTTTTATTGAGCAGCGCCGGGGCACAGGTTTCCTCGGTCTCAAGGAAGCGCAGCAGGGCGACCTGCCGGGGGGCTTTTCGCTCCCAGGCCTCGAGCAGCTCAGGTGATGCGAGCACCCTTCGCCCCTCATCCTCGAGCTTCACCCACCGTTCTTTTTTTGCCGCAACCGGCTTGCGCCCCTCCTGCATCTCTTTTCTGATCAGCCCGTCCCGTTCCAGCTGGGCCAGCAGGCCCGGTAGCGCCGTGCGGCCGGTGAGCCGTTGCAGTGCGGCAAGGGAGAGCCCCTTTTTCCCGGCCAGCGCTTTCATCACCTTTGCCGCAGCGCCGTCCGGTGCGGCGACAGGGCCGGACCGCCCCTGTTCCGTCAGTGAGATCATCTGCCTGCTGCTGACGTCGATGCTGGCGGGAAGCGCGGTTTTAATCACTCCGCCGAGGGGGAAAAAATAGTAGTCGCTGATCCACCGGTAAAAGGCAAGATGCTGGGGGGTAAACAGCGGCTCCTCGTCCAGAACCTCAATAATGTCCTTTATCTCAAGGCCCTCGGGCCTGGCGTCACTGCCGACCACGTACCCGGTCACCGAGCGCCTGCCCAAGGGGACGAGGACCCTTTTCCCTGCTTCTATGCTTGCCCGGAGATGATCTGGAACGCGGTAGGAGAGGGGCTTGGCGAGCGGTATGCCCAGTGCAACTTCTATAAAAAAGCCTTCCCTTTCACTTTTCATCCCTGACAACTTCGCGCAGCCACTGCCTGAATCGTTCACGTAGTTCCGGCCTTTTCAAGGCATACCCGACGGTAGCCTGCACGTATCCCAGCTTGTCGCCGAGGTCATAGCGGGTGCCCGAGAAGAGATAGCCCAGCGCCCTTCCCCGCCGGCTTAACTCCGCCAGACCCTCGGCCAGCTGAATTTCGCCGTCCGCGCTCGGTCGAAGCTGCCGCAGGACGGGGAACATCTCGGGGGGAAGAATGTAGCGGCCGATGATGGCAAGGTTTGACGGCGCCTTCCCCCGGGAGGGTTTTTCAATAATGCGCTTGATCCGGTAGAGACCGTGCTCAATCCGCTCTCCTTCAACGATCCCGTACAGATGGGTGTCTTCCTCGGGGACTTCCCGCAGCGCGATAACCGCCGACGACGGATAGCGCTCATAAACATTCAGGAGCTGACGGGTAGCCGGCACCGCCGCGTCGATTATATCGTCAGGATAGAGAACAGCAACCGCTTCATCGGCCGCAACCGGCGCCGCGCACAGCACCGCGTCCCCTGTTCCCAGCTGCTGCTTCTGCCGCACTGCGATGATATTGGCCATCCGGGAAATCTCCCTGATGGTAGCGAGCAGCTCCTTTCTGCCGTTTTTCTCGAGAACGTCTTCCAGCTCCCCTTGAATGTCAAAGTGGTCCTCGATGCATCCCTTGCCCCTGCCGGTCACCAGGATTATCTCGGCAAGTCCGGAGGCGATGGCCTCTTCCACGATATACTGGATGCCCGGCCGGTCCACGACGGGCAGCATCTCCTTGGGGATCGCCTTGCTTGCCGGCAAAAGCCGGGTCCCCCACCCCGCCGCGGGAATGATGGCCTTTCTCACTTCCACAATCACTTTTCCTTTGAGCGAGAATAAATATAATAGACGGGTCATTCTGCGGCTCGACCGCAGAATCCAGTTATTATTTGCTGTTGGATCCTGCGATCCAGTCGCAGGATGACAAACAGGAAATTCCTATAATTCTTTTTTCACTTCACCGAACGAAAAACTCTTTTTCGTTGGATGTTGGACGTTGGACGTTCGATGGTGAAAGTTTCATTCTGACATCTGACCGCTGTCTCCCGTCTCCTGCCTTCTTCCCTCCCTCCAGCCCCCGACATCCAAACAATCTAATCCCCCTCCTCCGCCTGCTCTCCCTCATTGGATGACAGCGACAGGGTCATGGGGTGGACAGACTGAGCCCCCTCGGGGTCACGGGCAATAATCTCAAAATCGAATTTCCCCACCCGCTGCTGGTCGCTTATCTGCCACGTAATCAGCCCCGTATCGGAATCAATGATCATGCCTTCCGGTGCGGATAACAGGCTGAATTCCAGCTTGTCTTCATCCGGATCCGCGGCCGCCACCTGGTATTCATAGGAAGACCCCTCAATCTTTCCCGAGGACGGCTGCGAGGTAATTACTGGGGCGCTGTTAAGAATTTCAATTTCATTGGAATAATATGATACCTCGGGGGCCTCGCCGTCGCTCACGCGGGCCTGACACCCTATTCTATCGCCCTTTTTAAAATACTCAGGCGCCAGCGTCGCTTCGGTTGCTCCCGGAATGTCCTGCTTGCCCTTTTTCCACTGGTAGGAACTGCGGACATATTCTCCGTCGGCATCAAACATATCAAGCCGGGCGGTCAATTCATCTTTGGAATGCGCCGGCATCGGTGCGATGGTGAATGATTTCAGGACCGGGGGACTGTTGGCAATGATAACCGGGTTGGACTGGACCGCCTTGCCCAGTACCTTGCCGAGAGAGGGCGTTACCTCAACGGCAATGGTATCCCCTTTTTGAAACATGTCCTGTCCAAGAGTGCTTTCCGCCACCCCCATGATCTCCTTTCCGTTTTTCATCCACCGATAGCGCACCTCTGCGGTTTCCGGCTGGGCAAATTTCACCACGGTTTCCAGGAGGCTGCTTTTGGAAGGATTCTCCGGCAGGATCTCAACCGAACTGATGGCAGGAACCGCGGCGGTATCAGCGCTTTTCCCCTTCTCCTCCTTCGTGCCGCAGGAAGCACCAATGATCAGCGCGCATCCCAGTGCGATCATGCCACACAGGCTTAAACCGGTCCGCTTCATCGTGTGATCCCTCCCTCCATTCTGATGCGAAAAAAAGTCACATTTATGAGTGCATCATAGTGCAAATAGCTTATTTGTCAAGCACTCAATTGCCGCAGGTAAGCGCGCGCAGGGGCATCGGGTAGGAGGAGGGGTTACCCCCTCCGACCTCCCACACCACCGTACGTACGG
>JAEAMF010000904.1_pt1 | contig 27565 bp, 23 predicted proteins | sample 8958721 | NCBI WGS metagenome assembly JAEAMF01 (sample SAMN16933255, study PRJNA681124) | bioreactor sludge metagenome | isolation source: anaerobic bioreactor treating anionic surfactant - SDBS | place: India: Bengaluru | collected 2019-02-28 | reverse complement strand
AAAGCTCCTGGATCTTACGCGAAAGGTTCAGGAATAGGGAAGAGCCTATATTCTGACGAGGGACGGCGAGCCCGCAAGCGCCCTTGTCCCCGTCGAAGATTATGAGTCGCTTCTGGAAACCATGGAAATATTGGCGGATGAAAAAGCGATGCGAAACCTCGCAGCTGCGCTTGTCGACGAGCGGCGCGGACGGCTGTTCAGGCGGGATAGGATCGGCAGATGGGTGAAATATAAAAAACCAAAAGCGAGGCATCCACGTGACTGCTCGTAGCCATCAATTTGTTCTTTCGATTTTGAGCGTCCTGCTGTGCTTTTCCTTGCCGCTCAACGGCCAGGATAAAAAGCCTCCGGTTCCGACGTTCAAGATAAGCGGGGAGCTGGATTATTATATCGGTCTCATCCACACCGAGTTGCGCAATCAATATCTGATAGGGTATATCCCGACCAACGGCGCGAAAGACGGAAAATGGCGGCGCATCAGGGTTCAGGTGAACGCGCCTCCCGGATATCCGAAACTGAAGGTTCGCGCAAGGGAAGGGTATCGCGCCATTGACTATTGACCCAAACCGCAGGGAGATCCCCCTCCCCGTCTCCCGTGGTAATTTGGTCGGGGTCGGTATCGGAATCGCTATCGGTATCGATTATCGCAATCGGCTTTTGCCTAACAATCCCGAATCCAGAATTTCGAATCTCGAATCATGGCATGGGCACAATCGCCGTTCAGGCCTTCGGCTTTTGTGCGGGCGGGCTGTAGGTTTCGCCCGTATCCGTACGGATCAGGAAAAATCCGTATGTCCTGTCCACTTTTTTCGTAATGACCGGGGCGTGAGTGAACATTGCCGGGCAGACGAGGACCGTTGGAGCGGTGACCATGTGGATCTCCTCGTTGTCGCCCATGTGCTGTTCGACCACGGCTCCCAGCTGGTCCGGATTTGCTGCGTCCAGCCCGACGAAAACCAAAAATTCATCCCCTTCGTGGACATGCGGGTCAAATCCGGGGATGTCATGCCAGTTGCCCAGGCCGGAGTAGAAGCCCCACGTGAAGTTGACGATGAATCCCTCCAGGTCTTTGCTTTTCGGCCACGAAAGCCAGTCGGCGTTTCCCTTTCCTATCCTGTTCGCGCCCGGCATCGCGGTTGCGGACATCTTCTTGACCAGGTGCGCATGCTCCTTTGCTGAGGAAGATCCCGCTTTGCCGGGAAGCTTTGCGGAAGTGTACTCGCCGGCCAGGCCGATGGAGTAGTGTACAAAAGGCTTTTCCGCCTTTCTGGTCGTGATTAGGCCGTGAGGGAAATTTTTGGGAACGCAGACAATGGACGGGACATCGATCACGTGCTTTTCGTATTCCTTTCCCAGCGAAATCTCGATTTCCGCCCCAAGGTAATTCGGGTCTTTGGGCTCAAGCCCCGCGAATACGAGGCATTCGTCGAACGGGTGCGTCTTCGCCACGGTTTCCGAGGTGTCCCATGCCCCTGTTTTGCTGTAATAGCCGAAGGAAAAATTGGTGTTCCTGCCGTTCAGATCCTTGCCGTTCATCCGGAAAAGATAGTCCGCGCATCCCGGCCCGCCTTGCCCTTTTTTATAAACAAGCTTGTGGGCGAAATGCCCGTACTTCAGCGCAGCTGCGGGTGACCAGCGACCAATTGAACCGGCTACGGCAAACCCTGCAGCCCCTACAGCCATATCCCTCACGAACTCTCTTCGTGTCGTGCTCATCGCTGTTCCTCCTTTGAATCCAAAAAGTCAATGCTTGTGCTCAATGCCGGCAGCCGGAGGCGAAGGCGGGACAGTCACGCCGGCGTCCCCCCTTTTCACTCCTTTTTACTTCTTGTTGAATACCTGCTTCCTGGTCGTTTCGCCCTGCTGGCCGGTACGGGTGCTGGTAATGGTGAGCACCTTGCCGTCGCCGGACAGGGAGTAGACTTCCTTCAAGGGCCTTTCACCGCGCTGGGTGGTCCTGGTCCCAGAGATCGTCAGGCTGCCGCCATTCCAGACGGCCGTGTACTTCAATTCGCCGCCCTGCGAGGATACCGTGTTTTCCTTGCCGTCCAGCGCGTATTTGGTTTCGCTTGTGCCGCGGGCCGTGGTGCGGTTGACGGTCATTTCGGTGGCCGACATCGTGACGGTCATAGTAACCTCAGCAGGAGCCCCGCCGCCCGGTCCCATTTGTGTCTGATCGCTGTTTGCCGCGTCCAGTACCCAGGTGCCGCTGAAATCCGCACCGGCAAAGGCGGCCGTTGCCAGACAAAGCATTGCAGCAATCATCAGATTCACTTTCTTCATGATTTCTCCTTGTGTGATATTTGCGCCCATTGTAACGAAATCGGGCGATCATGGGTAGCAGAGAATATGAAGCTGCACGCAGTTACAGGGCGCAGTGGAACCAAATCCGGTTTGCGGTAGGGAACTAGTGAATGAGGGGCAAATAACCCAGTTAGGCGGGAATTAGAGTATTCCGCGCCCGGATCGAAATGCATCAGTTAATGGGGGAATCAAAAAAATGGGGCGGTCTGGCAAAGCCGGCGGTCGCGAATGTGCCCGCCGAGCCCCCAGAGCCGCCCCGACTGTCCGAACAGCGGAAACGTCCCCTGTCTTTGCTAGAAAACAACGCTGATGTCTTTGTTTCTGAACAGAAGAGCGTTAATGGCATCTCGTCCCGCAGAATCTTTCCCGATGATCAGGGAGTTGTAATCGCTCTTTTTTTGCAGTTGTTCAACTTTGCCCTGAACGGTAGCTACAGTCTTTCCCTTCAGAATGAACACGACGGTGGCCTCCGGGCTCTTGGTTTCCCACTTCACCTGGTACTTTCCGGGTTGAATTTCGACACCGGCAACATATACCGGCTTGGTTACGGAATAATTGACTTTGTTGCCGGCCGCCATAATCGGGGCGGCCGCAAGAATCAGACAGATAACAAACAGGATGGACCTTCTAACGTTAAGCATGTTTCTCATTCTTCCTTTCACAGACTTTTTCCATGTCATTCACAAAAATCCAATAACACGCATACTGAGTGTCGTTCACATTGATTCAGGGATTTTGGGGTCATCCTTCGCGCGGGTAATTCCGGGAGTAGACTCAAAACGCTGGGGAAAAACTAATACAGCAGGTCACTTCACTAACCCAAGGATCCTCGCCGCCGGCGTCCGGACTATTTGCGACGATCCGCTGGTTCCCTCAACCTAATCAAAATCCAGATCAATCGGCCGTTGGATTACTTCCTCCTGCACACAATACGTCCACGGCCTCTTGTATTCTAACCCAATTTATAAAACTAACAATAGGAATAGTCATATAAGGCTCTCTGTTGCAGGCACACAGGACTTGCGCCCCCCTGTGCTGCCATTCGTCCTTGATTACCCTATAATCGGCTCCAATCCCCTGCTATAAGCCCGACCTGAATGGGCGAATGTCGATCGAGCAGACACTCTCTGCGTCAGGCGACTCTCTGACCTGCGCTTGATCCCGGAGTGACCGAGTATATGGCATTGATTTTGATTACAACCGCTCCCTTGGACTCGAGCGGGTGGCCGATCTCCCGGCTGAACTTGCGAATCCATTCGACCGTCTCCTCGTAGATCCTTCCCTGGGTCAGGATGCTGGCGGTGCCCTTGATCTGATACCCTTCGCCCTTTTCGGCCTCCCAGAATGACATAGCCACGTTGGGATTCTCTTTGAGGTTTTTCAGGGTTTTCAGGAAAAATTGATCCGATACGAGAATCGTCTCATCGTCCAGGATTTTCACCGCTCCGACCGGCACGACGTTGGGGATTCCGCTCAGATCTGCCGTGCCCAATACAAAAATGCCTTGTTTTAAAAATATCTCCTTCATTCTCTCGTTCAGCATTGCCATGTTTTCCTCCCGCGAAATGTTTGTATGACAGCCGTATGTGCACAAAATAGCACTTTGGGTTTGCAGCTATCACTATAAAATGCAAATTTCGATGGGCTCGTGGTATTCTGGTTCCGTCACGCAAAATTTACAGCAGAAGCACCACTTCCAACAGTTCAGCAGGATTCGAAAGCACAAGGCGGGCCGGCGAGGCTCCTCCGCGGGCTTTGGCCTCAGCCGGAAACGAAGCCAATAGAATAATGAAAGCGATAAATCCCGGTTTTTCCCGAGGGGGATCAATCATGAACAAGACATATCGATACATCGGATCGGCCGTACTGCTTGTTTTGCTTGCATCGTTTTTGGCGACGCTGGTTCAGGGGCAGGCGGGCAAAGCGGTCCAGGGAGACAGCAGCATGGGAAACGCGTACGGCAAGTATTTCATTTATGACGCCAAACCTTTCGAGGTCCCTCCTGAGGTTGCGGCGAAAATGAAGGAAGCACAGGAAAAGGAGGCGTCGACCGTGGAGGCGACTAGATTGCTGAGCCTGGACGGCACGAGGATTGAAGGTGCTCCCTACGCGGATTTCGTCTGGCTGTGGAAAGGATCCTCCAAAGGCTATGTGGAGGAAGAGCACGTCCACGATTTCGACGAGTACATCGGATTCATCGGCACAAGAGGGCCGCAGGACCCTCGAGGCCTGGGCGGAGAGATTGAGGTCTGGCTGGGCGGCGAAAAATATCTGATAACCAAAAGCTGTCTCATCTATGTACCCAGGGGATTGAAACACTGCCCGATACGTTTCAACAGAATAGACTCGCCGATTCTCTTCTTTACGGGGTCATTTGGTGGGAAAGATGCCAAATACACCAGGACTCCGACGCAGTTCAGCGACGCCAGGGCTGCGGAGCGCAACTATGCCAAATACATTTCCTATGGGGTGAATCCCAAAAAGGACCCGCCGAAGGATGATTCTCCCGAAGCCAAAAAGAAATTGGCGGAAATGCGCGAAAAAAGCGGCTACCATAGAATCAACCCGGCTGTTGGATCTGGATCTTGTGGAAGGAGCTCCCTATATAGATTTCGCATGGCTATACAGCGGATACGAGAAGAATGTCACGCACCCGGAGCATTCCCACGATTGGGGTGAAATATTCGGATATATCGGTTCCGTGGGACAGAAAGATCCGCACAGCCTGGGCGGAGAAGTGGAGTTTTGGGTCAATGGCGAAAAGCACGTTTTAAACAAAAGCTGCCTGGTATGGATGCCGCCGGGGCTCCCCCACTGCCCGGTGAGGTTCGCCAGGATAGACAAACCCATTCTATGGTTCACCATAGGAATAGGGATGCAGAAGGGAAATTATACTTTTGCGCCCACCGCCAAAAAGTAGAGGCAAATACCGCCTCAAAAGTAACAATAGCTTTTTAGTCGTATCTGCCGATGCTTTTGGTGACGTTTATCATGGCTTTCACGTTTTTCGGCGTGGCTTCGTCCAGGGCCGTGGCAGTCATGATAAAGCCCCCGTCCTTGCCGCAAACCTTGATGAGGTTTTTGCAGTAGTCCTCAACCTCCGGGATCGTGCCGGCCTGCAAAATGATGCCCGGCACGTCGATCATAAAGCAAAGATGTCCGCCCAGAACGGCCTTAGCCTTTTTCGGATCCGTCCTCGCGAAATGACAGAGGACCTTTCCCTTGGGCAATTCCAGAAGATACTCGAGGCGCTGGTCCCACGTCCCTTCGAAGAATGGGCAGGGCGTCCAGCCGGCGTCGATCAAGGCCAATATCACTTTCTTGAGAGTCGGCCAGTAGAACCTTTCGAATTGCGGCAGGGACATGAATCCGTCCGATCCTCTGTGAAGCGCCATGAAAACCCTTTTGACAATGCCGTCTTCGGGTGCGGGCGATGCCTTAATCGCTTTTACTGTCTGTCTGCAGAGCATATCGCAGGCTTCAAGGAGCTTGTCGGGAGAGCGGTACATGTCCAGCATGGCGCCGCGCATGCCGCGTAGAAAATCGGAAATCATGTCGAAAGGCGCAGGGGCCATCATTCTCGGAGTGCAGTAGGCCGGAAAGCCGAGCTCCGCCAATTCCACATCGAGGCTGACGTCCCGTTTCATCCATTTTGCCTGGATTTCCGCCGCCTGGCGGAATTTGTCAAGCATTTCCACCATGTCAGGCCGGGTGAATTGTGCCAGGTAGGAAACCATTCCCCACGGGCCGAAAAGCGACCGGAACGGAGGAAGCTTGGCCATAGGCTCCGCCGATTCAAAGACCCGCGGCATATAGGAGCGAACAATAAAATCCGATGGGTCTTCGAGAAAGGCTTCATAATCTTCCGCCTTCATCGGCTCCAGTTCGATCATCTGGTGACTGAGGTTCGGAGGCAGTTTGAAGCCCGGCCACCTGATCTGGCGCGGGCCGAGAAACTCCAGCGCCTTCCCGGAAAGACCGGCGTTTTCAGCCCAGTAAACGTCCGGTTCAAGCTCCGTTATTGTTTTGATGTTGGCCGATCGCCACTTGTCGGAATCGTAATAGGCTGAGGCGAGAGGAATGCCGCAATATCTGCCTGCAAAGTAGCCGGCGAACAGTTGAAACGGTATCCGGTCCGGCACCGCCATCGCGATGGCTTCGTTTACCCTGTTATCCCTTTCTGCATACTCTTTTGCAGCTCCGCTTCCAGTTGTCGCTGTGATCATGTCTCCGATAACCTCCCAAATTCATTCGGCGCCAATTTTTGCAGGCGCAGCTTTCGATGCGCAAGCTTGCTTGCGCTTTTCGCGAAATGCTCGCAAATTGTCCCGTTGTAAAAAGCAGCAGCAACATGCCGCTCAGATATAATTGTGTGCAAATGGACTGCGATCAAGCCCCTTTGAGGGGCTACAAGCGTAAAGCCCCCGGCTTTGCCGGGGTGATACTTACTCCAAAATACCTCGCACGCTCCCGCACATCGCTCTCGAATTTATCTATGATCGCTTCAGGCGTGTCGTAAAGCGGTTTCCATCCCCACTCCTGCCGGGCACAGCTGTCGTCAAATCTCTTGATGACCGAGACCGGAAGCCCGCCCAGGGGGGGGCTGTAGGTGATTTCAGTCTTTGGGTAACGCCTTCTGAGGGCAGCCTCGAGCTCATTCACCGAGAGCGCATCGCGGATTCCTGAAACACAGTAATTGACCATTTTGATTTGGTTTTTGGGAGTTTGCAGTATCATGTCCGCAGCCCTGGCGGCATCGGTAACGTATATGATGGGCGCTCCGGGATCGCCTGCGGATGCATAAATGCACTCGTGCGGCTTGCCCAAAATGGCGTCCTGTATCATTCCGGGCACCCAATGGCCGGGAGTGCGAACGTTAGGGCCGCAAGTTGACGGATATCGGATCGAGCGGAAATCGATCCCGAACCTGTTCATGTACCATCGGCCCAATCCCTCACAGTAGAGCTTGCCGCAACCATAGAGATTAGTCGGCCTCTGGATCGTGAGATCGTCGACAACCCCGGTTATCCCCAGTCCGTAGGTGCCAAGTGAACTTGTGAACATCATTTTTTCAACATCAAAAAGCCTCGCCGCCTCCAGGACGTTGTATGTCCCGATAATATTCACACGGAAAGAGGCCCAGGGATTGCTCTCCGACTCCAGGCTGAGCATTGCTCCCATATGGTAGATTTCTGTAATCCTGTTTTGCCTGACCACATTTGCCACCTCCGGCCAGTTGCCGACATCCCCGCGCACCACTTTCACTTTGTTTTTAATATCTTCAATGCGGTGTTCGGCTATGACCACGTCGAACAGGACCACCTCTTCCCCGCGCTCAACCAGTATATGAGCCAGTTCGGCGCCGATATATCCGGTTCCTCCGGTGATGAGCTTAGCCATTTCAACGCTCCTTCCTTTTTTGCCAATGCCCGTCAGGCCATGCCGGTCGATAGGGGCGCAAAGCCGCGCCGGTACAGCAGGATAACCAGGTCCGCTTCAAGGATCGTCTGGTCGCTCTGATTCAGCACAGTGATGCGGGTTGTGAGAATGCCGCGATCGGTTTTGCTCGTTTCCCTTTTTTCAACGATCTTTTGGGTCGCATGTATGGTGTCGCCGAACTTCACGGCTTTCCTAAAGCGAACGGCCACCTCGAGTATGGCAATGGAAGTGCCTTCGAAAGCACCTGTCTGGTTCAGCAGTCCTGTGGCCATGGATAAAACCAGGAGGCCGTGCGCAATCCTCTCTCCCATGGGACCTTTCCCGGCATATTCTTCATTCATGTGCTCAGGTTGATAATCCCCGGAAAGACGGGCGAAGTCCGCTACGTCCGCCTCCGTCACAGTCCTGGTCCCGCTGACGATCTCCTCATCAACGGCAAATTCCTCAAAGGTCCTGCCGCGCAGTTTGTGAGACATTAGCGCCTTCCCCAGTTTTGTTGGATATCCGTCATTCTCGCTTCGATGGTCATGCTAACGGCTACGGTAATAGTGCAAAAGAGAATATCGAATAACGAATAACGAATGCAGAAGTCTGAAGCGCATCGGCTTGCGTCGATGTCGCTATTCTTCTGCCTTGGCAGGCTGCCGCGATACCGGTCGTTCGACAACGGCAATTGGATCTACATTCGATATTCGATATTCGTTATTCGATATTCTCTTTTCAATTGTCGTTCCAATGGCCAGTAAAAACATTCCAATTGGATATAGCGAATGCCGATCATTCAATTGATCGCTCCTTCGTCCTTCAGGCGGGTTATTTCATCCCAGGTATAGCCCGCCTCCAGCAGAATTTCTTCCGAGTGCTGGCCGACCTCAGGCGCCGGTCCTTTAACGCTCGCTTCCGTCTCGCTGAATTTGACCGGACTTGCCACAAGCCTGATCTCGCCTGCGTTGGGGTGGTCGAGTTTGACGAAAAAATCATTCTCGGCAGCCTGAGGATCGTCTGTGATTTCCGAGACAGTCTGTGCCATGGAACTCACAAGCCCGTGACTGTCAAGAATGTCGGTCCACTCGAGGAGGCTCTTGCCCGCGAAGACTTCGCCTATAATGGATATCAGCACCTCGTTGTTTTGCTGTCTTTTCTCATCGGAATCGAATCTGCTGTCATTCTGCAGCTCCGGATGCCCTATTGCTTTGCAGAAGTCGGGCCAATAGCGCTCCGACTGCATCATGGCCAGCTGCATCCAGCGTCCGTCGCTCGTCCGGTAGCTGTTCCAGATCGGGTTTTTGACTTTCTGCCTGTCGATGTTGGGAATTTCCTTGTTCTTGTATAAAGCGACCTGAATGTCCTGGTTCAAGACCCATACCGCAGTCTGATAAAGCGAAAATGCCACTTTCTGTCCTCTGCCGGTTCTTTCCCTGGCCAGGAGGGCCGCCAGGATGCCCGAGGTGATGCACATCGACGTGATACTGTCGCCGATGCCGGGGCGGTGGCTGGGAGGCACGCCGGTCGGAGCACCGAGTTTCGCCATGAGACCGCCACGGGACCAGAAGGCCGTGTAATCGTAACCCGGCTTGTCGCTGTCTGTGCCTGCCTCACCATACCCGGTCAGGGTGGCATAGATCAGCTTAGGATTCAGATTATTTAATGTCTCGTAGCCCATGCCCAACCTGTCCAATACGCGGGATTGGAAATTGGATGCGAAAACATCGCAATGCTCCACCAGGCGATATACAATCTGCCTTCCCTGCTCTGTCCGCAGATTCACGCCCAATCCTCGCTTACCGCGATTGAGCACTTCAAAAACAGGCACGATCCGGCCTTGCATGGGAATGCCCTCGATGGATTTGATTCCGCGCAAAGAATCGCCGACCCCGGGGTCTTCTATCTTGGTTACCTCAGCACCCCAATCCGACAGAATCGCGCAAGCGCAGGGAACAGCGACCCAGTGGCCCAACTCGACGACCTTGATGCCCTGAAGAGCACCCGCCATTTTTGCCTCCTGTCTATTGACCGAACTGCGGTTTTCCTATGAGTTCGAGAAAATCAAATATTGCTTTTCTTGCAAGGTGATTAGATTGTCTGCCTTTCATGCAAGCAAAGTCAAAAGCATTTGAAGTTTCCGGTCTGGAGTTCCCGGTTCTCAAAATGGCGAAACCGCAAATTGGGAACTTTGAAGCCTGAAGGCGGGCATCTGTGATATAGTCGGGCGGAAGGTCTCCCATGACTCCAGAATCCGAGGAGAAAATCACGGCCGATGCGGCAGCGCCGGGAGCGGACGGGGCCGCGTGGTATGCGACCATCGTGCTGATGCTCTGCTATGCCCTTTCCTTTGTGGACAGGGCAATACTGGGTCTGCTGGTGCCGCAAATCGAAGCCGACCTAAATATCAGCGACACCTTGATGGCCCTGCTTCAGGGATTTTCCTTTGCGCTTTTCTATGCCGTGATGGGCCTGCCGCTGGGACGCATCGCGGACCGGACCAACCGGCGCAACCTGATCTCCATTTGCATTGCCATGTGGAGCCTTTTCACCGCCGCCTGCGCCGGGGCCAAAAGCTACGCGGCCCTGTTTCTGGCGCGCATGGGAGTTGGAATCGGCGAGGCGGGCCTGCATCCGGCTTCATACTCGATGCTCTCCGACTACTTTTCAAAGGAACGCCTCGGCAAGGCCTTGAGCGTTTATTACATGGGACAGGTGCTCGGTTCCGCACTGGCGCTGGGCGTTGGCGGCACGGTGGTTCAGATAGTCACCCGGAAACCCGATATCACCCTTCCTGTACTCGGGAGCATCGCATCCTGGCGGCTCACGTTTCTGATTGTGGGATTGCCGGGACTCCTGGTTGCGCTGCTGCTTTTTACGCTGCGGGAACCTGTCCGCAAAGATGTGCTTCGAACTTCTTTGGGGAAAGAAAAGCTGAGTTTAGGTGAAACATTGGCGGAGGTGCGGAAGCGCTGGCAGTCGGTCGTGGGAATTTCCGTAGGCTTCGTCTTCCATGCCGCCTGTCTTTATGGGTTTTCCGCATGGGTTCCGCCCTATTTTCTCCGCGTTCACGGCTGGAACGTGGGAGACGCCGGCCGGGCTCTGGGACTGATCGTCATTGTATTCGGCTGTGCAGGCTTGTACGTGGGGGGGCATTTTAGCGAACGCTGGCAGCGGCGGGGATTCGTCGACGCTCCCCTTCGCGTGGCGATCCCCTGCGCGATCGGAATCCTCCTGTTCCTCGCTCCGGCGATGCTGATGCCCACGGCGGCCTGGTCGCTGGCCCTGATCGGCCCGGGAATATTTTTCCTGGTGCTGCCGATGGGGACCGTGGGTGCGGCTCTGACGGTTATCTTCCCCAACCAGGTGCGCGCACAGGTGAGCGCGGTTTATTTGTTTATTCTGAATTTGGGCGGCCTGACGCTGGGACCGCTGCTGCCGGGAGTTTTCACCGACTATCTGTTCGGGGATCAGAAAATGGTGGGCGCCTCGATCGCCCTTACCATGGCCATTTCCGGGGCGCTCATGCTGACCATTTATTTGGCGACCCTGCGGTCCTACCGGGAGCATTACCGGATGATACAGACAACCGGATACGGCCCCGGAACCGCCGACAAGCCATAACCCGTACGGAGATTTCCCGGCACGTGAGCCTGAGGCCGCATTCTGGTTTTCGGGGCCACATGCACTCTGCACCGGCACAGTACCTCAGAGTGTGGACTCAACCTGGGTGCCGAAGTCAATGTTTCATTTATCGATCCCAATAAACGAATGACTCCGCTTTGGCCGCTGCCGCGGCCAAAATGATGGTAGCCCGGCCTTTTAAGGCCGGGTTTGAACGAAATCCAACAGTTGCGTCGCGGCCAGCGACCCGGTGTTAAACCCGGCCGTGGCGCGGACGAAATATTTAAAGCGCCGTTTGTCGGGGCATGTAAGGGCCCGCGCTTGTGAGCCCGCCCCGCCCACCAGTTGCGTCGCGGCCAGCGACGATTGATTCACCCGTCGCTGGCCGCGACGGAATTCTTTACGCCGCATTGATCCGGGCCTTGAAAGGCCCGGCTATGTTCAGCCGGCCGCTCTGCGGCCGATCCTGGGCTGATGCGCGGATGCTTTCGGCGTTGAAATGGCGCCGTGAAATGCAGAATAACGTATATCGAAGGGCTCAGCGGCTGAAATTTCTTATGGCAACGTAGATCGACAGCTCCGGAGTGAGATAGCTGGAAGTTTTTACGGTGATTCTTTCAAGACGGTAGCCAATCTTTCCATCCCCCTTGTACGTCGCTATTAATTTCACCCTTTTCCCACCGCTGTCCGGCACCGGCTCCAGCTTCACAGTCACACTCTTGTCGGATGATTCCGCACCCAGGATCCTGATCGATCCTCCGGCCACGACGGCAATGATTATTTCACTGGTGACTTCCTTCCCGGCAGGCACCTTCTCATAATATATGGACGTGCTCGACAGGCTGATCTCGGGCTGCACATCCGCTCTGACAGCTAGAGAAACCTTCGGCCGGCGAGGATCATTGGTAATTACGTGGACCGACTCCTCTATGGCGCCGGTCATTCCTGCGGTATCAACACTCACCTCGATTTGGCCGCTCCGACCTGCCGGTATTTCATTCGCCGAGGGCGAAGCCGTCTGACACCCGCATGAAGCTTCAACAGTCAATATTTCCAGTGTGGTCATGCCCTTGTTGCTGAAGCTGAATGCGTGTTTCAGCATTGTCCCTTGCATTACTTTGCCAAAATCCTTCACGGGATTCTCAATAACAATGGAAGGAGCCTTGTCCTGCCCTGAGAAAGCCATCAATCCTGCCATGAAGAAAATCCACATCGCGGAAAAAAATCGGCTCATGTGCGCTCCGGACGAGAAAAGAAAATCCATGGATATGCCGCATTATACGCGCACAGGTGAAAAAGCGCTCTGAAAACATGCTTTATTTTGAACGTCCGGGCTGAAACATGGACCCGCATTTAAAGAGAGTTGTGGGAACAGCCGCGCTGCAAAATCCGTGGCGTTTTCTCGAAAATGCTTCTATGATAACGCCATTCCCCGATGTGCGGGGGCCGTTCAATGTTTGTTCCACTGCAACAGCTCTGCGTGATTCTTTTGTTAAGTTCAGGAGAGGGAAATTGAGTTTGCCGGATTCAAATTTGGCGTTTCGAAAGGAGATTTCTCATGAAGAGGCTTTTCGAAATTGTTCTTGTGGCAATGGCCGCCATGTGGTTGACCATTGTTTTTGCCGCACCTCCTCAAAAGCAGGCGAAAGAGGCAGGCGCGAAAGAGCCGGTCTACGAGTTCCTCAATCCGAAGGGCAATCCGGGTCCGATACAGGTACGAGGACTGGCACCGCGCCTTGATACAATCAAAGGCAAGACTATCTACGTTGTCGTATGCGAAGCGGGTCCGCAAACCGGGCCGTGTTTGTATCAGTATCTGAAGGATCACTATCCGGACACGAATTGGGTTCGTGTACAGCACAATGGCTTTGGTCCCGCTGATCCGGCGACTGACGGGAAGGTACTGAAAGAGGCCAAGGCCGTCATCGGGGGGCAATCGTGGTGAGGGGCCGCCACAAGTATTCAGTCTGAATACAATGCGAACGTGGAAAAGGCCGGCATTCCTGCCGTGAGATTTGGTTTTTGGGACCAGGAAAAGTATTTCAAGAGGGCCGCTCTGCTGAATAATGTCCCACAATTGCGCTGGGTAACCATCGAACGCACGGGCACACCCGACAAGCGGTTGTATCCCATCGTTCCGGCTCTCATTGATGCCCTGACCAAACCTCTAACCAAGCAGGAGATGTACGCGGGCACCTATACGCCCGAAATGCCGCCAAGATATGCTTTCAAGGGAACCTATGATGAGGCCATCGAGTTTTTCAACAAATCGGAGCATGTGGATTCGGCCGACGCCGACATCAGCATCTATACCGATGGCTCACCGATAATCCCCCCGACCGAGGCGAAGGTAGCCAGGATGCTTACCGGCACCAGCCTCAAGCCGGATGCGATCGTGACGGATGCAAAGGGAAATCCGGTAAAATTTTCCAGATACGAAACAGTAACGGTGGAAAAGGTGGCCACTATCGGAGTAATGGCCGGCTGCAAACCGGAATACATGCCCGTCCTGCTGGCGATTGCCGAGCAGGGCGGCGGCAGCACGAATTGCCCGGGCACCAGCAGCTCTGTGGGCACCGTATATATCGTCGACGGACCCATTGTCAAACAGATCGGGCTCAGCGCCAGGCACGAATTCCTGGACTATGGGAACCGGGCGAATGTGTCTCTAGCAAAAGCCGCGCGGCTCATGACCATCAATTTTGGCGGCTGTATTCCGGGCATCCAGCGTACCGATGCCGGCAATCCATTGTCTGTAGTCGTCGCCGAGGATACGCCCAATCTCCCTCCCGGCTGGGAAACTCTCGGCGAGGAGTTTGGCTATACGAGAAAGGACAGTGTTCTCGTCAAAGTTGGAACGCGCGGTTTTGGAGTCAACGAGTTCGCCCCCGGCGCGTCCCGCAGGCTGCAGGACGGCATCGGAAGCATCGCCGATGACCTTGGAGTGCTTGGGAAATCCGGACCGCATAACGTTCTTGCGTGGCTCGCTCCCCGGATTGCTCCTCTGCAAATCAACACCGGTCACACCTTCTTTATAGTGCCGAATTTGGCCAAGCCCATCGGGCAGATATATCCGACCAAGAATGCCGTCTACGAATGGCTGTTCAATACGTTCAAGACCACCATCCGCGACTATCAGCATCACGGCTGGTGGGAATTTCAGACGGAAATAGGAAACAGAGTGGAGGGAACCAATAAGGAGGGGCTTACTTTCAACCAGCTGTATGAGAAGTATGGTGACGACTACAAGATCCCCGTCTTCGGTTCCAGAAGCCCTAAAGAAAACCTCATCGTGGTAGGCGGCGGCGGAGCGGATGAGTCCATATGGCATTTTGCCGCGGGTCGCGGGCCGGCGGTCAGCATCGATCGGTGGCGGTGAGACATGGAGGAAGGAAATGCAAAAAATGCAAATATCGAATAACGAATAGCGAGTGCAGAATATCGAAGTGGCCGCTGCTTCTACGGCTCGATATTCGTTATTTGCCTCTTAACTAAAGAAGCCCATGCAAGGTGAAAACTGCGCCAGTCTGGAGAGTTCTATTAGGGTCCGGCGGTCAGCATTGATCGGTAGCGGTGAGACATGGAGGAAGAAAATGTAAAAAAATGCAAATATCGAATAACGAATAACGAGTGCAGAATATCGAAGTGGCCGCTGCTTCTGCGGTTCGATATTCGTTATTCGATATTCGTTATTTGCATTTATTGGATGAGGACCTGCTAACAAGCAACAAGAGGAAATCCTATGCGGGATAAAAAGATGCTTCCCGGCAGAGGACTCGGCCGGAGGGCCTTTCTAAAAACCACGGGTGTGCTGGGCGTAGCGGCAGCGAGTGCGGGCCTCAGGCAGGGAATTTCAAGTGTCCGCATGAAGGATCCCGAAACCGCAGGTGGCGAGGAGATCCGGCGCAGCATCTGCGACATGTGCACCCTCGGGCGGTGTGGCATCGAAGTGTTCGTTAAGGACGGGCGCGCGACGCGTGTGCGTCCGTTCGAAGGCTACCCCAATGGCCCGATCTGCGTCAAAGGGCAGTCCATTTTGTTCCAGCTCTACCATCCGGATCGGCTCAAATATCCTATGAAGCGCACCAATCCCAAGGGTAGTTGGCGTGCGGCCTGGCAGCGCATTTCGTGGGACGAAGCCCTGGATGCGGTGGCCGCAAAACTTGCGGAGACCAGGCAAAAGCACGGAGCGGATAAGGTTCTGTTTTATGCCGGCGATCCCAAGGACGCGGTGCGACCGAATCTGCAACGGCTGGCCCTGAAGTTCGGCTCTCCGAATTATGGTACGGAAAGCTCCACGTGTCACCGCGCTACCATTGTGGCGACGAGCCTGAACGGGGCCGGCAGCCGGGGATTGACCGCGGCAATCGGGGCGGTGATCATCTGGGCGAAAAATCCGGCATGGTCCATGGCGCGCGAGATGGAAGAGCTTGTCAGGGCCAAAGAGCGGGGAGTCAAGATCATCGATGTCGATCCCAGGATGGCGCCCACAACCAGGCTGGCGGACATCCACCTGCAGCCGCGTCCCGGCACCGACGGGGCGCTGGCATTGGGCATGTGCCGAGTGATTATCAACGAAAAGCTGTACGACGAGGAGTTTGTTCTGCACTGGACGCAGGGTTTCCGGGAATTCAGCGACTATGTGCAACAGTTCACTCCCGAAAATGTGGAGAAGATCACGGGCGTGCCGGCACAAAAGCTGGCCGCCGCCGCCCGGCTGTATGCCTCGAATAAGCCCACGGGCTGGATTACAAGCGCTTCGGCGACTGTGCACCATTGGAACGGCTGCCAAAATCACCGCGCTATTTCGGCGATGACGGCCCTTACCGGCGCCGTTCCGGTGCCGGGACTCGATTCATCCGCGCCGGCTTTGGTCCTGCGCGATATCTCCGAATGGCGCACGCTCCTTCCGCCGCTGCGAAGCAGGCGCGTCGACCTCAAGGACTTTCCCGTATGGGCACAGTTTTTGGAAGAGATTCAAGTTAACCGCTTGCCTGAATATGTTAGTGAAGGCGCTCTCCGCGCAGGATTGTTTGTCGGCTGCAATTATCGCATGTGGCCTCAGGACCAGCTGTATGCCAAGGCGATCATGGATATGGAGTTTGCCGCCGGGGCGGATTTCTGGCTGACTCCGACCATGGAATTGATGGACATCGTCCTGCCGGCCGCGACTTCGCTCGAGAGGCTGGGGCCCATCTTCATCGCCGGGCGGACCGTGTTTCTTCCCAAGCCTGTTGTGACGCCCGTCGGCGAGGCGCGGGGCGACATGGAATGGATGTGGGATCTGGCAAAACGCATGGGCATGGGGGCTGATTTCTGGAACGGGGATGTCCCGGCTACGCTGGACTGGCAACTGGCACCGCTGAGCATCAAAGCGGCCGACCTTATGAAGGAGCCAAAAGGCAAAGTCATTCCTGCAACCGTCTCCAAGCCATCTTCCGATAAGCCCGGCTTTAAAACACCGTCAGGGAAGTTCGAACTGAAATCTTCCATTCTGGAGCAGGCCGGTTTCGACGGACTGCCCGCCTATCGGAATCCGCCTGAGAGCATTGCCGCAGCGCCTCAAACGGCTGAGAAATTTCCCCTCATCTTCAACACGGGATCGCGTGAACCGATGTATGTGCACTCCCGGCATCGGAATAATCCGCGCCTCCGGGAGCTGCAGCCCGATCCTCAAGTGGACATCAATCCGAAGGATGCGCAGGCGCGAGGCATCAAACAGGGGGAAGACGTCATTGTCGAGACCCCGAACGGCAAAATCACGGTCAAGGCAAAAATAACCAACCTGGCGCAGCCGGGCGTGGTTCACGTGTTCCACGGTTGGCCACAGGCCGATGTAAACACGATTCTGGCACGTACCCTTGATCCGATAACAGGCTTTCCGGCTTTCAAGTCCCAACTCTGTCAGGTGAGAAAGGGGTAGGAGGACGGCATGCAAAGAGGCTTCTACATCGATACGGGCATTTGCATGGGCTGCTACACCTGCATGGCCGCCTGCAAGAACTGGAACAACATAGCGCCGCAAGTGACGGCGGCGCCCGGCACGCAGGGTCCCAAATGGCGCCGCGTCACGACGGTCGAATCCGGCGTCTATCCGGATGCACGCGTTGTGAATGTCTCTACCTCGTGCATGCATTGCGGGAAACCCGCCTGCATGGAAGTGTGCCCGGCGGGCGCGATCAGCAAACGCTCCGAAGACGGGATCGTGCTCGTCGATCGGGGCAAGTGCATCGGCTGCCACGCCTGTGCAAGCGCCTGCCCGTTTGGCGCGCCCCAATACGGGGAGGACGGCACCATGCAAAAATGCAACTACTGCCTGGACCGTGTCCTGCAGGGACGGCAGCCCGCCTGCGTGGAGAGCTGCCCGCCGAAGGCGTTGCGCGCCGGAACGATGGAAGAGCTGTCCGCAATGGCCGGGGAAAAGGCCGCGCGCCGGCTGCTGGAGGCGTCGGAGCCGTCAATGCTGATCGGCAGATAGGGGTATGGGCGGCGGGATCTGGAGAGGGGGTATTTGCAGGCGCATTCGAGGATATTGAAAAGAGAATAACGAATAACGAATATCGAATAACGAACCGCAGAAGCGACGGCCACTTCGATATTCTGCGCTCGATATTCGATATTCGTTATTTGCATTTATTTAATTACGACAAGGCACTATATGTCCATAGAAGACGCACTTGGTTCTTTATCCAGAAGAAAGTTCTTGAAAGACGCAGGCCTGGTCGCCGGCGGCGCATCCATGGCCGGGATTTCGCCGATTCAAGCGGACGTCGCTCAACCGGTGAGGGAAACAGATAGAGATTCCAGAGCGGGAACGACGGATTCAAAGGAGATTACGCTGAATGTAAACGGGGCGGAATATCGGGTGCAGGTCGAACCTGAAGAGACGCTGCGCGACTGCCTGCGGGAGAAGCTCGGATTCTTGTCCATTAAAGACATGTGTTTGGGTCATGGCGCCTGCGGATCCTGCACCGTGATTCTGGACGGCAGGCCGATTCTTTCCTGTCTTACGCTTGCCATCGAGTGCGGCGGGAGGAAAATCGAAACGGCCGAAGGTATTGCCTTGGCCGGCCACCCTCTGATCGAGGCCTATATCATGAATTACTGCATGCAATGCGGCTATTGCACGCCCGGATTTATTTGTACCTCAAAAGCCCTGTTGGATAGGAATACGAATCCTACGGAAGCCGACATCCGGGATGCGCTGGCGGGCAATCTGTGCCGCTGCGCCACCTACATTCGGCACATCCCGGCTGTTCAGCAGGCAGCCCGCGAACTGAAGGGAGGATAATCCGGTGCCGGTCTACCCCGCTCTGAGCTCATACAATGCGATTGGCAAAAGAGGATTGCGCCGCAAGGACGGCTATGAAAAGGCCAGCGGCACCGGGCTGTACACAAGAGATGTATATCTGCCGGGCATGCTGTATGCCAAGATGTATCTGGCCCCTCATCCTCATGCCAGGATTTTGAGCCTGGATACCAAAGCGGTTGAAGCCTACCCCGGGGTCAAAGCGATCTTCAGGCACGATGACCGGTGGTTTAAGGATGTCAGGTGGCAGGATTTTGCCCTGTGGATATTCAGTCATCAAACTGAACAGCTCCTGGCTCGGGAAGTCAACTGGGCAGGAGAACCTGCCGGATTTGCGGTCTGCGCTGATACTCCGAGGATCTGCGATGAAGCCCTGAAGCTCGCCAAAATTGAATGGGAGATCTTGCCTTTTGAGCTTGATCCGGAGAAAGCGGTTGCCCGCAATGCCGTCATTTTGCAGCCAGAACTGTATCCAGAAACAAATGTGCGGTACAGCGGGAGCCAGCTATTTGAGGGGTATGAAGTGCACGGCGACGTGGAAAAAGGCTTCGCCGAATCCGACAAGGTAATTGAATTCAGATGGAGCGAAGACGAGACGACCGTCGCGGGCGTGGAGGCTTTAAGCTGCGTGGCTGCATTCAAAGGAGAGTATCTCGAGGTCTGGGCGCATAACCAGATTCCCATGCGGACGCAGGTCCTTCTTTCAAGATACTTCGGCAATCACCTGCACATTCATGTGCATTCTCTCTACAATGGCGCTCAGTTCGGCCACGAAAACTGGATCGTCTACTGCACCTGGTTTCCCATAATGGCATGCATCTTTGCTCAACGGACCAAGAAGCCTGTCAAGCTTATATATGACGAGAGCTATTTCCATGCCGGCGGATACGAGCACGGAGTTCACCACATCAAGGTCGGATTTAAAAAAAACGGCGCCATCATGGCCGTGCAGGACAGATCGGTGCGGGCGTCCGCCGAAGTTCACGGCAAATTATGGGAAGGCACATCGATCCCCAATCTGTTCGGCTACACTGAAATCCCATATATCAATCGACCGGCAGCGATCAATTACAGGCACGGCATGAGATCCTGCGGCTTGTGGAACAATGTGTTTTTCCGTGTCGCCGCGGAAACCGGCCTGGATCCGCATGTCGTGGCCCTGAAAAACGACGGCTGCCGCGGTCACTCCATCTCCTGGGTGGATGAAAATGTCAAGAAACCCAAGGCATTCCCGATGGTGAATTCGCTCGACGCCGTGTTCGAGGCCGGCAAGGAGGTTTTCGGATGGGATAAGAAATACCATGCCCCGGGAGTCAGGGTGCTGCCAAATGGCAAGCTGCACGGAGCAAGCATGGTACACAGCATTGCATGGTCGCCTGATCCCAATGGTTACTTCCATGCATATCAGATGGGAATAAATGTTCAGAGGCAGACTCCCTTGGTGAGGATCCTGGCAAGGCATGCGGACGGCGGCTGGAACCACGAGAGCACTATTTGCCGGGTGGTTGCCGATGAAATAGGCGTCAGGTATGAAGACGTCGAATTCAGGCCTTTCGACGATACCGGTCTGGACACGGCGGCGGGAGAGGGCTCCACCGGCCTTGTGCGCACCCTGCCCATGGCGGTGAACGCTGCGCGAAAGATCAAAGCTCTTATCCTGGCGCAGTGCACCACTCCGACCAAATCCGGCACTGAGCCCGATGTGGCCGACGTCCCTGCGCAATTCCCCGGCTTGAAACCTGAAGATCTGGATATCCGGGAAAGCATTGTTTTTGAGAAAGCCAGGCCGGAGAACAGGAAGACGCTTCAGGAAGTGGCAAACTACAGCTGGCAAAACTATCAGCCGTTCATTGCTTTCGGCGCCGCGCAAATGCATCTTGATGACGTTTACTACATGGGCAGACAGGCGACCTATGTCGAGGTGGAAGTAGATCCGGAAACCGGCGAAATCGAGATAAAGACAGTCGTCAACGCCAACGACGTCGGCAAGTGTCTTGATCCTGAAGGAGTGAACGCTCAGCAGTACGGCGGATCGTACATGGGTTTAAGTCACGGCCGCCAGGACGCCAAGGTATATGATCCGGCTACCGGCGTCGTACTCAACGACAACCTCGTCGATTATAAATGGTTCTCCTTCAATGACATTACCGGTCCCATGCATCAGTGCATTGTCGAAAGCGGATTGGGATATGCGCCCTATGGAGTTATTGGTGTCGGTGAAAGCCTGGGGGCGGTGACGGCCACAATATTGGCAGGCGCGGTTTATAATGCGATCGGAAAATGGATCACCGATTTCCCGATCACGCCGGACAAGGTGCTCAAAGCGCTGGGAAAGGTGTAAACCACTATACGAGGTAATCAGCCGATGACTTCCCGAACTGAAATTGCGAAATACCGAAAAGAAGCTTCGATTCTCAAAAAACAGATTGAAGAGCGAACGGGCAAAACCGTCGGGCAGCTTTATACGGAGAGGGCCAGGCGGGTCAATGATGTGATTGAATTGAGAATGCCGGACCGCGTCCCCATTTCGATCTTTGTCGAGCCTCAAATCCATTGCGGAATCCCCAATTCGGCCGCCTATTACGATCCCATCGCCTACAAGCGAGCGCTGCGGCAAATTACGGTGGACATCGAGCCCGATATGGCCGAGCTGGGATTTCCGGGGTGCGGGCCTGCGTTGACTGAACTGGATGTCCGGAACATCGTTTGGCCCGGAGGACCGAAACCGCCGGATTATGAGTACCAGTTCGTCGAAGGGGAGTATATGAAGGAAGATGAGTATGACATGTTCCTGAATGACCCCTCGGGTTTTATGATTCGCCGCTACCTTCCGCGCGTATACGGAGCCCTGGAACCTTTGGCCAAGCTGCCTCCCCTGGACAGCCTGTTCATGGGATTCGATGGCTTGACGCCTCTTTTAGCCAGCGCCGAGTTTCGGATAATGGCCAAACATCTGGCCAAAGCGGGGAAGCAGGTGCGGGAATTCCGCAAGACTATCGGCAATACCTATGAAGAGCTGGCCCAGCTGGGCTTTCCTCCATTCGCCGAGTTTGTCCCCGGAGGCGTGGGAGGAGCGCCCTTTGATACGCTTACGAGTTTCCTGCGAGGAATGAGAGGCTCGATGCTCGACATGTACCGCCGGCCTGACAAGCTGCTCAAGGCCTGCGAGGCCATATTGGAAAGGCGTATTGCCTGCGCTTTCCCGGCCGATCCCACGCAAAGAGACTATCCGCCGAGAGCCGGCATGCCGCTCTGGAGGGGCGATCCGGTCTTCATGTCCGATGCCCAATTCAAAAAGTTTTACTGGCCCGGACTGAAAAAGTCCCTGCAAACCCACGTAGACCTGGGTTACGTGCCGGTGCCGTTTTTCGAAGCTCCTTTTGGGGACAGGCTCGAATGTCTGCTGGAACTGCCAAAGGGAAAGGTATTCGCCTCGATAGAAGCCGCCGATGCGGTGCGCGCGAAGGAGATGCTGGGAGGTCATACCAGCCTGTTGGTCCGAGTTCCGAATTCGAGCAAGCTATGGTCGCTCGGCCAGTTGGAGGCCTTCATCAAAGATCTTATCGATAAATGCGGCAAGAATGGCGGCCTTGGCATCATCACGCGGATGCCGGACAAGGCGCGAGTGGAAGACATACAGGCCGTGATAAAGTCAATTAAAGAGTATAGCCGCTACTGATCCTGCAAGCATCACGGCTTATTTTGTCGCAACCACACCTGGGGGTGTCTCGGCTAATCCTTTGGGAGATCCACCGGCTCTGATAAAGCTATGCCTGGCAAGCCGGTGCTCCCGGCGAGTCATGTGGCCGGTTCCTGCCAAAACCTTCTACTGCTTTTTCGGGGCAGCCGCAGGAATTTCCGCATAGTAATTGGTTATTCCATCGGGATCGTCAAGCCACACGAAGCGAAGTCCGTAACCGGCCAGAGTATTGACGCGTTGATCGATCTTCACATTCCGGGCTTCCGCCAGATCCTGGACGGCCTTGACATCGGAAACCACATACTGGATCCCGCCGCTTCCCGTGTCCGCCAGCGGCAGCTTGCCGAAACTGCGAAGGCTAACGATCACTGATCCTCGTTTGTAGGAATATTTGGTTGTATTGAAAATGGGATCTTTGACGGCCGGGAGCTCCTCGAGCCCTATGAATTCACGATAAAATTTCCGGCTCACTTCCATATCGGAAACCACGAGACCGATTTCAATCCCCTCATAGGCGGCGCTCGGCTCGTCCGGGGCTATCATTATTACGACCCATTGTCCGGCCGGGTCCTGAACAAGCGCGCTGCTTCTTTTTGATCCGGGAATCGGGCGAAATTCCGGGACTGCAAGCCCATTGGCCTTGAATCTTTCTGCCACTGCAGCCCGATCCGGGAAGAAGAAGGTGAGAAGGCGCAGCCCCGTCGCTTCATGAATGGCTCCTTTTTGATATTTTCGATTCGGAACCGCCGCGGAGAACTTGAGCTGTGTCGTCCCGATCTCGAATCTCGCAACGCTGGTATTTCCGCCCAGGTTGTATGTTGTCAGCTGCTTGAGCCCCAGAATCTTTCCGTAAAAGTCATAAATCGGCTTGGCATCCCCGGAAAACCGGCGAAACACATTCATCGGGTAGGTCATGATTTCTGCCGTGGACTTGAGTTGCGGCGTCCGCAGTTGATCCTGGCCATTGACAGCTGCAGGTGCGATCATTAAAACTAATGCGACGAATCCCAAAACTCTCTTCATGGTTTCCTCTGAATATTATGTTTTTAAACTTCCACGACCGAATTCCGGCAAAAGCACTCTATAATATGGCACGAAATGAGGGAAGTACCGAAAGCGTATATAATGACATGTATCCCGGAGAGGGTTTCAATTGAGGCCGATGCCTGATCATCACCATCAGTGCTCCCAATGGAGGCAGAAATGAAGAAGATCTTGATCGCTATTTTCCTGACTATTATTTCAGCGCAGCTTGCCGTCGCTCAGATTCAAACGGCAAAGGTTACCGGCGGAGAAGTGCAGGGCGTGGTTACCGAAGGTATTTCGGTATTCAAGGGGATTCCGTTTGCAGCGCCGCCGGTGGGTGATCTGCGCTGGAAGGCGCCCGCACCACTGCAGCCGTGGACAGGCATCAAAAAAGCGGATACTTTCGGACTCGCCTGCATGCAACCCGCCAACTCACAGGGAAACACGGCGCCGGTCGGCGAAGATTGCCTGTACCTGAATGTTTGGACGCCCGCAAAAAAGCCCGGCGACAAGGTCCCGGTAATAGTTTGGATCTACGGAGGGGGATTCAGCGGCGGTTCGACCAGCATCCCCATGTATGACGGAATGGGTTTTGCCAGAAAGGGAGTAGTCCTGGTAAGCGTCGCTTATCGGGTCGGTCCGTTCGGATTCCTCGCACACCCGGAACTCAGCCGCGAGAGCGGCAAAGGATCGGGGAATTACGGACTCGAGGATATGATCGCGGGATTGAAGTGGGTCAAAGAAAATATTGCCCGGTTTGGAGGCGATCCGGGCAATGTAACGATTTTCGGCCACTCGGCCGGCGGGATGGCGGTCAACATGCTCGCTGCTTCCCCTGTCACCAGGGGCCTCTTCCACCGTGTCATCTGTATGAGCGGAGGATCTTTTGCCCCGCTGCAGACCTCGAGTCAGGGTGGAGTAGGTATGGGAATCCCCGCGCTCAAGCTTGCCGAATCATCAGGCGAAGGCTTTCTGAAGCAGTTGGGAGCAGCCGATATCAAAGCGGCGCGCGCAATGAGCGCGGAAGAGATCCAGAAAAATGCAGGGGGCGGGATGGGCGGCATTCGATTCCGGCCCGTAGCCGACGGGTATGTCATCCCGAGCGACCTGTACTCGATCTACCAGGCGCGCCGCTTTAACGATACCCCGATTTTGCTCGGACACACCTCCAATGAATTGGGATCGTTCGGCGGACGCGGGAAAGTCACGGCCGCTGACTTTGAGAAACAAGTCAGGACGCAATATGGCCCTCACGCCGATGCCATTTTGGGCGTTTATCCTCACTCGACGGACGCCGAAGCGGCGAAATCGTCCACGGCACTTTCACGCGAAAGCATGTTTTCCTGGAGTACGTGGACGTGGGCCCGGCTTCAGTCCGAAAAAGGTAAGGGCAAGGCGTTCAAATACTATTACGATTACCACGCGCCTGACGCAGACGGCTCCGGCCACGGCAGCGACGTCCCGTATGCATTCCAAACCCTGGGCGGCGGGCGGGGCGGGGCGCCCAAACCGGAGGACCTGAAACTTTCGGACATGATCAGCTCCTATTGGGCCAACTTCGCCAAATCCGGCGATCCAAACGGCCCCGGTCTTCCGAAGTGGCCGGCTTTTGCGGAGAGCGACCAGAAAGCGATGGTGTTCGATGCGGCTCCCGGCGCCAGACCAGTGCCCAATTTGGACAAGCTGAAAGCATTTGATGCCTATATGTCCTGGTTCAGAGAACAGGCAAAAACAGCTTGCAGTCGTTAGCCGGCAGTTTGTGAACTGAATTTATGAGAGCCATGGTTCTTGCAGGAATTGGAAAAATCGAGGTGGTGGATCGGCCCGCGCCTGCGCTGCGGCAGCCTGCAGACGTATTGCTCAAGGTCACTCGGGCAGGTATCTGCGGATCCGATCTGCACTATTTCACGCAGGGACGGATCGGGAATCAGATCGTGAATTTCCCCTTTTGTATCGGCCACGAATGCAGTGCCATCGTGGCCGATGTCGGAGAACGGGTGACGCGTTTCAAGCCTGGAGACTCGGTCGTCGTGGATCCGTCCGTCTCCTGCGGCACATGCGATCAATGCCGGCTGGGGCATTTCCACACCTGCCGAAAGGTTCAATTTCTTGGCTGTCCGGGGCAATTGGAGGGTTGTCTGTGCGATTTCATCGTCATGCCCGAGGACTGCTGCTATCGCTCCGAGGGATTGACCGCGGATCAAGCCGCGCTCGTGGAACCGCTGTCCATAGGCTACTACGCGGTGCGGCTTTCCGGCGACCTGAAAGGCAGGAAGATCGGCATCCTTGGGAGCGGCCCGATCGGCCTGAGCGTGCTTCTGGCGGCCCGCGTAGCGGGCGCTTCGGCGATCTACGTGACGGACCGGCTGGATTATCGCCTGGAATCGGCCCGGCAGCAGGGCGCTGCATGGACGGGAAATCCTGATCGGACGGACATAGTCCGCGACATTATCCAACGCGAACCCAAGGAATTGGATGTGGTTTTCGAGTGCTGCGGGCAACAGGCTGCTTTGAACCAGGCGGCGGATCTGTGCAAGCCCATGGGCCGGCTTGTCGTCGTGGGCATCCCGGAGACAGATCAAATATCCTTCGCGGTGCACGACGCCAGGCGCAAAGGGCTCAGCATTATCAATGTACGGCGCCAGAATGAATGTGTCGATCCCGTAATCGGCCTGATCTGCGAAGGCAGTATCAAACCCGATTTTATGATTACCCACAGGTTCGGCCTGGAGCAGGCGGCCGGGGCCTTCGAACTGCTGGCAGGCTATCGCGACGGCGTTATCAAGGCCATGGTGGATGTGGCATAGCGTTGCCGGCCAAATCCTAAAAATTTCGCATATCGGCTATCGATGGCCTCTGCCGCAATGCAATCCGTGCGGTTCTTGCAGTCTCTTTGCTGATATGCGAACAGATATAAATGGATTGCATATTTCAGAAAGCTTATCTATTGTAGATTCCCTTATTGATTCAGCATCGGCTCTTCCCAAAATAAAGCGTTGGGTTAGCGATAATTACCGCTCTCCAAGGAGGCAAGGAAATGAATAGGATCGAAAAGGCATTGATGCATGCCCTGTTTACCCATCTGCATCACAATATCGATAAAGCGATCGATTTCAAAGCGATTGATGCCTTGAATAAAAAAGTCGGAAAGCTTTTTCCCAACGTGCTGCTTGTCGGTCCCGGCGACGATGCGGCCGCATTCAAATTTCCCCGCATCCAGGGGGCTTTCGTGGGCAAGATGGAGAGTCACTGCTCACCCTGTGTGCCCAGGCCTTATGACGCAGCTGCTACGGGAGCCGGAGGGGCCATGAGGGACGTTGTAGCGATGGGAGCCCGGCCTCTGTTTCTGATGAATTTCCTCGGCACCAAGCCGTTGCATGAAAAAGTCCTGGTAGGCCCCTGCGGATTTACCGGCAAATGCACCTGCGGCAAGTGTATTGAAATGACCAGCGGAGAGAGAGTCGATTTGATGGTCAAAGGCTTGCGGGATATGTGCAGCGCGATGGACGTCTTCATTGTCGGCGGAGGATTTTCCACATCGTTTTCGGATATTGTTCCGGCGACCGTCGTGTCGGTTATCGGCAAGCTGGTCACAGCCAAGCCGTTGACCAAGCCGGCAAAAGCCGCCGGAGATCAGATCATCCTGATCGGCAAGACAGGAAGCGACGGGAACGACACACTGTATCGAGCCGGCCTTGTCGATGTGATGAAACCGGCGATTGCCCTGTTTAAGGAAGAGCGGGCAGTCATGGAAGCCTCCCTGTCCGCATTCCGCACGGGCAAGATTAAAGCCTGTTCCGACCTCGGAGCGGCCGGCATCGGCGCTGCCGTATGCGAGTCCGCAAGATACGGAGGATTCGGCGCCCACGTGGATTTGACCAAAGCTCCCCTCAGAGAAAAGGGACTGATACCCGAGGAGATTATGATCTGCGAGACTCAGGGAAGGATGGCCGTCCAGGTTGCGAAGAAAGATGTTGCCGCAGTATTGAAGGCGATCCGGGCGAAAAACGTCCGGGCGGAGGTGATTGGAGAGATCACCAAAGACAACAAAGAAGTCTTCGAGTACAAGGGCCGTACTGTGGCTGTTATCCCGAATAAGCCCAGTCAGGCAGACATGAATGAACTAACCAAAGGGTAGCACAATGCAGGGAAATAAATCAAAATCCGCATACGCCAAAGCA
>JAEAMF010000902.1_pt1 | contig 27668 bp, 25 predicted proteins | sample 8958721 | NCBI WGS metagenome assembly JAEAMF01 (sample SAMN16933255, study PRJNA681124) | bioreactor sludge metagenome | isolation source: anaerobic bioreactor treating anionic surfactant - SDBS | place: India: Bengaluru | collected 2019-02-28 | reverse complement strand
ACCTACGTGCTGCTGTTCCTGGCGTTCTTCTTCGTGTTCGCCTACCTGCTCAAGCGTGAGTACTGGAAAGACGTGCACTGAGCATCCTTTCCTGTCTGAAGCATGCGCGCCCTCCGGGGCGCGCATGTGTTTCTGCCGCATGAAAATGTCCTGACTGGAGGGAGCCCATGGCTGCGCTCAATCGCCTGGCCTGCTATTCCGATCCCGCCGATCACTACTCGCACCGGGTGCGCATCGTCCTCGCCGAGAAGGGCGTGGAGGCCGAGATCATCGAGGTGCTGCCCGGGCAACTGCCGGTGCAGCTGGCCGAGGTCAACCCCTACGCGAGTCTGCCGACCCTGGTCGATCGCGACCTGGCCCTGTACGAGCCGGGCGTGGTGATGGAGTATCTGGACGAGCGCTATCCGCATCCGCCATTGTTGCCGGTGTATCCGGTGGCGCGTGGCAACAGCCGCCTGCTGATGCACCGCATCCAGCGCGACTGGTGCACTCTGGTCGATCGCGTGCTCGATGCGCGCACGTCGGAAGCCGCCCGGGCGCAGGCGCGCAAGGAGCTGCGCGAGAGCCTGACCGGCGTAGCGGCGCTGTTCGGCGGCCAGCCGTTCTTCCTCAGCGAGGAGTTCAGCATGGTCGACTGCTGCCTGTTGCCGATTCTCTGGCGTCTGCCGCTGCTCGGCATCGAGCTGCCGCGCCAGGCCAAACCGCTGCTGGACTACATGGAGCGGCTGTTCGCCCGCCCCGCCTTCCAGGCCAGCCTGACTGCCACCGAGCGCGCGATGCGCTGAGGAGCCCGATGATGAATTCCAGTCGCCCCTATCTGCTGCGTGCGCTCTACGAGTGGATCGTCGACAACGACTGCACTCCGCACATCCTGGTCGCCGCCGAGTACCCCAATACCCGCGTACCGGCGGGCTACGCCAAGGATGGACAGATCGTGCTGAACATCTCGCCCAGCGCGGTGCGCTATCTGGAGATGGGCAGCGAGGCGCTGACCTTCGAGGGTCGCTTCGGCGGTGTGGCGCAGAGCCTGTATGTCCCGGTCGCCGCTGTGCTGGCCATCTACGCTCGCGAGAACGGCCAGGGCATGGCCTTCGAGCTGGACGAACCCGAGGAGGGCGAGGAGCTCGACGAGGAGCCGTCCGGTGACGACGAGCCGCCGCGTCCCAGCGGGCGGCCCAGCCTCAAGGTGGTCAAGTAGACTGCGCGGTAAACAAAAAAGGCGATCCTCGGATCGCCTTTTTTGTCGCTGGCTGTCCGCTCAGTCGACGTACTCGAACAGGCGTACGATGCCCTGCACGCCGCCGACGCCCTGGACCACGGCCGTGGCGCGGTTGGCCTCGGCGCGGGTGACCAGGCCGAGCAGGTAGACCATGCCGTTCTCGGTGACCACCTTGATCTTGGTGCTCGGCACGGTGTTGTCGGCGAGCATGGCGGTCTTGATCTGGGTGGTCAGTGCGGCGTCGGTGCTGCGTGCCAGCGGCGAGGAGGGCGGAAGGACCTGCAGATGGTTGTGCACCAGCTTCACCCCCTGGGCGCGGCGGGCAGCCTGCTCGGCCAGGGCTTTCAGGTCGGCGCGCGGCGTCTGGCCGGCGAGCAGAACCACGCCGTTGTAGCTGGTCACCACCACGTGGGAGGTGGTGTCGTTGAGGTCGGCATGGCTGCTGCGGATCTCGCTGGCGACCCGTCCGGGGATGAACTGGTCGTCGATCTTGTTGCCGATGCTGCGTGCGCCGCAGCCGGCCAGCAGCAGGCTCAGGCCGAGGGCGGCGAGGAGCAGGGGGGAACGCTTCATTCTTCACTCCCGAATAGTTGACGGTCGATCAGGTCGCACAGGCAGTGGATGGCCAGCAGGTGGACTTCCTGGATGCGCGCGGTGACGCGCGCCGGCACGCGGATCTCGACGTCCTCGGGCAGCAGCAGCGAGGCCATGCCGCCGCCGTCGCGGCCGGTCAGCGCCACCACGGTCATCTCGCGGTCGTGGGCGGCCTGGATGGCCTGGATCACGTTGCCGGAGTTGCCGCTGGTGGAGATCGCCAGCAGCACGTCGCCGGGCTGGCCGAGGGCGCGGATCTGCTTGGAGAACACCTCGTTGTAGCTGTAGTCGTTGGCGATCGAGGTGATGGTCGAGCTGTCGGTGGTCAGCGCTACCGCCGGCAGGCTCGGGCGTTCGCGCTCGAAGCGGTTGAGCAGCTCGGAGGAGAAGTGCTGGGCATCGCCGGCGGAGCCGCCGTTGCCGCAGGAGAGGATCTTGCCCTCGCTGAGCAGGGCATGGACCATCACCTGGCTGGCCTGTTCGATGTGCGGGATCAGCACTTCCATGGCCTGGCGCTTGGTTTCGATGCTGTCCAGGAAAAGCTGGCGGATACGGGATTGCATGTCCATGGGGTGACCTTCGGTTGGGCGCTGTTCAGGCGTCGAACGCGCTGCGGATCCAGTTCAGTCGCGCAGGAGCGCTGTGCTCGGCGGGGCCGATGGCGATCACGTCGAAGCGGCAGGGGCACTGGCTCCAGCGCGACTGCTGTTGCAGGAAAACCTGGGCGGCGGCGCTGACGCGGGCGCGCTTGCGTGCGTCGACGCTGCCTTCGGCGCCGCCCCAGGCGCTGTGGCGCCGGTAACGCACTTCGACGAATACTACGGTATCGCCGTCGAGCATGACCAGATCCAGCTCGCCGAGGCGGCAGCGCCAGTTGCGCGCCAGCAGGCGCAGGCCGTGCTCCTCCAGGTGGGTCAGCGCCCAGCCTTCGGCGGCCTGCCCGGCGCTCTGGCGTGTGTCGCTCACTGGGCGGCTGCCTCCAGGCGATAGACCTGGCCGTTGCGGTACTCCGCCCACGGCAGGCTGCGCGCGACGCGCTGGCCGGGAGCCAGCTGCAGGCTGCCGGACAGGCCCTCCAGGCGGGTGCCCGGCAGGGTCTGCAGCTGGCCGAGGCGCGGCGCCAGGCGATAGGCATCGGCACCCATGGCGTACAGGCGGCCGAGGCTGCCGGCGGCGGCCGGCCACTGGCCGACCACCTGCTCGCGCAGCGGGTCGGCCTCGCCCAGCAGCCAGGGGGTTTCGCAGAAGCGGATGCCGTCGAGGTCGAGATCCTGGCTCGGGTCGTTGCTGCCGGTGAACAGGTGCGAGGTGGCGTACACCGGCAGGTCGCCGGCGTACTGGAAGGCCAGGGTCGGCTTGATCTGCCGGGCCTGCGCCGGGGTGGCGGCGAGGAACACGAAGTCGACGTCCTGGCGGCGTGCCGGCTGCGCCTCTACCTCGCTGCCGAGGCTGTCGCGCAGGCGCTTGGCGCGTGCTTCGCTGTCGCGCAGCTTGAGCAGGTCGGCGATCTGCTGGGCCAGGCGCACCGGCTGATCGACGTGCTCGGCCGCGATCAGGCTGCCGCCGCGCGCCTGCCAGTCCTTGCTGAAGGCGGCCAGGACGCGGTTGCCCCATTCACCGCTGGGCACCAGCGCCACGGCGCGGCGCATGCCGTCCTGCCACGCCCGTTCGGCGACCGCGCGGGCTTCGTCCTCGGCGGCCAGGCCGAACTGGAACAGCTGGGCCGGGCCCTCGCCGACGTTCTCGCTGTAGTTGAGCGCCAGGGTGGCGACCGGCAGCTGTTCGCGACGGTTGAGCTGGTTGACCAGCGGCTTCTCCAGCGGGCCGACCACCAGTTGCACGCCGTCGGCCTGGGCCTGGCGATAGAAGGCATCGAGATCGGTCAGTTGGCTGCTGTCGTGCAGGCTGATGTGCAGTTCGCTGTTGCCGCTCTGGTAGTGCGCGGCGAGGAATCCGTCGCGCAGGGCCTGGGCGGCACTGGCCAGCTGCCCCTGCTGGGGCAGCAGCAGGGCGACGCGGGTCAGCGGGCGGGCGGCGATTTCCTGCAGCTGGACCAGTGCCTGCGGCAGCTGGCGGGCTGCGGGGTGTTGCGGGTGCTGGGCCTGCCATTCGGCGATGCGCGTCACCTGCTGCGCTGGGGTGGCGTTGCTGCGCGCCAGGCGAGCGAGCTCCAGCCAGCCGCCGAGGTCGGCCTCGGGGCTGCTGGCGCTGGCCAGCTGGCTGGCGGACAGGTTGCCGAGCAGGCTCCAGATCGCCTCGTGGTTAGCGGCAGCGCTCTGGCCCTCCAGCAACGGGGCGACGTACACCCGCTCGCGGGCGGCGGCCAGCGGCTGGCCGTCGGCCTGCAGGGCCTTGGCGCGGGTCAGCTGGCTGCGCACCTGCTGGCCGACCGGCAGTTCGCCGAGGCGCTCGAAGCTGGGGTGCTGCAGCGCCTGCAGGGCGGCCTTGGGCTTGCCGCGGGCCAGGGCCAGCTCGGCCTGCAGGGTGCTGGCGAAAACCTGCTGGGCCGGCAGCAGCTCGTCGAGCTTGAGCAGGTCGAGGATCTGCTGGGTCTGCGCCAGATTGCCCTGGCGCAGGGACTGATCGGCGGCGGACAGGCGCAGCAGCGTGGCCTGTGCCGGCTTGACCTGCGCCGCCTGCTGCAGCAGCTGCTCGGCGCTGGCCTGGGACGGGACCGGCAGCTCACCGAGGCCGGACGTCTGCTGGCCGGCGCAGGCGGTCAGCAGGCCGACCAGGCAAAGGACGGAAAGGGGGCGCAGTCGGGCGATCATGTCAGTAATTCCGATTCGCAGGCTGGAAAGGGGCAATTGTACCCAAGCCCCGGCGGCGGTGCGATCTTGGCACGGCGAAACCCGCTACAATGCCGCATTTGGGCTGGCAGCGGGATGGCGATGTGAACACTCCGGGGACTCTTTATGTGGTGGCTACGCCGATCGGCAACCTCGAGGACATCAGCGCGCGGGCGCTGCGGGTGCTGCGCGAGGTCGCGCTGATCGCCGCCGAGGACACCCGCCACAGTGCCCGCCTGCTGCAGCACTTCGGCATCAATACGCCGCTGGCCGCCTGCCACGAGCACAACGAGCGCGAGCAGGGTTCGCGCCTGGTGCAGCGCCTGCTGGCCGGCGACGACCTGGCGCTGATCTCCGACGCCGGCACGCCGCTGATCTCCGATCCCGGCTATCACCTGGTGCGCAACGCGCGGGCCGCCGGGGTGCGTGTGGTGCCGGTCCCCGGCGCCTGTGCGCTGATCGCCGCGCTGTCGGCTTCCGGGCTGGCCTCCGACCGCTTCGTCTTCGAGGGCTTCCTGCCGGCGCGCGCGACGGCGCGGCGGCAGCGTCTGCAGGCGCTGCTCGAGGAGCCGCGCACGCTGATCCTCTACGAGGCGCCGCACCGCCTGCTGGAGTGTCTCGCCGACCTTAGCGAGCTGTTCGGCGTCGAGCGTCCTGCGGTGCTGGCGCGCGAGCTGAGCAAGACCTTCGAGACCATCAAGGGGGCGCCGCTCGGCGAGCTGCACGACTGGGTGGCGGCTGACAGCAACCAGCAGCGTGGCGAATGCGTGCTGCTGGTGGAGGGTTGGCAGGCGCCGGAGGGCGAGGAGGCGCTGAGTGCCGAGGCGCTGCGCGTGCTTGACCTGCTGCTGGCCGAGTTGCCGCTCAAGCGGGCGGCGGCGCTGGCGGCGGAGATCACCGGGGTGCGCAAGAATCTGCTCTACCAGCAGGCGCTGGGGCGACAGAAAGCCGAGGATTGAGCTTGTTATCCGGGCGCGCAGTGAGTACCCTGCGCGCCGGAGAGTCGGCTGGACAGTCGCTGCCCTGCTTGCAGGGGGGAGGAAAGTCCGGGCTCCACAGGGCAGAGTGCCAGGTAACGCCTGGGAGGCGCGAGCCTACGGAAAGTGCCACAGAAAACAACCGCCTAAGCGCGCAAGCGCCGGTAAGGGTGAAAAGGTGCGGTAAGAGCGCACCGCACGACTGGCAACAGTTCGTGGCTAGGTAAACCCCACTCGGAGCAAGACCAAATAGGGATCCATTGGCGTGGCCCGCGCTGGATCCGGGTAGGTTGCTTGAGGTCGTCAGCGATGGCGATCCTAGAGGAATGACTGTCCTCGACAAAACCCGGCTTACAGGCCGGCTCTCCTTCCTTCCGCTTTCTTCTCTTTCATTATCGGCGGCAGTTTTTAATTTCGAATTGCTATTGCTCTTGATAAAGAACTTTAAGTTCGAGAGCTGGCATGCCGATATCCCTCGATTTTTTCTCCCGGTTTACCACTCCTAATTCCCGCCTGTCGGTCTCTTCTCTAAGTTGCGGTCCAGTAAGGATTTTTCCTGTCGGGCTCGCCTTGACTGGGTCGCTGGGGCGTTCCTATAGTGTGTAAGGGTGGGGGAAAGTGGGTGAAAGTGGGGATTCCAGCCGTGAAACACAGCTCTTGGCGGCTGAGCACAACGGGGATGCGCAGCCGTGTTTCGCGGAGCCAATGCCATAAGTCTTGACGCCAAGGGCCGCCTGACGATGCCGAGCCGGTATCGCGACGAGTTCATGGCGCGCTGCGCCGGTCTGCTTGTGGTGACCATCGACACCATCGACTCCTGCCTGTGTGTCTATCCCCTCGATGAATGGGAACTGATCGAAGCCAAGTTGCGCGAACTGCCGTCGCTGCGCGAGGAAAACCGTCGCCTGCAGCGCCTGCTGATCGGCAATGCGGTGGATCTGGAACTGGATGCCGCCGGACGTTTCCTCGTGCCGCCGCGTCTGCGCGATTACGCCGGGCTGGATCGCCGTGCGGTGCTGGTCGGCCAGCTCAACAAGTTCCAGCTGTGGGACGAGGCGGCCTGGGACCTGCGTTGTACGCAGGACCTCCAGGCCATCAAGGAACCCGGCGCGTTGCCGGAAGAATTACGCAACCTGATACTTTGATATGAATGCAGCCACCTTCAGCCATGTGACCGTCCTGCTCCGCGAAGCCGTCGAGGCGCTCGCCGTGCGCGCCGACGGCTGCTATCTGGATGGCACCTTCGGTCGCGGCGGTCACAGCCGCGAAGTGCTCCGCGCACTCGGCCCGGCCGGCCGCCTGCTGGGCTTCGACAAGGATCCGCTGGCGATCGCCACCGGTCGCGAACTGGCGGCGGCGGATGAGCGCTTCCAGATCGTCCAGCGCAGTTTCGCCGAACTGGGCGAGGAGGTCGCCGCGCGCGGCCTGAGCGGCAAGGTCGACGGCGTCCTCCTCGATCTCGGCGTATCCTCGCCGCAGCTGGACGACCCCGAGCGCGGTTTCAGCTTCATGAACGACGGCCCGCTGGACATGCGCATGAATCCGGATGCCGGGGTCAGCGCCGCGGACTGGATCGCCTCCGCCAGCGAGGAAGAGATTGCCCGGGTGTTCTACGAGTACGGCGAGGAGCGTTTCTCGCGGCGCATGGCGCGCGCCATCGTGCAGCGCCGCGGCGAGTGCCCGTTCACCCGCACCGCCGACCTCGCCGAGGTGATCGCCGCCGCCAACCCGGCCTGGGAGAAGGGCAAAAACCCGGCCACCCGTGCCTTCCAGGGCCTGCGCATCCACATCAACAACGAGCTGGGCGATCTCGAGCGGGGCCTCGGGGCGGCCCTCGAGGCGCTCGCCGTCGGCGGCCGCCTGGTGGTGATCAGTTTCCACTCGCTGGAGGATCGCATCGTCAAGCAGTTCATGCGCCGCCAGGTGAAGGGCGAGGCCGACAACCTGCCGCGCGATCTGCCGGTGCAGGTGGCCCGCTTCGAGCCGCGCCTGAAGCTGCTGGGCAAGCCTCAGTACGCGTCGGCCGAGGAACTCAAGGCCAACCCGCGCTCGCGCAGCGCGGTCATGCGCGTGGCGGAGAAGCTGAGATGATCCGCGGCGCCCGCGACGGCATGCCCAGCGGCAGTCTGCTGATGCTGGTGCTGTTCGGCCTCGTGCTGTGTTCGGCCGTGGCCGTGTCGTGGAGCGCGCACTGGAATCGCAAGCTGCTCAACCAGCTGTATGCCGAACTCAGCGTGCGCGACAAGGCGCAGGCCGAATGGGGCCGGCTGATCCTCGAGCAGAGCACCTGGACCGCGCACAGCCGCATCGAGGCGCTGGCCAGCGAGCAGCTGCAGATGCGCATCCCCGAGCCCGGCGAAGTGCGGATGGTGGCGCCATGATCAGTCTCGAAGGGGCCCTCTACCCCTGGCGCTTTCGTCTGGTGCTCGGCGTCCTGTTCGCCATGGTGGCGGTGATCGTCTGGCGCATCGTCGATCTCCACGTGTTCGACCATGACTTCCTCAAGGCCCATGGCGATGCACGCAGCGTGCGGCACATTCCGATCCCGGCGCACCGCGGCCTGATCACCGACCGCAACGGCGAGCCGCTGGCGGTCAGTACCCCGGTCACCACCCTGTGGGGCAACCCCAAGGAGCTGATGGGCGCGCGCCAGCACTGGCCGACCCTGGCCGCGGCGCTGGGCCTGGATCCGCAGGCGCTCAGCGCGAAGCTGCAGCAGAATGCCGGGCGCGAGTTCCTCTACCTGGCCCGCGGTCTGACCCCCGAGCAGGGCGAGGCGGTGCTGGCGCACAAGATTCCCGGGGTTTACAGCATCGAGGAGTTCCGCCGCTTCTATCCGGCCGGCGAGGTGACTGCCCACCTGATCGGCTTCACCGACATCGACGATCGCGGACGCGAGGGGGTCGAGCTGGCCTTCGAGCAGTGGCTGGCCGGCATGCCCGGCCAGCGCGAGGTGCTCAAGGATCGCCGCGGCCGCCTGATCAAGGACGTCGGCGTGGCGCGCAACGCCAAGCCGGGCAAGGAGCTGGCGCTGTCCATCGACCTGCGCCTGCAGTACCTGGCGCACCGCGAGCTGCGCAACGCCCTGGTGGAGAACAAGGCCAAGGCCGGCAGTCTGGTGATCCTCGACGTGCAGACCGGCGAGGTGCTGGCCATGGTCAACCACCCCACCTACAACCCCAACAACAAGCGCACCCTGCAACCGCAGGCGATGCGCAACCGCGCGCTGATCGACGTCTTCGAGCCGGGCTCGACGGTGAAGCCGATCTCGATGATGGCGGCCCTGGAGAGCGGGCGCTGGAAGCCCACCGACACCGTCGAGGTCTGGCCGCACAGCCTGCGCATCGGCCGCTACACCATCCGCGACGTGTCGCGCGGCGGCGGCCCGGTGCTCGACCTTACCGGCATCCTGATCCGTTCCAGCAACGTCGGCATCAGCAAGATCGCCTTCGACATCGGCGGCGAGGCGATCTACCACAAGATGCAGCAGCTCGGCCTCGGCCAGGACACCGGTCTGGGCTTCCCCGGCGAGCAGGTCGGCAACCTGCCCAACCACCGCAAGTGGCCGCAGGCGGAGACCGCGACCCTCTCCTACGGCTATGGCCTGTCGGTGACGGCGATCCAGCTGGCCCATGCCTACGCGACCATCGCCAACCACGGGCGCATGGTGCCGCTGAGCCTGGCGCGCGTCGACCAGCCGGCGGCGGTCAGCCAGGTAATCCCCGACGAGGTGGCCAGGACCATGCAGGGCATGCTGCAGCAGGTGGTCGAGGCCCCGGGTGGCGCCCACCGCGCGCAGGTGCCCGGCTATCACGTGGCCGGCAAGAGCGGCACGGCGCGCAAGAACAGCGTGGGCAGCAAGGGCTACAAGCAGAACGCCTATCGCTCTCTGTTCGCCGGGTTCGCGCCGACCAGCAGCCCGCGCTTCGCCGCCGTCGTGGTGATCGACGAGCCGGGCGGCGAGGGCTACTTCGGTGGCCTGGTTTCCGCGCCGGTCTTCAGCAAGGTGATGGCCGGCACCCTGCGCTTGATGAACATAGCCCCGGACAACCTGCCGCCGCTGCCCGAAGCGCAGCAGGCGGTGGTGGTGCCCGGCAATGGAGGACGCGGCTGATGCCGATGAGTCTGCTGAAGATGTTTCCCCAGGCGCGTCGCGACGCGCTGATCCGCGAACTGAGCCTGGACAGTCGGGCGCTGCGCCCGGGCGACCTGTTTCTCGCCATCCCCGGCCATCACAGCGATGGCCGGGCCTATGTCGCCGACGCCATCGCCCGCGGTGCCGCTGCGGTGGCCTACGAGGCCGAGGGCGCGCTCGACATACCCGACTCCGCGGCGACCGTGCTGATCCCGGTGAAGGGCCTGGCCGGCCAGCTGTCGGCCATCGCCGGGCGTTTCTACGGCGATCCCAGCCGCAGCCTCGACCTGATCGGCGTCACTGGTACCAACGGCAAGACCAGCGTCAGCCAGCTGCTGGCCCAGGCCCTCGACCTGCTCGGCCAGCGCTGCGGCCTGATCGGCACCCTCGGCGTCGGCTTCCACGACGACCTGCAGTGCGGCCGCCATACCACTCCCGATCCGCTTGCCGTGCAGGCCGAGCTGGCGCGCCTCAAGCAGGCCGGCGCCCGGGCGGTGGCCATGGAGGTGTCCTCCCACGGCCTCGACCAGGGCCGGGTCGAGGCGCTGGACTTCGACGTGGCGGTGTTCACCAACCTGTCGCGCGACCACCTCGACTACCATGGCGACATGGCTGCCTACGGCGAGGCCAAGGCGCGGCTGTTCGCCTGGCCGGGCCTGTGCACCCGGGTGATCAACCTCGACGACCTGTTCGGTCGCGAGCTGGCCGCTCGCCCGGCACCGTCGCGGCTGATCAGTTACAGCCAGATCGATCCCGCCGCCACCCTCTACTGCACCGAGGCCGAGTTCGGCGAGGCGGGCGTGCGCGCCCGGCTGATCACCGCCCAGGGCGACGGCCTGCTGGTCAGCCCGCTGCTCGGCCGCTTCAACCTGAGCAACCTGCTGGCGGTGGTCGGTGCGCTGATGGGGCTGAATCACCCGCTGGACGAGATCCTGCGCGTGCTGCCGCGGCTCAAGGGCCCGGTCGGACGCATGCAGCGCCTCGGCGGCGGCACCGGGCCGCTGGTGGTGGTCGACTATGCGCACACTCCGGATGCCCTGGAGAAGGTCCTCGAGGCCTTGCGCCCGCACACCCGTGGCCGCCTGCTGTGCCTGTTCGGCTGCGGCGGCGACCGCGACCGCGGCAAGCGCCCGCTGATGGCTGCGGCCGTCGAGGGGCTGGCCGACGGCGTCTGGGTCACCGACGACAATCCGCGCAGCGAGGATCCGCAGCGGATCGTCGCCGACATCCGCGCCGGCTTCCGCGAGCCGGAGCGGGTGACCTTCGTCGCCGGGCGCGGCGAGGCGATCCGCCGGCTGATCGCCGGCGCGGCGCCGGACGACGTGATCCTGCTGGCCGGCAAGGGCCACGAGGACTACCAGGAAATCGCCGGGGTGCGCCATCCCTTCTCCGATATCGAACAGGCCGCCGCCGCGCTGGCCGAACGCGAGGTGCAGGATGCTTGAAGCCTGGATGCTGAGCACGGTGCTGGGTGCCCTCAGGGGCCGCCTGGCCGGGCCGGATGCCTTCTTCAACGGGGTGAGCATCGACAGCCGCCGGATCGAGCCGGGCCAGCTGTTCGTCGCCCTGTCCGGCGCGCGCTTCGACGGCCACGACTACCTCGAGCAGGTCGCCGCCAAGAGCGCCGCCGCCGCGCTGGTCGAGCGCGAGCAGGAGGAAGTCGAGCTGCCGCAGCTGGTGGTGGCCGACACCCGCCTGGCTCTCGGTCAGCTCGGCGCGCTGAACCGCGCCGCCTTCCGCGGCCGGGTCGCGGCGGTCACCGGCTCCAGCGGCAAGACCACGGTCAAGGAGATGCTCGCCAGCATCCTGCGTGCCGACCACGGCGGCGACGCCGCCGCGGTGCTGGCCACCCGCGGCAACCTCAACAACGACCTCGGCGTGCCGCTGACCCTGCTCGAGCTGGCGCCGCAGCACCGCAGCGCGGTGATCGAACTGGGCGCCAACCATGTCGGCGAGATCGCCTACACGGTCGGCCTGAGCAGGCCGCAGGTGGCGATCATCACCAATGCCGGCAGCGCCCACGTCGGCGAGTTCGGCGGCCCGGAGAAGATCGTCGAGGCCAAGGGCGAGATCCTCGAGGGCCTGGACGCCGACGGCGTGGCCGTGCTCAACCGCGACGATCCGGCCTTCGAGGTGTGGTCCAGGCGCGCCGCCGGGCGCCAGGTGCTGAGCTTCGCCATGCACGCCGCCGCCGACTTCAGCGCCCGCGAACTGGCCCGCGACGCCCGCGGCTGCCCGGCCTTCACCCTGGTCGGCCCGGCCGGCGAGGTGCGCATCCAGCTCAACCTGCTCGGCGAGCACAACGTGGCCAATGCCCTGGCCGCCGCCGCCGCCGCCCACGCCCTGGGTGTCGGGGGCGCGGCGATCCGCGCCGGGCTGGAGGCCCTGCAGCCAGTCAAGGGGCGTGCCTGCGCGCAGCTCGCTCCGTCTGGAATGCGGGTCATCGACGACAGCTACAACGCCAATCCCGCCGCAATCAAGGCGGCGATTGATATACTGGCGGGCTTTTCCGGACGCACCGTCCTGGTGCTGGGCGACATGGGCGAGTTGGGCGCCTGGGCCGAGGCCGGCCACCGCGAGGTGGGCGCCTATGCCCGTGGCAAGGTCGACGCGCTGTACGCCGTGGGCCCGCTGATGAGCCATGCCGTCGCTGCCTTCGGCGAGGGTGCGCGGCATTTTGCCAGTCAGGCTGAACTGATCGCCGTCCTCGCTGCCGAACAGTCTCCGGAAACCACCCTGTTGATCAAAGGCTCGCGCAGCGCGGCGATGGAAAACGTCGTGGCTGCGTTCTGTGCCTGTGCTGGAGAACACTAAATGCTGCTGCTGTTGGCCGAGTTTCTGCAACAGTTCCACAAGGGCTTCGCGGTCTTTCAGTACCTGACCCTGCGCGGAATCCTCGGCGTGCTCACCGCCCTGGCCCTGGCACTGTGGCTGGGGCCGTGGATGATCAAGACCCTGCGCACCCGCCAGATCGGCCAGGCGGTGCGCGACGACGGCCCGCAGTCGCACCTGTCGAAGAAGGGCACGCCGACCATGGGCGGTGCGCTGATCCTCTCCGCCATCGCCATCAGCACCCTGCTGTGGGCCGACCTGTCCAATCGCTACGTGTGGGTGGTGCTCGGCGTCACCCTGCTGTTCGGCGCCATCGGCTGGGTCGACGATTACCGCAAGGTGATCGAGAAGAACTCGCGTGGTCTGCCGAGCCGCTGGAAGTACTTCTGGCAGTCGGTGTTCGGCCTCGCCGCGGCGGTGTTCCTCTATATGACCGCCGCCACCCCGGTGGAGACCACCCTGTTCCTGCCGCTGCTGAAGAACATCGAGATCCCGCTGGGGATCTTCTTCGTCGTGCTGACCTATTTCGTCATCGTCGGCTCGAGCAATGCGGTCAACCTGACCGACGGCCTCGACGGTCTGGCGATCCTGCCCACCGTGCTGGTCGGCGGCGCGCTGGGCATCTTCTGTTACCTGTCGGGCAACGCCAAGTTCGCCGAATACCTGCTGATTCCCTACGTCGCCGGCTCCGGCGAGCTGATCGTGTTCTGCGGCGCGCTGATCGGCGCCGGCCTCGGCTTCCTGTGGTTCAACACCTACCCGGCGCAGGTGTTCATGGGCGACGTCGGTGCCCTGGCGCTCGGTGCCGCACTGGGGACCATCGCAGTGATCGTCCGCCAGGAAGTGGTGCTGTTCATCATGGGCGGCGTGTTCGTCATGGAGACCCTGTCGGTGGTGATCCAGGTCGCCTCGTTCAAGCTCACCGGACGCCGCGTGTTCCGCATGGCACCGATCCACCACCACTTCGAGCTCAAGGGCTGGCCGGAGCCGCGGGTCATCGTGCGCTTCTGGATCATCACCGTGGTGCTGGTGCTGGTCGGCCTGTCCACCCTGAAGCTGAGGTAAGAGAGATGACGCTGATCGCTTCCGACCAGTTCCGCATCGTTGTCGGCCTCGGCAAGAGCGGCATGTCGCTGGTGCGCTTCCTCGCCCGCCAGGGCGTGCCCTTCGCAGTGGTCGACACCCGTGCCAATCCGCCGGAACTGGCCACCCTCGAGGCCGAGTACCCGCAGGTCGAAGTGCGCTGCGGCGCGCTGGACGTCGACTTCCTCTGCCGCGCCAGCGAGCTGTACGTCAGCCCCGGTCTGCCGCTGGCCACCGCCGCGCTGCAGGAGGCCCGGGCGCGCGGAGTCAGGCTGTCCGGCGACATCGACCTGTTCGTGCGCCACGCCCGGGCGCCGATCGTCGCCATCACCGGCTCCAACGCCAAGAGCACCGTGACCACCCTGGTCGGCGAGATGGCGCAGGCCGCCGGCAAGAAGGTGGCAGTGGGCGGCAACCTCGGCACCCCGGCGCTGGATCTGCTGGCCGATGACATCGAGCTGTACGTGCTGGAGCTGTCCAGCTTCCAGCTGGAGAGCACCGAGCGGCTGAGCGCCGAGGTGGCCACCTGCCTGAATGTCAGCGACGACCACATGGACCGCTACAGCGGCATGGAAAGCTATCACCTGGCCAAGCACCGCATCTTCCGTGGCGCCCGCCAGGTAGTGGTCAACCGCCAGGACCCGCTGTCGCGGCCGCTGATCGCCGACCAGGTGCCGTGCTGGAGCTTCGGCCTCGACAAGCCGGACTTCAAGTCGTTCGGCATCCTCGAGGAGAACGGCGAGAAGTACCTCGCCTTCCAGTTCAGCAAGCTGATGCCGGTGCGCGAGCTGAAGATCCGCGGCGCGCACAACCAGGCCAACGCCCTGGCCGCGCTGGCCCTCGGCCATGCCGTCGGCCTGCCGCTGGCGCCGATGCTCGACACCCTGCGCCGCTTCACCGGCCTGGCGCACCGCTGCCAGTGGGTGCGCGAGCGTGACGGGGTGACCTTCTACGACGATTCCAAGGCGACCAACGTCGGTGCCGCGCTGGCGGCCATCGATGGCCTGGGCGCCGAGATCGACGGCAAGCTGCTGCTGATCGCCGGCGGCGACGGCAAGGGCGCCGACTTCAACCCGCTGCGTGCCAGCGTGGCGCGCTACTGCCGGGCGGTGGTGCTGCTCGGCCGCGATGCCGAACTGATCGCTGGCGCGCTGACCGGCAGCGACGAGCAGCCTGTGGTGCCGCTGGTGCGTGTCGCCAGTCTCGACGAGGCGGTGCAGCGCTGCGCCGAACTGGCCGAGGCGGGCGACGCCGTGCTGCTGTCGCCGGCCTGCGCCAGCCTGGACATGTTCAGGAACTTCGAGGAGCGCGGCCGCCTGTTCGCCGCGGCCGCGAGGGAGCTGCCCTGATGCGCGCGCTGCTGCGCCTGAGCCCGTCGCCGCTGCGCAGTCGGCGCGGCGTCGACATGGACTTCCCGCTGCTGGCGGGTTGCCTGGCGCTGCTCGGCCTCGGCTTCGTGATGGTCTCCTCGGCGTCCTCCGAGGTGGCCGGTGCCTTGTCGGGCAACTCGCTGTACTTCATGGTCCGCCAGCTGCTGTTCCTCGCCGTCGGCTGCGCGGCCGCCGGCGTGGTCCTGCTGGTGCCGGTGGCGACCTGGCAGAAGAACGGCGGCAAGTTGCTGATCGCCGCCTTCATCCTGCTGGTGCTGGTGCTGGTGCCGGGCATCGGCCGCGAGGTCAACGGCGCGCGGCGCTGGATCGGCTTCGGCGGCATCAACATCCAGCCTTCGGAGCTGGCCAAGCTGTTCACCGTGATCTACCTGGGCGGCTACCTGGTGCGCCGCCAGGCCGACGTGCACAACAGCTGGAAGGGGCTGCTCATGCCCTTGATCGTGCTCGGCCTGATGGCCGGCCTGCTGCTCTCCGAGCCGGACTTCGGCGCCACCGTGGTGCTGGTCGGCTCCGGCATCACCATGCTGTTCCTCGGCGGCGTCAGCCTGCTGCGCTTCCTGCCGATGGTGATCGGTGTGCTGGCGCTCGGCGTGGTGGTGATGACCAGCCAGGCCTACCGTCTCAAGCGCCTGACCAACTTCATCGACCCCTGGGCCGATCAGTTCGGCGCCGGCTACCAGCTCAGCCAGGCGCTGATCGCCTTCGGCCGCGGCGAGTGGCTGGGCGTCGGTCTGGGCAACAGCGTGCAGAAGCAGTTCTACCTGCCCGAGGCGCACACCGACTTCGTGTTCGCCGTGCTCGCCGAGGAACTGGGCATGATCGGCGCACTGGCCACCGTGGCGCTGTTCGCGCTGGTCACCCTGCGCGCGCTGCACATCGGCCTGCAGGCGGAAAAGGACCAGCAGTATTTCTCGGCCTACGTGGCCTACGGAGTGGCCATCCAGTGGATCGGCCAGTTTCTGATCAACATCGGCGTGAACGTCGGCCTGCTGCCGACCAAGGGCCTGACCCTGCCGTTCCTCAGCTACGGGGGCAGTTCGCTGGTGGTCTGCTGCGTCAGCCTGGCCCTGCTGCTGCGCATCGACTGGGAGCGGCGCAACCTGCTGGGAAATGCAGAGATGGAGTTTACCGAAGAGGATTTTGCCGAGGAGGAACCGCGCCATGCCCGCTAACGTGCTGATCATGGCCGGCGGCACCGGCGGGCACGTGTTCCCGGCGCTGGCCTGCGCCCGCGAGTTCCAGGCGCGTGGCTACAACGTGCACTGGCTGGGCACCCCACGAGGCATCGAGAACGAACTGGTGCCGCAGGCCGGCCTGCCGCTGCACCGCATCGAGATGAGCGGCCTGCGTGGCAAGGGCCTGCTGTCGCTGCTCAAGGCGCCGCTGCTGCTGGCCAGGGCGCTGTGGCAGGCGCGCCGCGTGCTGCGCGAGCTGCGCCCGGTCTGCGTGCTGGGCATGGGCGGCTTCGTCACCGGCCCCGGTGGCTGGGCCGCGCGCCTGGCCGGCGTGCCGCTGGTGATCCACGAGCAGAACGCCGTGGCCGGCACCGCCAATCGGGCCCTGGTGCCCTTCGCGGCGCGGGTCTGCGAGGCCTTCCCGGATACCTTCGCTGCCAGCGCCAAGCGCCGCACCACCGGCAATCCGGTGCGCCCGGAGCTGTTCCTCGCCGCCTCCCGGCAGAGCCCGGCCGCGCGCCCGGTGCGCCTGCTGGTGCTGGGCGGCAGCCTGGGCGCCGAGCCGCTCAACAAGCTGCTGCCGGCGGCGCTGGCACAGGTGAAGGCCGAGCTGCGCCCGCAGGTGCGCCACCAGGCTGGCCGGCAGCACGCCGAGGTGACCCGTGCGCGCTACGCCGAGGCCGGCGTCGACGCCGAGGTGCTGCCGTTCATCCGCGACATGGCCGCGGCCTATGCCTGGGCCGACCTGGTGATCTGCCGGGCCGGCGCGCTGACCGTCTGCGAGCTGGCCGCCGCCGGCCTGCCGTCGCTGCTCATTCCGCTGCCGCACGCCATCGACGATCACCAGACGCGCAATGCCGAATATCTGGCCAGGGCCGGTGCCGCCGTGCTCTTGCCGCAACATGCCACTGACGCGGCCGCGCTGGCCGCGCAGCTGACCGAGGTCCTGATGCACAGCGAAAAACTCGAAGCCATGGGCGCTACTGCCCGCCGCCTGGCCAAGCCCGAAGCCACCCGCGAGGTGGTCGATATCTGCCTGGAGGTGGCCCATGGCTGATGCCCTGCGCGGCAACAATCCGGCCGAGGTACGGCGCATGCGCCGCATCCGTCGCATCCACTTCGTCGGCATCGGTGGCGTCGGCATGTGCGGCATCGCCGAGGTGCTGCTCAACCTCGGTTACCAGGTGTCCGGCTCCGACCTCAAGGCCTCGCCGGTGACCGCGCGCCTGGAGAGCTTCGGTGCGCAGATCTTCATCGGTCACCGCGCCGAGAACGTCGAGCAGGCCGACGTGCTGGTGGTGTCCAGCGCCATCAACCCGGCCAACCCGGAAGTCGCCCATGCCCTGGAGCGGCGCATCCCGGTGGTGCCGCGTGCCGAGATGCTCGCCGAGCTGATGCGCTACCGCCACGGCATCGCGGTGGCCGGCACCCACGGCAAGACCACCACCACCAGCCTGATCGCCTCGGTGTTCGCCGCCGCCGGCCTCGATCCGACCTTCGTCATCGGTGGCAAGCTGACCGCCGCCGGCACCAACGCCCAGCTCGGCGCCAGCCGCTATCTGGTGGCCGAGGCCGACGAGAGCGACGCCAGCTTCCTGCACCTGCAGCCGATGGTCTCGGTGGTCACCAACATCGACGCCGACCACATGAGCACCTACGGCGGCGACTTCAACAAGCTGAAGAAGACCTTCGTCGACTTCCTGCACAACCTGCCGTTCTACGGCCTGGCGGTGCTCTGCGTCGACGACCCGGTGGTGCGTGAGATCCTGCCGCAGGTCAGCCGGCCGATCGTCACCTACGGCTTCGACGAGGGCGCCGACCTGCGCGCCATCGACGTGCGCCAGCAGGGCATGCGCACCTACTTCACCGTGCTGCGCAAGGACCGCGAGCCGCTCGCCGTGGTGGTCAACATGCCCGGTCGGCACAACGTGCTCAACGCGCTGGCCACCATCGCCATCGCCACCGACGAGGGCATCGGCGACGACGCCATCCTCGCCGGCCTGTCCGGCTTCCAGGGCGTCGGTCGGCGCTTCCAGGTCTACGGCGAGCTGCCGGCCGAAGGCGGCAGCGTGATGCTGGTCGACGACTACGGCCACCACCCGCGCGAGGTTGCCGCGGTGATCAAGGCGGTGCGCGACGGCTGGCCGGAGCGGCGCCTGGTGATGGTCTATCAGCCGCACCGCTACAGCCGCACCCGCGACCTCTACGACGATTTCGTGCAGGTGCTCGGCGAGGCCAGCGTGCTGCTGCTGATGGAGGTCTACCCGGCCGGCGAGGAGCCGATCCCCGGTGCCGACAGCCGCCAGCTGTGCCACAGCATCCGCCAGCGCGGCGTGCTCGACCCGATCTACGTCGAGCGCGGCACCGACCTGGCGCCGCTGCTCAAGCCGCTGCTGCGCCCAAACGACATCCTGCTCTGCCAGGGCGCCGGCGACATCGGCGGCGTCGCTCCGCAACTGATCAACCATCCGCTGTTCGCTGTGCAAGGTGAGTCGAAATGAGTCAGCCATCCAACCTCGATCTCCAGGCCTTCGGTCGTGTCGCCGTCCTCTACGGTGGCCGCAGCGCCGAGCGCGCGGTATCGCTGAAGTCTGGCGCGGCCGTGCTGGAGGCCCTGCAGGGCGCCGGGGTGGACGCCTTCGGCATCGACGTCGGCAGCGACCTGCTGCAGCGCCTGGCCGGCGAGCGCATCGACCGCGCCTTCATCGTCCTGCATGGCCGCGGCGGCGAGGACGGCAGCATGCAGGGTCTGCTCGAGTGCCTGGAGATCCCCTACACCGGCAGCGGCGTGCTGGCCTCGGCGCTGGCGATGGACAAGCTGCGCACCAAGCAGGTGTGGCAGAGCCTCGGCCTGCCGACGCCGCGCCACGCGGTGCTGGCCTCGGCCGCCGACTGCGAGCGCGCCGCCGTCGCGCTGGGCTTCCCGCTGATCGTCAAGCCGGCCCACGAGGGCTCGAGCATCGGCATGGCGCGGGTGGAGAGCCTGGAAGCGCTGCTGGCCGCCTGGCAGGACGCCCGTCGCTACGACCCGCAGGTGCTGGTCGAGCAGTGGATCAGCGGTCCCGAGTTCACCGTGGCCGTGCTGCGTGGCGAAGTGCTGCCGCCGATCCGCCTGGGTACCACCCACAGCTTCTACGACTACGAGGCCAAGTACCTGGCCGACGATACCCGCTACCAGATCCCCTGCGGCCTGGAGGCGGACAAGGAAGAGGAACTCAAGGCGCTCGTCGCACGCGCCTGCGAAGCGGTCGGCACCCGCGGCTGGGCCCGCGCCGACGTGATGCAGGATGCCGACGGGCAGTTCTGGCTGCTGGAGGTCAATACCGTTCCGGGGATGACCGACCACAGCCTGGTCCCGATGGCCGCACGGGCGGCTGGCCTGGATTTCCAGCAGCTGGTGCTGGAAATCCTCGCCGACAGCCTCGAGGCAAGGAGCTGATCCCATGATCGCGCTGCTGCGTCACCAGCGTCCGGGCCCGGCGGGCCCGCTGCGCAAGCCGGTCCCCCGCGGGGCCAGCCGTCTGGTGGTGCGCGAACCCCTGCGCAAGCGCCTGCCGCGCCCGTCGCTGAGCGGCCTCAAGCGGCTGGCATGGCCGCTGCTGCTGCTCGCTCTGGGCGTGGGAGCCCACGACCTCGGCCAGCGCCTGCTGCCCTACGCCGACCAGCCGATCGCCCGGATCAGCGTGCAGGGCGACCTGCACTACGTCAGCCGGGTGGCGGTGGCCAAGCAGGTGGAGCCCTTCGCCGACGCCCGCTTCTTCAGCGTCGACCTGGAGGCGATGCGCAGCGCGCTGGAGCAGATGCCGTGGATCGCCGAGGCCGAGGTGCGCCGGGTGTGGCCCGATCAGGTGCTGATCCGCCTGGAGGAGCAACTGCCGGTAGCCCGCTGGGGCGACGAGGCGCTGCTCAACCACCAGGGGCAGGCCTTCGCCCCGGGCGAGCTGGCCGGCTACGAGCACCTGCCCAAGCTGTGGGGGCCGCAGCGTGCGCAGCAGCAGATCATGCGCCAGTACCAGTTGCTCAGCCAGCTGCTGCGGCCGCTGGACTTCACCGTGACGCGCCTGGAGCTGCGCGAGCGCGGCAGCTGGTACCTCACCACCGGACAGGGGCTGGAGCTGCTGCTCGGCCGCGATCATGTGGTGGAAAAAATGCGCCGTTTCGTCAGCGTCTACGAAAAGGCCCTGAAAGAACACAACGCGAACATTGCGCGCGTCGATCTGCGCTATCCCAACGGCCTGGCCGTGGCGTGGCGCGAGATGCCGGCGGCGCCGGTCCCCGGCGACAGCGCCGGGGCCCTGCAGTGACTTGAGGAGAGAACTGGATCATGGCAAGCGCGCAGAGCGGCAAGATGATCGTCGGTCTGGATATCGGCACCTCCAAGGTGGTGGCGCTGGTCGGCGAGGTGGCGGCCGATGGCCAGCTGGAAATCGTCGGCGTCGGTACCCATCCGTCGCGGGGGCTGAAGAAGGGGGTGGTGGTCAACATCGAGTCCACCGTACAGGCCATCCAGCACGCCATCGACGAGGCGCAGCAGATGGCCGGCTGCCGCATCCACTCGGCCTTCGTCGGGGTGGCCGGCAGCCACATCCGCAGCCTGAACTCCCACGGCATAGTCGCCATCCGCGACCGCGAGGTGAGCCCGGCCGACATCGAGCGGGTGCTGGATGCCGCCCAGGCGGTGGCCATTCCCGCCGACCAGCGGGTGCTGCACACCCTGGCCCAGGACTACGCCATCGACCATCAGGATGGCGTGCGCGAACCGCTGGGCATGTCCGGCGTGCGTCTGGAGGCCAAGGTGCACGTGGTCACCTGCGCGGTCAACGCGGCGCAAAACATCGAGAAGTGCGTGCGCCGCTGCGGCCTCGAGGTGGATGACATCATCCTCGAACAGCTGGCTTCCTCCGACTCGGTGCTGACCGACGACGAGAAGGAGCTGGGCGTGTGTCTGGTGGACATTGGTGGCGGCACCACCGACATCGCCATCTTCACCGAAGGTGCGATCCGTCACACGGCTGTCATCCCGATCGCCGGCGACCAGGTGACCAACGATATCGCCATGGCCCTGCGTACGCCGACTCAGTATGCTGAAGAAATCAAGATTCGCTACGCCTGCGCCCTGGCCAAGCTGGCCGGCGCCGGGCAGACCATCAAGGTTCCCAGCGTCGGCGAGCGGCCGCCGCGCGAGCTGTCGCGCCAGGCGCTGGCCGAGGTGGTCGAGCCGCGCTACGAGGAACTGTTCTGCCTGGTGCAGGGCGAGCTGCGCCGCAGCGGCTACGCCGACCTGCTCCCGGCCGGGATCGTCCTCACCGGCGGCACCGCCAAGATGGAAGGTGCCGTCGAGCTGGCCGAAGAGGTATTCCACATGCCGGTACGCCTGGGCCTGCCGCAAGGCGTCAAGGGCCTCGAGGATGTCGTGCGCAACCCGGCCTATGCGACCGGGGTCGGGCTGCTGCTGTACGGCCTGCGCAAGCAGGGGACTCCGAGCTATGTCGGCCCGGGCAGCAGCAGTGAAGAGAGCAAACCGCCGGTATTCGTGCGCTTCAAGCGCTGGGTACAGGGCAACTTCTGACAGACGGCCGCGCGAGACGGCAACTGTTTGGGCAGAAAAGGGAAAGGAGAGGGAAAATGTTTGAAATGGTCGATAACGTTCAATCGAACGCGGTAATCAAGGTCATCGGCGTCGGCGGCGGTGGCGGCAATGCGGTCAACCACATGCTGCGCTGCAACATCGACGACATCGATTTCATCTGTGCCAACACCGACGCCCAGGCGCTGAAGAAGGTCGACGCCAAGACCATCCTGCAGCTGGGCATGAACGTCACCAAGGGCCTGGGCGCCGGCACCAATCCGGACGTCGGCCGCCAGGCTGCGCTGGAAGACCGCGAGCGCATCGCCGAGGTGCTGGAAGGCGCCAACATGGTGTTCATCACCACTGGCATGGGCGGCGGCACCGGCACCGGTGCAGCGCCGATCATCGCCGAAGTGGCGAAGGAGATGGGCATCCTCACCGTGGCCGTGGTCACCCGCCCGTTCCCCTTCGAGGGCCGTCGCCGCATGCAGATCGCCGACGAGGGCATCCGTGCCCTGTCCGAGCATGTCGACTCGCTGATCACCATCCCCAACGAGAAGCTGCTGACCATCCTCGGCAAGGATGCCAGCCTGCTGTCCGCCTTCGCCAAGGCCGACGACGTGCTGGCCGGCGCCGTGCGCGGCATCTCCGACATCATGCAGCGCCCGGGCCTGATGAACGTCGACTTCGCCGACGTGCGCACCGTGATGAGCGAGATGGGCATGGCGATGATGGGCACCGGCCACGCCAGCGGCCCGAACCGCGCCCGCGAGGCGGCCGAGGCGGCGATCCGCAACCCGCTGCTGGAGGACATCAACCTGCAGGGCGCCCGCGGCATCCTGGTCAACATCACCGCCGGCCTCGACCTGTCGCTGGGCGAGTACACCGAGGTGGGCAGCATCATCGAGCAGTTCACCTCCGAGCACGCCACCGTGAAGATCGGTGCGGTGATCGATCCGGAGATGCGCGACGAGCTGCATGTCACCGTGGTCGCCACCGGCCTCGGCGCGCGCATGGAGAAGCCGACCAAGGTGGTCGACAACACGCCGGTCGCCGCTCCTGCGCCCCAGGCCGCGTCGGTCAATTACCGCGATCTCGAGCGCCCGACCGTGATGCGCGAACCGCGCCCGGCCGCCGGCGGTGCCGCGCCCGCGCCGAAGATCGCCACCCAGGAGGATCTGGATTACCTGGATATTCCGGCGTTCCTGCGTCGCCAGGCCGATTGACGCGCTATATCAGCGGCATAGCCGTGATTGGTGTTCAGTAAGGGCGGGCTCTGCTATCATGCCTGCCATTGCTGAGAACAGTTCACAACTTGTGCAGATACGGCCAAAGCCATGATCAGACAACGCACTTTGAAGAACATCATCCGCGCCACCGGCGTCGGCCTGCATTCGGGGGAGAAGGTCTACCTCACCCTGAAGCCGGCTCCGGTGGATACCGGGATCGTGTTCTGTCGCACCGATCTCGACCCGATGGTGGAAATTCCGGCCCGGGCCGAGAACGTCGGTGATACCACCCTGTCGACCACGCTGGTCAAGGGTGACGTCAAGGTGGATACGGTTGAGCACCTGCTCTCGGCCATGGCTGGCCTGGGTATCGACAACGCCTACATCGAGCTGTCGGCGCCGGAAGTGCCGATCATGGATGGCAGTGCCGGTCCCTTCGTGTTCCTGATCCAGTCCGCCGGACTGCAGGAACAGGAGGCGGCGAAGAAGTTCATCCGCATCAAGCGGCCGGTGACCGTGGAGGAAGACGGCAAGAGCGCCACCTTCCTGCCGTTCGACGGCTTCAAGGTGAGCTTCGAGATCGACTTCGACCATCCGGTGTTCCGCGGCCGTACGCAGACCGCCTGCGTCGACTTCTCCAGTACCTCGTTCGTCAAGGAAGTCAGCCGTGCGCGCACCTTCGGCTTCATGCGCGACATCGAGTTCCTGCGTTCGCAGAACCTGGCGCTCGGCGGCAGCGTCGACAACGCCATCGTGGTCGACGAGTTTCGCGTGCTCAACGAAGACGGCCTGCGCTACGAGGACGAGTTCGTCAAGCACAAGATCCTGGACGCCATCGGCGACCTGTACCTGCTCGGCACCAGCCTGATCGGCGAGTTCCGCGGGCACAAGTCCGGTCACGCCCTGAACAACCGTCTCCTGCGCACCCTGCTCGCCGAGCGGGATGCCTGGGAAGTGGTGACCTTCGAGGATGCCAGCACCGCGCCGATCTCCTACATGCGCCCGGCAGCTGCCGTCTGAGGCAAGACCCTCCCTTTCTCTTGAGGCCACCCCTGCGGTGGCCTTTTTTTCGTCCGCGCCTTTTGCGGTGGGCTCAGTCGTGCGGGGTCGTGTGGCTGGCCAGGCGCTCGAGAGCGGCGCGCAGGCGTGGATCCTCGATGCCGCTGGCGGCGGCGCGCAGGGTGTCCGCGGCGCTGGCGGACAGGGTGGGATTTCGACCGGTGACACGCCTTTCGGCCGGTGCCGGTTGCACCTTGAAATGGATTTTCGCTAAGTTCGCGAACTCCCTGAGGCCCCGCAGCTGACGCAGCAGGCGTTTCTGCTGGTAGCGCAGGTGGGTGGCCCACTGGCCGTCGGTGACGATCAGCAGCAGGCAGTCCTCGCGCCAGGAGGCGACCTTGCAGTGCGCGCGGGCCGCCGGCTGCAGCTGGCTTTCCAGCAGCTGCTGCAGGTGGGCGAGGCGCTGCGCCTCACCGAACAGGCTCTTCAGCGTCCGCGTCTCGCGCAGCAGCGTGGCGGGCGCTCGGGCCGGCAGGGGACGAAAAGTCATGGCAGGACGCCTGGAAACAACCGAGCGGCCATCGTAGCAGAACGGCCGCGCCGATTCTTCTTGCGGGATGTTCCATGCATATCATTTTCATGAGCCGTCGCCACGGTGCGGCGCGCGCACTCACCCTCACTCCCCGCCGCGGCTTGCTGCTGGCCACTCTCCTGCTCGGCTGTACCCTGGCCACCGGAATGGTACTCGGCGCCTGGATCAGACCCGAGGCCCCTGTCGCGGTTCCCGACGAGCCGGTCGCCGCGACGAGCGGTGTGCAGCCCGAGGAACTGATCGAGGCGCGCGCCGTCGCCCAGCGCCAGCTGGACGCGCTCGGCGTGCACCTCGCCGAGCTGCAGGCGCGCCTGACTCGCCTGGATGCGCTGGGCGAACGCCTGGCCGAGCTGGCCAAGCTCGACGCCGACGAGTTCGACTTCTCCCAGCCGGTAGGGCAGGGCGGGCCGGACGAGCCGCTGGACGCCGAGCCGTTCACCGGCAGCGACGTGCTCGGCAGCCTCGACGCCCTGGCCGCCCGCATCGACGGGCGCGAGCAGCAGCTGGAGGTGCTCGAGCAGTTGCTCGCCGAGCGCCGCCTCGACGATGCGCGCCAGGTCGCCGGGCTGCCGGTGGCCAGCGGCTACCAGTCCTCGCCGTTCGGGCTGCGCCGCGACCCCTTCCATGGGCGTGCCCGCCAGCACAAGGGCGTGGATTTCGCCGCCAAGCGCGGTACCGAGATAGTCGCGGTGGCCACCGGGGTGGTCACCTGGTCCGGCCGCAAGTCGGGCTACGGCTGGACCGTCGAGGTCAGTCATGCCGACGGCTATACCACCCTGTACGGCCACAATCAGCGCAATCTGGTGCAGGTCGGCGACCTGGTGCAGCGTGGCCAGGCCATCGCCCTGGTCGGCAGCAGCGGGCGTTCCACCGGCCCGCACCTGCACTTCGAGGTCAAGAAGAACGGTCGCCAGGTCAATCCCGAGACCTACATCGCCCGTGCCGCCAGTGATGAATGAGGCGACTTTTCATGCGGGCATTTCCGGGTAGAATGCCTCCTTCGCTGCCGTGCAGACGGCACTGGGCGCTCCGCTGGGGTGCCCTCCATTTCCACAGATGGAAGACCCTCCCCCTATGTTTGCGCCTTTGTTGAGAAAACTCTTTGGAAGCAAGAACGAGCGTGAAGTCAAGCGCATGACCAAGGCTGTCCAGGCGATCAACGTCCTGGAAGAGCAGATGGTCGCGCTGTCCGACGAGCAGCTCAGGGGCAAGACCGAAGAGTTCAAGGCGCGTTTCGCCCAGGGCGAGAGTCTCGACAAGCTGTTGCCGGAAGCCTTCGCGGTGGCCCGCGAGGCCGGCAAGCGGGTGATGGGCATGCGGCATTTCGACGTGCAGCTGATCGGCGGCATGACCCTGCACGAGGGCAAGATCGCCGAGATGCGTACCGGCGAGGGCAAGACCCTGGTGGGCACCCTGGCGGTGTACCTCAACGCCCTGGCCGGCAAGGGCGTGCACGTGGTCACGGTCAACGATTACCTGGCCCGCCGCGACGCCAACTGGATGCGCCCGCTGTACGAGTTCCTCGGCCTGTCGGTGGGAGTGGTCAGCCCGTTCCAGGATCCGACCGACAAGCGCGCGGCCTATGCCGCCGACATCACCTACGGCACCAACAACGAGTTCGGCTTCGACTACCTGCGCGACAACATGGCCTTCAGTCTGGAGGACAAGTTCCAGCGCGAGCTGAACTTCGCCGTGGTCGACGAGGTGGACTCCATCCTCATCGACGAGGCGCGTACTCCGCTGATCATCTCCGGTCCGGCCGAGGACAGCTCGCGCCTGTACCTGCAGATGAACCAGCTGATTCCGCGGCTCAAGCGTCAGCTGAACTCGGAAGACGGCGAGGTGCAGGAGGAGGGCCACTACAGCATCGACGAGAAGGCCCGCCAGGTCGAACTCACCGAGCAGGGCCACCAGTTCATCGAGGACATGCTCAGCCAGGCCGGCCTGCTGGCCGAGGGCGAGAGCCTCTACTCGGCGCACAACCTCAGCCTGCTGACCCACGTCCATGCGGCGCTGCGTGCGCACACGCTGTTCCACCGCAACGTCGAATACATCGTGCAGGACAACCAGATCCTGCTGATCGACGAGCACACCGGGCGCACCATGCCGGGCCGGCGCCTGTCCGAGGGCCTGCACCAGGCCATCGAGGCCAAGGAGGGGGTGCAGATCCAGGCCGAGAGCCAGACCCTGGCCTCGACCACCTTCCAGAACTACTTCCGCCTGTACGGCAAGCTGGCCGGCATGACCGGTACCGCCGACACCGAGGCCTTCGAGTTCCGGCAGATCTACGGCCTCGACGTGGTGGTGATCCCGACCAACAAGCCGATCGCGCGCAAGGACTTCAACGACCTGGTCTACCTGACCCAGGAGGAGAAGTACGCGGCGGTCATCGAGGACATCAAGCAGTGCCAGGCCGAAGGCCGTCCGGTGCTGGTCGGCACCGCCTCGATCGAGAGTTCCGAGTACGTCTCCCAGCTGCTGGTCAAGGCCGGCATCGAGCACAAGGTGCTCAATGCCAAGTACCACGACAAGGAGGCCGAGATCATCGCCCAGGCCGGTCGCCCCGGCGCGGTGACCATCGCCACCAACATGGCCGGCCGCGGTACCGACATCCTGCTCGGCGGCAACTGGGAGGTGGAGATCGCCGCGTTGGAGAACCCCAGCGACGAGCAGGTGGCGAAGATCAAGGCCGAGTGGCAGAAGCGCCACCAGCAGGTCATCGAGGCCGGTGGCCTGCACGTGATCGCCTCCGAGCGCCACGAGTCGCGGCGCATCGACAACCAGCTGCGCGGCCGCGCCGGCCGCCAGGGCGACCCGGGCTCCAGCCGCTTCTACCTGTCGCTGGAAGACAACCTGATGCGCATCTTTGCCTCCGACCGGGTGAAGAACTTCATGAAGGCCCTCGGCATGCAGTCGGGCGAGGCCATCGAGCACCGCATGGTCACCAACGCCATCGAGAAGGCGCAGCGCAAGGTCGAGGGACGCAACTTCGACATCCGCAAGCAGCTGCTCGAGTTCGACGACGTGGCCAACGAGCAGCGCAAGGTGATCTACCACATGCGCAACAGCCTGCTGGCCGCCGAG
>JAEAMF010000901.1_pt1 | contig 27683 bp, 24 predicted proteins | sample 8958721 | NCBI WGS metagenome assembly JAEAMF01 (sample SAMN16933255, study PRJNA681124) | bioreactor sludge metagenome | isolation source: anaerobic bioreactor treating anionic surfactant - SDBS | place: India: Bengaluru | collected 2019-02-28 | reverse complement strand
GCGCGGATAAGTCGTTCACCGAGTTTCTCTACCCGCCGCGCGACGCCGGCACCAAGATGCTCAAGCTCGGCAGCGAACTCTGGACCTTCTCGCCCGCCACCGACCGCACTATCAAGATATCCGGACACATGCTGCGCCAGTCGGTGATGGGCTCGGACCTGTCCTACGATGACATGATGGAGGACCACCGGCTGCTCGACCAGTACTCGGCCGCGGTCACCGGCACCGACACCGTGTTCGGCCGCCCCTGCTGGGTGCTGGAGTTGACCGCGAAGCGATCCGACGTCAGCTACCACTCCCGCAAGGTCTGGGTAGACCAGCAGCGCTTCGTGCCGATGCGCGAGCACCGGTTCGCCAAGGGCGGCAAGCTGCTCAAGACGACCGAGGTGACCGGCGTGTCCCAGCGCCAGGGCCGCTGGGTCGCCGACCGGGTATCGTTCAAGGACGCGCTCAAGTCGGGGGCCGGCACCGACTTCGTCCTTGACTCGATCAGCTTCAACACGGCCATCCCGGACTACGTCTTCTCGAAGGCCTCGCTACGCAAGTAGCGCCGCGTTTGCAGGCTCTGACCGCTCGGCTACAATAGCGGTCCAGTGCTAGCAGTCATCCCTCAAGGACGCACGCTGTGAACCGCGGCCGTCCTGCTGCTCTTTCTCCTCTGTGTTCATCGGTGTTCATCCGTGGTTCGCTCGGACTCCGGGAGCTCTGTGCCCTCTGTGTTCTCTGTGGTTCACTTCTCGCTCCGGCCGCCTCCGCCCAGACCGGCACTGTCAACGGCTTTGTCCGTGATGCTTCGAACGGCGAGCCGCTCGCCTACGCCAACGTCTATCTCGACAAGACCGAGCTGGGCGCGGCCACCAACGAAAAAGGCTACTTCATCATCGGCTCGGTGCCGGCCGGCGACCACGAACTGGTCGCTTCTTTCGTCGGCTACCAGACCACCCGCCGCCGGCTGGCCGTCCGGCCGGGTTCGAACCAGATGCAGGTCCTCGAACTGACGCCGGGCGCGGTCGAACTGCGCGAAGTAAAGGTCACCGCCGAACGTGCCCGGTTCGAACGCGAAGTCGAGCTGTCCGCCACCCGGCTCGAAACCCGGCAGCTGGTTCTCGCCCCGAAGGTGGGCGGCGAGGTAGACCTGCTCCGCACCATCCAGAGCCTGCCGGGCGTCATCGCGACGTCGGACTTCTCGAACCGGCTCTACATCCGCGGCGGCTCGCCGGACCAGAACCTCATCCTGCTCGACGGCATCACCGTCTACAACCCGTCGCACCTGTTCGGGATGTTCTCGCCCTTCATCTCCGAGGCGGTGTCGGACGTCACCCTGCTGGCCGGCGGTTTCCCGGCGAAGTACGGCAGCCGGCTCAGCTCGGTGCTGGACGTCACCACCCGCGAGGGCAACTCCAAGCGCTACACCGGCGACGTTTCGGCGTCGGTCCTGGCCGCCAAGGGCCTGGTCGAGGGTCCGCTGCCGTTCCGCGTCCGGGACTCCACGGCCGGCGATGAGTCCGCGACGCGGGCCGCCGGCTCTTTCCTGCTGGCCGGGCGGCGCACCTACCTGCCCGACCTGGTGCTGGGCGCGCTCGGCGTCGACGGCCTGGGTTACTACTTCTACGACGTCATGGGTCGCGCCAACTACCGGCCCTGCTGCGACCAGTTGCTGACCGTCGCCGGCATCGCCGCCGAAGACGTGCTGTCGTTCTGGGACCCGGCCAACCGCAGCTCGCTCGACGCCCGGCTGAGCTGGGGCAACCGCGGCCTGTCCGGCCGCTGGAACCGGGTGTTCAACCCGCTGCTCTACGGCGAGGTCGCGGCCGCCTGGAGCAACTTCCGCTCGGGCTTCACCGTCGGCGTGGCCGGCGACACGGTGCGGTTCCGAACCGACATGACCGACTGGACCGTCAAGACCGACTTCACCTGGTATCCCGCCGACCGGCACACGCTCGACCTGGGGGCCGACGCCCGGGCCGTGGTCATCACCGCGCGCGTCGAGTTCGACACCACGATAACCGTCGGCGACACCCTCTACCCGCTGGCGCTCTACGCCGACGACAAGTGGGAGGTCGTGCCCGGCCGGCTGTTCGCCAAGCCCGGCCTGCGGCTTTTCGGCGACCCGCAGCACGCGCGGTTCGAAGTCGAACCCCGGCTCGGGCTCAAGTACCTCGCCGGCAAGAACACGTCGGTCAACGCCGCCGCCGGCCGGTTCTCTCAGCCGATGGTCACGCTCAACTCCACCGACGCGGTCTTCTCGATCTACGACATCTGGCTGTCGGTGCCGGACCGGTTCAAGCTGCCGACCGCCTGGCATTACGTCGCCGGGGTCGAGCACTGGCTCAAGCCCGACCTGATTGTCAAAGCCGAGGGTTACTACAAGGACTTCAACAACCTGCTCGAAACCCGCTACGGCGACTTCTTCACCATCCCGGATTCGCTGCTAATCGCGGACGGTTACTCGTACGGCACGGAGCTGATGCTCCGCAAGACCGAAGGCCGCGTCAACGGCTGGCTGTCATACTCCTACATGTGGACCCGGCGCTCCGCCGGGACCGAAGGCTACCACCCGCACTACGACCGCCGGCACAGCGTGAACCTCATCGTCAACTTCCCGAAGGTATACTGGGACACCGACGTGTCGGCGAAGTGGACGCTCGGCACCGGCCTGCCCTACGCCGGCACGGCCGGCTACTACCACCGCTACCAGTATCGGCCCAACGACCCGCACTGGTACGAACACCCGGAATGGGAATACCTCGAGGCGGCCCGCGACGCCTTCCGCTACCCCGCCTATCACCGCCTCGACCTCAGCCTCACCCGGAGCTGGCGCTTTCGCTGGGGTGAGCTGTCCGCCTTCCTAGACGTTACCAATGTCTATAACGCTAAGAACGTGCTTCTCTACTACTGGGAACCGGGCCCCGACGGCCGGCCGGTACGCAAGTCGGTCGGCATGATACCGATTCTCCCCACGCTCGGCGTGAACCTGAAGTTCTAGAAGCGAACATGCAGAGACAACCACCAAGACACCAAGACAGCAAGAGGGCGGGCCGATGTCAGATGTCAGATGCCAGATGTCAGATATCGGGATGTCGCAGGCTCCCGGCTGCAGGCCGTAGGCCGTCAGCCGTCAGCGTCCTTCGGCTTGTGCTTGCGCTTGGGCTTGTGCTGTCCTCGTCCTGCGAGCTGAACCCGGAACCGGGCTTCACGCCGGTCATCAACGTCCACGCACTTCTCAACCCGGCCTGGTCAGCGCCCGGGGACAACCGCTTCTTCGTCAACCGGACCTACCGGATGACCGAGTCTCCGGACTCGCTGCTATGGGACGCGACGGTGCTGCTCTGGCACCGCGCCGACACCTGGCGGTTCAGCGCCGGCCGGCCCGACTCGGTCTGGTCCTACTTCCCGGACCGCGCCATCCCGGTCGCGCCGTTCGACACCTTCTCCTTGCTCGTGGCCAAGCCCGGGTTCGACACCGTGTTCGGCACGACTTCGGTCCCCGACACCTTCTCGCTGCTGCTGCCGCTGCCCGGCGACACGATAACCGTCCAGGACTCGCTGGTCTGGACGCGCAGCCGGCATTCGGCAGGCTACTACATCTCGCTGCGTCAGCAGTTCCAGGGCGAGGAGTTTGACGTGTCCGGGCTCATTCCCAACGAATCGCTGCCCGGCCTGCCTTACGACACGCTGGTGGCCCGGGTGCCGCTATACTTCCTGTCGCGGCAGCCCCAGGGCGCGTTCACCATCCGCCTGATGGCCCTGGATACCAACTACTACGACTACTTGAGTGGCAGCGGATTCGGCGGCGGCTCAACAGCGCCACGGCTCACCGGCGGCATCGGCGTCTTCGGTTCCGGCATCAAACGCAGTGTGGACGTATACCTCAGGCAGGACAGTGCCGCGCTGCGCCGGCACCCCGGGCCCCTAGAAACCTTGAACGCTGGTTTCGAGGAGCAGGTAGTCGTACCCGGTTTCCGGCCGGTTCGTGTACCCGGCGACCAGTAGCCGGTTTCTCGCCGCATCCCACTTGACCGCGACCGGCCGGGTCTCGCCCGCGCCGCCGCCGGAGTATCGCCAGTCCCAGAGTTCCCGGCCGGCATCCGAGTAGCCGACAAGCAGCAACTCCGGCTGGCCGGTCGGGCCGACCGACGTCGCCCCGACGACGCACCCGCCCGGCACTCGCTCGATGCACCAGCCCCGGTCTTCGCTGCTCTCCGGCCCGTTGTAGCGCCGAGTCCACAGCGTCTCTCCGCTCGCCGACAGCCTGACCGTCAGCACGTCAAAGGACGTCCCTTTCCCGGTTGACTGCCCGGTGATGAACAGGCCTGAGTCCGGCCCGGGCACCGCCGCCTGCGCGATGTCCACTCCCTTGGCGCCGTCCATCGTCCACCGCCAGAGCCGTTTGCCGTCAGGGCCAAACCCGGACGCCAGGTAGTCGAACGACCTGCCGGTCTCGTAGGTTGAGCCGTAGAGCACCGCTCCGCGTTCCTTGCCGGCGAGCACGCCCTGGGCCATGCTGCCCGGGCCTTTGCCCGGAACCAGTTGCTGCCAGAGCAACTCTCCATCGTGGTTGTACTTGAGCAGGAAGGCGCTGTTGCCTGACTTGCCGAAGACTCCCCTGCCGGAGACATAGCAGTTGCCCGAATCGTCCAGCGCCAGCCCGGTACCGTAGTCGTCTTGGAGTTCGACGTCGAACCGCCGGGTACAGAGCGTCTCGCCCAGCGAGTCGGTCCAGACGGTGTACGCGTCCCAGTCGGTCCGCGACGAGAGCGTGTCGCGCATCCGGCTGGCGCCGGTCATCACCGTGCCGCCGTCGCGGCCGACCGTCACCGCCGCCGGCTTGTCGTCGGAATGCTGCGGTGAGTCGTACCGTCGGAACCAGGCGCTGTACCCGTCCGGTCCGTACTTGAGCGCGATGAAGTCCCACCCCTGTTCGAAGTCGGCAATCGAACCGCCGGCCGCGACCGGGCCGCCGGCCGCGTCGACGACCAGTGACCAGCCCCGGTCCTCGCAGCGCAGACTCGAGCCATAACGCCGGCTCCAGGCCACGCGTCCGCCGGTATCGACCGCCAGCGTCACGACATCGAAGTCGGTACTCTCGGCAAAGCTGTACCCGGTCAGGAACGCCGTGCCGTTGGGCGCAACGGCCAGTGCCGCGGCCCGGTCCTCGCCCCCGCTGCCGCCGTCCCAGCTAACCTGATGAACCGCAACCGGTTGCGCACACACGAGCAACACCAGCACGAGCACGCCCGATTCTAGGACGCGTGCCCCGTCTGTCAAACACAAGTCCCGCGGCGTTCGGCCGACGAGGGCCGTTCACCCTCCGTTGACAATCCGGGCCCGGTCAATATCATTTGCTGCTTGGGGCCGTAGTGTAGCCTGGTTTAACACGTCGCCCTGTCACGGCGAAGACCGCCAGTTCAAATCTGGTCGGCCCCGTGTGAGCATGCTCGGCCGTCTGCTGTCCGCCCTACTGGTGCTGGCAGCGGCGGCCGAAGCGTTTCCCGAACTCATCCCCAAGCGCTACTTCCAGCTCAACCAGCGCTGCCAGGAAGTCGCCCGACTGCTGGCCCGGGGCGACAGCCGGCTGCTCTACGACCGTTTCGTGCCCCAGTTCCGCGCCGACGTGCCGTACGCCCGGTTTGATTCCTCGGTCCGCGCCTGGTACCGCGGCGGCCGGCTCAAGCGGGTGCGGGCCCAGCTCATCGACGTCCGGGGGTTGGGCGGCCACGCGTCCACCTGGGTGTTCTTCGACGGCGAGCCGACCTACCGCTACGTCTACCAGAACTGGCTCTACACCGACGCCGGCTGGCAGCTGCTCTGGCTGTCGAATGTCCTCGACCGGTCGATGCAGTTCGGCGACCGGGACAGCGCCGCGCTGCTCGCCGTCGCCCAGGCCGCGCTCGACCACATCACCGCGCCCGGCCGCATCGTCGAGCTCGGCCCCGGGCTGCTGCTGCCGGACACCGTGGTCGTGAGCTGGCCCGGCCCCGCGCCGGGCTTCCGCGCCAGTCGCCCGGTCCGGACCGTGACACCGGCCACCGAGAACGCGCTGATGCCGCGAGTGCCGTACTACTTCCGGTTCGGCCAGATCCGCGTGCTCGGTGATATCGCCACCTGCGCGCTCGACGTCCGGCCGACCAAGTGGCGCGTGCCGGGCGGCCCGCGCAACACGCGCAGCCTGCAGTTCTATTTCGACCGGCGGGGCAGTTCCTGGCTGCTCAACTCGTCCGGCAAACGCTGGTGAAACGGTCTCTCCTGGCCGTCGCCTGCCTGTGCCTGGCCTGCCCGGGCCCGGACCGCACGCCGCCGACGGTCACCGTCACCTACCCGGCCGACAACGCGACCCTGCGCGGCACGGTGACGGTCAGCTGCCGGGCGACCGACAACGACCGCGTGACGGCCGTCGAGCTGCTCGTGGACGGCGCGCGGCTGGCGACCGACTCGAGCCCCACCGGCAGCACCTTCTCGTTCGAGCTCAACACCGCCGCCCTGGACCCGGACTCGGCCCACCGGCTGGCCGGCGTCGGTTTCGACCCGGCGGGCAACTCCGACACCTCCGCGCCGGTCCGGTTCTACGTCAGCCCGGGCACGGTCCACCGCGGCACGGTCGGCTATGACCAGACCTGGACCCCGGACTCCAACCCCCACGTCGTCCAGGGCGAGCTGTTCATCGCCGCCCGGGTAGTTGTCCAGCCCGGCGTCGAAGTCCAGATGTCGGCGGGCAGCCGCATCACCGTGCTGGGCCGCGCGGGCAGCGCGCTCGTCTGCCCGGGCACGGCCGCGCAGCCGGTGCGCTTTGCCTCGCGCTCGCTCGTGCCGGCGCCCGGCGACTGGCTGGGCATCGAAATCGAGGCCGGGGCCGACTCCTGCCGGTTCGAGCATTGCCGCATCGAGCACGGCGGCGGCAACGGCCGGGGCATGGTCTGGACGTCCGGCGCGCGCCTTGCCGTCAGCGCCTGCTCGCTGGGCTACAGCGCCGGCCACGGGGTTGTTGTCCGGGACAGCTCTTTCGCGCGCTTCGACGACAACCGGGTCTACTCCTGCCTCGGCCTTCCGGTGCTGGTCGCGCCCGCCGCGGTCGGCTCGGTCGGCGGCGGCAACGCCTGCTCGGGCAACGCGCGCGACGGCGTCGGCGTCTCGGGCGGGCAACTGCCGGTGTCCATCACCTGGCCCGACCCGGGCATGCCCTACTACATCGTTTCGACGGTCACCGTCGGCGGGTGGCCCACCGCGATGCTCGCGCCGGCCGGCGGCTGTTCGCTGTGCTTCGCCGACAGCGCGGCCCTGCGCGTCGGCCTGGACCAGCCGGGCGGGCTGGTCGCCGACGGAACGTCCGGCCCGGTCGTCTTCGCCGGGTTCGATTCGTCAACCGGATGGCAGGGAATCGAGTTCTGGGACCAGACCGACGCCCGCAGCCAGCTGCGTGACTGCGTCATTGACCGGGGCGGCGGCAACGGGCTGGCCGCGCTCATCTGCCGCCAGCCGGTGTCGGTCCACGGCACGGCCATCCGCCGTAGCGCCAGCTCCGGCGTGTCCTGTTCCGGCCCGGGCTTTGTCCAGTTCGCCGCCAACACCGTCACCGGCTGCGCCCGCTATCCCCTGACCCTTGTGCCGGGCGCGGTCAACTCGCTGGGCGCGGGCAACAACCTCGCGGGCAACGGCAGCGACTCGCTGGCCGTCACCGGCGGCTCGATTACGCTCGGGTCCCAATGGCGCAACCACGGCATTCCCTACCTCGTGACCGGCCGGGTGTCAGTCGGTTCGGACAACTACCCGGTCCTGGTCATCGACCCGGGCACCACCATCGCATTCGCGGGTGGCGCCGGGCTGGAGATCGGGCGGCAGAAACCGGGAACCCTGGCCGCCAACGGGCTGGCGGGTGATTCGATAACCTGCACCGGCACCGCGGCCTTGCCCGGCGCCTGGCAGGGCATCGAGCTGTACTCCGGCGCGTCCAGCGCGACCAGCCTGACGTACTGCCGGCTGCTGCACGGCGGCGGTGCCGGCCTCGGCATCCTCTATGTCGAACGCTGCCTGCCGCTGGTCGAACACAACGAAATCGCCTGGTCTTCAAACTACTGCGTGTGTCTCATCGAGACCCTGCTGGACCCGGACCAGGTGCGCGAGCGCAACTGGCTCCACGACTGGAACGAAGACTACGACGACATTTTCGAAGAAGGACTGATGGTCCGGCCCGGACCGGGCGCGCGCTAGAGCTCGGCCAGCAGCGACTCGTACAGGCCGAGCAGGTCGCTTTCCGTCAACTCAATCGCCGCGATCACCATGCCTACCTTGCGCTGGTCTTCGACGGTCCCGACGCGCACGCCGCTCCGGATTAGTCCCTCGAGCTTTCCCACTATTGCCCGCTGGCTCGAGATCATATCGTCGATGATGTCCGCCTGCTCGGGCAGCACCTCCCGCACCTGTTCGAGAAAGCGAATCGCGCTCTCGCGGTGGGCGACCATCGACCAGACCAGCCGGTCGAAGCAAGCCCGGCTCTCGGCGGTGTCACAGGTCGGGCAGAACGGCACCTGTTCGAGGCTGACGATCAGCTGGTCGTAGGCGTCGATACCCGACTTCCAGCCGGTCGGCACCCGGGTCTGGTTGGCCTCGAGCACCTGCTGCAGCACCTGGCGCACGAGCTCCTCGGTGCCATCCCAGCCGCGCGCCGACGGGCTGAGCACGTAGGCCTCGTAGACCGTCCCGGTCAGCGGCAGCTCGCTGGCGGCATCGAGCGTGTAGCCGGTGACCTGGTTCGTGCTGTCGTTGTAGCCGGTGGCGATTCCCCAGAACGAATAGCGGTGCTCGGGCCAGCCGCCCTGGACGAGCACGACCTGGCCCTGTGCCAGCTCGCCCCTGATGACCGGCAGCGGGTCGGTGCTGTCGTCGGCGTCGAACACCTGGCGCACCACGAGGCCCGACGCCTTGCAGACGTCGCCCAGGTAGTCCCCCGCCAGCCCGCCCGGCCACCAGGCGGCACATTCGCTGTCATTGGCGGTGAACGTGAATGATTCGCCCGTCAGCGCGGCCAGCCAGTCGTAGTCCGAGAACCGACCGAAGTGACGCAGGATGTCGTCCAAGGCGAGAGCCAGGCTGCTCGGGTAGCGCCCGGACACCGGGACGGCGCCCAGCGGACCGGGCTTGACCCGGAAGTCCAGCTCCGCCTCGTCCCTCAGCACGGTGATGCCGACCGTGCTGTCGGCGCCGAGCGCCTGCGCCTGCGCCACACGCACGTCGTCGTTACTCTGGACCGGGGCCTGGTTATAGCTGAGCAGCACGTCACCGGGCTGGAGCCCGACTCTCTCCGCCTCGCCCCGGGGCAGGAGCTTCCACACCTCGGGCCGGCTCGCGCTGGTGTAAGCGTCGCCCAGCACGGTCCCGGTTTCCGTGGACCGGCAGGCTGCCGCCAGCAACAGGACGACAGCCAGACGCGGCACTATTGTCTTGGCTGGGTATCGCCGCATGGGCGGCTGCCTGCTGGTCAGCTCGGCTTGACCGCGCTGACCGGCTCGCCCGAACCGAAGGGCGCTTCGAGTCTTACCGCCACGTCGGCGAGCCCGGCGAGCATGTCCTTGACCTGGGCCTCGGTCAGCCCGGCGTCCTTGACCCTGGGCCAGAGCGTCTTGGCCAGGGTCGCGGCCGAGTAGCACACCCGGACGCCGACGAACCCGATTTCCTCAAGCGTCTGCTTCATCGTCGCGCTGGTGAAATGCTCGAGTTCGTACCAGCTCGCCCCGGCGATTGCCGGCTGGTTCAGCTCCAGGAACTGGATCCCGACCTCGGGGTTGAGCGCCGGGTTCGGGCCGATGCGCTCGATCAGGTCGGCCAGCTTCTTGAACGCTTCCCTCGTTTCCGGCGTGTTGTTGAACTTCACCAGGTAGTTGCGCTCCCACGGCGGCGGGTTGTGCCGGAGCGCGTAGTGGAACCCGAGGAAATCCTCGTTCTCGGTCAGGAATACCCGCTCGGCAATCCCCTTGTCCTGCTGGTCGTAGGACTCGAAAAGGATCCGGAACCGGCCACCCGGCTTCAGTACCCGGAACACCTCGCGCAGCGCGGTGTACGGGTCTGGCGACTGCTCGATGGCGGTCGCCGCGACGACGCCGTCGAAGCTTGCGTCCCGGAACTCGAGCTTCGTGGAAGACTGGCACTTCACCGTCACGTTGGCCAGCCCGAGCTTGGCGATGTTGGCCTGTGTCGCGTCGACCCGGCGCTGGGAGGCGTCGACGCCGACCACCGAACTGAAGAACGGCGCGATACGCAGCAGCGGCCAGCCGTCGCCGAACCCGATGTCCAGCACCTTCTCGGCGTTGGGCAGCGCGCTGACAAAGTCGCGCACCCGGGCCTCGTCAAACACGTGCGCGTCCTCCCGGAAATCCTGCGGGACGTCAATCACCGGCAGCTTGCCGCCGGCCTGCTGGCCCATCCGACCGAACGTCTGCTCGGCGCTCGTCGACTCCTCGGGCTTGCACTCGTTGACGATCCAGGTTTCTAAAACAGTGTATTTCTTAGCCATGTTCTGCCCATGATAACCCTAACCTCGCGCAAGTCAAGGCAGACAGGCGGCTTGCGGCCCCGAGCACTACTGGCTGACGTCAGCCGGGGCGGCGACCCGGTTGACGGCATCGCACATCCCGTTGGCCATCAGCAGCCAGAACACCCAACTGGCAACCGGCGCGATGTACTTGAGCACCGGCACGAACGCCAGGGGGTAAGCCACCAGTGTCATGATGCAGGCGGCGAGGTACAGCCCTTCGGCCACTGTCGGAGCGTCGAGGGCATGGCGAGCGACGAACCGGTTGTAATCCCGGGCAAATCCCCAGTACGCCTGGAATGCCCAGTAGAAGTTGAAGACCGGGATGAACAGGTACCCGACCGCCTTGCCGGGGCTGGTGCGCGCGTGACCGTCCTGAATCGCCTTCCACGATTTGTACAGCAGCACCGCGAACACCGCCGCCGCGTACATCAAAAGCACCTCGCCCAGCAGCAGCAACGGAAAACTCCCAAGGTCGGTGGGATTGCGCTGGAGGCGCGCGCTGGCCAGCAAGACCAGCGCCACGCCCGCCGACCCGCCGCCGCCGATCGACCCCCGGTAGAAGGGCTTATTCACCCTGCCCGCCGGCGCCGGCCCGCCCGAATCGCAGACGGCCGGTCCTCTGGCCGAGCCGTTCCGCGTCGGCAGCTTCTGCCGGCAGACCGCGCACTCCTGATTCGCGTCATCGTTAGGCTGACCGCAACGGGGACAGAGCATACGACCTCCTCACAGGTTGTTCCCATTTATCTAATCGGCTCCGGGTCTCGTGTCAAGCGCCGGGCACCGGCGCTGGCCCGCGCCCTGGGTTTGACTTTGGCGGCTGCTTCACTAGATTCTCCCCGTGATTCGAATGACCATCCTGTTCCTGCTCCTGGCCCTCGGCGCTGCCTTCGTCGGTTTCCGCGACATCCTGCCCGGCGCGCTGTCGCTGGTCGCTCGGGTGCTGTTCGTCCTGCTTGCCCTTGCCGGTCTCTATTGCCTGAACCGCGCCGTGCTGCGCCGCCCGTCCGGCCCGGACCGGCCCGAGCCCGGGTCCTGACGTTTCGCCGGCTGCGGTCATCGTTTTTCCCTGTCCTGTCTTCGCTGGGCAGCCCGTTACGGCTCGGTCGGCCGGCCGCCTTGACAGCGGGGGGGTGAATCCTATAATGGACTCGCTTGACAGACGAAGAGTTCTTCGATTCGCTGCTGGCCGAGTGCATTAAGAAGAATGCTTCGGACCTGCACCTGACTGTCGGCCGCCCACCCACCCTGCGTATTGATGGCTTTCTGAAGCCGGTCGAAGGCTGCCCGGTGCTGACGCCGGAGATGACCGAGAGCTTCAAGAACATCGCCACCAAGGACGTCAAACACCTCCGGGCCCAGATCGACAACGGCGGCGGCGGCGACTTCGCGCTCTCGTTCCGGGCGATGGCCCGGTTCCGCGTGGCGGTCTACAAGCAGAAGGGCTACTTCGGCCTGGCCCTGCGGTTGATCCCGCGCCGGATTCTCTCGTTCGAGGAGCTGTTCGTCTCGACCCACATGATACCCCGCATCAAGAACCTGCTCGACCGGCCCCACGGCCTGGTGCTCGTCACCGGGCCGACCGGCCAGGGCAAGACCACGACCCAGGCGACGTTCGTCGACTACATCCTCGAGAGCCCGCGCCACGTGCTGACCATCGAGGACCCGGTCGAGTTCGTCCACGACCACAAGAACGGGCTGATCACCCAGCGCGAGGTCGGCGTGGACGTGTCGTCGTTCCGCGAGGCCATCATGAAGGGGCTGCGCTCCAACCCTAACGTAATCCTCGTCGCCGAAATCCGCGATCTGGCGACCGCCGAGGCGACCATCTGGGCCGCCGAGTCAGGCCACTTGGTCATCGGCACGCTGCACACCACCAACGCGCCCGAAACCATCACCCGGTTCATCGACATCTTCCCGCCGGAAATCCGGGACCAGATCCGCATCCAGTTCTCGATTTCGCTCCTGGCGGTGTTCTGCCAGCGGCTGCTGCTGCGCCAGGGCGGCAAGGGCCGGGTCGGCGTCTACGAGGTTATGGTCGCCACGCCCGCGGTGCGCAACCTCATCCGCGAGCGCAAGATCGAACACCTGCCGTCAGCCATCCAGACCGGCACCGCCGAGGGCAGTATCTCGTTCGACGCCTACATGGCCGAGCTGTATCGCGCGGGCAAAGTCAGCTACGAGACGGCGATCTCCGCCTCCTTCGACCCCAAGGGCTTCCGCGAGCTCATCGAGTTCGGGTCCAAGACCGGCAGGCGCTAGCCCGCTCCCGTCCACAACCGCTGGTTGTTCTGAGAAACGAGTCGGCCGGCTGCTAGGGAAGCTCGTGCCGGAACCGGGTCAGCGCCAGCGCCGTGCCCGGCTCGACCGGCTCCCAAGTGATGTTGGGCAGCTGCTCGAGCGGCAGCGGGCTGAGGACGGTGACCAGCTGGCCGGTCCCCTGCCAGGCCGCGGGCGCCTGGCCGGCCAACGCCGGCACCCGCAGGTCGGCGAGCAGGAGGTCGGCGCTGATGAAGAAACAGGAGCAGGCCGGCCCGGCTGCGCGGACCGCCTCGGTGGTCGCGACCGGGTCGTCCGGGTCGAGTTCGAGCAGCAACCGCCGGGCGTACTCGGCCGTCCGCAACGCCGGCTCGCTGCCCGGGGCGCTTGACGGCCGGGCACACCACGCCCAGTCCCGGCCTTTGTCGCGCCGGGCGAGCGGATCGCCGGCATCCGCCCCGGTCTCGTTGAGCGCCAGCAGCACCATGTCGGTCTTCACGTCCTCGAGCCCGGTAAAGACGATCCCTTCCGCCCCGGGCTTGGCCGAGCGCCGGGATTCGAGCCGGTTGCCATAGCAGTAAGACAGGCCCCAGCCGGCAAAACTCACCTCCGGCAGCGCCGCGACCAGCTGCCGGCCCGCGTCCGCGATGAAGTCGGCGTTGAACCGCCCCGCGCAGGCAATGACCATGCTATATCCCGATTGCCAGCCCGGCGCGCGCCGGGCCGAGCGCAAACTGCATCTGCCGGTCGAAAGCGTACATCTGCGCCGAAACGTAGGCGTCGGCCATCGAGAACGCCAGCACCGCGCCGGTCCACCAGAGAAAAGCGTTGCGCCGGTCGCGCAGCCGCGTATAGCCGGTGGTGTCGCCGGCGGCCAGCGCCCGGGTCGCCGACAGGTGGTCGTTGACCGACAGCCCGGCCAGGCCGACTTCCACCGGCGCGATGATTGCCGCCTTCCAGTAGCGGCCGGTATAGACCTGGCCGCCGCCCGGCAGCACGAGCGACAGCAGCACGGCGGTGCCGGGCGACTTGCGCGGTGCCGGGAACCGGACCCGGGCCGTGTCCGCGCGGGCGCTGTCCGGCGCCGCCGGGACCTGGCCGAACGCCGCGCCGGCCACAAGCGCCAGCGCCCAAAGCAGCCGTCTCACTTGCGGATGAGGATTTCGACCCGGCGGTTGCGGGCTGCGCCGGCGGCCGTGCCGCTCGAGTCGCGTGGCGCGGTCGCCCCGCGGCTCGCCAGCGCCAGCCGCGCGGCCGGCACGCCCCAGCCCTGGAGTGCGCGCAACACCACCGCCGCCTTGGCCGCGCCGAATTCCCAGTTGCCGGCAATCGCCGGCTTGAGCGCCGCCGGCACCGGCCCGTTGTCGGTGTGGCCGACGACCTCGACCAGCCCCTCGCGCTGCTGCAGTTGCGGCACGACCAGCCGCAGCAGCGAGTCGGCCTGCCGGGTCAGGCTGAAGCTCTCCGGCCCGGTGAACAGCTCGTCGAACGAGAAGGACACCGAGAAGGCAGTATCCGGCCCGGCCTCGTACTGCCGGACCCGGTCGGTCAGGTTCTGGACCTCGCGGGTCCACATCGCGATTTCCTCCTGCTGCCGAAGCGACCGCTCGACCGCGGGCCGGTAGGCGATGTTATAGAACCCGAGCCAGGCGCCGACCGCCACCAGCACCAGCACCCAACCCAGGTTGTTCAGCAGGTTCTTCACGCGTTCCCGCCCGCTAGCTCCGCAGCGCGGCCAGTTGCGCCGTCAGCCGTTCTAGTTTTCCGGCCAGCTCGGTTCGGCGTTCCCGCTCGGACTCGACGACCTCGGGCCTGGCCCGGGCCGCGAAATCCGGGTTGGCGAACTTGGCGTCGATCGCCGTGACCGCTCCCTGCAGCTTGGCAGCTTCCTTTTCGAGCCGGCCGCGCTCGCGCTCGAAATCGACGACGCCCGCGAGCGGCACGTACACCTCGCCGCCCGGTATCACCGCCAGCGACGACTGGGGTGGCCGGTCGGCACCGAACTCCAGGTCCGACACCAGCACCAGCTGGCGCACCAGCCCGGCGTGCCGCGCAAGGAACGCGGCCCGGGCCCGGTCGCGGGTGTTGACGATGCACCGCACCGGCTCCTTGGCCGGCACCTGCATCTCGGCGCGGATGGTGCGCACCGCGACTACGAGCTCGCGCATCGCCTCGACCTCGTCGGCCTGCGCCCGGTCCACCGGCAGCGACTGAGGCCAAGAGGAAGAGAGTATGGAAAGGGACCGGGGGATAGAGGGATCGAGGGTCAGGACACCGGGTCCGTCCTCGCTTTCACTTTGTCCCTTTATCTCCTTATCCCCTTCCCCTGCGTATCCGAATCCCATCCTCTGCCACAGTTCTTCGGTGATGAACGGCATGAACGGGTGCAGGAGCTGGAGCGTGCCGCGCAGTACCCGGGCGAGCGTCTGGCGGCACGCCGGGTCGTCCTGCTTCAGCCGCAGCTTGGCGAACTCCAAGTACCAGTCGCACAGCTCGTGCCAGAAGAACTCGTAGATCCGGGCGGCAACCGACGAGTAGGCGCAGGCGTCAAGCCCGCTCGTTACCGCCGCCACCGTCTGGTTGTAGCGGCTGATGATCCAGCAGTCAACCGGCTGCAGCGGCACGGAAAGAGACTGAGAGACCGAGAGACTGAGAGAAAGTCCATTACTTCCTTCTTCATCTCTTCGTCTCTTGGTCTCTTCTTCTCCCAGGTGCGGCGCCACCAGCCGGCACGCGTTCCACACCTTGTTGGTGAAGTTGCGGCCGAACTCGAACCGCTTCTCGCTCAGCCGGTAGCTCTGGGACTGGCTCTCGAGGTAGGCCAGCGTGAACCGCACCGCGTCGGTGCCGTACTTCTGGAACATGTCCACCGGGTCGATGCCGATGCCCTTGGACCGGCTCATCCGCTCGCCCGACTCAACGAGGATGAACGAATGGAAGTACACCCGGGAGAACGGGATGTCGCCCATGAACTTGAGGCCCGAGAAAATCATCCGCGCAACCCAGAGGAAGACAATATCGGGCGCGGTCGACAGGAAGTCGGTCGGGTAGAACTTGGCGAGGTCCGGCGTTTCCTCCGGCCAGCCCATCGTCGAGAACGGCCAGAGCGCGGACGAGAACCAGGTGTCGAGGATGTCCTCGTCCTGGCGCAGGTTCTTCGAATGGCACTTTGGACACTCGGTCGGGTCCGCTCGGGCGACAATCACCTCGCCGCAGTCGCAGTACCAGACCGGTATCCGGTGGCCCCACCAAAGCTGGCGCGAGATGCACCAGTCCTTGATGTTGTACATCCAGTCTAGGTACACCTTGTTCCACCGTTCCGGGATGAACTTCACCTTGCCCGACTCGACGACTTCGATTGCCGGCCGGGCGAGCTCGGCCATCCGCACGAACCACTGCTCGGACACCAGCGGCTCGACCACGGTGCCGCAGCGCTCGCAGGTGCTGGCGCTCAGCTTGTACGGCTCGGTTTTCTCAAGGAGCCCCTGGGCTTCGAGGTCCTCCACCACCCGCTTCCGGCACTCCTCGCGCGACAGGCCCCGGTACCGCTCCGGCACCTTGTCGGTCATCCGGGCATCGGCGCCGATGACCGTGATGGATTCGAGCTTGTGTTTCCGGCCGATCTCGAAGTCGGTGGCGTCGTGGGCCGGGGTCACCTTCACCGCGCCGGTGCCGAACTCGGCCAGCACCAGTTCGTCGGCGATGATCGGTATCTCCCGGCCGGCCAGCGGCAGGGTGAGCTTGCGGCCGACCAGGCCGCGGTAACGCTCGTCCGCCGGGTTCACCGCGACGGCAGTATCGCCCAGCATCGTCTCCGGCCGGGTCGTGGCGACGACGACACAAGAAAGGGACCGACTGTCCGGCACTTTGTCCCTTTGTCCCTCTGTCCCTTTATCCCCTCGCTCTTCCGCTATCGGGTAGCGGATGTACCACCAGTGGCTGTGCTGGTCCTGGTGCTTGACCTCGAGGTCGGACACCGCGGTCCGGCAGCGCGGGCACCAGTTGACGATGCGCGTGCCGCGGTAAATCAGGCCGTCCTCGTAGTAGCGCACGAACGCCTCGCGCACCGCCCGCGACAGCATCTCGTCCATCGTGAACCGCGTCCTGGTCCAGTCGCAGGCGCAGCCCAGCAGCTTGAGCTGCTCGATGATGCGCGTGCCGTACTTCTCTTTCCACGCCCAGGCCCGCTTCAGGAACTCCGCGCGGCCCAGTTTGAACCGGTCGGTGCCCTCGGCGGCCAGCGCCCGGTCGATGTGAGTGTGTGTCCCGATGCTCGCGTGGTCGGTGCCCGGCAGCCAGAGCGTCTCGAATCCCTGGAGCTTCTTGAACCGGACCTGCGCGTCCTGCAGCGAATTGTTCAGCGCGTGGCCGACGTGCAGCGAGCCGGTGATGTTCGGCGGCGGGATGACGATGGAGAACCCGGGCTTCTGCGACTTCGGGTCGGCGGTAAAAAAGCCCCTCTCCTCCCAGAATCGGTACCACTTCTCCTCGACCCCTTTCGGGTCGTAGCGCGCCGGCCAACCCGCGCTTCCCGGCTGTTCGGCGGCCCGGCGGTCCGGCTCTCCGGCCGGCTGGCTGTCGGGCTGTGCTTTGGGCATGGCGGCAGATTATAGAACCCGACCTGTGCTAGTCAATCGAGCGCCCCGGCCGCTTCGCCGACCGCGCCAGTTCCCGCGCGGCCGACTCCGCCCCGGTGATGGCGTGCCGGCCCCAGCCGGCGCGCGCCATCTCGGCGAGGCGGCCCGAACCGCGCAGGTCGGACAGCCTCGTGCCGAAGTCACGGGCATCGTCCAGCGACTTGAGAGGCAGGCAGACGCCCTGCCCAGACGCGAAGGCGAAGTTCTCACCGGCGAACGGGCCGATGTGCGGCAGCAGGACAAACATCGGCAGGCCGAGGCCCACCGCCCAGTTGGTGCGCTCGTGCGCGGCCGCGACCATCACGTCGACCTCGGGGAACAGCCGGGCTGTCCGCTCGGTTTCGGACCGGCGGTCGCGCGACCAGACCGGCCGCACTTGCTCCTCGGTCAGCGAGAACCGCCGGAAGTAAGACTGGGCGCGCGCGGCCCGCACCCAGCCCGACCCCCAGAAGATGACGGCGCGGTGCCCGGCCTGCGCGGCCGAAGCCGCGGCCGAGACAATCCGCTGGACGTGCGGTCGCGGGTACGCGCCCGACGTGAAGAAAGCAACGGTCAGCGCAGCCGCCGGCCGGGACAGCCGTTCGACCCGGGCGGCGCAGGCCGCCTCCGCAACCGCCACCAGTTCCGGCTCGATGATGAGGCCGGTACTGCAGACGGCCTCCGGCTTCACGCCGCCGGCCACCAGCCGGCGGGCGGTGGACTCCAGCGGGACGAACGTCCGCCACGCGCCCGGAACCGCGGTCGAGCCCGGGGCGGCGATTTCGCCGTGGACATAGGCGACCCGGCAGGTGCCGGCGAGGATGTGGGCCAGCAGCGGGTGGTCGACGAGCACGATGCCCTCGTACCCGGCGAACTCGCGCGCGAGCGACGAACCGAGCAGGGACAATTGCCACGCCGCCGGCCGCCTGTCTCCCGGCCGCAGCCGGTTGTAGAGCCACGTCGCCGGCCCGCCCAGGCCCCCGAACCGGTACGCGGAACGCACCGCGCCCCACGCCAGCCGGGACAGGCCGGTGCAGCTGCGCGCGACCGCGCGCCTCGGCACCTGGGCTGACAGTGCCGTCAGCACCGAATCTAGGTACGATGGGTGTCCCCGGCCGATTTCCGAGCAGAGCGCGGCCAGCGGCGCTGCCCGGCTCACCTTGCCTCCACGCTGACCGTCGCCGGGCCGGTCGTCGGCAGGAGCCACGCGGCATAACTGCTGTCGCCTGCCAGGTGCAGCATCAGGAAAGCAGTCAGGTACTTGCGGACGGCGCCCAGTTGGACCGCCCGGTCGTAGGGCTCGAACCGGTCCTCGAGCCGGCTGGTGTTGTCGAGGTAGCCGTTGTGCCCGCCATCGCGGATGGTTACGAGCAGGCCGGCCGGGACCGACGGCTCGAAGAACCAGCGCCGCACCGATGCCGCGGGCGCGGTCCGGTCGTTGCCGGCCGCGAAGAAGAGCGCGGGTGCCTGCCGCAACGCGCCCGGCGCGCCGCTCACCCGGTGGGGCGATAGCACGGCGACGGCGCGGACGCGCGGGTCCCGGCTCGCGGCCAGCAGCGCGGCGCCGCCGCCCATCGAATGGCCGACGAGCCCCACCTGCCCGACGCCCAGGGAATCGAGAAAATCGATGCCGGCCGCGAGGTCGCGGGCGACTCCGGCGCCGGACCAGAACAACCGGATGTCGCTGAAGCCCGGCGCGAGCACGGCGACGCCGTGGCTTGCCAGCCGCCGGCAGATGCTGTCGTAGCGGTCCGCCGCGCCGAGGAAGCCGTGCCCGAACACCACCCCGGGCAGCGGGCGGCCGGCAGCCACCGGCTGGTAGAGCAGCGCGCGGCACGGCCCGGACGACAGCGGCACGCGCACCGCCTCGCGCCGGACCGCGTACGGCCCGGGCCGGTCGGGCGGGAAGAACCCGCCGGCCGCGGCCAGCGCGGCAACGAGGACCAGCGTCGTCACTTCAGGAACTTCGACAGCCGGCGGTCTGCCAGCACGTTGCCGCCGGTCTGGCAGCCCGGGCAGTAGTAAGTTGTCGAGTCGACATAGCTGACGCGCCGGATCTCCGAGCCGCAGGTCGCGCAGGGCTCGCCCAGCCGGCCGTGCACGCGCAGGAACGTCCGGTCCCGGCGCGTGGGCAGGTGGTCGACAGCCTTGAGGTGAATGATGGCTTCGGCGAGCACCTTCTTAGTAGCGGCAAAGAGCCGGATGATGTCCTCCTGCTTCAGGTTGCCGGTGAGCTGCAGCGGTGACAGCCGGGCCTCGAACAGGATTTCGTCCGAGTAGCAGTTGCCGATGCCGCCGATGGCGCGCTGGTTGACGAGGAAGTTCTTGACGGTCTGGTTGCGGAAGGCGACGCGCGACCGGAAATGCGCGAGCGTGAACTCGGGCGCCATCGGGTCGAGACCGGCCTGCGCTATCCACGGCACGTCCTTCGGCTCGTTGACCACGTGTACCGCGACCCGGTGCTTTGTGTCCGCCTCGAGCACGCGCAGGTCGGTGGCGTCGTCGAGGTGCAGAGCGAGCAGGTGATTGCGGTTCATCGGCAGGGCCGCGGGCTGGACCGCCAGTTCGCCGTTGAGCATCAGGTGGACGCAGCAGAAGAGCTTCTTGTCGGTCGAGATGCACAAGAACTTGCCGTGCCGGACCACGCCCTGCAGGTGCGCGCCGGCCAGCGCGGTCAGCGGCGGGTCCACCGTCTTCAGGCAGAACGGCTGGCGCAGGCTGGTGCCGGTGACCTGCCGGCCGGCCAAGGCGAGCCGCAGCCGGGCCTTAATGACTTCCAGTTCCGGCAGTTCAGGCACAGCCGAGGATACGTCTGTGGGTTATGCGGTCAACCCCGGGGGGGGCGGAGGGACGTGAAGAGAACGGACGAAGGCAGAAGCTAGAACGCAGAAACCAGAGTTCAGAATCCCGGAACTTCTGACTTCTGCATTCTGGAATCTGCTTTCTGACTTCGACCGGTCACGCCGTCAGCTTCTTCGCCGCCCACGCGATGTTCTGGCCCAGCGCGTGGAGGGTCTCGACGCCTTCCTTGTCCTCTTCGACATCGCCCGGCTTCATCCCGATGGCCATGTTCCAGTAGTTCGAGCCGGGCACGACCATCTCCTTGATAAGGAAGAAGTAGTTGATTTCCGAGAACACGACGTTGGCGCCGGCCCGGCGCGCGACCGCGACCGCGGCGCCGACCTTGCGCCGCAGCGGGTTGCCGTTCTGGCTGGCCACGAACCCGGCCCGGTCGATCAGCGCCTTGGTCTCGGACGTCAGCGAACTGAAGTACGTCGGCGAGCCGATGAGGACGATGTCCGAGGCGTACATCTTGTCAATCAGCGGGTTCATCCCGTCGTCCCAGCCGTGGCAACGGCGGTCGCGGGTCTTGGCACAGGCCAGGCACGCCTTGCAGCCGTGCAGTTCCAGCCCGCCGACCTGCACCAGCTCGGTCTCGATGCCCTCGCGCTTGAGCTCGTCGAGCACGATGCCCAGCGCCCGGCCGGTGTTGCCCTTGGGCCGCGGGCTGCCGTTGAACGCGGTCGCCTTCACTGGAGCACCAGCTTCCGGGTCTGGGTTTCGCCACCAACGGTGAACCGGGCCAGGTACGTGCCGGCGGGCATCTTCCCGTCCTGGTTCCAGGCGACGGTCTGCCGCCCGGCCGGCGCCCGGCCCGACCAGAGAATGCTCACCAGCCGGCCGGTCGCGTCGTAGACCGCCAGCCGGACGTCGCGGGCGTTGGGCAGGCTGAAGCTCAGGCGCGCCGGCCCGCGCGCCGGGTTCGGGCTGACCTCGTGCAGCACCGGCCCGGGCACGCCGAACCGCGGGTCAATCTGGTTCTCGATCCCGGAACTGATGGTGTGCTGCTCCAGGAGCCAGCGGTTCGGGTCGAATGTCACGCTCACCGGCTGGGCCGTCATCGGCAGCACCGTGCGCTGCGGGTTGGCCGTCACGTCGAACCGGACGAGCGTCGGCCCGGCGGTCGTCGTCACCTCGAACTCCACCGGCATATGGAAGCAGTCCGGGGCCTGGTTCCCGTTGTTCTGGGCGACGTCGAAGACGATTTCCCAGCCGTCCTGGGTCTCGCGCGGGAACCAGTTGAGCGCGTACTTCGGGTACCCGGCCTGGTAAATCCACTCGTCGAAGAACCAGTCAAGGTCCAGCCCGGTCATCCCCTCGTGCACGCGCTTTCTGTCCTGGGTCGTCGCCGTGCCGTAGCTAAAGCTGTCCAGGTACGCCCGCTCGGTGCGGAACCAGATGCCCGGCTCCTCGAACACCGTGTCACCCTCGACGTAGCGCAGCATGTGGTTGACCAGCGCGCCCTTGCAGTAGATGTGGCCCCAGTCGAACAGCCGCGCCATCCCCGGGTTGTAGAGCGGGAAGCGGGTCGAACTGTCGGTAGAGAAGTACGCCTCGCGCCGTTCGTCCATGTCGTCGAGGAACTGCTGCCGGCCGTAGAAATGGTACATCCAGAGCGGGTCCATGTAGGTCGCCGCGCCCTCGTTCAGCCAGATTTCCGGCCAGCCGTGACAGGTGACCCGGTCGCCGAACCACATGTGCGCCAGCTCGTGGGCGATGCCCGACTCCGAGCCGTACAGCACCCACCAGCGGTGAATCGTCGTCATCGTCTGGTGTTCCATCCCGCCCCAGTCGAACGGGTAGGCGGCGACCATCCCGTACTTCTCCTGGACGAACGGGTACATCCCGAACCGGGTCGAATCCGAGAAGAACGCAATCATGTCCACGACGTTCTCGAACGCGCCCACGCCGTTGGACGAATCCTCGGGCCAGACGTAGTAGCGCACCGGCATCGAGTCCGCCGACGAGCGGTGGAACCAGTGCGACCAGTCGGCGTAGATGGACGCGTTGAAGTTCATCAGGTAGGTCGAAATCGGGTAGCGGTGCGTCCACCAGAAGGTCTTCTTCCCCGCCGCGGACGTCATCGAATCCAGCTCGCCGTTGGCGCAGGCCTTGTACGAGTCCGGCACCGTGATGTTGAACTGGCAGCCGAGCTCGGCCTTGTCCCAGGGTTCGTCCCAGCACGGCATCCAGTAGCGCGCGTCCTCGGGCTCGGACATCGAGTAACAGATATTGTGCAGCGTGTTGGAGCCGCCCCGCCGGTACCAGAGGTAGCCGCGGTTCGGGTTGGTCGGCACGCGGTGGTAGTAGATGTCGAGCAGCGTCGACTCGCCCAGCGCCATCGGCGGGTTCAGCTCGACGGTCAGCAGGATGTAGCTCGCCGAGAACGCCTGGGTCGACCCGTTGCGCTTCACCGAGTCACAGACCAGCTTGGTGAAGTTGAACGTCACCGTATCCAGGCCCGGCTCCTCGCTCTTGAGCAGCACGCCGCAGCGCGCGGTCATCGCGCCGGTGTCCATCGGCAGATCCAGGTCCAGCCGGTAATGCCGGACGTCGTAGGAATGGGTCGATTCGGCGAAGCTCGGCTCCGGCGCCTTCAGGCCCGGCAGGAACCACTTGGCCTCGTACTGCTCCGGGCTGGGCAGGTAAGCGAGCGCGACGGTCACGCAGGCAAACATCACTAGCACTGACGTTCTTTTCAAGGCAGACCTCCGTTTTGTCCAGACTGGTTAATCGAGGACGGTGAACCGGCAGCCGGCATTGCCGCCGACCGGCCGGGCCAGGTACACACCCTGGGAGACGCGCTTGCCGTTCTCATCAAGCAGGTTCCAGATAATGCTACCAGAATCCCGCGTCCCTGCCAATTGCGCGACCAGCCGGCCGGCCGCGTCGCGGACCTCGAGGAGAGGGACGGGGTACGAGGTACGAGGTGCGAGGGACAGAACCACGGTTGACCGGGCCGGGTTCGGGCTGGCGTGCAGCGTGCGGCGTGGGGATCGAAGGGGTGGGCGTTCCTGTACTCCAGTCGCCAGCAGCCGGTCAATGGTGCGGATGACCTCCCACGGGTCAAACTGGTCTGACCAGTACTGCACCACGCCGGCCTGGTCGATGATGTAATCCTGGGGATAAGGCGCGGTCGGGTTGGGCACGCGCCACGAATTGTACACCGAGCTCGACGGATCAATGAGGCCGACGGCGCGCATGCCGAAGACGTCGCGGAACTCGGAAAGCTGGCTCAAATCCGCGCCGATGGCGAAGACGCGCACCCGGGCGGTGTCGTAGCGCTCGAATATCGAGCCGTCAATGGCCGCAGACTGCGGCCCGCAGAGCGGTCACCACGATGCGCCGAACTGCAGGTAGACCACCTTGCCGCGCTCGCCCGACAGCGAATGCGACAGGCCGTCGGTGCCGGTGAGCGCGAAGTCCGGCGCGTAGGACAGGTACTGGGGAAAAGCGGTGTTGTTCTTGTAGACTTCGAGGAGCTGCCGGCCTTCGTCCGGGTCGTTGGAGTTGAAGCGGATGTTGGCGTTGAGCTGGGCCGGGCCGGTCGCGGTGATGGTCACCGGTTGGGAATCCCCGGCCGGGACCGCAAACACCGCCGGGCTGGCGCTGATGCCCGACGGCACGTCGGTCGAGGTAACCGACAACGTGGCCGGGCCGGTGTTGCGCACCACGACCGTCGTCTCGCGGCTGACCGGCACCGGCCCGAAGTCGAGCAACTCCGGGCTCACGTCGATGTCCGCGGCCGCGTCCGCGCCCACCCGGTAGCACGACATCCCGCGCCAGTCCGCGATAGCAATGAGCGAGTCGGCGCGGATATCCGCGCCGTGCGCCCAGGTCAGGGTGTTATCCCAGCCGACCCGGCTGATGGCCGTCGGGTTCGACACGTCGAACAACTCGAGCACCCGCCACGAGCCGCAGGCGACGAGGTTGCCGGTAATGCCGATGCCCCAGGCGCAGCCCGCGGTCCCGGCGGTGTCGAGCAGCGCCGGCGCGTGCGGGTCCGCGACGCTGACAGTGGCCATCCCGGCGACGCCCAGCGAAATCACCAGCACGTCGTCCTTCAGCACCAGGTCGGTGGCCGTGCCCGCCAGTTCCAGCCGCGCCACCAGATGCAGCCCGCCGGCCGTGCCCGCGACCGCCAGGCCGTGCCGGCCGTTGGCGACGAACAGGAACGAATCCCGGGCCACGACGTTCCACGCCCCGCCCTCGGGCGCGAGCGACAACGCGCCGGTCTTCTGCGGCGCGGACGGGTTGGACACGTCAATCACGTAGATGCCGTTCTGGTGCGCCGCGGCGTAGAGCGTGCTGCCGACCAGCGCACCGCCCTCGAGTGCCTCGCGGGTGCCGGATGGGTTGTACTGGCCGAGGAGCGCCGGCGTGCCCGAGATATCGTAGAGCACCACGCCCTCACGCCGGCAAAAGGCGAAGAGCAGCGACTCGCCGTAGCTCTGGGTGCGCCAGCAGTTTGGGCCATTGGCCAGCCACGTGCGGACCGGGCTCGTCGGGTTCGAGATGTCGTACGCCTCGACGCCTTGCGTGAAACCGCAGGCGATGAACGCCCGGTTGCCGACGATCTCCACGTCCATCTCGTGATTTCGGTTGGTTTCGTCGTGGCCGAGGAAGCGCAGGTTGTCCACGTCGGCGAGCGCGGCCGGCGCGAACGCCAGTTCAAGCGCCAGCAGCGCGAGGACGGGTTTCACTCAAGAAGTCTACCCCTGCCTCCCCTGCCCGGTCAAATGCTGCCGGCAACCTGGTGACCGATACGGTCCCCGGAGAACCGCAGAGCGCGCCGAGCAACGCCGAGAGAAGAAACAACCTGAGAGGACTGCCGCCGAAGCTCGCGCCCGGCGGTAAGGGGTCCTCCTTCGCGTCCTTGTGTACTGCCTGGCTTTGTGGCCTCGGCGGCAGATTCCGGGTCGGTCCCGGGCCCGAGCTGCGGATTCTTGACAGCCGGCCGCCGTGTCGGCCATAATTGACCGATGAAGTACGTGATGGTTACCGACTGGCGGGAGCACTGGGACAGACTGCCCGGCGGCCGGGCCAGCTACACGATGAAGATGTTCGTCCCGCCGATGGCGGCGAAGCACCTCAAAGACGGCACCCGGACGACGTTCCTCCTGTTCTCCAAGCCCCCGCGCAAGCCGCTGCGGGCCTGGACCGGCAAAGTGACCGGCATCGAACTCACCGGTGACAGCCGGCCCGACAACTACCGGGTCGGTTACTCCCGTAGCGTTCCGGCCGTCACGTTCACCGTACACCTCTCCCGCGAAATCCGGTTTCCCAGTAAACACGCCGCGCTGGCCGACGGCTGGTATGTGGAGGAACCCGATTCCGACGCCGCCGGTCTCTGGTAGGCCGGGGTTCCTCTTCCACGCGCCTGAAGCTCGCGGCCGCATCCCCTGCTTGACTTCGGGCCGAGAACGGCTACAACTTCTCGATGCAGCAGAGCAAGACCGGGCATTCCTGCCAGGCCGAACGGCTTTGCCGGATGCGGCGGGAAGGGCGCTAACCGGCACATGGCACGCGGCGCAGTGCTGCTGAGCACCATCGGCTACGAGGGCAGGACGCCCGAGGAGTTGGTCGCCATCCTGAAGCACGGCGGCGTTACCCGGGTCATTGACGTCCGTCAGATGCCCTTAAGCAGAAAGCCGGGCTTCTCCAAGACGGCGCTGGCGGAGTTCCTGCGCGCGCGCGGCATCGAGTACGTCGGCGTGCCGAGACTGGGTACGCCGCCCGCCATCCGCGACCGGTACAAGAAGGGCGGAAACTTCGCCAGGCTGAGGCGGGACTACGTCGCCTATCTCGCCGGGCAGAAGCCGGCGGTCGCCGAGTTGCGCGCGCTGGCCGCGCAGGGCGGCTGCGTGCTGCTCTGTTTCGAACGCGACCCGCAGCAGTGCCATCGTTCGATTCTGGCCGACATGCTGGTCGGCGGAGCCGGTGCGCAGCTGGAAGTCAGGCACCTCGGGCAGACACCGGCGCCGGGTCAAGGCGACCTGTTCGAGCCCGTACGCAGGACGACGGCCCGAGAACGAAAACGGCGCCGCTAGCCGTCGGCGTGCCCACCGACATCACGTAGCGTTCGGAGGTGAAGGGGTCAGCCTGCGACTGACACCCCACGAAAGGACGATTCCGGGCCGGCTAGGCCGGCTGCCTGAGCCAGATGTCCTTTGCCTGGGCGTGCTGCTTCCTCGGGACGAGTCTGATGGCGTCAACCGGGCATGCGGCCATGCAGACTCCGCAACCGAAGCACCGGGCCGGGTCAATATAGACCTTCGACTGCCGGTGCGAGAAGAACTGCGCGCCGAACTGGCACTGCTTGAGGCACGACTTGCAGCCGGTGCAGAGTTCCGGGTCCACAGCGCACAGGTACTCGGCCCGGAAGAAAGTGGGCCGCCCGCTTTTCTCGATGTAGTACTTGTACGCTCCGCAGTCGCGGTCGCAGTTGCACAGCCCGACCACGAACGGCGTCATCCCGGTCCAGACGCTGTGGACGAGCCCGTCCTCGTCGAACTGGCGGATGATGCGCTTGGCTTCTTCGCGGTCGAGAGTTTCGAGTGACGCCTCCGCATCCGGGTAGTTGCCCAGCACGCCCCACTGGTCCAACCCGAGCCCGAAGCAGTAGCGGGCGTTGGACTGGCCGGTCGTGAGCCAGCGACAGCCGCAGGGAATCCGAGTGATGGAAGTGCCTAGGTCGAGAATCGCCTCCACGTCTTTCATCGGCACGATCTGGCCGAAGTGCACCGCCTTCGCGTTCGCCAGCCGCTCGGCCGGATCATCGGTCACGACGTTCGATTCCCATTCCTCGGCCGTTACCTTCAGCCCGGCCGCGGGCAGCACGAAGCTGTGCCAGAAACGCCGGGCCCAGCCGAGCCGCGTGTCGGTTCCGGCGAGCGCAAGTTCCCGGCCGGTCAGTCGGGCGTTGAGCAGTTCGGCCGAGTAGTTCTTCATCTCGAGGTACCACTTCCGGCCTTCGGAATGCTCGGTGCAGAATTCACACATCCGTCCTCCTCGCTTCCGCTTGTGCAACCGCCTGGTCCTGTTTCCTTGCCGCTTCCCCGCCCTTTTGATTCTGCAGGGATAAACACCGCGCGTCAAGCCGCGGGGTTGCGGTTGAGCGCAGCGGGGACGTTCTCGGGTGCGGTCACGTCCGGCATCACCTGCCGTTCGGAAGGTAGTTGGAATATCGGGGACGTTGGAATATCGGGGACGTTAACCCATTTCATAAGTCAGTCAAGTGAAAGAACTTGGCTGGACGATCTCCGCCGCCGGGCGGGCAAGAGAAGCCGCGCCGCTTCTTGTAGCGAGTCCGCACCAAACAGAGCAGCCGGGCAGGTAGAACACGACGACTATCGGCAGATTCGGTCCTCACTAAGTTGTATGGTTTGGAAGGCCGGATTTTTCGGCCGGAGCGCGAAAACCCGGGGAGGTCTACGACCCAGGGG
>JAEAMF010000900.1_pt1 | contig 27683 bp, 29 predicted proteins | sample 8958721 | NCBI WGS metagenome assembly JAEAMF01 (sample SAMN16933255, study PRJNA681124) | bioreactor sludge metagenome | isolation source: anaerobic bioreactor treating anionic surfactant - SDBS | place: India: Bengaluru | collected 2019-02-28 | reverse complement strand
TACGAGAGGTTTTTTCTCTTGACAAACGCCTTTTAATGGGTGCTTCGTCGTCCGCCCCCGCGGGACTCCTCGCAACGACTTTTTATTGCTATTTCTAGGACACTACACTAGCTAATCAATACACCGGCTTAACGGGCGAACGGGTCAACCGGCGAACCTAAAACTATCTCGAAAAAAATGCCGTGAAGGAGGAACGCATGGATGGACGGGGATTGACCAGGTTCTGTTATGATACGCTGGCGCGGGAGGTAAAGCTGGGAAAGGTTTCCGGCCTTGACGATGTCAAACAGGTGAAGCTGCTCAGCGGGGAAGACGGCGGCGGCATACAGGCATATCGGGGAGACCGGATTGACAAGGTGACGCTGGTGGATTTGAGGTTCGGCGGGGGTATCCCGGTGCCCCATCATGACAACAAGCTCGCGATCGGCTCAGAGGTGTTTCAGATACTTCCGGATCTGAACTACGAGATGCCCCTCTGGGGCATTAACTCCATTGTCATGAAGGATGGAACCTACCACTTCGATACCGATTTCACCTTCGGCTTCGACCTGGTCATGGATTACCAATTCACCATGAAATACCTGGAGCCGTTCAGCGCCGTCTCTAAAAAATTCTGGAACCATAAGGATTTCACGCGGGTCAACCTGGATGATTTTACGACCTGGGTGAGGACCTATATTTCGCCGGTGTTTGTCATGGTGCGCACCCGCGTCGAGTGTGTTTCCACCGTGTATGAACTATGCACCGAGTTTATCAAGTGCTGGCTCGCCATGTACCGGGAGGCGGAGCGGCGTGATGAGGGATTTAAGCAGGAGCAGCTCAAACGAATAAAGGCCCAGTACGCCGGCATGCAGCAGACCGACCGGATGGGCAAGGTTATCATGAATGCCTATGGCCAGGAAACCTTCGCCAAGTTTTTCAAGGCCATGCTCTGAGGCATGCAACCGCGAAGATTGTTATGATATATTGCGAGACTGCAAGCAAAGGGTTTTATAAAGAAACCATCTAATCATTGTTCGGTGGAAATAATTATGATGAAATACTACTTTGCCATTTTAACTGTGTTAATGACTGTGGCATATGCTGACGCGCAGGATTTGCAACATTTCAATATCGCAGTATTGAATCAATCTCCGCAAAATAATATTGCGTTGCTCCTACCTGGGACCGCGAAAGCAATCAAACCCATTCAAGTTCTAACGGACATAAATGATGATGGCTATATTTACGCTGCAACGGTAACCTATCCAGCAAAAATAACACTTGAGCAAGCCAGACAATCGATAAATAGTTTATATAAACAGTACGAAAAGACTCATTCAGCAACAACCCTATAATGGGTTTGTGGCGCAACGAGGATCGAGGTTTTGGTATACAACTGAGCGAAACAGAGGATGGTGGCAAAAAGTTAATACAGTTGCTCTATATCACATTCCCGAACAAACGCACCACCGAACCATCGGCTTGAGAGGGACGCGGCAAAAATCTCGCCGCGCCCCTCAGCCTTAGCGTTATGTGAAAATAATTTGTATATGTATGTTGTTTTTGATAAGCTTTTTCATACGTCAGCTTAAAGCTCAATAAAAGGAGTACGACACATGTCAACGGCAAAAAAAATTCATCCTCAATATATTACAGACAACAAGGGTCACAAAACGAGCGTAATCCTGCCTATCAATGAATTTAATGAATTGATTGAAGACTTGAATGACCTTGCGGTTATAGCCGAAAGGAAAGATGAGCGAACGATACCTCATAAAAAAGTCAAGGCGGAGCTGAAGCGAAATGGATATTTACCGGATTGAGTGGAAGCCTTCAGCCTTAAAAGAACTCTCAAAGATTGCCCGTCAATACATCCCTCATATCATTCAAACAGTAGAACTCCTCGCAAAAAATCCATGTCCGTCCGATGTCCGCAAACTACAGGGGGTTGAACACACCTATCGAGTTCGGGTCGGTGAGTATAGAGTTGTTTATCAAGTCATTAGAAACAACCTGATTATTACGATAGTTCGTGTCAGACATCGAAAAGAAGCATATCGATGAACACATAACAAACCGCTTTAGCCGACCGCTTGCTGCAGCGGCTGACCTTTGCGTTAGGCCCTGACCGAATCTATTCACACCCGTAAGGAAATTCTCCGCAGTGGACATCCCACGGATATTCAACATCACTGAAAGCGCTCACCGCATCCACAACCCGATCACGCCCGAAAAGCTTGCCACGCTCGGTGCGGCGCTGCATCTGGAGTCGGGGGCCCGAGTGCTCGACCTCGGCAGCGGTTCGGGGGAGATGCTCTGCACCTGGGCTCGCGATCACGGCATTATCGGCACCGGCATCGACATGAGCCGGTTGTTCACCGAGCAGGCGAAACACCGCGCAGTAGAACTCGGTGTAGCCGATCAAGTCACGTTCATCCATGGCGATGCTGCCGGCTACGTCGCTGAGGAAAAGGTCGATGTGGCAGCCTGTGTCGGCGCCACGTGGATCGGAGGGGGAGTCGTCGGCACGATCACGCTTATGGCGCGGAGCCTGCGCAACGGAGGGATCATCCTCATCGGCGAGCCCTACTGGCGGCAGCTACCGCCGACGGAAGATGTTGCCAAGCGGTGTCTTGCCAACTCCATCTCCGACTTTCTTACGCTTCCGGAACTTCTCGCGTCTTTCGGCCGCCTCGGCTACGACGTTGTTGAAATGGTTCTGGCTGACCAGGATGGATGGGACAGATACGAGGCGGCCAAATGGCTCACCATGCACCGATGGCTTGAAGCCAATCCCGACGACGAGTTAGCCCAGGAGGTTCGAGCCCTGCTGACCTCGGAACCCGAGCGCCACGCTGCTTACACGCGTGAATACCTGGGCTGGGGTGTGTTCGCACTGATGCCGCGGTGATGCGTTGGCGCAGCCGGCGGATCGTCAACGGTAAGCGGGACGCTCTTAAATAATTCAATAATAGAATGTGTGAGCAAGCAGAGCAGTCTGATAGTTTTGATTATGGCCGTAATCAGATTGCTGTCATATGCTAATTTTTGGATTGGATTGTGCCATGGAGAAAAAATATTGAATTTTTTAAGAGCGTCCCCCCTGTCTTCACTTCAGCCGACGCAAAACCCGCACTGCATGGCAGCTATATGCTAATTTTTGGATTGGATTGTGCCATGGAGAAAAAATATTGAATTTTTTAAGAGCGTCCCCCCTGTCTTCACTTCAGCCGACGCAAAATCCGCACTGCATGGCAGCTATGCAATCGACGATACAATAATGTACGCTGAAGCATGGGCTGCCCTTCCTGGAGTCATTCCATTGCGGACGCAACACAGTGCGTCCATCCATCCCTGATATCTCACAAAAATCACACAAATGTAAGGGTTCCTTTTGTCCGCCATCACATTGCATTTCACGCCTGCACAATAAAAACTCCTTCCCGCCGCATCCTGTAACCCCTCAATCCGGTAAAATCGTTTGACAATGTCCGGGTTGTACGTTACATATTAGCGATTCTGTTTTTGGAGAGAGGTGCATGAAGGGGTCAATTACCATAAATCAGGAGCTGTGCAAGGGATGCCTGCTCTGCGCGTCATTCTGTCCCAGGAAATCCCTGTCCCAATCAACGAAGCTCAACGTCAAGGGCTATCTTGTCGCCGAGTTTGATGAGGGGAACGGCTGCACCGGCTGCGGTACCTGCGCCCTGGTCTGCCCGGAGATTGCCATCGAGGTTTATCGTGAATAAGCAGCTTATGAGCGGAACCAGCGCCATCGGTGAGGCTGCAATCCAGGCGGGCTGCAGGTTCTATTTCGGCTACCCCATCACCCCCCAGAATGAGCTGCCCGAGTACATGGCCAAGCGGCTTGCCGAGGTGCCGGGGGGCGTGTTCATCCAGGCGGAAAGCGAGATTGGCGCCATCAACATGGTCCTGGGCGCGAGCGTGGTGGGAGGACGGGCCATGACCTCATCAAGCAGCCCGGGGATTAGCCTGAAGCAGGAGGGCATTTCCTACCTGGCCGGCCAGGAGCTGCCCGCGGTGATTGTGAACGTGGTGCGCGGCGGCCCCGGCCTGGGGTCCATCTACTCCGCCCAGTCGGACTATTTCCAGTCAACCCGGGGCGGCGGTCACGGCGATTATCGCACCATCGTGCTGGCGCCGGCGTCGGTGCAGGAGCTTGCGGACATGACCGTCTCGGCCTTTGATCTGGCCGATACCTATCGCACGCCGGTGATCGTGCTGGCAGACGGGGTGCTCGGGCAAATGATGGAGCCGGTGCGGATACCCGCTCCCCGCAAGGAAGGAGAGCGAGACCTGGACTACATCCTCACCGGGGCCAAGGGACGGCCATGCAGGGCCATTCATTCCTTCAGAATGGACCCGGCGGACCAGGAGGAGCACAACTGGAAGCTGATGCGCAAGTATAAACGCATCGAGCAGCGCGAGGTCCGCTATGAGACCTTTCTGCTGGATGACGCGCAGCTGGTGGTGATTGCCTACGGCACGGCGGCCCGCATCGCCAAGGGGGCGATTAACCGGATGCGCAAGGAGAACATGAAGGTGGGGATGATCCGTCCCAAAACCCTCTGGCCATTTCCGGCCCAGATCATCAAAGACACGGCAAAGCGCATTCGCGACTTTTTTGTGTTTGAGATGAGCGCGGGGCAGATGATTGAGGATGTAAAGCTGGCGCTGGAGGGAAAGGGCACGGTGCATTTTTACGGGAGGCCGGGCGGCGTGCTGCCGGCGCCGATTGAGCTGTACCGGATCATGACCCGGCATTACCTGCAGTCACAGAGGAAGCGCAAGACATGAAAAAAGTATTTGCCAGGCCCCAGTCGCTCCATCCCACCCCCTTTCATTACTGCCCGGGATGCGGCCACAGCATCGTCCATCGACTCATCGCCGACGTGGTTGACGAGATGAAGCTGCGGGACAAGACCATTTGTGTTGACGGGGTGGGCTGTTCGGTGGTGGCCTATAATTATTTTGATGTGGACATGGTGGAGGCCCCCCACGGAAGGGCGGCGGCCGTGGCAACCGGGGTTAAAAGGGCCCGGCCCGGCGCCGTGGTCTTTACCTACCAGGGCGACGGCGACCTGGCGGCGATCGGCACCGCCGAATCCTTTCACGCGGCCAACCGGGGAGAGCTGTTCACCGTGTTTTTCATCAACAACGCGGTCTACGGCATGACCGGCGGCCAGATGGCGCCGACCACGCTTTTGGGACAGAAGACCACCACGTCGCCGGCCGGCAGAAACCAGCTGCTGCAGGGCTTCCCCCTGAAGTTCAGCGAGGTGCTCGCCCAGCTTGAGGGAACCTCCTACATTGAGCGCGTGGCGGTGAACAGCCCCGCCAACATCAGAAAGACCCGGCAGGCCATCGTGAAGGGCTTTCAGCATCAGCTTAAAAAAACGGGGTTCTCGATGGTGGAGATTCTCTCTCCCTGTCCCACCAACTGGAAAATGGCCGCCCCGGAGGCATGTCGCTGGATCGATGAGGTGATGGCCAAACAGTACCCCCTGGGCGTGATTAAAGAGGCAAAATGCTGATCAAGACGGTTTTTTCGGGGTTCGGCGGGCAGGGGGTTCTTTCCATGGGGCATGCGCTGGCAACCGCGGCCATGCTCGAGGGAAAGCACGTCACCTATTTTCCCTCCTACGGCGCGGAAGTGCGCGGCGGAACGGCCAATTGCACCATTTCGGTTTCGGATGAGGAGATTGCCTCGCCGGTGGCCTCTGAACCGGAGTTCGTGGTTGCCATGAATCAGCCGGCGTTTGTCCGCTTTCAGAACATGCTGGTATCGGGAGGGCTGGCGCTGGTCAACTCCTCCATGGTGAGCGCGTCGTCGGTGCGGGGCGATATTGAGGTGGTGGAAGTGCCAACCAGCGAGCTGGCGGAAAAGCTGGGCAACCTCAAGGTGGCGAACATGATTATGCTGGGGGCCTTTGTCAGGGTGAGCAGCATCATATCGTTTCCCCGGCTGCTCAAAAACCTTCCCGACATTCTGGGCGCCAAGCGTGAGCGACTGCTGAAGATAAATCAGGAAGCCCTCGGACAGGGGTATGAATTCGTAAAGGAGCAGTAATGGCCATCAAGCAGCTGTCGGTGAGCTTAGATAACGTGCCCGGAGCGCTGTCCATCGTGAGCGAGATCCTGGGCGACGGGGGCGTCAATATCCGGGCCATTTCCGTGGCCGATACCGCTGATATCAGCACGGTGCGCTTCGTGGTGGACGAGCCGTTCAAGGCGGTGAATATTCTCAAGACCAGCGGCTACGCGGTGAAGGAAACCGATGTGCTGGCGGTGGAAACGCCGGATCATCCGGGGGGTCTCAACGCCGTGCTCAAGCCGCTGAAGGATGCCGGCATCAACGTGCACTATCTGTATCCCTACCTGGGCCGGTCCAGCGACCAGGCGGTGGTGATACTCGGCGTGGATAAGACTGAGGAAGCGAAAAAAGTTTTGCAGGAAAACTGGGTGCATACCCTGGGAGATGAGTTGTACAATCTGTGACGGTTCCGTCACCCACACCTTGATGAGGTAACCACATGTCCGACGTTCTCTGTGCCCTTTGCGGGAAACGGCTTCCCCAGCGGAGTTTAAAATATATCGTTCGCATCCACATCGCCACCGAGTATGACGGCTTTCATCCGGGATGGGATGATGATCGCCCGGCCGGACCGCAGGGTCTTTTTAAGGAAACCATGGACCTGGATCTGGCTGAGCTGGATGATCTGGAGAGCGAAGAGGTGTCGGTCTATCTTTGCATGCAGTGTAAGAAGCGCTTTACCAAGGATCTCATCGAAGGCGAGGAGGAGAAGCCGGCACCGCGAGACTTGAGGATCGTGTACCACTGACCGGTCCGGGCTGGTTTTGATGATGTTTTGCAGGATAGCCTTGCCCCTCAGGGGCGAGGCTATTATTTTATTCTTGAAAACGTTATATGGAGGGACGCGCTCCGTCGCGTCCGATTTTTTTTATGGCGGCGATGACGGAGCATGGCCCTCCACCTTTCTGTAATTCCGTTACTCCATCGCTCCAACAACCCATCATTCCAATCCCTCCTCCCCTCCATCATTCCATCACCGACGGATAGTGGCACATGAACGGCCGGCAGGTGCGCTGATAGGTGCGGTTGTAGAGGGCGCGCGCATATTCCCTGAAATCTTTTCTGGCAGGGCGGTCGCCGCAGAGATGGGTTAAAAGATTTTTGAAGAAGGACACGTCGGTGGTTTTCCGCAGGGTGGTATTCCCTCTCCCCACTATTTTAAGGCTGGTGATGTTCATTTCGTTGCATTCGAACAGGGCGCAGGCGGCGCAGGGGAAATCATCGAGGTGCACTTTCTCCCACACGCGCTGGCGTGAGATAAGCTGCTCTGTGTCCTCCACCGGTTCCTCCGACGCTGCCGCGCTGAGCGGGATCGGCGTGATCTCATAGGGAAGCATGCAGGCATTGCGGTAAAAGGCCGGCGTCTGCCTGCCGGAAAGGCCGTGCTGGAAGGTGCAGAATCCGTCGACATTGATGCAGCGGGAGTTGAAAACAAAAACACCGGTTTCCATCCCCGGAAGATGCGCCACCAGCTTTTTCATTTCATCCAGCGAGAGATGGCGGGGCAGGGTGATGCGGGATGCCCCCAGTTCCTGATAGAAGCGGGCGGTCCTCCAGTTGAATACCGTTCCCCCGGTGCTGATGTGGATCGCGGCGGCCGGGGCATGTTCCCGCAATACATGAAAGAGCCCGTAATCGGCGATGATGAAGGCGTCGACGCCGGCATCGCACGCCTTTGCAATGTAATCCTTCACCAGTGGCAGCTGTGGTTGGGTGTAATAATGCTCGTTGATGGTAAAAAAAACCGGGACATCATGCGAATGAGACAGGATGACTGCATCAGCCAGCTCGGCAAAATTTCTCATGTGGCCTTTGCCGGCCGGCCTGCGGTTGATGGATATGACCGGGTAGGGGTTGTACCAGCTTTCCTCCAGTACACCACAGTACAATTCGCCTGCCCCTGCCTCGATAAGGGGTTCGACTTCGCCAGGTGCATCAAGTGGAGAGAGGATCTTCATATGCTTACAGGGTTGAGGGTTTAGGGTATAGGGTCAAAACCATCAGTTTACAGTTGCCAGTTGACGGTTGCCAGGGTTCAGGGGCCCGGGTACAGGGTCAAAGGCATCAGTTTACAGTTGACGGTTGCCAGTTGACGGTTGCCAGGGTACAGGGTTCAGGGTACAGGGTCAAAGCCATCAGTTGACAGTTGTCAGGGGCCAGGGGCCAGGGTGCAGGGAAAAGCGGTCGACGGTCCGTAGTCCACGGTCGACAGATGATAGTTTGCCGTTTTCAGTTGACAGTTTACAGGGAGATACGCTCCTGAAACTGGAACCTGCGATCAAGTCACAGGATGGCAAACGCTGAATTGTCATTTCGAAGTTGCGGTGCGGCTGAGAAATTGGTCTGTGGGGGCAACCACAGGGGGTTGCCCCTACAATTCAATGATTCTCTTCGTGTTCTTCGTACCTGTCTTTTCCTTCGTGCGCTTCGTGGTACAGGGTTTGAAAAATCCGACATTTCAATTTCATGCTTTGGATTTGTTTTCCTCCGCAATCCGCATTCCGCAATTCCTGCTCTCCCCTGACCCCTGTACCCTGTCCCCTCTAAATTGGTATTTCCGGCTCGACCACGATCCGGTCTATCTTTCCCTCGCGTATCAGCTGCTCGGGGATGTGCTCGTTGCTGAAGAAGATGGTGTTTCCTTTTCGTATGAGCGGAACGGTCATGACCGGGTTCCACAGCGAAAACGCATGCTGTCGGCATTCTTTCTTGCAGGGCAGGACGCCTATTTTCATTCCCTCGGAGTCGCGGATTACCGGCATGAGGCAGAAGCGCGAGGTGGTGACGTAGGCGAAGGGCAGGTAGAGGGAGATGCGCACATCGTTTCCCACGTCATCCAGATTCAATCCCTGCAGCAGATTGTCGCATTCCACCCGCGCAATGCCGCGTTGGAGCAAAAATGACCGGACCTCCGGGATTGAGAGATTCGGTGTCATGAAGTAGTCGAGAGCGGTTTCCGGTATTCTGTCCATGACCGGTACAATCCGGGGACCCCGTTTCAGCTTGTTGAGCAGCCGCCCCAGGACCGGCTTTACCGGATAGCGCTTTTCCTGCAGCAGGTGAAAAATTCCCCAGTCATTAAAAACAAGCTCGCTTTCCGGCCGTAGCGCACAGAGCATGCTCACCAGCTTCTCGACCTGCGTGAGGCCCTTGTCGGTAACGTAGGGGGTTACCAGGGTAAAGGCAAGACTGTTGTCGCCGGCAAAGGTGAGTGCCCGTTTCAGTTGGGCAGGGGAGGGCAGCAGGCGCTCACAGAACTCCATGCCGAAGTAGAGGCGGGTAAACTCCTCCTTCCAGTATTTCAGATGATCCGGATTGGCAATGTAGAGGGCCTGTTCCATGCCCCATACTTAGCAGAGTTGGGCGGGAAAAGCAAATAAACGGCACCTGCTGTTGCAGACATGCACCCATGAACACCGGCGCGAGAATATTTTTCATATTGACAGTCAGCAGCATCATCATATAAAGCAGATTTGCAATCCAAGGAAGCATGAAAGGATCGTTCGTTCAGAAATCGGTGTTTCGCACGTGGGTGCAAACAGCTCTCCAGCCAGAAACGTGAACCATGATTGAATCGAATGAAGCGATGCCCCCGCTCCGAACAAGGGCTGTGGGATGGCCTGCTCGAATAAACCTGGTCATCCTTTTTTTTAGCAGCAACCTCATCTGCTACATGGACCGGATCAACATTTCCGTGACCGCTCCCATGATCATGAAGGAGCTGGGCTGGGACGAGGCCGCCCTGGGCATCATCCTCTCGTCCTTCTTTGTCGGATACACCCTGCTGCAGATACCGGGGGGCTGGCTGGCGGACCGCTTCGGCGGCAAGCTCATCCTGAGCTGCGGCGTGCTGTGGTGGTCGCTTTTTACCCTGATTACCCCGCTGGCGCGATCGGTCACCGGCATGGCGGCGTTCAGAACGCTCATGGGCCTGGGCGAGGGCGTCAATTTTCCCTCCATCCAGAGCCTCACCGCGCGCTGGGTCCCCGCGGGCGAGCGGTCGCGGGTGATGGGCTTCATCCTCTCCGGCATTTCGGTGGGCAACATTATCGCCTTTCCCCTGGCCACCTGGATCATGCTCACCCTGGGATGGCGTTACGTGTTTTACGTCTTTTCCCTCTTCGGCTTCATCTGGTGCGCCTTCTGGAGTCGCCTGGCGGCAAACCGGCCCGAGGAGCACCGGACCATCAGCGCCGCGGAGCTTGCGTACATCCAGGCCAACCGGCCTCCGGTCGCTTCCGCGAAAAGCGTGCCCTGGAAGGACCTTTTGACCAGGGCACCGGTATGGGCGCTGGTCATCAATCATTTCTGCGTAAGCTGGGGTTTCTTCATGTTTCTTACCTGGCTTCCCACCTACCTGGTCAAGGCGCACGGTTTTTCCATTAAGGAAATGGGCATCTATTCCATGCTGCCCTATATCGCCATGGTTATCGGCAGCAACGGCGCCGGATGGCTGGCTGACTATTGCATCAGGCGGACCGGAAGCATCACGGCGGTGCGCAAGACGGTTCACTCCATAAGCCTTATCTGTGGCGCTTTGTTCCTCGTGTTGCTGGCGTCCGCCGAGACCAAAAGCGCGGCCATCGCCTTTATTACTTTGGCCCTGGGCATGCTCTCCATGACCGGAAGCTCCACCGGTCCCAATGCCATGGATATTGCCCCCCGCTATGCCGGCACCATCATGGGCATGCAGACAACCGCAGGCAATATCGCCGGGGTCGTGGTTCCCCTGGTGGTGGGGGTGGTGGTGACCCTGAGCGGGCGCTGGGACCTCATCTTTTACCTGGCCGCAGGGGTTTTGATTCTCGGCGTGGTGATCTGGGATCTGTTTGCCACCGGCGACCAGATCATTGATTAGCAGGCTGTTGAAAAACACCCGTCTTCGGCAGTTTCGTTTGCAAGAATCTATTGACAATTGTTTTTTTTTAAGGTAGTTTCGCCGCTTGTGTTCAAACGAGATCCATCAAATCAGGCGTTTCGCGTTTTCAAACAGTCTATAAATATGTAGAGGAGAAACCGCAATGCAGAAGAAATATTTGTTGTTCGCACCGGGTCCGTCCCCCATTCCCCCCAACGTCCTGCTGGCAATGGCCGAGCCCATTATCCATCACCGGGCGCCGGCCTATATCAAGGTGTTGGAGGAAGTGCGGGAAGGGTTGAAGTACGTGTTCCAGACGAAAAACGAAGTGCTCATCTTCGCCAGCTCGGGCACCGGGGCGATGGAAGGAGCGGTGACCAACACCCTGTGCGCCGGCGACAAGGTGCTGGTGGTGCAGGGCGGAAAGTTCGGTGAGCGCTGGGCAAACATATGCAAGGCCTACGGCGTGCACGCGAAAATAATCCACGTGGAGTGGGGCAAGGCGGTTGATCCGGACCTGATCAAAAAGGCGCTGGAGGTGGAGCCCTCGCTGCGCGCGGTCATGATCCAGGCCAGCGAAACCTCCACCGGGGTCATGCATCCGGTACGCGAGATTGCTGAAATCGTAAAGAAACATGACAACACCCTGCTGATTGTTGACGCCATCACCGGCCTCGGCGTGTTCGACCTTCCCACCGACAAGTGGGGGCTGGACATACTGGTGGGCGGCTCTCAGAAGGCGATGATGCTGCCGCCGGGTCTGGCCTTTGCCGCGCTTACCGATAAGGCGTGGGGATTCGTTGAGAAGGCAACCCTGCCCCGTTTTTATTTTGATTTCAAACGGGAGCTGAAAAACATCAAGGAAAACCAGAGTGCCTGGACACCGGCGGTTTCCCTGGTGGTGGGGTTGCGCGAGGTGCTGCGCATGATGAAGGAGGAAGGGCTGGAGAATGTGTTCGCGCGCACCGACCGGATCGCCCGGGCGACCCGCGAGGCGATGAAGGCGCTGGGGCTTGCGCTCTTTGCCCCGGATGCGCCGAGCAACGCGGTCACCGCGGTGGTGGCCCCGCCGGGAGTGGACGGACAGAAGGTGGTCAAGCTGCTGCGCGAGAAACACAACATAACCATCGCCGGCGGACAGGACCAGGCCAAGGGCAAGATCTTCAGAATAGCCCACTTCGGCTATATGGACACCTATGACATCGTCACGGTGGTGGCCGCGGTGGAAATCACCCTGAAAGAGCTGGGATATGCGGTCGAGCTGGGCAGGGGCGTCAAGGCGGCACTGGAAGTGCTGGGCTAAAAGGGGGAACCGGGTATGAAGGTTTTAATCAGCGACACGTTGTCTGAGAACGGTGTGGCCGTCTTTAAGAAGGCGGCGGGCATTGAGGTGGACGTTAAAACAAAGCTTTCGCCGGCCGAGTTGAAGGCGATCATCGGGGAGTACGACGGCCTGGTGGTGAGGAGCGCCACCAAGGTAACCGCCGAGATCATCGAATCGGCGGGAAAGCTCAAGGTGGTGGGCCGGGCGGGCAGCGGTCTGGACAACATCGATGTGCCGGCCGCCAGCAAGAAGGGGATCGTGGTGATGAATACGCCGGGCGGCAACACCATCACTACCGCGGAACATGCCATCTCCATGATGCTGGCGCTCTCGCGCCAGATACCCCAGGCCACCGCTTCGACCAAGGGAAGAAAGTGGGAAAAGTCCAAGTTCATGGGGTCGGAACTCTTCAACAAGACCCTGGGGGTCGTCGGGGTGGGGCAGATCGGGAGTGTGGTGGCGGACCGCGCCCGCGGGCTGAAGATGAACGTGCTCGGCTATGATCCCTACCTCTCACCGGAACGCGCCGAGGAGCTGGGCATTACCCTGGTAAGCCTGGACGAGCTGTTCCGGCGGTCTGATTACATCACCATCCACGTCCCCAAGAGCAATGATACGGTCAACCTGATCAACCGCGAGAGCTTTGCCAAGATGAAGGAGGGCGTGTACATCATCAATTGCGCCCGCGGCGGACTGGTCAACGAGCAGGACCTCTGCGAGGCCATCAAGTCGGGCAAGGTGGCGGGGGCCGCCCTGGACGTGTTCGTCAAGGAGCCGCCGGAGGCCGACAATCCGCTGCTCGACTGCGAAGAGGTGATTTGCACCCCCCACCTGGGCGCCTCCACTGAAGAGGCACAGGAGAAGGTTGCCGTCGCCATCGCCGAGCAGATGGTTGACTTTTTGCTGAACGGCACGGTGATGAATGCGGCCAACGTGCCCTCGGTCGATAAAGAGATCCTGGTCAGGATGAAGCCCTATCTCAACCTGGCCGAGCGGCTGGGCAGTTTCCAGGGACAGCTCATCTCCGGCGGATTGCAGGAGGTGCTGGTCGAATACAGCGGCGAGGTTGCCGAGATGAACGTGCAGCCGGTCACCGTTTCCCTGCTGAAGGGGCTGCTCTATGCCATCCTCAAGGAAGACGTGAATTATGTGAACGCCCCCTTTATTGCCAAGGATCGGGGCATCAAGGTGAAAGAGACCATCACCAGCACCTCCGAGGATTTTATCAGCCTGATCACCCTGAAGGTAAAAACCAGCACCGGTGAGAGTTCGGTGGCCGGGACCATCTTCGGCAAAAGCGAGCCCTGGATCGTCAAGTACAACCAGTTCCGCATCGAGGCGGTGCCGGACAAGTACCTGCTGGTGTTTCACACCCAGGACCGTCCCGGGGTGATCGGCAATATCGGAAGCAGCCTGGGCAGCCAGGGCATCAACATAGCGCGGATGCAGTTCGGCAGGGAGCGTATCGAGGGCACCTCGCTGCTGCTGCTCAATACCGATGTGCCGGTGCCGGCGGAATCCATCAACCAGCTGAAAGGTTTACCCCACGTCATTTCGGTGGCATCGGTGGAGATACACTGAGAGGAAACGGTGCGTTATGTCCAATGTAATCATGGTGGGAACCCAGTGGGGAGACGAGGGCAAGGGGAAACTGGTTGATCTTCTCACCGAGTTTGCCCATGTCATCGTGCGTTTTCAGGGCGGAAGCAATGCCGGCCACACGGTTGTGGTGGGGGACCGCAAATTCGTATTTCACCAGCTTCCGTCGGGGATCCTGCGCGACAACAAGCTGTGCATCATCGGCAGCGGGGTGGTGCTGGACCCGGCGCCCCTGATCGAAGAGATCGACCAGGTGAAAAAACAAGGATTTCTGGGCAGCGATGACGCCCTGCTGATCAGCGAGGAGGCGCAGATCGTCTTCCCGTATCACAAGCGCATCGACGTGGCCCGCGAGCGGAAGAAGGGCTCCCACAAAATCGGCACCACCGGCAGGGGCATCGGTCCCGCCTATGAGGACAAGATTGCCCGCACCGGCATACGCCTGGTGGATCTCGCCGATGAGGGGATCTTTCGCGACAAGCTCGAACGCACCCTGGAGGAGAAAAACTTTTTCCTGATCAACCAGCTCCAGGACGAAGGCTTTGCGTTTCAGGAGATCTTCGATCAATACCGCGCCTTCGGGGACCGGCTGCGCCGCTATATGGCCGACACCTCGCTGGCCGTCAACCATGAGATGGAAAAGGGCAAGGACGTGCTGTTTGAAGGGGCGCAGGGAACGCTGCTCGATGTGGATCACGGCACCTATCCCTATGTCACCTCCTCCAACACCGTGGCCGCTTCCGCCTGCGTAAGCGCGGGGGTGGGCCTCAAGAAAATAGACCGGATCATCGGGGTCACCAAGGCCTACACCACCCGGGTGGGGGAAGGGCCCTTCCCGTCGGAGTTGCGCGATGCCACCGGCGATCACCTGCGGGCCAGCGGCGGGGAGTTCGGCGCCACCACCGGGCGGCCCCGGCGGTGCGGATGGTTTGACGCGGTGGTGGTCAAGCATGCCGCGCGGCTCAACGGATTGACCGATATCGCCCTCACCAAGCTTGACGTGCTGGGAGGGCTGGAGAAAATCAAGATTTGCACCTCCTACCGCTACAAGGGAACGACCATCAATGAGTATCCTGCCAGCCTTCCGGTGCAGCAGGGCTGTGAGCCGGTGTATGAGGAATTGAACGGCTGGGACGAGGACATCCGCCTGGTGAAGGATTTCAGCGATTTGCCTTCCAACGCCCAGCGCTACGTCCGGTTGATTGCCCAGCTGGTGGGGGTGGAGATCTGCATGATATCCCTGGGCGATGAACGCAGCCAGACCATGATGCTGAAGAATCCATTTCACCGGATGCACTAGGCGCTCATCAAAAAATTAAGCCGCGATTACCGAAAAGCCCCGCAGGGGGCTTTTTTGTTGCGGCAGGGTGCGGCGACGCCGCGACGCATGCCGCCCCGGGTCAAAAAAGATTGTAATGGAGAAAATGTGGTGTATACTTGCATGCACGCCTATCCGGCATGGATCGCGCGCGGCGTACCGGCTCGATGCATGGATGGGCGCGCAGCTGTGCCTCTCGTCGGTGAAGGATGATGAAACGCATTGCCCTAACCGCATTCATTTTGCTGGCCCTTCTAACCGTGCTTGCCTGGCGGGTGGCGAGCATTTACCGTGGCTCGCCCCCCGGCAAAGGGGTGCGCTTGGTCATAGGCCATGCGTCTGCATACCGCGGCTCACACGGCAACCGGGTGGCGGTTTCCCTGGAAAACCCGGAGGTGCGGGTGCGCGGCGTCCAGCTTGAACTCTGCGACGCGGATAATTACCTTGCCTGCGCCGTCTGCGAGGTCACCGACCGAAGCAGCGGATTTGTCTGCGCCAGCAACGAAAAACCAAACGGATGCTACGAGCTGCTGTTATTTTCCTTCACCCGGATGATTGAACCGGGAACCGGCCCGATCCTGCGCGTCAGCTGCGATGCCGCCGACGCAGCGCCGGGAGGCGAATGCCGCGAGCTTCTCCCCGGCCGGCTGGAGATTGCTGATGAGCAGAAGCAGCCCCTGCAGGCATCGGTGGAGCCGGGGAAGATCTGCTTTCACGACTGTGAATCGCCGGCGGACTGCGAGGATGCGCGGTGGTGCTGTGCATCGCACTCCTGCGTCGGCGGGACCTGCCGGGATGTCCCCCGCTGCCAGGATGACGGGCTTTACTGCAACGGCAGGGAATATTGCGACGAGGATGCCCGGCAGTGCCGGCGCTCACCCGAGCCCTGCGCGCACTGCTATGACGACGGCTGCCGGTGCGACGAGGAACGGGATCGCTGCGAACCGCGGGGCGGGAGCAGGGGTGACAGCATTTGAGGACCGGGGCGGGCAGCGCCGGCGTGTGATGCGGAATGGCGGAGATTTCCCCCAGGCAGAAAAAGTTTATCGAACGCAATTATAAGAAGCTGTCCCTAGAGGAGCTGGCGCGACGAACCGGGATCGCGCTGCCGGCGCTGCGCTCTGTCATTGAAGGCTGCAGCGCGCGGGCCCAGTCGCGGCGCGGTCATGTGCGGGGGGCGGAGGCGGCGTTCCCGGCGCGCAACCGGCCGGCCATTGCCGCCGCGGCCCTGCTCGTTGCTATCGCGACCATTGCCGTGTATTTGCCGGCGCTGAAAAATGATTTTGTCTGGGATGACGTCACCTATATCATTGAAAATACCTGGATCCGCAGGCTGGATGCTCAGTCGCTGTCAGCGATGTTTTTCTCATTCCGCGCCGGCAACTGGCATCCGATCACCTGGGTGAGCCATGCGGTCGATTACCGCTTCTGGGGCGCCGCCCCCGCCGGGCACCACGCCGCCAGCATTGTGCTGCATGGCGTCAACACGGTGCTGGTGTTTTATCTGGCGCTGCTGCTGCTGTTGCGGGCGGGCCGGCGTGAGGGGACGGCAGCGGGAGGGGAGGGGGGCTGGGTTATCGGGGCGATGGTCACCGCCCTGCTGTTCGGGCTGCATCCGGTGCACGTGGAATCGGTGGCCTGGGTGGCGGAACGCAAAGACCTGCTCTGCGCGTTCTTTGTGCTCCTGAGCGTGCTGGCCTATTGTTCCTATGCGGTGTCGGCCTCGAAGCCGCGTTATCTCCTTTCATTACTCTGCGGCATCGCCGCCCTCATGTCCAAGCCCATGGCGGTTACCCTGCCGCTCATGCTGTTGCTCTGTGACCTGTATCCGCTCCGCCGCATCACCCTTCCCGTGTTCCCGCTGACCCGGCATAAGCCGGCGCTGATTGACAAGCTGCCTTTTGTTGCGGCCGGCTGCATTTCCTGCGCCATAACCGTGGCCGCCCAGAATGCCGGCGGCGCAATCAAAAGCCTGGACCTGTTTCCCCTTCCGCTTCGACTGATCAACGCCGTGCGTGCCCCCGGGTTTTATCTGGGCAAGATGATCTTCCCAACGGGGCTGGTGCCGTTCTATCCGTTTCCGCAATCCCCGGAGTGGCTGCAGCCGTCAGTTGTCCTGAGCGTGCTGGCGGTGCTGATCATAACCGGGGCAGCCCTGTGGCGGCTGCGCCGGGGAAGACCTGCCCTCTTCACCGCCTGGACATATTATCTGGTGACGCTCCTTCCCGTGCTGGGCATGGTTCAGGTGGGGGGGCAGGCAGCGGCGGACCGCTATACCTATCTGCCCGGCATCAGCATTTTCTTGTTGGCGGGCGCCGGTGCGGTCCGGCTGATGGAACGGGTTGCAGCGGCGGTCGGCCGGACTGCCGCCCGGCGGCTGGTGCTCCTGCCCTGCCTGTGCCTGCTGTTTGCGCTGGGCTGGCGCACCGTGCAGCAGATCGACGTCTGGCGCACCTCGGAGACGCTCTGGCTGACGGTTACCCGCGCGTTTCCCTATCCGCGGAGCGATGCGATGGCGCACAATAATCTCGGCGCGGCCTACTACCAGAAGGGCGAGTGGGACAAGGCCATTGCTGAATACCAAAAAGCGGTCACCTTAAAGCCCCGCTACGCAGACGCCTATAACAACCTGGGGGCGGCCTATGCCGGGAAGGGTATGTATGACCAGGCCATTGCCGCACATAAACAGGCCCTGGCCATCAGGCCCGATTTGCTGCGGGCGCACCTGAATCTGGGCGTGTCCTATGACAAGAAGGGCGAGCTGGATGCGGCGATTGAGCAGTACCGGGCGGTTCTGGACCTGGATGCGGATTACGCAACCGCCCACACCTATCTGGCGATTGCTTACTATAAGAAGGGCAATTATCGCATGGCCATCGAACATTGCGACCGGGCGGCGGCCATACAGGGGAGCGCCAATGAACTGCTGCTCCGGCTGCTGGCTCCCCACCGGAATGCTTCACCCTGAACGGCCGTTCTTGCAACGGTTACCTGTGCAGCCCGGCTTTTTTCCTCCGCTCCGCACGCACAATGGCAATCAGAACGGCTATAAAAGCTATGGCAACGATGGCTAAGAAGAGTGGATTAAGGGTTATCCAGGGTTCGGAAAAGATTTTCCACTTGACCAGCAATTCAACGCAGCTCCACAGGACCACCACGGTGGGCATGGCATAGCGGAAGGCGTAATCCATCTCCCGTGCCTTGGTGAGGCGGTAGAAAAGGTAGCTGCCGCCCAGCAGGCAGATGATGAACACGGTCTTGCAGAAGAGGCTCTTTGGCCCGAAGAAATCTTCATCATAGCCGAAAAACAGGATAAGGTGCCCGATCCAGATCATCAGAAACATCTTGACCGCTACGCGGGGACCCCAGTAATCAACGACAATTTCCGGCGGATTCTTTTTTGCGGTGCGCAGCGACGTGCGCAGGGCGATAAACAGGTTGCATTTGAGGTTTTCATTGAAAACAAAATAGATGAGCAGCGGGATGAGAATGGCCAGCGAGAACTCCATGGCCTTTCTCTCGGTTATGTTAATTGCATCGGCCCCTTCATGCACCCCGATTTCCACCAGCGCCGCCCAGAGCAGCACCCCGGCGAGCATGCCGACGAAGGTTTCCCGGCCGGCGGATTGAATGTATTTGGTGAGATAGATGATGATCACCGCTGCGAGCACCCCGATCGCGGCCATGGGGAGGTGCCATGCATGGGGAAGTTTCAGGACCAGCACGGTTGCCGCATGGCCCAGCGGCATGACCAGGAGCACGGTAATAAACGCGATGATCCCTTTCATAATCGGCCTCCCTCTGCAACTGTTATCGGGTTTGGGGGATGGCGCCACAACACCTGCATAGGTATACCACGACCGGCGCCGTGTCTGCAACCGACTCATGCATAAGAAATGATGTGGGATCGCAGGAGATGGCACGATAATGCCGAGTTTATGCACAAGCATATGCTTTACCTCGTGCCGGTTGTGTGCTATCATGCCGCTGCGCTCGTTTGAAGGATATTGCACATCGTGCGCTGCGCTTATACTGGATCACGAATCGGATGAACGGTTTTATGAGAAAACGTGCGGTTATAACCGGAGTGGGCATGGTAACCCCGCTGGGACTGGATGTCCCGGCGACCTGGGACCATCTGCTCCAGGGGCAATCGGGAATCGGCTCCATATCAATTTTTGACGCCTCCACCTTTCCGGTGCGAATCGCCGGTGAAGTGAAGGGGTTTGACCACACCATGGTGGCGGTGCCCGAGGCCATGCGCCATTTTGCCGGAAGGGCGACCACATTCTGCCTGGCGGCGACACAGGAAGCGCTGCAGCAATCGCGGATTGAACCCGGAAGCATCGAACCGGCGCGGATCGGCGTATCGCTTGGAGCAAGCGAGGAAACCTACACCCTCTCCCGGTTTGATGACGCCTTTGTCGCGGCTGACATCTATCAGCATCTCGCCAGAAGCGAATTTTCCTACCTGAAGCAATCCAAGCCGCTGGGGCATATATGGCCGGTGCGGAAAGCCGCCCACATTACCTCCCAGATTGTTGCCATGATGTTCGGCGCGCGCGGCCCCTCCAGCGCTTCTTCCACTGCCTGCGCTTCAAGCACCCACGCCGTGGGCAAGGCGCTGCGCATGATCGAGTACGGCGATGCCGACATGGTGATCGCGGGCGGAACCGATTCCTGCCTGAGCGAGTTCTCGGTGGCGGGCTTTTATCTGCTGGGGGCGCTCTCTCAAAACAACGGCAGTCCCTCCAAGGCGAGCCGGCCGTTTGACCTGAGACGCAACGGATTTGTGCTCGCTGAGGGATCGGGCATTCTGATCGTGGAGGAGCTGCAGCATGCGCTGCAAAGGGGGGCGCCGATGCTGGCGGAGCTGAAGGGCTTTGGCGCCACCTCCAATTCCTATCGGATTACCGATTCTCCCCCCGACGGGCGGGGGCCGGACCAGGCCATGATAACAGCGGTGCGGGACGCGGGCATGACCATCGGGGACATCGACCATATTAATGCCCACGGCACCTCAACCGTCATCAATGACCGCAGCGAAACACTCGCCATCAAGAAGGTATTCGGGGAGCGGGCCTACCGCATTCCGGTCACCGCCAACAAGTCCATGCTCGGCCATTCCATTGCCGGCGCAGGGGCGATTGAGCTTATCATCAGTGTGCTGACCATACAGCACAACGTCATCCCGCCCACCATCAACTATGAGGTGAAGGACCCCGATTGCGACCTGGATTATGTTCCCAACGAATTGAGGCATTGCCCGGTGAATGCGGTGCTGTCCAACTCCTTTGCCTTTGGCGGACAGAATGCCAGCCTGGTGGTGGCACGATACGAGGGCGATCGGTGATGGGTGATCTGGGGTGAAAACCCTGTAGGAGCGGCTTGAACCGCGAAAGATGTGGAAGGTTCGATCGGTGATGTGTGATAGGGGATCTGCGATGTGCAATCTGGAATTGGGGATGTGGGGGCCATCATGCAGGCTGAATGTATTTGTCACCGCCCATCGAACATCTCACCTCCCGGATCATGCTTTGTCCATCACCCATCGCATATCCAAGATCGCCCATCCCCGGTATCCCGGGGGTGACCCATGATGGAACCGTATGCCGTCTTCCCCAAACGGATCAGCCATCACGCGGTTGCCGAGCAACTTGCCGCATCGTCATTGGCATACCCCGAGATCCAGTCAAAGGTGCGGGAAATTGTCGACGGCCCGCGACCCGATGGGGGGGACCGGGTCGGCTACATACATCACCCCTTCTGCGAAAAGCTCTGCACCTTTTGCTCCTTCTTCAGGGTGCTCAAGGAGGAAGGCGCCCTCTCCCGCTTTCTCCATGTGCTCTGCGAACGCATCAAGCGCTGCGGTGACTCCGCCTATATGCGCGCTCACCCCTTCGACGCATTTTATTTCGGGGGCGGCACGCCGACCACGATGACGCCGGATCAGATGACCCTGCTTCTGGAGACCCTCCGGTCCAGCCTTGCATTCGCCGATGACATTGAGTTTACCAGCGAATCCACCTTTGCCAACCTCACCCCTGAGATGCTTGCGGTTCTCAAGGCCGGCGGCGTGAACCGCATGAGCCTCGGGGTACAGACCTTTTCGCCCCGGCTGCGCAAGCTCGCCGGCAGGCAATGCCATCCGGACGAGGTGCTGCAGAAAATCGCCCTGGTGCGGCGCTTCATGGGGGTGGTGAACCTGGATCTGGTGTACAACTTTCCTACCCAGACGGTCGCGGAATGGGAAAAGGATCTGCTGACCGCGATTGCCACCGGCGTTGAAACGCTGAGCATTCACCCGCTGGTGCCGGTCAAGGATTCTCCGCTGTCCGGCATGATTGAGGCGGGCGCGATTGAAGCGATGGGCGATGAGAAGCGGCAGTATGCGTTCTACACCGCCGTGCAGGATATACTGCCCCGCATGGGATATCAGCAGCTGAACTTCTGCTTCTTCTCCCGCACGCCCGGCGAGCGCCTCCGTTACTTCAGACACCGGTTTCAGGAAGGCGACTGCATATCATTCGGGCCGGGCGCGGTGGGTAATTTCGGGCCGCTGGTCTATTTCACCATGCCCCATGTGGAGTATTACAACCAGATGGTTGAAGCGGATGAATTTCCGGCCATCGCCGCCGGGCTCTTCAGCCGGGAGTTCAGCCTGGCCTGGGGAATCTCGGAAGAGATTCTGTTCGGGAAGGAGGTCGATAAGAACAGGCTGAGCGCACGGTACGGCGTTGATATCAATGAGAAGTACCGGGCGGTGCTGGAGCATCTGGCCGCCCGCGACCTTATCCGGGACAAACAGGAGTATTTTACCATCACCCCGCTCGGTCTCTTCTGGGCGCACAATATGGGGGAACTGTTCCAGAGGCAGGGGCAGTGAAGAAGAGGGGTGAATACAGGAAATGTTGCAGGTTAGAGGTTGCAGGTTGCAAGGCGAGGGTGCGGCCTGAATTTTATATGTGCATCCGGAGAGCACCGGTTTTCATTTTTAATAACCATGCGCGCATAACCTGCAACCTGTAACTTGAACCCTGAACCCTGTTCTTTTGACCCTGTACCCTGTATCTGTTCACAAGGAGGTGCCACATGCTCAAGCGGATAATTGTCATTGGACTGGGTTTGCAGCTGGCCGTCCTCATGTGCGGCATTGCGGCCGCTGATGAGCTGGTGACGCGGGCGCAGCTGCTGTTTAAGCCGATTCCTGAAACGGCCCCGCCGCCGAAAGACAATGCGCCCTCACCGGTGAAGACGGACCTCGGCAGGATGCTCTACTTTGATCCCCGGCTTTCCGCCAGCGGATTGATCAGCTGCAATACCTGCCATAATGTGGGCGTCGGCGGAGCAGACCTGCAGGAGACGGCGGTGGGCCATGGCTGGCAGAAAGGCGGCAGGAACTCGCCCACGGTGTTTAATGCCATTTTTAATTTGGCCCAGTTTTGGGATGGCAGGGCGCAGGACTTGAAAGAGCAGGCCAAGGGGCCGCCGCAGGCGGCAATTGAAATGAACAGCACGCCGGAACTGGTGGTGGAGACGGTAAAGAGCATGCCGGAATACGGCGGGTTGTTTAAAAAGGCCTTTCCCCAGGAAAATGACCCGGTAACCTATGATACCATCGCAAAGGCCATAGAGGCATTTGAAGGAACCTTGCTGACACCGGACGCGCCTTTTGACAAGTTTCTCAAGGGCGATGTCACCGCCCTGCGCAGAGATGAGCAGAGCGGTTTATTGCTCTTCATGGATAAGGGGTGCGCCGGCTGTCACGGGGGAATCAACATGGGAGGAACGGGTTATTTCCCCTTCGGGGTGGTGGAGAAGCCAAAAGCGGAGATTACCGCCGGCGATACCGGGCGGTTTAAGGTCACCGGCGCCAAGAGCGATGAGTATGTGTTCAAATCACCCTCCCTCCGGAATATTGCCCTCACCGCGCCGTACTTTCATTCGGGCAAGGTCTGGAGCCTGCGGGGGGCCGTTGCCGTCATGGGTTCGGCGCAGCTGGGTATTTCACTCTCGGAGAATGAAACAGACAGCATCGTGGCATTTTTAAAGGCGACTACCGGCAGGCAGCCGCGCATCGAATACCCGATATTACCGGCAAGCACCGACGCCACACCCAAACCGAAGCTTGACTGAAGTGCGGGAACCTTTTATTTCCCGCCGTTCACCGGCTCTCCAATGTATGCCCGTGATTGCGAGCGCATGGGTGCTTTCCTTTATGGCATTACGAGAGCACGTACGTATGGCTGATGGCAGATCTTCCACAGTGCTTGACCCCCAATCCTGGCCGGTGGTACATGACCGCACCGAGTACCTCAAAAGGCTGGCGCAGGGTCTGAATGTGCTGGACATCGGATGCACGGGAAGAAAAGGCAGCGGACGGCTGCCCGACTGTGCCAGTACCCTGCACCATGCAATCCGGCCCGTCTGCGCCTCTCTGACGGGGCTCGACATTGATGCCGAGGGCATTGAAGTAATGAGAAAGGCGGGCTACCGTGCGATATGCGGTGATGTTTCCTCAGCCAGCCTCAATCAGAAATTTGATGTAATCATAGCCGCGGAAGTCATTGAACACCTGCCCAATCCCGCACTGGCCCTGTGCAATCTTAAAACGCATCTTAAAAGCAGCGGTACGCTGGTTTTAACCACCTGCAATCCATTTTACTACCGTCAGCAATCTCGCATCGTGCGGCACGGTACCATTCAGGTCAACACGGCACATACCTGCTGGTATGACCCCTTGACGCTTGAGCGCGCATTGCGCAGCGCGGGATTTGCCATCGTACATGGGGCATGGATGGCACCCAAAAAAAGATGGAACCCGATGACCTTCATGGCACGGTGGAGAAAATACTGGAACCCCAACTTCCTGGTCGAGGCACGGCCGACAGATGGGTGTTCACCAACATCTGTCAGTGAATGCATCAGGCACACGGACTGATTGATCGTCCAGATTCACAATCTTTGAAAGGAGGTGTGTTATGGAAATGCGCGAAGTTGAAGCGAGTGATGGTGTCGGGCACCGGACGGGCTTGCATAACACGAGACGGGACTTCCTCAAACTATGCGGGGTTGCAGCAGGCGGCGGAGTGGCAGGCCTTTTTCTGCCGGGCGCGACGGAAGCCCGGGATGCCATGGAGTCTTTAAAAAGCCTTGCGTTGCAGGATCGGAATGATGAGCTGTTTTGGGCGCGGGTGCGCAGGCAATTTGTGCTCAAGCCCGGCTTGACTTACATGAATACCGGCACCGAAGGCTCCATGCCCCGATTTGTCCTGTATCGCATGCAGAAATATTTTCAGGAGTTTACCGAGAACCCCTGGGAGGCCATAACCGGAGGGGGCATTTTAGGAGCGGACATGACGCCCACGCGCGCCGCGACGGCGGATTTTGTGGGCGCGGATATAAGTGAGATTCTTCTGACGCATAATACGACTGAGGGAATGTCATTTACTGCCAATGGTCTGGAATTACAGGCGGGGGATGAGGTGCTGTCAACACTTCATGAACACTCGGCAGGGCTTGCTTGCTGGAGGATTCTCAAGGAGCGAAGGAATGTGGCCTTGACCCAGATTGAACTGCCCACACCCGCGGCAAGCAAGGACGAAATCGTAGATGCCTTCGCCCGGGCCATTACGCCTGCCACCCGGGTGATGAGTTTCTGCCACATCAATTATACTACCGGGCTTCGTATGCCGGTTAGGGAGTTGTGCCGGCTGGCCCGTGATAACGATATTATCTCTGTTGTGGACGGGGCGCATGCCATAGGGATGCTAGATTTGAACCTGCATGATTTGGGGTGCGACTTCTATGCTACCTCGCCCCACAAGTGGCTCAATGCCCCTCCCGGAACAGGAGTGCTGTACATCAGGAACGGCATGCTCGAACACTTCTGGCCAACCGTGTCGGAATCATCCCCGTTTGCCACAGAAATTGGTGTGCTCCAAGGCCGTGGACAGCAGTGCACGCCGGCATTTGCATGCCTTAATGATCTTATTGATTTTCAGAAAAACACGATCGGCAAGGAACAGATAGAAAACCGCATTCTGGCTTTGAGCTCCTACTTGAAAGAAAAAATCAAGGATACCTGGGGTGAAGCAAGCCTTTTTTCACCCACGGATGAGACACTGTCATCGGGGCTGACCTCATTTAATCCCTTTGCCGATCATTATGACTCAAACAAGACCAAGGTTTACACCCCATTATGCGAGGAATACAAAATAATCATCCGGCCGGTCAGTTTCTTTGACAGGGTTTCTGATAGCAAATCGACCCGGGCACTCAGGGTTTCAACGCATATCTTTAACAACTACCGGGAGATTGATAAGCTGATCAGCGCGCTGCAAACGCTCATGGCTGAGATGTAGGATAAACGGCAGGAGTACATTCATGTGCGATGCATTCGCGGCTAAAGCCGCTCCTACCGGTAATGGGGGGATAATAGGGGGCCATGCTCTGTCATGGCTGCAGATAATTCCTCACGTCAATGCGCAGCGTAAAAACTTCTATGCAAAAATTCCTTCTAGTAAGGCTGCCTTCACCAATGTAGATGAGTGCTGAATATTCTCAAATTCATCAGGTGTATAGCAGATAAAATCAACGTGTCTGGAAAATTTGATTCTTTTAACGGCGCCGACCATTCTTTTTACAAATTTTATGTCTTTGAAATAATCTGAGACGATAATCACATCAATGTCAGAATATTCTGTAGCCGTGCCTTTTACTCTTGACCCAAATATCAAGATCTTTGATGGATTAAAGGCCCTCCTGATTTCTGGAACGGCCGTATCCATAAAAGAATTGAGGATGGTATCAGATTTTAAAATATGGTTATTCATCAGTTGTCTCCATAGAACCGTATCTATGCTTTAATTGTTCAAAGATTTTCCTCGCTGCGTTCACCTTTTCTTCTGCTGTTGCGCTATCATATTCCTCATAGGGCACTCTGCCGGTAACATCAGGATATCGGGAAATCATGTAGTCCCCTGAAAGTTCCGCAATATTCTCCATGGTTTCATCAGATAACCCTAGCAGTTTTGCGACCTCATCAAGGTAATGGGATCTGGGCGGAGTTTTTCCTTCGAAAACGATAATTGCCTTAAGAAGTTTTTCCACCGCTTGATGCGCAAGGAATGATGCCACGTCATACCCGTCAATGGTGATATTTTTCTCAGCCATTGACAGGTCATGTTTTGCCTGTTTGAACCACTTCAAGGCAGCCTCTTTCACACCAATGCTCCCTAAGATTTTGTTCTTCTGAATGGGAGTAAGTATAGCAAATCATATTTGCATTATCAAAAGAATAATAATAAGGCAGGAGCCGAACATGACCCCTGCCTTATTAAAACCTCGATTGTAGATTCTTACCGGCTCAGATTTGCGTATGTACCAGCCACCGGCTTGGTTTTCTCCCCGAACCATTGATAACCGGCAGGAGCGGCTTTAGCTGCGAATGTGTTTGTTTAAGACAGAGTAATGACGCCATAACCCGAATTACCACTCAAGTAATCAATGTCCTCCGCGGACTGGCCAGACGAGGAAGGAGCTCGTCTTAGTCGTGTAGGAGTCGTAGCCATGGAACGGGCCCACGCCCCACGCGAAGGTGGTGTCGAAGGCGAGGGTAGTAGACGACCAGTAGCCGCCGTCGGGCTGCAAGGCATTAAATGGGTCCCCTTCCGTCCACTTTCCCGTTCCCGCGGCATTGGATATTGCTGGGTAGAAGTAGGCCAAATCGAATAGACTGTCTAGTTCAAATCTGTTTGGTAGTCTCCAATCTGACCTAACCGCACCGCAATCACCAGATGCAGATGCTCCTGGATTCCAGTAAAAATCAGTAGGATCGGTTGTTGTGAATCCCGGGTCTTGTGAAAAATCAGTGTTTATCTGTGAAACGCTATCAACGACTAAAGATAAATTGTCAATTTCCCCTATTACTCTGCCATATTGATCATTACTGCCATACTGACTCATGCCAACCTTTGAAATACATGTGGACGGAGCAACTCCGGTTAGCTCCAGTGAGGAAAGGATTGTATCTGCGCATATATCCTTGATTTCTAATGTGGCAACTTGTGAGGTGGAATTGTAACTGAGTGTTGCACGGTACCAGTTGTTTAATGAGTAATTTTTTTGATCTACAAAACCCTTTTCATCACATTCGAAAACAACGTTTCTGCCTTGGTCATTCTGACCAACCGCAAACCAGCAGGTGTCTCCACCTTGATACATATCATCACAAAACAACCCTGCTACCAATCCACCAGAATTCGTGACCTCTGATATATCAAAATCAACGGTAAGCGTGAAATTTTGCCCAGAATATGTAATCGGCAGATAGGCATAGTCATCTTCACCGTCCTCACCTCTGTGATGATATGTCGCATTATTAATGGCATCAACAAAGTCAAGACCATGCTGCCAGGTTACTGCTCCGTCTGAGCTATAATCAGAAGTTGTGTTTAGGAGGATAGGCGGTGTATCCTCCGGGTGA
>JAEAMF010000892.1_pt1 | contig 27715 bp, 24 predicted proteins | sample 8958721 | NCBI WGS metagenome assembly JAEAMF01 (sample SAMN16933255, study PRJNA681124) | bioreactor sludge metagenome | isolation source: anaerobic bioreactor treating anionic surfactant - SDBS | place: India: Bengaluru | collected 2019-02-28 | reverse complement strand
AACCTAAACCTTCAAGAATAAGATCAATTTCATCATCACGAATACGGCGATTACGGGCTTTAGGCTTTGCCGGTTTCTTAATCCCCATCCACGGGTTAGTCTCAAGTAGGAATAGCTCTTTTACGGCGTAGCTAAATACAGATGAGTAAAGCGCGATTTCGCGTAGCACTGTATTAGCTCCAACCTGTTTTAAACGTTGATTTCTCCAGGCGGTTAAATGCTTTGGTGTGATGTCATGAATAGACATATCTGCCAGTGCACCAAATTTCTCATCAAAAGGACCTAATTGTTCTTTAACATACTTGGATCCTCGAAGCTTTCGCCCATGCTCATCATAATACTTATGAAAAAGTGTCTTGAATGGGTAATGCTGTTTTATACCCTGGTCTTCCGCAAGCTTATTAGCTTTTGCCTCAAGTAATTTTTGCGCGGCCCATTGCTCGCATTCTTTTACGGTATCTCTGGTTGCTGAATATGTTTTTCCAGCAATCATTATTTTAATTCTATAGCTTTCACCGCGCTTGATCGGTTTGGGCATTTTCAGGGTCTATAACTCTATATTCTTGGTCTAATCTTGGTCTAAATTTAACGGCATTATCGGCAAAAAATAGCGATTTTAAAGATAGTGCTGTTAAGGGTAGACTTTATTTAAGACAACAAAAAAGGGTTTTAAACTACTGATTTCGCTTAAAACCCTTATAACATAACGTTTAGAATATTGGTAGGTATAAGCAGACTCGAACTGCTGACCTCTACGATGTCAACGTAGCGCTCTAACCAACTGAGCTATACACCTAAGTGCTGTGAATCATATTCACTTTTATTTTTTAAGACAAGTGCTTTCTATTATTTTTTAAAGTATTTGCACATGTTTTAAGCATTTTTCTAAATTGCTTTATTTGCTGGTGATTTTGCATTAAAGAATAGTGCTGTTGCTGATAATGCTGTGCTGTTTGAGTAAATATCTGTTGCTGATCCTGTTCTGCCCGTTCAGCCAAACGAAGCATCCAGCTATAAAAAGTTTCTGCAGGCTGCTTGCGCAAGTTGAATTCCAATTGTTTAGAAAATTGTTGAATGGCACGCTCATAAGCTGAAACCGACCGACTGCTTCGATAAAAAATCCAGATAAAATAAACCGCCACCACCAGCAGAATACTCAATAACATGATGATACTGCTGGCATAAGCATTTTTAATACCCAGCGTGGACAACCAGCCTTGCTGCTTTTCGGCATCATAGCCCACCACCTTGCTTTGCCATTGATAACTCGCATAATCACTCCAGATTCTCAGGTTTTTCATCACTGCAAACTGGCGATATCTCCATTTCTGTTCTTTATTGCCCAAAATACTGCGATCACTTTCAATATAATTTTGCATTCCCCCATCTATGCGTTGTGGCGCGATAATCGCTGTAGGATCGATTCTTTGCCATTTTCCATGCAATAAAACTTCGGTCCATGCATGTGCATCGAGCTGTCGCACCTCCCAGCTGGCTCGATCAGGGGCAAGTTGTCCACCCTGATAACCCACTACTACACGTGCAGGTATGCCGACATAACGCATAAGCAAAGCAAAACTTGAGGCATAATGTTCGCAAAAACCACGACGTGATTGAAACAGAAATTCATCTATCCGGTTTTCTCCCAGCAAGCCGGGATTCAAGGTGTAAGCAAAACCATTATTTTTATACCACTGCAAAATATTGCTGACATAACGTTCAGGTTGCTGTCCACTCCGCTTGAACATCTCAAATGCAAACTGGCGTGATTGCTCATCCAAGTGCTCTGGAATTTTGGTATTGATCTGTTGCAAAAATCCTGTTTTATATAAAGTCTGTTCTTGCGACTGAGCATTGCCCAGCCATCGCAATACAATCGGCTGATTCTGCAAAATTTGTCGTACCGGCGTAATACGGCCATCCTGTTTTAACTGATAGTTCTGTTGTAATGGTCGCGATTGTTCTAGTCCCATCACCCACATCACATGAGGATCAGCAGCTAAATACTGATAATTAAAACTGTATTTTCCGTTCTTTAGATTTTGAATTGCGACCGGTTTTTCATTGACAAAACTGCTGGTCCAGGTTTTACCGTCATACTGGTCTAAAACCATCGCTCGCCAATATAAATCATTGCGGTCTGGTAATTGATTCATATCGCCAATAATTCGAAATGCCAGACTGCTTGACTGCGATAACTCGGCAATATCCCCTGGTGACATGCTGTCACTCATCCCAGTGACACTTTTTTGTACCGGGATCGGAATCGCCCAAAGTGGTGGCAAGCGCGGGAAAAACACAAACAGTAGGATAAAAAAAGGCAAAGCCAGAATCAGGAATTTAGCCACATGTTTGGCATCACTTTGCCATGCACCGGATGAATTTTGCAATTGTCTAAATTCATGGGTCTGTAAACGGTACAGGCCGATCAGGCAACTGAGTAAACAGAGCAGCACCATCAGTGCCATCCAGATGGACTGGCTAAATAAAAATGAACTGGCACTAACAAACATGGCAAAATTAAACAGGATAATGACATCACGTTTATTCTTGCTTTCCAGCGCCTTAGCAAATAAAAAAGTAGATAAAACGGCAACGCCAGCTTCTATACCAATAAAAGTTTGATAGTTAAAATAAATTGCAGCCAAAGCAACTAAAGTCAGCACAAAGGTCCACACTCTGGATAAAGCCTTGGACTGATCTTTTAAGCTATAAAATAAAAAAAAGATAATTAGGGCAAAAATAAGGCTCAATACCAGCGGATTAAAAATAACCTGTGCCATCAGTATCAATAACAGGGTCATCAGTATCGAGGTTCTGATCTGTGTATCAATCATGATTTAAGCCTGCGCCAAAAGTTTTTTGGCCTGTAATAACTGGCTGTTACCCAAACCTGCAGCCAGTTCAGCTTGCGGTAAAAAAACTGCATATGCACACTGCATTTGCTCACATTGTTCAATTAAGCCCATCATGAGGCTCAGTTTTTCTTCATGCTGAGTACTCGGCATATTGTGATAATGAATTTCAATATTCGGCTGCTCATTGTGCTGTTCAAATACCTTGATATATAAACCTTGTCCACGTGCTGCCTGCTTCCATGACACCGCTTGCAAGCTATCTCCAGCCTTGAAATTACGCAGTTCACGGAATTCATCCATATCCGGCTCAAAACTGTGCTGATGCTGCTTGTTTTCTGCAGGATAAAAAGCCGCTTTAGGGGCCACCCATGAATATTCTTTCAAGTAAAAATAGGTCCAGGCCCGCACCAGCCCAAAAGGATAAACTGAATAGACCTGAAGGGTTGGATAATCAAACCTCCCTCTTTTTTCAGTAAAAAATGACAAGGTCATGTTTTGCTTCAATTCTGAAATGAATATTTTTTCCAAATGCTGGCTAGTTTTAACCCACAAATAACGCGGCTGCTTTTGCGCTTGCTGAAAATGGAGTTGCAAATCCAGTTGATGGCCCACCTGCCCAACTTCATTGACTGAAACCTCAAGCTTGAGCCCATGCAGCTGCTTAAAAGTTAAATAAAAGCTGATACATAAAATGGCACTGACCAGAAAGCAAAAACCCAGAATCAGGTTGTTGGCATAATTTACCCCGGCAATAAACGTCAGCAAAATCAACACCAGATACAGGTATCCCTGCTGATAGATAAAAATCAGAATGTCTTTTTGCGAGAGCTGTTTGATTTTTTTAAACTGGAAGCGTTTCGCTAACCATTTGTGCCACGGCTGGGTCAAAAGTGTAGTCAAGTCAATCACCCTTTAGCTGATCTGGACTTGCTGCATCAGCTGCAAGGTTTCTGCTTCGCTTAGGCCAATACGATGCGACACCACGGCAGCAAACACCGCTTGCACATCATCTGGAGTCACATAACTACGCTGTTCAATAAAGGCGTGCGCCTGAGCTGCTTTTTTCAAGGCTAATAATCCGCGGGTCGATAAACCATGCGGGCTTTTACGGGTCTCAGCAGCCAGATCCAGTAGATAATCCAGCACTGCATCGACAATATAAACTTGCGTCACTAGCTGCTGAATTGTCAAAATTTCCTCTTCATTAAAGACGTGTTGCAAGGTTGAAATCAAGGCATAGCGGGAATCTTGCTGTAATAGCAGTTTTTCTGCAGAACGTGATGGATAGCCTAGTGACAAACGCATCAAAAAACGGTCGAGCTGCGATTCGGGCAGACTATAAGTTCCACTCTGAAACAACGGATTTTGCGTAGCGATGACCCAAAAAGGTCGCGGTAAATCATAACGTACCCCATCTACCGTCACCTGGCCTTCTTCCATCGCTTCCAGCAAAGCACTTTGCGTTTTTGGACTACAGCGGTTAATTTCATCAGCCAGCAAAATTTGGGTAAAAATAGGTCCCTGCTTGAACTCAAACTGATGCTCTTTCTGGTTAAACATGTTCACCCCAATCACATCACTGGCAAGCATGTCATTGGTAAACTGAATACGCTGGAACTTCAATCCGGCAATATGCGACAAGGCACTGGACAAGGTGGTTTTACCCAGCCCCGGCAAATCTTCAAACAGCACATGTCCACCGGATAGCAAACAACATAAAGCCAGTTTGGTTTGCTGCTCTTTATCCAAAATAATCCGATTGATTTGAGTCAGGAATGCCTGAATTTTTTCAGCAAAAAATTCTACCTGAAAATTCAGCTCTTGTTGTGCTAGCGTGAGTTCCTGTTTTTGAACTTTATTCATACCCCAAATCACACTCTTTCCCCAATAAAAAACGGTGCATGATTAACATACACCGTTTTGTTGTTTTTCCAAATAAATCAGAAGATTTCAGACAAACATATCTTCAGGCTAGCAGGGACATTTTTTCATTCCACCGCCTGCGCTTGGATAACGTGAATCCACACAGTGACGGTAAAATGTTTTGGCATCCATGGGGGTTAAATCGGCATGATGTTTTGCCATATGCGCCAAATAGGTCTGATAGTCCGGCACCCCCACCATCAGGCGAAAGCTTTGCTGCAGGCGTTGCCAAATGAGCTGAATGGTTTTAATGCCATTTAGCATCAAAAACTGTTTTGGTTGAGCCAATACCGTAAACTTGATAATTTTGCCCAGTGCCAGTTTTTGACGAATTTGATCTTTTAGACTCATTTCACCTCTCCTGCCACTTCATTTGAGCTAATCTCATCACTGTAAATGGCTTCAGATTCATGCACAGTCGGATTTGGATTTGCCAATGCGCGGCGAATGACACCAATCGCAGCAAACAGCATCACCACCGCCACAATCATGAAGAAACCGCACAGTACTGCATTAATCTGATTGGAGAACACAATCGTTTGCATTTCAGCAATGTCTTTGGCTGGCTTTAAGATTTCTCCACGAGCAATGGCATCAGAGAAACGGTTGGCCTGTGCCAGAAAACCAATTTTCGGATTTTCATGGAAGATTTTTTGCCAGCCAGCAGTCATACAGGTAATGAACAGGAAAATGGTGGGAACAATCGTGATCCAAACATATTTTTCTTTCTTCATTTTGAACAGAATGACTGTGCCTAAAATCAGTGCCATAGCCGCCAGCATTTGGTTACCAATACCGAATAGTGGCCATAAGCTGTTAATTCCACCGAGCGGATCAATCACACCTTGATAAACGAAGAAACCCCAGCCTGCAACAGCGACTGCGGTACCCAACAAATTACCAAAGAAATTGTGCGATTGTTTCACCGCAGGAATTACAATACCGACAGTATCCTGAACCATGAAACGGCAAGCACGTGTACCGGCATCTACCGCTGTTAAAATAAACAATGCTTCAAACAGGATGGCAAAGTGATACCAGAACGCCATCATGGAACGGTTATTGAAAATTTCCGTAATAATGTGCGCCATACCAATGGCAAATGTTGGGGCACCACCGGTACGCGATAGAATTGAACTCTCACCCACTTCCTGAGCAAGCAGAGTCAAGGCTTCAGGTGTCACCACAAAGCCTAAAGTACGTACCGCTTCTGCCGCACTTTCCACCGTTGTACCGAGGACCGCAGCAGGTGCGTTAATTGCGAAATATACACCAGGCTCAAGAATGGTGGCGCAAATCATTGCCATAACCGCAACAAACGATTCCATCAACATGCCGCCATAACCGATCACACGAATATCCACTTCGTTATTAACCAGTTTAGGTGTCGTACCTGAAGAAACCAGGGCATGGAAACCGGAAATGGCACCGCAGGCAATGGTAATGAACAGGAACGGGAACATCGAACCGGCAAAGACAGGACCTGTACCATCCACGAAATGCGTTACCGCCGGCATTTTCATTTCAGGCAATGCCACCATAATGCCCACGGCCAGACCGGCAATCACGCCAATCTTCAAGAAGGTAGACAAGTAATCACGTGGCGCGAGCAGCAACCAGACCGGTAATGCAGAAGCAATGAAACCATAAGTGATCAGACACCAGGTCAACTGCGTACCTGAAAGGGTAAAGATGGGCCCCCAGTACGGATCAGCTGCCACATTACCGCCATAGACAATCGCCAGCATCATCAGCACAAAACCGATGATTGAAACCTCGGCAATTTTTCCCGGACGGATATAACGCATATATACGCCCATAAACAAGGCGATTGGAATAGTGGCTGAAATGGTGAATACACCCCATGGACTGTTGGTTAGGGCTTTTACCACCACCAAGGCAAGCACAGCAAGAATAATGATCATGACGCCTAATGCACCCAGCATCACAATGATACCGGCAAAAGAACCAAGCTCCTGCTTTGCCATTTCACCCAGTGATCGTCCATCACGGCGGGTCGAAATAAACAGGACTAAAAAATCCTGCACAGCGCCTGCAAGTACAACACCGACCAGCAACCAGATGGTTCCTGGCAGGTAGCCCATTTGTGCCGCAAGAATTGGTCCGACTAAAGGCCCGGCACCGGCAATGGCTGCAAAGTGGTGTCCAAACAAGACATATTTATTGGTCGGCACATAATCCAGACCATCTGCCAGACGATGAGCGGGGGTTAAACGTCTGGCATTGAGTTCAAAAACTTTATTGGCAATAAATAAGCTATAGAAGCGATAAGCGATGCTATAGACACAGATGGCAGCTAAAACCAGCCAAACTGCATTGACATGCTCACCTCTGCTGATTGCAAGTATCCCAAAGGACACCGCACCTAGAACTGCCACCAGAAGCCACACTATTTTGGAAGTTATTGATAACTTCGGTTGAATCGTTTCCATGTAAAGCCCTCATATCTAATGCATAAATCAGCCTTCATTTTTTATTGTTCGGTATACTGCTGTTTTTTCCCTTGCGACTGTACTCCTCATATTTTGCTTTTCATCTAATACTTTGGCATAAAAAAAGGGATGATTTTGATCATCCCTTTCGATAATAGTCTATTTTAAAACCATTATGCACGTTCTAAATAGTCACCCGTACGAGTATCTACACGAACACTTTCTTCTTGCTGTACGAATAATGGTACACGAACAACAGCACCAGTTTCGAGTTTAGCCGGTTTGCCGCCGCCGCCAGAAGTATCGCCACGTACGCCTGGATCAGTTTCCACGATTTTCAATACGACGAAGTTTGGTGCACTTACTGTCAATGGAACGCCATTGAATAACATAATGGTACAAAGTTCGTTAGAATCGTCTTTTAACCATTTTGCAGCATCACCCATTGCAGTTTTGTCTGCAGTAATCTGTTCAAAAGTTTCAGGATCCATGAAGTTCCACATTTCACCATCGTTGTACAAGTAGTTCATTTCTACTTCCACGATGTCCGCTGCTTCTAAAGAGTCACCCGATTTAAAAGTTTTTTCTAAAACTTTACCTGTTTTAAGGTTACGAAGTTTTACACGGTTGAATGCTTGACCTTTACCAGGTTTTACATATTCATTTTCCATGATTGAACATGGGTTGCCGTCAAGCATTACTTTAAGGCCTTGCTTAAAGTCATTTGTAGAATAATTGGCCATGAAAGGCTCGCTCCAAACTTACTAACTTAAATCTATTAATGCTAGACTAGCATTATTTTTAACATCTGGCATGATAAACTATTTGTATCAAGAGCAAAACTGGCAATCTCAACTGAGTGACCTGATTACGGACCCTTTAGAGTTGCTTGAAACACTTCAGCTCTCGCCTGATCAATTATTATCAGGGGCAATCCTAGCTTCTGAAAAGTTTAAGTTGCGTGTTCCCCGTGCGTTCGTCGGAAAAATGAGCATTGGCAACCCGCTTGACCCTCTGCTGTTACAAGTATTACCCCATCATCTGGAACTTGAAGATCATCCTGGTTTTGTAACCGATCCTTTAGGTGAGGAACAGGCGAATCAACAGCCAGGCGTATTACATAAATATAAATCGCGTTTTTTACTCACCTTAACTGGGGCATGTGCAGTTCATTGTCGTTACTGTTTCCGCCGTCATTTTCCCTACCAGGAAAACCTGCCAAAAAATGAAGATTGGTTAAATATTAAACAATATATTCAAAATCAACCAGATATAAACGAAGTTATTTTGAGCGGTGGCGACCCGCTTACCCTGTCAAATCGAAAACTTGCCCTGTGGATTGAACGTCTTGAGTCCATGCCGCAAATTAAATTTTTGAGAATTCATTCACGGGTTCCGATCGTAATCCCCAACCGTGTCGATGAAGAGCTGATTTCCTTATTAAAAAACAGTAGGCTGCGCATTATTCTAGTGGTACACTCAAATCATGCCGCTGAGCTGGACGAGTTTACCTGTTCCAAACTTTCAGCGTTGGTTCAACATCAAATTACCGTGCTGAATCAGGCAGTTTTATTAAAAGGGGTTAATAATTCTGCGCAGCTGTTAGTGGATTTAAGTTATCGCCTGTTTGAAGCGGGCGTGATGCCATACTATTTACACGTATTAGACAAAGTAAAAGGTGCCCATCATTTTGACTTAAGTCCTGAAGAAATTAATCTGATATATAAAGAGGTTTTAGAGAACCTGCCGGGATATTTGGTTCCTAAACTCGTTAGGGAAATAGCGGGCGAAAAAAATAAAACACCGCTTTTTGGGGTTTCAACTTTTTGAGTTAATAATAACGATGCTTATGAGTAATTCAGATATCTTCCAAACACCAACAGAGTTAAAGTTGGAAAAATTAAGCTTCTGCCCAACCAATGCAAAAGGCTTACAAGACTGGGTATGCAATTTATCCATTCTTCAATTGGGGAATTCGTCCAAAGAACTTTTCAATGCCTTGCTGGAAATATCAGAACTTAAATGTCCGGAAATGTTGCGTTTTGACTTGATTCAAATCCTGCATCCTACCCTGGATAATGTTTTAGGCAGCCTGGAAAAGCATTTTTTCAATCAGGGGCTGATGAGCAATGACCGCAGCGACCAGATCATTGAGCTAGCGATGCTGCTACGTAGTCATTTTGCCAAAATTTATATCGATATTTCAAAACGCTGCAACACCCAGCTCAGTATGCAAAAGTTTTCTCTATTTGCATTCAATCAAAAGAAGAGTTTGCAAACGGCCAGAATTGTGTCTACTTATTATGCTTTGCAGCAATTGTCTTTATTGCTTTATCAACAACATTTGCTCTATAGCACGCCTTTATTTGGACAATGGTTAATTGCACATCAGCTGATTGAATGTGCAATTAAAAATAATTTTTATCAAACCAATATCAATCAGATTTTAGACACGCAGCATCCTTTACAAACCGTTGCTCAGGCTTATTCACAACTGGTATTGCTGGAAATTCTGAATACCCATCAAATTCGGCCTTCTGAAATGCAAGGCTTATATTTATGCAGTTTTGACTGGGCCAAACTGGTTCATGTCTTACCCAAAGAAACCTCGCTTTCTCGCTATATTGTCGATATCAATAAAGACTATCCACCTGTTTTTAATATCAATCAGGCCAGTCTTTACAAACCGACTATCTATATTTCAACACAAAATTTATTAGATCATCTGTCTGAAACCCAAACCAAAAAGTCTGGTTACTTATCACGTAATGAAAAGCTATTTTTAACCCCGGCCCTGCACTTTCATATTCACAATCTGCTTACCAGCAATACAGAACGCCGTCATGAACGTTATGAATATTCTGCACAATTACAAATCTGTTTTAGTCTTTCGGTGGCACACTTTTACCTCTCTAAGGGCAAAAACTTTCATGAAACTCTGGAATTAGATACCAATTATCAATTCCATAATGAAAGCAGCTTTATTAATTCGATGAATTCGAATATCCCAGCTGAAATGACTACAGCAAAAACTTTGGATCGTGAAACCAAACAGATTTATTCCGCAGAAGTTCTGGACATCAGTGTCAATGGTTACAGAATTAAATGGAATGGCTCTGCACCTTCGAATTTGAAAACTGGCGAATTTATTTTAATTCAGGAAAATACTCATAGTCCTTGGCGTGGCGGTGTGATCCGCTGGATCAAGCAGTCAACAGCCAAAAGCCTGGAACTGGGACTAGAAGTCTTGGCACAAGATTTATTCCCTTGTGCTGTCATGATCAAAACAGATCGTCATAGCAATAATTACCAACCTGCCCTAATCGTTCAGTCTAGCCAAGTTGATGAGGTATCCACCAGCCTGATCGTGTCTGGTTCACATATGTTTAGGGAAAAACAAACTATTCATTTACGCCTGGGACGAGAAGAAATAAAAATTTATCTCACCAAAGCACAAATCATTACACAAAGTTTTATCCGTTTTGAGTTCGAATTACTGAATGAGCAACAAGAAAACCTGATCAACAACTTTATTAATAAGCAAACGAATGAAGTCAAGAATCACGATTTATGGGAAGCATTAAAGTGAGAAATCCATTATTGTCTAAAAAGTTAAAACGTACTGAAACACGTTTACTCATTATCGATGATAATCAAATACGTTTTAACCAAATTCGTGACCTTTTAACATCCAGTGAACATTTAGTACATGCAACCTTGCTGGATGATTTACAAAACTTTGAAAAGCAATTACATCACACTTGGGATCTGGTTATTTTTGGTCGTGCTTATGACTTAAAATATGAACAGGCGTTAAGCTTAATCCGCCTATCCAAGCAACCAAACCTTCCAATGATCCTGCTCAAACCTGATGATTATCAGGCCGATCAATACGCAGGTTATATTCGTAAAGGGATTTATGACATTCTTAATCTGGATTATCCAGATCGTTTTTATATTGGTCTTTTACGTGCCCTTTCACTCAGTCGTTTGCTGCTGACACAACAACATTTAATGGAAGAGCTAGAAACAGCTCAAACCCAGGCCCAGTCTTTAGTTCAAGAGAGCAACAAAGCGATTGCACTGATTCAGGAAGGTATTCATGTCCAGGCAAACCCTGAATATTTAGCACTTTTTGGACTTAACAATGAAGATCAGATTGTTGGACTTCCCTTACTCGACCTACTTCAGCCTAAAGATTTAAATGATTTTAAGTTACGTTTTAAAAAAATTTCACAAGGTCAGTTTGATTTAGGGCGTTTTGAAATCAACAGCTTAAATCATCAAATATCTGTTCCAAACCCGCTTAAAGTTGAGTTTTTACCTTCTACGAATGAAGAAGATGCCGTACAAATTACGATTGATATTGAATCTTCACCATCAGTTCAGCCTACATCTACAACAGCCGATGCTCCAAAGTCCAATACCTATCAGCTGATTAATCGTACCATCACTCAACAACCTTCAGATATTAATGCCCTCGTGGTATTTTCCCTGGCTTCTTGTCCTGATAATATTTTTAAAGAGGAGTGGGATACACTCAAAAATTATTCCACTAATATCAAGGATTTTTTAAAAGAGCAAACTCATGCTCCATTATTTCAAACAAGTTTTGGTATTTATGTGGGCTTGTTCCAAGCCGAATCTAAAGCCAAATTAGAGTCCAAACTTATTGGTTTAAGTTCATTAACTAAACCGCAATTATTGTCAATTGATCACACATCCTATCCACTGAATCTCAGAATTGGCTATACACTGCTCGATACTGAAATACGTGATGAAAAACATTTTGAACAATTTATTGCTACAGCTTACAAGACTGCTTTACCGGAAAATCAGCCGACTCCTGCACTTGAATTAGAAACACCGTTAAACATTCCAAGCATTGAGCTACAGCAACCCGAAATTAAGGCCGTACCTAGTTCACCTGAAGCAGCCCTACTCAGAGCCTTGCAACAAAGCTTGGATCGCGGTGAAATTCACCTTAAATATCAACAGCTCTACGATAAGCAAGACACTAATTTATATACTTATGAAGTCACCAGCGGTTTTATTTATGAAAATGCCTGGAAAGATCTGGCTGGCTTAAGAGAACTTGCAGACGATCCTGAGTTATCCATTAAACTGGATCGCTGGATATTAGTGGAATCATGTAAACAACTGCATAATTTCATTACTCAATATCCTGAAGCAAAATTGATTGTGAATTTGAATAAAGCGGTACTATTATACGACCGAAGCTTCCCTGAATTCATTTCCAAACTCATTACCATTGTTCGCAGTAAACTGAAGCATCCATTAGTTTTACAATTTTCAGAAGAAGATATTAGTCAAAATATCTCAGATACTCAAAAGTATATTGCCCAGTTACGTCAATTTGGCGCTGAAGTTTCCCTCAGAGACTTTGGTAATAGCATTTATAGCGAGTCTATGTTACGTCAACTTGATGTAAATTGTTTAACTTTACATCAGAATTTGACCAAAATGCTGCAAACAGAAAAATCGACGCAAGAATTACAGGAAAAGCTGAGTGCCTTCCAGGAAATTAAAGCTAGCGAAATCATGCTGCGCGATCTCAATGACATGACTCTGTTTGCAAACGCATGGAACGTGGATGCTCGTTTTATTCAGGGCGATTATTTCCAGAAAAAACTGGATCATTTGATTGATGTACAAGACCAATAGGTCTTGTACAAGGTCTGTAATTGAGTCATTGATGAAATAACGGACATAAAAAAACGGGCAAGAAGCCCGTTTTTTTTCATTTTGGGTATTAACGTTTGATAGAACGTGACATACCTGCAAAACGTTGTTTAAATTTGTCGATACGGCCGCCAGTGTCCACATTCTTTTGTTTACCAGTATAGAATGGGTGGCATGCTGAACATACATCTAGGTAAATTGTTTCTTTACCAAGCGCTGAACGAGTTTCGATTACGTTACCACATGAACAAGTAGCAACTAATTTTTCATATTTTGGGTGAATATCGGCGCGCATCGTCGATTACTCCTAAGTTAAGAAAGGCTTATGCTGTCATCGCAATTGATCACTCTCATGATTCATGAGGAATAAGCTTGATCCAGGAAAAAGCCAGACCAACACCACAACAGACCATTCTTTTGGCCCACCGAGACGGATACCGTCAGAGCTAAGCACAACAAGTGGGCGCAATTATACGGGAAAAAATAACAGATAGCGAATTATTCTTTACCCTCTTCTATCTCTTTAAACTCATCTACAGGATGTTTTGACCAGTAATTGGCAATGACTCCACAGACCATAAGCTGAACTTGATGAAAAATCATAATTGGCAACACAATCATGCCCAAAGGCTGCCCAATAAACAGGATTTGCGCCATTGGAACACCACTGGCCAGTGTTTTTTTCGAACTACAAAAGAACATGGCAATTTGATCTTCTCGGTTAAAACCCAGCCATTTTGGAATATATAAAGCCAGTAACATGATGATAGTAAAAAAGACTGAACAGACCACGGTCAAAGCTAGCAACGTTTGCAAGCTTACTTCCTGCCACAAACCGGCAACCACCGCCCCACTAAATGCCCCATACACCACCATTAAAATAGTGCCCTGATCAAAGGCTTTAACTATACCTGGCTTTTTCAGCATCAAAGGATAAACATATGGTCGCAGGATTTGCCCTAAAATAAACGGCACCAGTAATAACAAGGTGATTTGAACAATCGAGGAAGTTGGATCAAAACCATGCTGTGACTGACCTAGAATAAAGAAACTGACCAATACCGGGGTAATAAACATACCAACGATATTGGAAAATGAAGCACTACACACTGCACTGGCGACATTACCTTTTGCTACCGAAGTAAACGCAATGGAAGATTGCACGGTAGAGGGCAAGAAGCACATAAACAGGAAGCCCCAATACAGTTCCTTACCTAATAGAGGTAACAGAATGGGTTGTGCAAGTAATCCAAGAATCGGAAATAATGCAAAAGTAAATGCAAAAACCACCACATGAAACTTCCAGTGCATGATGCCTTGCATCACCGCTTCTCGGGACAGTTTTGCTCCATGTAAAAAAAACAGGATTGCAATGGCAATGCTGGTTAAAATTCCAAAAACATCTGCAGCTCCGCCTGCTACTGGAGCTATACTGGCCAAAATTACCATCACTACCAGCAAAATGGTAAAGCGGTCCAATGCCAACAGTTTTAACATTATTACGTCCTGTAAATGACAGCCAATAAAAAACCCAATAAGTGATTTTACCTTGCGGTAAAGTTTCATCTTACTGGGCTGAATAAATAAAGCCAGTGTTTCAACTCAATGTTGAATATTTAGTTTATCTATATCACTTTATGATCAGACTTCTGTCGTCAATTCCTTTTATTTATCCTTATGGGAGAAAAAATAAAAAGAGTGTCAATAATGAGCAAAGAAGTCTATTAGTTATTTCTGGCATTAACATCTTGCTGAATTAGCTCGATTTTATAGCCGTCTGGATCTTCAACAAAAGCGATCACGGTAACACCACCCTTCATTGGACCAGCTTCACGCACCACCTTACCACCACGTGCCTTGATCTCTTCACAGGCTTTATAGGCATCATCGACCGCAATCGCAATATGGCCATAGCCATTGCCCAGCTCATAACTTTCTGTGTCCCAGTTATGCGTCAATTCCAGTACGGTATGGTTTTCTTCATCACCATAGCCGACAAAAGCCAGAGTGAATCGACCTTCTTCATAATCACGTTTACGAAGCAAAGTCATACCGAGTACTTCAGTATAAAACTTTAAAGATTGTTCCAGATTGCCTACACGTAACATGGTATGCAGCATGCGCATCATTCATTTTCCTATGTTTCAATTTTTACAGACACTATAGGGATTCAGCGTGGAAAATTCAATTTAGCAATCTGGCAGTTGATATCATTTATTGTTCCACGTCCCCATTATTATTAAATTTTTAAATCAATGCTCTGTTTAGTTTAACAGTACAGCACACCCTAATGATGGAGTCTTTACTTAGGCTATTTTAAAAATAAGACTGAACCTTTGCAGCAATTTTTAGCCAAAGAAAAACCCATTTCATCCTCAAGACAAAATGGGTTTTTCATTCATTTTTTAAAAATTTGAGCTTAATTGGACTGTTGCTGATGTTCACGCAACAGCTTCGCCACCCAGACCACCAAGATTAAAATTGGAATGCCAATCAGCGTGGTCATGAGGAAGAAATTCGGATAACCAATATTGGTCACAATGGTTCCTGAATAGCCGCCTAAAATCTTCGGCGTTAAAGTCATCAGCGAACTGAAAATGGCATATTGTACTGCAGTGAAAGATACACTGGTTAAACTGGACAAAAATGCGATGAATGCTGCACCTGCCAATCCCGATGCCAGGTTATCGACAATAATGGCAAAATATAACCACAGCGAACTATAAGGTTTAATCACCTTACCGCTAATTTCAACATCGTCAACCGATTGAACATCGATTGCCGCTAAAGGCTGTACATCAATATCCAGATCTTTGGCTGTAGTTGAGTTCATATCGACCGTATAGCGATGCTGTGCGCTTAAAGTGGCTTTGTCATGATCCACCACTTCAGCCACAAGCTGTTTTGATGCTGAATTTACCAGGCTTTCTGCTGGAATAGCGGTGCTAAATACACCTGTTTTGTCCAGATTGGCATCAAATTTTTGACCGTCCAAACTCAGGACAATTTTTTGTGTTTCATTCAAGAGTTGCCCAACATACTGGCCCCGTACCACCAGACTGTTCTGTTGTTCATTTGAAGCAATAACATTATCGCTGGTCACCGGCAGAATTTGCATCATGCCTGATTGAGCACCTTGCTGTTGCGCATTCTGTTTTAAATAGGGAACTGTGCTCACTACTGAGGGTTGTGTATCATCTTGATATTGCACTTGAACCTGTACTGCATTGGCTTGTGCCAAAACCTGACTCGGCACTTTCAGTTTCCAGTAACCCACTTCATCCGANCTTGTGCCAAAACCTGACTCGGCACTTTCAGTTTCCAGTAACCCACTTCATCCGACTGAACCTGATACTTGTGCTGACCTACCATGACTTGAACATCATGAGTCGGCTGACCAGATTTGACCAAGCCAATAAAAATCAGGTTGGTTGAGCTTGCCAGCACTGCACCGACAAACATCAGTTTCATAATGTTCATACGCTGTGCCAGTAAGCCTCCCAGGAAACCACCGACCAGGCTGAAAATTACCCCATAAATTTTTACCGCTTCCGCAATCTGCTCTTTACTGAAGTTTAAATCCTGATAGAAAACATTGGAGATGACCCCGGCAATAATGTCCGAGATGCGATAGAAACCGATGAGCAATAACAGAACCAAAGCCAGCTTTAAGCCATAGCGTCTAAAAAAATCGGCAATCGGGCTGATCCAGGTTTCCATAGCCATTTGCTTGTTGACCGCACCCATTTTGACCAATAATGAGCCCAGCAATACGGCTACCGCAGCAGATCCAACAAAGCGCAAGGTTTCAAAGCAAAACAGCAATAATGAATCGGTAATTGCAAATTGTGCCTTAACAGATTCGGTTAGAGTTCCGGAAAAAATATAGCTCAATACAAAGCCAATTACTGCAACAAAAAACACGGCCACCAGACGATAGTAATCACTACGCTTATAATTTTTATAAGTACGATCAACCTTCGGTTCACGAATCACTAAAGTGGTGATAATTCCGACCAGCATGACTGCTGCCATAACCAAATAAGTGATTTTCCAAGCGCTATAAATATAGTTTCCCTTAGCCGTTCCAAGTGAGGCCGCAAGGAACAAGGCACCTGCACCGGCCACAATCATCCCGATGCGATAACCTGCATTATAAGTCGAGGCAAGCACTGTCTGCATTTCAGTTTCTGCAAGCTCAATACGATAGGCATCAATCACAATATCCTGAGTTGCTGCAGAGAAACCGAGTAATACGGCTCCTGCTGCCATCTGATACAAATAGCCCTGACTGAGTGCTGGATTAGAAAAAGCCATCATACAAATGGCACTGATAATTAAAACTTGTGCAATCAGCAACCAGGCCCGACGTCGCCCCAGCTTTTGGGTCAAAAATGGCACCGGCAACTCGTCAATCAAAGGTGCCCAGACAAATTTGAATGAATAACCCAAGGCTGCCCAGCTAAAAAAGGTTACTGCGCTTTTTTCAATACCGGCTTCCCCCAACCATAAGGACAGACTGGAAAAGATCAAAAGAATGGGAATACCAGCTGAAAAGCCTAAAAACAGCATGATCAATGCACGACGATCGAGAAAAGCAGTAAAGGCAGATTTCCACCCTGTAGATTGTGTTGTCATTACGTTGTTTTTTTCTGCAAAACTGAATGCTGCTATTCAAACGCTTAATAAGTTCAGTTTCAACAATAATTGTGAAATCATTATTTTATTTTGTTGATAAAAACGACCTGCGCGCTTGAATTTTTCAACTAAACCTGTATACCTTTAAATCTCTATTGCAATATTTTAGTTTTGGATTTAAACAGTGCCCCAAAAACTCGATCAAATGAATTCTTCATTATCTGCAACAACTACAGTGACTCAACCAGACCCTCTACAAAGCAGTTTAATTTCAGCATTCGATCAACCGGAAATTCAAAACACACTAACCAAAACACAGCTTCAGCCCAAGCAACTGACGCATATTCCCAATCTTGAAAAAATTCCTGCGTCAACACGAAGAATCAAACCGCTCAATGATTTTCTTGGGCAAGATCGCGCACGTGCCTCGGTTGAAGCAGGCATCGCCTTGCCTTACTCGGGCTATAATATTTTTGCAGTCGGTACGGCAGGCTTAGGTAAACGCACCATGATCAAGCGTTTACTGCAACAGCATGCCAAGACCATGCAAACCCCGAATGACTGGGTCTATGTCAACAATTTCAAGTTTCCCCGTCAGCCGATCGCACTTGAACTGCCACCAGGACAAGGTCCTAAATTCCAGGCTTTGCTGCACCAAACCTGGCAAACCATCTTAAAACAGCTGGAACGGCGCTTTACTGCGGAAACCTATCACAACCGTATTGAAATGATTCGCGAGCAAACCGGCGATGAACAGCAATCGGCCTTGGTCGAACTGACCAAAGAAGGTGCAAACTTTGATTTAAAACTGATTTCGCAAGATGATGAACACTGTTTCGTGCCGGTTCATCTTAAAAACAATGAATATCAGGAAATGTCTAAAGAAGACATTAATGCCTTGGATAGCAAACAGCGCGCAGAAATTGCTGCAAACATTCGCTACATGAATAAAAAACTGGAGCGCTTGGGCCTACATTTAGGTGATCTGGAAGATGATGCACGAGATCAGGTCCAGCATCTCAACCGTGACATTGCTAAACAGGTGGTGATGCCGCGCATTGATCTGATTCAGAACAAATATCCCGATGTCGATGGCCTGACCGAATATCTGCAATATTATGCGGAAGATATTATCAATAATGTGGAAATTATCCTTGAGCAAGAAGAGGATGATTTTGCTCCAGGCATCTTCAGTCGCGTGCCTTCACGTTATCAGGCCAACATCATTGTTTCCTACAAACCCAATAGCGGTGCGCCGGTGATTTTTGAAGACTTCCCGACCCACTACAACTTGTTAGGACACGTGGAACAGCTTAATTTTTGAAGACTTCCCGACCCACTACAACTTGTTAGGACACGTGGAACAGCTTACTCAAAATGGCACCATCACCACCGACTTTACCCTGATTCGTCCGGGTTCACTACATCGGGCGAATGGCGGTTTTCTGATACTCGAAGCTGAACAACTGCTGGAACAGCCTTATGCTTGGCAAGGTTTAAAACGTGCCCTGAAATCTGGAAAATTAAAGCTGTCCTCGCTGGAACATATGCTGACCTTAACCGGCAGCATCTCCATCGAACCACAAGCGATTCCATTAAATATTAAAGTGATTTTGCTTGCAGAACCTGAAATTTATTATGAAATTTTAGAACTGGAACCTGAACTTGGCAGCGTGTTTAAAATTCGTGCCGATTTCACCGATACATTACAACGTAATGACATTAACGAACAAGCCTATATGCAACTGATTGCAGACTATGTTCAGGCTGACAAACTGTTACCTTTTGACCGTTCTGCACTAGCAGCATTGCTCACCGACTCAAGCCGTCAGGCGGAAGATCAAAGTTCATTGTCATTGCATGCCTTAACTTTGGGGGATCTGATCCGGGAAGCACATCATCATGCAGCGCAAGCCGGTGATAAAACCGTTTCGGAAAAACATATCAATACCGCACTTGATCATCGCAAGTATCGCCTGGGTTATTTACGTGAATTGTACTGGCAAGATTTAACGCGTGGCACACAGTTAATCGAAACCAAAGGTCACCGTTTGGGTCAAATTAATGCCCTGTCGGTGATTCAGTATGCCGATGTCGAATTTGGCTTGCCTTCACGTTTGACTGCATCGGTCTATCAAGGTGGCGGTGACATTCTGGATATCGAGCGTAGTGTCGAATTGGGGGGCTCACTGCATGCCAAAGGCATATTGCTGATGTCGAGTTTTCTGAAAGCGCATTTTGGTCGTGAACAGATGCTGCATTTTTCGGCTGCCCTCGCCTTTGAACAAAGTTATGGTCAAATCGACGGTGACAGCGCAACCGTAGCTGAGCTTTCTGCCCTTATTTCTGCCATTAGCCAGTTACCGATTGACCAGTCCTGGGCCATTACCGGCTCCATGAACCAGTTGGGTCAGGTTCAACCAATTGGCGGTGTCAATGCCAAAATTGAAGGTTTCTATGATGCCTGCAAGCTGCAAGGCTTAACGGGCAAACAGGGAGTGATTATTCCGCATCAAAATATGGAACACCTGATGTTACGTCATGATGTGATTGAAGCTGTGGCCAAAGGTCAGTTCCATATTCACGCCATTGAAACCATTGACCAGGCTCTAGAAATTTTAATGGCACGTCCTGTCGGCACACTGAATAAAAAAGGCCGTTACAGTAAAGGTTCCATTTATGCGGCGGTCATGGATCAATTAGAATATTGGCAAGCGCTTGAAGATGGTGCCGAACTGGAAGAAGAGCCGAAGAAAAAGAAAAAAAAGAAGAAAGACAAGAAAAAAACCAAAGTTGAAGCATCTGCCAATCAAGCTGTAACCACTGCAGCAGTTGAGCCGAAAGCCAATGAGTAAGACCCGCTCACAGAAAAAGTATGATTTTTTCTGAGATATAAAAAAGCGCCTTGAAGGCGCTTTTTTTAATTCAACTTCACATCACTGAATTAAGCTTCAGGTGCCGGGCTGTACTGTTCGACCAAAGGTTTTAACTCACCTTTTTGGAACATATCCAGCATGATATCGCTACCACCGATCAATTCACCATTGATCCACAATTGTGGGAACGTAGGCCAGTTGGCAATTTTCGGTAAAGTTGCACGGATATCCGGGTTTTCCAAAATGTTGACATAAGCAAATGGACGACCAATTTGACTGAGTGCTTCTACTGCACGTGCAGAGAAACCACATTGTGGAAATTGTGGTGTACCTTTCATGTAAAGTAATACTGCATGTTTAGCAATTTGGTCACGAATTAACGCTTCAGTATCGCGTACTTGTTCAGTCATTGATAAATCCTCAACTAATCTGCCTCGCATTATACCCAAAACTGGAGGAAACAGTATGTCTAAAGCAATAATTCCATTTTTATTTACATTTGGGCTTTTAATCTGTCCTGGATTTTGCTTATATAAACTTTTATTTTTCCCTCCTAACAGATAAGAGTTAGTCATGAATAACATTACCCTTGCTCCTGTGCAAACTGATCAACCATCTCATTTGATGCCGGTATTTGGCCGTCAGCCGATCAGCTTTGTCCGAGGACGAGGTTCTTATCTTTATACTGAAGATGGTACTGAATATTTAGATGCATTGACCGGTATTGCAGTATGTGGCTTGGGTCACTCACACCCTGTGGTAACTGAAGCAATTGCTGAACAGGCAGCTACCCTGATTCATACCAGCAACATTTTTGAAGTACCTTGGCAAACTGCTGCTGCACAAAAACTGGCTGAAGTTTCAGGTATGGAAGAAATTTTCTTCTCGAATAGTGGTGCAGAATCAAATGAAGGTGCAATTAAAATTGCGCGTAAATTTGGTCATATGCAAGGGGTAGCCACACCTAAAATCATTGTTGCAGATCATTCTTTCCACGGTCGTACTCTGGCGACCCTGAAGTTCAAACGGGTAATGGCCGTACCGGTAAATACTTTGCTTATCAGCACACCAATATTGTTCCAGATGTACTCACCACTGCCAAAGGGCTAGGCAATGGTTTCCCGATTGGTGCGGTGATGACTCAAGGCCGTGGCGTTGGTGTTTTAACTGCCGGCAACCATGGTTCAACTTATAGTGGTACTGCTCTGGGTTCACGTGTGGTTTATACGGTTATTGATACCATTCAAAAAGAACATCTGGTTGAAAATGCAGCAAAAATGGGAAGTTATATCGTTGAGCAGTTAACCCAGCAACTGGCTGATCAAAACGTTAGCGTTCGTGGTTTTGGTCTGATGATTGGTATTGAGTTGCCAAAAGCTTGTGGCGAATTGGTCAATGTGGCACGTGATGAATATCATTTAATTATCAATGTGACTGCAGGTTCTGTAATTCGTTTATTACCGCCACTCAACATTAGCCAACAACAGGCTGATCAATTGATTGAACGTCTGGTTAAAATGATCAAGGATTATTTAGCTTAAGCCTTCAATCCAGTCTAAAAAAGCCGCTAATCGCGGCTTTTTTATGCTTCATTTTTATGAAACTGCCTGGTAAATTCTTCCGCCGGGTAACTGGCTAAAGTATTGTTTTAATGCATCCAGACAACGATGAACCTTCATGGGTTGCTGATCTTTTTTTGCCGTGATGGCATATAAAGTGAAATTTTCCAGTTTCCACTCTGGTAAAACCTCTACCAGAGCACCATTCATTAAATCCTTTTGTACATCCAGATATAAAATTCGTGCAATACCATGCCCTTGCAAACATAATGATTTTGCAACCAGGACATTATTGGTACTTAAACGTGATTTCATTTCCAGATTCACTGTTTTATCTGACGCCGCATGTTGAAATGAAAAATGTTGATAATTTTTCATAATATTGATTGGAATCAGGTCATGATGATTTAAATCTTCAGGCCGCGATACAGGCGCCGACTGATTCAAATAACTTGGAGAAGCCACCAACACCTGCTCTACCAGAGCCAGAGGCATCACATTCAAATGATGATCTTCTATTTTTGGGCTCATGCGTAAAGCGATATCGATACGTCCTTCAAGTATATCAATATATTGATTATCGGCTTCTAAATGGACTGCTAAACCACGATGTGCCTGCATCCAGTGAGACAATGCAGGAATCACATGATTGGCACCAAGTTCCGGGGTTGTAGCAATGCGTAAATCCCCCACCAAGTCATCGCGTAACTCGTTGATACGGATTTTCCCACGCTCTGCAGCGGCAAGCATTTCTTGACAGCTGTGGAAAAAAGCCTGTCCAGCTTCAGTCAAATTCAATTTTCTTGTAGATCGATGTAGAAGTGTCACTTCCATTTCATTTTCTAAAGAACGAATTTGCTGACTCACGGCGCTGGTCGTGATTCCTAACTCACGTGCAGCACCGCTAAACGAGTTTTTTTCAACAACACAAGCAAACACACCCATTGCTCGAAGTTGATCTAACATAAATTTCCCTCTGAACTTATAATTGCTTTATCTTTCCGATAAAAGCAACTCATTGTATTATACGGCGAAATTTATGTTTTGTATTTGTAAAATTTAATTTATTGGTAAAACGATGGTCGGATTGATAGGTTTACCATTTAAACGCACCTGAAACTCCAGCATAGTACGATTTGTACCCGTTGAACCCATTTCAGCAATTTTCTGCCCTGCTGTCACATTCTGGCCACTGCTCACGTTCATTTTACTGTTATGGGCATAAGCGGTAATGTAGCCATCGATATGCTTGATCAGAACTAAATTGCCATATTCTTTCAAACCATCAGCCGCATAGACCACCTGACCATCAGCCGCAGCAAAAACCGCATCTCCAGTATTACCACCATAACGAATACCCTTTACATTTGCAGCCACATTAAAGTTTGCAATGACTGCGCCATTACTTGGTTTTACCCAGCGCAAAGCAGAGACTTTCGAAGATGCTACGGGGGCAGTCGCCGTGGTTGCAGGAACTGTAGTTTTAGCCGGTGTAGTCGGAAGTTGAACGGTTTGACGCTGAATCGGTGCAGCTTGGGTCACCGCTTGTGTAGTGGTGGTGCGACGTGAGCCTGAATCTTTTAAACGTAAAGATTGACCGACATAAATGCGATAGGGTGGCGCTATATCGTTCATATCGGCAACACTGGTATAAGACAGACCATAACGTGCAGCAATTCCGCTTAATGTATCTCCAGATCGAACCGTATAGTAATCCGGTGCAGCCGCATAACGTGTCGCATTATGAACTTGTGGTTTTGAAGCACAGCCACTCAAAATGGCTGTGGCAATAACAGCTGTAGACAAGACCATGGTTTTCAACAAACCCACAGGCGCAGCAAATAAGCGATATGGTGACACCAAGTGCATTAATCTTCCTCTCTACACATTAAGTCTATTTATTGGTTTGCACTAAGATTAGCAAAAAAGCATCTGAAAAATAGGGTCAATTCTGCTTTTTCACAAAGTTATAACACTACTGGGCATTATTTGGAAAACTCTGCATGTAATGTGTGCAAAATCTCATAATTTGTCGCGTCCATTTGAATTGGCGTAATGCTGACATAGCCATTTGCCACCGCAAAAAAATCCGATTCTATTTCAGTTAAACCTTTTTTAGGTTCAGCGACAGCTTCACCTGACAAACCAATCCAATAAACCTGACGTCCACGTGGGTCTACATGACTGCTAATCGGTTTAGATTGACTGCGACGTCCCTGATAAGTAATTTTCGAACCTCTCAATTCAGATATATCTGGAATATTCACGTTAAAAATATGACGTGGCGGTAAAGTCGGCAAACCCTGGGCAATAAAATCATGCACCCATTTTGCTGCTACGGCATAATCATTTGGATTGTCATAAGAACGGACATTGGGACCGGCCATGGAGACGGCAATAGCCGGTTGTTTCATTAGGCGGCCTTCGAAGGCGGCTCCGACAGTACCAGAATAAAGCACATCATCGCCCAGATTTGCCCCACTGTTAATTCCGCTGACCACCAGATCAAATTCAAAATCAAATAAGCCGTTCATGGACAGATATACACAATCTGCAGGTGTTCCATTGACTGCCCAGACATCTGCTGAAATTTGAACAGGTCTTAAAGGACGATCTAAGGTAAGTGCACTGGAAAAACCACTGCGTTCACTTTCAGGAGCAACGATGACTACACGACCAAGCGGAGCCAAAGCTTGAGCCAAGGCCTGAATACCGGGAGCAAAAACGCCATCATCATTGGCAATTAATATATTCACTTAAACATCTCTTAACGGTTAAAAATGACTAATCAGAACATTTGATTGAATTGTATAGAAAATTATATATATTTGACGCTCAACATCCATTCAAAAAGTGTGATTTAAAAATGACTAAAAGCATATCATTTCGTGGCTTATTGGGGTTAGGCATTGCGGCATTATTATCTTCCACTGTGTTAGCCAATGACGGTTTATCTCTGGAAGAAGCCAATACGATTGTGAAAGAAGACCTTGCTTCAACTCAGGTGATGGCTGAAGTATGCCCTGCCATTATTGGTAAAAATGCAAAATTTGATCAAAACATTCAGCTGTTGATTAAAGCTTATCTGCAAGACTATTCAGATCAATCGATGACTTTTGATAAAATTAAAGCAGATTCAGAGTATAAATCTGTTCTAGAAGAAGCTCGCCAGGCTGCAAAAGAAACCAGTAAAGATGAACAAAAATCGGTTTGCGAAGATGTTGTAAATTATCAGGTTTGATCATTTGCTCTTGTTTTATATAAGTTATCTAAAATATTGAACATCTTATTATGACCACAGGCATAAAGCAGATTCCTCTTTATGCCTTTTTAATTCTTTGCTGTTTTCATATTTTCTTGATGAACGTCATCATTTTCAACAGCTTTAATACATTTGTGTACTTACAATTACCCCAAATACCGTTAATCTTATTTTTATTATTGTGATGTTTTTAAATCATTCAGGTCTGTTTAATGAAATTATCTATGCTTAAACCGCTTTCTTTGGGACTGTTAACCACTGCTGCCATGACCCTGTCTATGATTCATGCAGCCACACCAGATGAAAATATTGAAGTGACGCCACTACAAAAAGTCACCCAGCAAGAGCTGGCAGCCATTTATGTACTTTCAGAAGTCTGCCCTAGTTTAGTGAAAGATCATGCTAAATTTGAACAAGGTTATGCCAAGCTGGCACAAGAATATTTACCTGCCGACAATAATGCGGTTTCGAGCCTGGCTAAACTCAGCCAAGAGAAAAAATTTGAGCCTGTTTTAGCTGAAGCACGTAACGATGCAAAAAAAGCTGGAGATGCAAAAAATCAGGAAATTTGCCAAGAACTCACCACATACAGCAAATAACACAAATTGGTTACAATACTTTTGAAAATAAGCTGATTTCCCCCATAGAAGTCAGCTTTGCTTTGTCCTAAAATGCAAAGCTCTTTGTGCTTATTATTAAGATATTGGAACCACCCAGAATGACCCACAAAAGCGCCCTTGCTGCATTATTACTATTGCCGAGCTTCACATACGCAGCAACTGTCTTATCTGCACCGCCAGAACTCAATAATAAATCTTATGTTTTAATGGATTATGAGACAGGGCAAATCCTCGCATCAAAAAATGAAAATGAAAAATTAGCACCTGCTTCAATGACCAAGATGATGACCAGCTATATCATCGAACAAAAGTTATTGAGCGGTGAACTCACTGAAAATGAAAAAGTTCGTATGAACGAATCTGCGTGGTGTCGTGGTAGCAGCACGGAATCATGTATGTATGTCCCGCTTAACGGGACTGCAACAGCACTGGAAATGCTGCGTGGGATTATCATTCAATCTGGTAACGATGCCTCTAAAGCCATGGCAGAACATATTGCCGGTAATGAAGGTACCTTTGCACACATGATGAATCAGGAAGCAAAACGTATTGGCATGACCAATACCAGCTTCATCAATGCAACCGGTATGCCTGCAGAAGGTCACTACTCGACTGCCAAAGATATGGCGACACTTGCGCAACATATCATTCATGACAGTTCAAAATATTACCCAATCTACTCTGAAAAAGAATTTAGCTTTAACGGCATTAAACAAGGTAACCGTAATGCATTGCTTTATACAGACCCAAGTGTAGACGGTTTAAAAACCGGTCATACTGAAGAAGCTGGCTATTGCTTAACCACTTCCGCTAAACGCGGCCCAATGCGTTTAATTTCCGTGATTTTTGGCGCACCAAGCATGAACGAACGTGCCTCACAAACACGTGAAATTTTGGCTTGGGGTTATGCAAACTTTGAAACTGTTAAGGTTCAACCTGCCAATCAGGTTTTAGCCAAGTCAAAAGTTTGGTATGGCAAAAGCAATGATGTTCAAATTGGTCTGGCAGAAAACTTTAACGTGACCATGCCTAAAGGCGAAGCCAATGCCATTAAAACTCAATTGGTGGTTCAACCTAAACTGACTGCACCGTTGAAAAAAGGTCAAGTGGTAGGTAAATATGTAGCTACTTTAAATGGTAAAGTGATTGCAGAAAAACCGCTTGTTGCTCTTCAGGCGGTTGAAGAAGCTGGTTTCTTTGCAAAAATGATTGATCACATCAAACAATTCTTCGCAAACTTGTTCTAAGCACAGCTTTAGACTTAAGTTAAAGCATCCACACTTCGGTCTGGATGCTTTTTTATTTTATAATGCTTGAAAATTGACAGACTGAACCCCTCACATGGCTAAAAACATTCGCCCCTATTTAAATACCGCACCACAAGTTGATGACTCATGTTATATCGATGATATGTCAGTCGTAATTGGCGATGTGGTACTTGCTGAAAATGTTTCGGTGTGGCCGTTTGCCGTGATTCGTGGCGATGTCAACCATATCCGTATTGGTAAAAATTCCAATGTGCAGGATCATGCCATGCTGCATGTCAGCCATAAAAAAGCCGATAAACCTGAAGGTTCACCTTTAATTATTGGCGAAGATGTGACCATTGGTCATCATGTGACTTTACATGGCTGTACCATTGGCAATCGGGTATTAGTGGGGATCAACACCATCGTTTTAGATGATGTGGTGATTGAAGATGACGTGATGATTGGTGCAGGCTCATTGGTTCCACCACGCAAACGTCTGGAAAGTGGTTATTTATATGTCGGCAGTCCGGTACAGAAAGTTCGTCCGCTTACAGAGAAAGAAAAAGAATTTTT
>JAEAMF010000895.1_pt1 | contig 27860 bp, 29 predicted proteins | sample 8958721 | NCBI WGS metagenome assembly JAEAMF01 (sample SAMN16933255, study PRJNA681124) | bioreactor sludge metagenome | isolation source: anaerobic bioreactor treating anionic surfactant - SDBS | place: India: Bengaluru | collected 2019-02-28 | reverse complement strand
GTTCGAGAACCACCTGCGCGCCGTCGCCGGCCTGCCGCTGGGCTCGACCGCCAAGGTCGGCGAGAGCGCCATGCTCAACTTCATCGGCGAAGTGCCGCCGGTGGACAAGGTGGTGGCCGTCGCCGACTGCCACCTGCACCACTACGGCAAGGCCTTCAAGGCCGGGCGCAAGGTCGGCCACGCCACCCTGCGCTGTGCTGATCGCGCGACCCTCGAGGCGCGCATCAGGGACGTCGAGGCGCTGATCGAGGGCTGAGGCCTTCCACGATCCGGCAACGAGCGCTCCCGCAGGCTAGGCTGAAGGCAACTTCACCTCTGCGGGAGACTCTGCCATGGGCATCCTCGGCACCATCCTCATCGGCCTGCTGGTCGGTGTGGTCGCGCGCTTTCTCAAGCCCGGGCACCAGCCGATGGGCTGGGTCATGACCATCCTGCTCGGCATCGGTGGCTCGGTCATCGCCACCTACGGCGGCCAGGCGCTGGGCATCTACCGCGCCGGCCAGGCGGCCGGCTTCGTCGGCGCGGTGGTGGGCGCCATCATCTTGCTGGTAGTGTTCGGCTACCTGAAGAAATCCTGAGAGCCTGCCCACGATCTGCTGCGCGTCGGCCAAGCTGCGTTGAAATCGGCTTCGGAATGCTCATTTGCAATTAGCAAACTCCGCTTCCTCAGCCGATTTCGCCTTGCCTGGCTCTAGCTCGCAAGATCGTGAACAGGCTCTGCGGCGCCGCCCAAGCGCTGCCTTTGCTGCCACGAGACCCGCATGCGCCTGCTGTCCGCCCTCTGCCTGACCCTGATCGCCACCCTGAGCCACGCGGCCGAGCCGCCGGAAACCGACTGGCTGGAGCTGCTGCCGCCCGAGGACCTGGCGGCGCTGGAGGCGATGCCGGAGATCGACCACCAGGGCGCCGAGGGCGACAGCCCGTTCTACGGCCAGGGCGGCCTCAGGCAGCAGGCCGATCTGCCGGCGGTGATGTACTCGACGCGCACCGTGGCGGCCTTCGACGGCCGCGAGGTGCGCCTCGGCGGCTATCCGGTGCCGCTGGAGAGCGATGCCGACGGCCGCTTCCACACCTTCTTCCTGGTGCCCTATCCCGGCGCCTGCATCCACGTGCCGCCGCCGCCGCCGAACCAGATCGTGCTGGTGCGCTACCCCGAGGGGATGGCGCTGGACGACATCTACGCGCCGCTGTGGGTCAGCGGCACCCTGCGCATCGAGAAGGTCGGCAACCAGCTGGCCGACGCCGCCTACGCCCTCGACGCCGAGGGCGTGCGGCTGGTCGAGGAGGCCGATCTCTGACGCTCGTCGCGCAGACGCACAAACGCCGCGCAACCCGCCAGGGTGCGCGGCGTTTGTGTGTGGGGCGTCCGTGCCTGCTGCCTCCCTTCAGCCGGCGGACGGCGTGCTCAGCCCGCCTGGCCGGCCAGGCGCAGCTGCTGGATGCGCTGCTGCTTGTAGGAGCGCGCCGCCGCCGGGACCGGCGTGCTCTTGCCGGTCTCCAGCCACTGGCGCACGCGGCTGGCGTCGCCGATGTGGGAGCGCTTGCCGAAGGTACCGAGCAGCACCATGGCCACCGGACGCTGCCCCACGTGGGCGAGCATCGCCAGGCAGTGGCCGGCCTCGTTGATGAAGCCGGTCTTGGTCACCTCGATGTTCCAGGCCGGGTTGCGTACCAGCGGATTGGTGTTGAAGAAGCTCTGCGCGTAGTTCGGCTTCTGGAAGTGCGCGTCGCGGTTGGGGGTGGTGCTCAGCTCGCGGATCAGCGCGTACTGCCGCGCGGCCTTGAGCAGGCGTACCAGGTCGCGGGCGGTGGAGACGTTGCGCTCGGACAGGCCGGTGGGCTCGACGAAATGGGTGCGGCTCATGCCCAGCGCCCGGGCCTTGGCGTTCATCGCCGCGACGAAGCGCGCGTGGCCGCCCGGGTAGTTGTGCGCCAGGGCCGCGGCGGCACGGTTCTCCGAGGACATCAGCGCCAGGCGCAGCATCTCCTTGCGGCTGATCCGGCTGTTGACCCGCACCCGCGAGTACACGCCGCGCAGCTCGCGGGTGTCGTGGATGGCCACCGGAATCACCTCGTCGAGGGGCTGGCGGGCATCCAGGGTGACGATGGCGGTCATCAGCTTGCTGATCGAGGCGATCGGTACCACCGCATCCGGGTGGCTGGCGAACAGGACCTGGTCGGTGCTCAGGTCGACCACCATGGCGCTGCTGGAGGCCAGCTCCAGGCGGGCCGGGTCGCGTACCGCCCGGCCCGGCTCGGCGGCGAGCAGGGACTGGGCGAGGCCGGTGAATGAGAGCAGCAGACCGAGAATGAGGGTGCGGAATTTCGGGCGCATGGCGGAGGACTTCGCAAGCAGGGGGAGGAACGGCGCGGCGGGCGCCACGGGGGGCAAGTATAGTTGGCCGATGGGTATTGCGGTGGTGGCCGACGCGCGTTGTCGCACGTTTTTGCCCCGCATTGACTTTTCCCGACCGGCCCGCCAACCATGTGCGAAATAAGCAACGAGGTGTTCAAGATGAATTCCAGCGGAATCGCCGAACACGCGGTGGAAGCCCTCAGCGCCCGCGAGCGCCAGCGCTTCCTCGAGCGCAATCCCCAATCCGTGGCGCTCGCCGCGCGTGCGCGCCACTCGCTGTTCGGCGGCGTGCCGATGCACTGGATGAGCGACTGGTCGACGCCGGTGCCGCTGTTCGTCGAGCGCGCCCGCGGCGCGCGCTTCTTCGACGTCGACGGCCACGAGTACGTCGACTTCTGCCTGGGCGACACCGGCAGCATGTTCGGCCACTCGCCGGCGCCGGTCGCCGCGGCGCTGGCCGAGCAGGCCGGCAACGGCCTGACCACCATGCTGCCCGGCGAGGATGCGGTGGTCTGCGGCGAGCTGCTCGCCGAGCGCTTCGGCCTGCCCTACTGGCAGGTGGCGACCACCGCCACCGACGCCAACCGCTTCGTGCTGCGCTGGGCGCGGGCGATCACCGGGCGCAAGGTGATCCTGGTGTTCGACGGCTGCTATCACGGCACCGTCGACGAGGCCATGGTGCGCGCCAAGGGCGGCCACACCGTGCACCGTCCGGGGCTGATCGGCCAGGCGCGCAACCTGACCCAGCACAGCCGCGTGGTGCCGTTCAACGATCTCGCCGCGCTGGAAGCGGCGCTGGCCCCCGGCGACGTCGCCGCGGTGCTGTGCGAGCCGGCGCTGACCAACATCGGCATGGTGCTGCCGCAGCCGGGCTTCATGGCGCGCCTGCGCGAGCTGACCCGCCAGGCCGGCACCCTGCTGATCGTCGACGAGACCCACACCATCTCCACCGGTCCCGGCGGCTGCACCCGCGCCTGGAGCCTCGAGCCGGACTTCCTCACCCTCGGCAAGCCGGTGGCCGGCGGGGTGCCCTGCTCGGTGTACGGCTGCAGCGCGGAGATGGCCCGGGCGATGCAGCTGGCCCGCCAGCACGCCAGCGAGCTGAGCCACGGCCACGGCCACAGCGGCATGGGCACCACCCTGTCGGCCAACGCCCTGGCCATGCACTGCATGCGCGCCAACCTGGAGCAGGTGATGACCCCGGCGGCCTACGAGCACATGCTCTGGCTGGCGGCGCGCCTGGCCGAGGGCTTCCGTGGGCTGATCGAACGGCACCGGCTGCCCTGGTCGGTGACCGGGCTGGGCGCGCGCTGCGAGTTCCAGTTCTGCGCCGCGCCGCCGCAGACCGGCGCCGAGGCCGAGGCGGCGTTCCACGACAGCCTGCAGATGGCCCTGCACCTGTACCTGATCAACCGCGGCATCCTGATCACGCCGTTCCACAACATGACCCTGTGCTGCCCGGAGACCACCGCCGGCGACGTCGACCGGCTGCTCGCCACCCTCGACGAGGGGCTGAGCGAGCTGCTGGCCATCCCTGGCGCGCGGGAGTCCTGAGCCGTGGCCCTGTATCCTTCCGGCATCGCGCCCGGGCGCGGCTGACCTCCGGCGCGGCCCATGGCCGCCCGTAGGGTGCGCCGCGCGCACCGCCACGCCCCGGGTGCGCACGGCGCACCCTACGCACCGCCGCCATACAAGGATTCCCCCATGCGCTTCGCCGAACTCGCGGAAGCCGACGCCTTCCTCGCCGCCCATCCCGACGTCAACGCCATCGAGCTGTTCATCATCGACCCCTGCGGCGTGCCGCGCGGCAAGCTGCTGCGCCGCGAGGAGCTGCGCGCCATCTACCAGAACGGCCGGCCGCTGCCGAGCAGCATCCTCGGCCTGACCATCCGCGGCGAGGATGTCGACGCCACCGGCCTGGTCTGGGAGGTCGCCGACGCCGACTGCTGGGCCTGCCCGCTGCCCGGCAGCCTCAAGCTGCAGACCTGGCGCGCCCAGCCGACCGCCCAGGTGCAGGTGTCCATGCACCCCGAGCAGGGCCGCCCGGCCAGCGTCGCCGACCCGCGCCACGTGCTGGCGCGGCAGATCGCCCGGCTCCAGGCCGACGGCTACCACCCGGTGATGGCCGCCGAGCTGGAGTTCTACCTGCTCGACCAGGCCCGCGACGCCGCCGGCCGCCCGCAGCCGGCGCGCCAGGCCAATGGCGTGCGCCCGCAGGCGCCGCAGGTCTACGGCGTGCTCGAGCTGGAGCAGCTGGCGTCGTTCCTCGACGACCTCTACGCCGCCTGCGCCGCCCAAGGCCTGCCGGCGCGCACGGCGATCTCCGAGTACGCCCCGGGGCAGGTGGAGATCACCCTCGAGCACCGCGCGGACGCCCTGCAGGCGATGGACGAGGCGGTGCGCTACAAGCGCTTGGTCAGGGGCGTGGCCCACAAGCACGGCTTCCAGGCCTGCTTCATGGCCAAGCCGTTCGGCGAGCTGGCCGGCAGCGGCCTGCACATGCACGTCAGCCTGGCCGACGAAGACGGCAACAACCTGTTCGCCAGCGAGGATCCGACGGGAACGCCGCTGCTGCGCCAGGCCATCGGCGGCCTGCTGGACACTCTCGAGGACGGCCTGGCGGTGTTCTGCCCCAACGCCAACTCGTTCCGCCGCTTCCAGGCCAACAGCTACGCGCCGCTGGCCAGGAGCTGGGGGGTGAACAACCGCACCGTGTCGCTGCGTGTGCCGGGCGGGCCGGCGGCCAGCCGCCACGTCGAGCACCGCATCTGCGGCGCCGACGCCAACCCGTATCTGGCCGCCGCGCTGCTGCTGGCCGGCATCCACCGCGGCCTGCGCGAAGGGCTCGACCCCGGCGCGCCGATCGAGGGCAACGGCTACCAGCAGGCGCGCGAGACCCTGCCCACCGACTGGCTGACCGCCCTGCGCAGCCTGGAGCGCTCGGCCTGGGCGCGCGAGGCGCTCGGCGAGGACTTCCATCGCGTCTACCTGGCGATCAAGCAGGAGGAATACCGCCAGTTCATGGGCGAGGTCGGCGAGCAGGACTGGCGCTGGTACCTGGGCCACGCCTGAGGCGTCGGTGCAGGATTGTTGCGCCGACGGAAAATGTCCTTGCCGTCAGTCGGGGCGATCGTCGACCATGGTCGCCCCTCGCGCCTAGCAAAATGCGTCGAACGCGACATTTCGCCGCAGGTCGCGGCACGATGACCGGCGGATCGCCGCGCGACCGTTCGGAGCTGCGCAAAGCCGCGCCGCGTGCGGGTTCGGCGGGTTTCGGCGCAGGGCGAAATTGCTCCACACAGAAGGGGTGCATTCGACTAAAGTAGCGTCCTCTTCACCCGTAATAGAGCCTGGAACACCCATGCAATCCGGCAATTCGCAGCTGACCATGACCGTCCTGATGACTCCGGACAAGGCCAACTTCTCCGGCAACGTGCACGGCGGCACGCTGCTCAAGTACCTCGACGAAGTCGCCTATGCCTGCGCCAGCCGCTACGCCGGTCGCTACGTGGTGACCCTGTCGGTGGACCAGGTGATCTTCCGCCAGCCGATCCACGTCGGCGAGCTGGTCACCTTCCTCGCCTCGGTCAACTACACCGGCAGCACCTCGATGGAAATCGGCATAAAGGTGGTCACCGAGGACATCCGCAACCAGACGGTGCGCCACACCAACAGCTGCTTCTTCACCATGGTGGCGGTCGACGGCCACGGCAAGACCGTGCCGGTGCCGCCGCTCAACCCGCAGACCGCCGAGCAGAAGCGCCGCTTCGCCCAGGCCGAACAGCGCCGCGCGATCCGCCGCGAGCTGGAAGAGCGCTACAAGGCGCTGATGAACCACGACTGAGGGTCGTCCATGCCGCACCGCCACCCGCTTCGCCCGCAGTCCGCCCGGAGGCGCGCATGCTGACGCTCGGCGAACTGGCGGTGCTGCTGGTGGGCGGCGTCTGTGCCTGGCTGTGGCACGCCCACGGCGTGCACGAGCACGCCCTGCGCCTGGTGCGCCAGGCCTGCCTGCGCGAGGACGTGCTGCTGCTCGACGACAACGTGGCGTTCCGCCGCCTGCGCCTGCTGCGCGACCGCAGCGGCCGCCTGCGCCTGGCCCGCGAGTACGCCTTCGAGTTCACCGTCACCGGCGAGCAGCGCCACCCGGGACGACTGCTGCTGCTCGGCCGCACCCCGGCGCAGATCGAGCTGGCGCCGCACCCCTTCCGCGAGCCGGCGACCGACGACGACCACGACGCCGAACGGGTGGTCAACCTCGACGACTGGCGCCGCCGCCAGCGCTGAGTCCGCCGCTCAGTCGGCGCTCGCCAGCAGGAAGGCGCGCACCCGCTGCGCCGTCTCCTGCGCATCCTCCTGCATGAAGCAGTGGCCGCCGGCCACCCGCTGCGCGCTGACCCGGTGGTTGAGCGCGCACCAGCGCGCCACGCCCTGGGCGACGAAGGGGTAGGTATCCGCACCCTGCAGCACCAGGGTCGGCGTGCTCACCCTGGCCAGCGCGCGCCACAGGCCGCGCGGGTAGGAGGCGAAGATCTCCGCCTCGCGGCTCGGCCGGCACTTGAGCTCAACCCCGCCCTCGACGCTGCGCAGCGCGTGCTCGACGTAGGCGTGCAGCGCCGCGTCGCTCCAGCCGCGGAAGATCCCCCGGCCATGCAGGCCCGCCCGGGCCGCGGCGCGGTCCGGCCAGCGTTCGCGGCGGCCGCGCGCCTGGCGCACCAGCGCGCGGCGCTCGTGCAGGCCGAGCAGCTCGGACAGCGCCATCACCCCGATCATCGCCGGCGGAAACAGCACCGGATCGAGCAGCACCGCGCGCTGGAACAGCGCCGGCTCGCCGGCGAGGATCAGGCCGCTCAGCACGCCGCCGAAGCTGTGCCCGCAGGCCAGGCGCGGCACCGCGCCGAAGCGGCCGAGGCCGGCGCGCAAGGCCTCCACCGCCAGCTCGGCGCTGCGGTTCCAGCCGTGGAAGCGTCCGCCGTGGTCGCTGTCGCCGTGGCCCTGGGCGTCGCACAGCCAGAGGTCGAAGTCGCGCGCCAGCAGGGCCAGCAGCGGCTCGTAGGCGCGGCAGCAGAAGCCGTTGCCGTGCAGGAAGTGCAGCAGCGGCTTGCCCGAGGGCTCGCTGTGCCAGCCGCGCAGGGTGAAGCCGGCCGAGCTGGGGTGGGACCAGGGATGCAGGTGCATGGCGAAGCTCCGGTCAGGCCAGCGTCGCCAGCAGCAGCGGCAGGCTGACGGCGGCGAGCAGGGTCTGCAGGGTGATGATGCCGGCCATCAGGTGGCCGTCGCCGCCGAGCTGGCGGGTCAGCGTGTAGGCGGTGGGCGCGGTGGGCAGGGCGAAGAACAGCACCAGCAGGCTGCTCTCCAGCGCCGGCAGGGCCAGCAGCTGCGCCACGGCGAAGGCCAGCAGCGGCATCAGCAGCAGGCGCGCGGCGCAGTTGCCGAGCAGCGCCGGCCCCTCGCCGCGCAGCTCCTGCGGGCGCAGCGCGGCGCCGACGCAGAGCAGGCCGAGCGGCAGGCTGGCGGCGGCGAGCAGGCCGAGCAGGCGCTCCGTGCCGCCGGGCAGGCCGATGCCGCCCAGGTTGAGCAGGGCGCCGCCCAGGCAGGCGAGGATCAGCGGGTTCCGGGCGATCGGCAGCAGCAGGCTGCGCGCGCTGACGCCGCGCTCGGCGCTCAGCGCCCACACCGACAGCACGTTCACCGCCGGCACCATCAGCGCCAGCATCAGCGCCGCCAGGGTCAGTCCTTCCGCGCCGTACAGGCTGCCCACCGTGGCCAGGCCCAGGTAGGTGTTGAAGCGCAGCGTGCCCTGGACGATGGCGCCGAAGCGCGCCGCCGGCCAGCCGCGCCAGCGGCGCAGGGCGAGCAGGCCGAGCCAGCCGGCGGCCAGGCCGAGCAGCACCGCCAGCGCCAGGCGCGGCAGCGCCGGGTTGTCCAGCGGCGCGCGGGCCAGGCTGCCGAGCAGCAGGGCGGGGAACAGCACGAAGTAGTTGAGGCGCTCGGCGCCGGGCCAGAAGGCTTCGCCGGGGAAGTCGGCACGGCGCAGCAGGTGGCCGGCGACGATCAGGGCGAACAGCGGCCAGAGGGCGAGCAGCAGGGGCGACATGGCAGCTCCGTTGCAGGGCGCGGCGCGTGCCGCAGGTCCGACGGGAGGAGTCGGCAGTCTAGCGGCAAACGCCGCCGTCAGGGCAGCTGCAGGCCGCCACCGGTCTTGTGCAGCGCGCGCAGCCGGTCGCCGATCTGGCGCACGTTGACCTCGCCGTCATCCAGTTCGCGGCGCCGCGCAGGCTCGAGCAGGGCCAGCAGCTGCGTGTCGAGCTGATCGCTGAGCTGGCGCAGCTCGGCCTGGCGCATCCCGCTTTCCTGCTCCAGGCGCTGCCATTCGCCGGGCTGCGGCAGGCCGTAGCCGCCGTCGAGCAGCTCGGCCGGGCGGCTGAGGAAGCCGCTGCCGGCCAGCAGCCGCTCGAGGGTGCGGTCGGCCGCGGCGTTGCTCTGGCCACGCTGGCGGCGGCCGAGGTAGGCCCGCTTGAGGTCGTCCTGGGCCAGCTGCAGCTGGCGGCGCCGGGCGGCCTGCTCGAGCAGCAGCAGGGCGGCGCTGGCGCGCAGGTCGGCGCTGGCGAAGTGGCCGCGCCGTGCGGCGGCCGGCAGGCCCAGCCAGTCCTCCACCGTGGCCTGCGGCAGGGCCAGGCGTTCGCGGGCGACGGCGAACATCGCCTGGTAGCGTTCGCGGAAGGAGTCGAAGCGGTAGCCCAGGCGCAGCGCCTCGCGCGGGTCGGCGAGCACGCTGCGCTCAAGCAGGCCGCGCGCCTCGAGCAGTTCGAGCAGGCCGCTGGGGGTGATGCTGTCGAGGTCGGCCAGGCGCGGGTCGGCGCTGCCGCTCCTGAGCAGCTTGAGGGTCTCCACCGCGCAGTTGTTGCTGAGGAACCAGTAGTCGCCGTCGTGGCTCCAGTGCAGCTCGGCGGCGCGCTCGGCCAGCGTGCGGATCTGCGCGCGCGACAGCCCGAGCGGCAGCGAGGCCAGGCTGCGCAGTTCGGTCTTGGTGTATTCGTCGATCACCTGGCCGAGCGGCAGGACGAACAGCCGCGAGGGATAGGCGCCGGTCAGGCCGTCCCAGCTGGACAGCTGCACGTCGCCGACGAAGGCGCGGAACGACAGCACCAGGTGCCGGTCGAGGTCGAGCCGGCAATCCGGGCCGCGCGGCCGGCCGGGGGCGCACACCACCAGGCGCAGCATGCTGTGGCCCCAGCGGCTGACCCAGTTGTCGTTGGCCTCGGCGAACAGGTAGTCGACCGCGTAGATGCGCTCGGGGTCGAGGCGTGCCAGCGGCTGACGGGCGAAGTCGCTGCCGGCGTTGAGGTAGGCCAGCTCGCTGGCGCAGTCGGCTGCCGGCGGCGCCCAGGCGAAGTGGTTGCGCAGGTGGCGGTACAGGCCCGGTCGCCGGCAGGCGTACTGCGGGTCGAGGAGGAAGTACTCCATATTCACCGCGACGAACTCGCGCGGATTGCTCCGCTCGTAGGCGTCGGGGCTGCGCAGCTCCTGCGGGTTGTCGGCCTCGCGCGCGCCGCGGCGGCCGACGCGCTGCGCCCAGCCGGCCAGGTCGAGCAGGTGCGGGTCGTCGGAGAGGGTGAAACGGCGCGCGGTCTGCCCGCGGCACTCGCCCGGCAGACCGACCGCGCCCTCGCTCGCCGCCTGCTGCCGGCAGCGGCGGATCAGCCGCGCCTCGTCGGCCGGCCAGGCGCGCGCGCGGTCGTAGAGGTGGGTCAGCTCGTGGAGCAGGGTGGCCAGCAGTTCGCGGCGCAGGGTGCCGTGCGGGCGGCCGGTCGCCGTGCGCGCGGCGCTGCCGTCGGCCAGCGCCGGCAGCAGGCGGGCGTTGAGCTCGAAGGCGTCGAGGCGGTTCAGGCGGCCGTACACCGCGGCCGGCAGCGCGTCGCTCCAGCGCAGCGTGACGCGGCGATCGAGCTGCTGGCGCAGGCGCGGCGGCAGGGCGGCGAGTGCCTCGTCGAGCAGCGCCTGGCTGGCCTGGCGCTCGGCGGCGGACAGGCCGGCGCCCTGCAGTTCGAGGCGCAGGCCGGCCGGCGCGGCGGCGTGGGCGGGCGGCGCCAGGCAGCCCAGCAGCAGGGCGAGGCCGCCCAGCAGCGCCCGCCAGCTCCTCACAGGGCGAGCAGGGCCTGCGCCAGCTCGGCGTCGCTGGCTGCCTGGGCCTCGGGCACGCGCGCGCGCAGCAGTTGCAGGGCGGCCTCCAGGCGGGCGCCGCGGATCGCGCCTTCGCTGGCGACGAAGCTGGCGGCGTCGTCGCGGGCGGCCTGCACCACCTTCATGTCGCGCACCGAGGTGGTGGTGTCGGAGGTGAAGTCGAGGCTGCGTTCGAGGGCGCGCACCAGGATGTTGCTGGTGGCGACCAGGGTCTGGGCCTGGGCGCTGCCGGCGGCGAGCAGGACGAGGGTGGCGGCGAGCAGGGTGCTTCGCATCGGGGGTACTCCGGTGGTTCTGGACGAGGCGCGTACTGTATTGATTCGCAGGGCCGCGTGCCAGCCGCGTGCTGCCGCGCTGCGACCGGCGTGGCATCTGCGTGGCGGGGCGCCCTTACCGGGCGAGGATCGCCCGGGCCAGCTGCTGGTCGTCGGCCTGCAGCTGCGGCGCCTGCTGGCGGATGTGGCGCAGGGCGGCTTCCAGGCGGGCGCCGCGGATCTCTCCCTGGCTGGCGACGAAGCTGGCGGCGTCGTCGCGGGCGGCGAGGACGATCTTGTCGTCGCCGAACGAGGAGGAGATGTCGCTACTGCTTTCGCTGGCGTTCGAGGCCAGGCCGCCGAGGGCGTCGGTGGTGGCGACGAAGCTGGTGGCGGCGGCGTGGCCGGCGAGGCACAGCAGGGCGGCACCGGCGAGCAGGGAGGAGCGGAGCATGGAGCGGATCCTGTAGAGAGGTGGCGCTCGGATAGACAGCCGCGGAAGCTGCGGGTTCGCGCGGCGGGGCGCGGCCCGGAAACGACTGCGCCGCCCGAAGGCGGCGCAGTTATGCAGCGGTCAGCCGATCAGGCGATCAGAGCAGGCCGCAGTGGCCCGGCTGGCGCAGCATGTGGCCGGTCTGCTGCATGTTGATGTGCCAGGAGAAGGCCTCGGCGAGGATGTGCGGGGTCTGGCCGCCGACGGTGGCGCAGGCGCGGTCGAAGTAGTCCTGCATGGCCGGGCGGAAGTCCGGGTGCACGCAGTTGTCGATGATCACCTGGGCGCGCTCGCGCGGGGCCAGGCCGCGCAGGTCGGCCAGGCCCTGCTCGGTGACGATGATGTCGACGTCGTGCTCGTTGTGGTCGACGTGCGGGATCATCGGCACGGCGGAGGAGATGGCGCCGCCCTTGGCGATGGACTTGGTGACGAAGATGGCCAGGTGGGCGTTGCGGGTGAAGTCGCCCGAACCGCCGAGGCCGTTCATCATGTGGGTGCCGTTGACGTGGGTGGAGTTGACGTTGCCGTAGATGTCGAACTCCAGCGCGGTGTTGATGCCGATGATGCCGATGCGACGGACGATCTCCGGATGGTTGGAGATTTCCTGCGGGCGCAGCACCAGCTTGTCCTTGTACTTGTCGAGGTTGGCCAGCACGTGGTGGCACATCTTCTCGGACAGGGTGAAGGAGCAGCCGGAGGCGGCGACCAGCTTGCCGGCGTCGAACAGCTCGAAGGTGGAGTCCTGCAGCACCTCGGAGTACATGGTCAGGCCGCTGAAGTTGGACTTCAGCAGACCGCTCATCACGGCGTTGGCGATGGTGCCGACGCCGGCCTGCAGCGGCAGCAGGCTGGGGCTCAGGTTGCCGCGCTCGACTTCCTTCTCGAAGAAGGCGATCAGATGGTCGGCGATGGCCTGGGTCTCGTCGTCGGACGGCAGGACGCTGGAGTAGGAGTCTTCCTGGTCGGTGATGACGATGGCGGCGATCTTCGCCGGGTCGCAGGGGATGTACGGAGTGCCGATGCGATCCTGGCCGTTGACCAGCGGGATCGGGCCGCGCTCCGGGCGCTTGGCCGGCAGGTAGATGTCGTGCAGGCCTTCCAGGGCGGCCGGGTGGGCCAGGTTCAGCTCGACGATCACCACGTCGGCTTCGGTGAAGCTGGCGGAGTTGCCCACGGAGGTGGTCGGCACGATGCCGCCGTTCTCGGTGATGGCGCAGGCCTCGATGATGGCCACGTCGACCTTCGGCAGGCTGCCGGCACGCAGCTGCTCGGCGGTGTCGGACAGGTGCTGGTCGATGAACATCACCTCGCCCTTGTTGATCGCCTTGCGCAGGCCGGCGTCGGACTGGAACGGCATGCGGCGGGCCAGCAGACCGGATTCGGCCATCAGCTTGTCCATGTCGTTGCCCAGGCTGGCGCCGGTGATCAGGGTGATCTTCAGCTCTTCGTGGCGGGCGCGCTCGGCCATGGCGATCGGCAGCTTCTTGGCTTCGCCGGCGCGGGTGAAGCCGCTCATGCCGACGGTGTTGCCGTTCTTGACCAGCTTGGCCGCTTCTTCGGCGGTGGTGATTTTGTCGGTCAGGGACTGCAGGCGAATACGATCAGGGTACAGGGACATTGAGCGGTTCCTTTGGATACGGCCTATGGCGAACACAGTGCGCCGAGTCTAAGGATTCGCTATCGTCACGCCTTTAATACTAAGGTCGTAATGCGCTGGACGGTTTTTGCAAGGCATCGCGACCTTTTGCCGCAGAAACAACCACTTCCGCGTGGCGGAAGTGGTTGTTTCACCGTGCATTTCGTCGGGTTACTCGACGGCCTTGACCATGTCCTCGACCACCTTCTTGGCGTCGCCGAACACCATCATGGTCTTGTCCATGTAGAACAGCTCGTTGTCGAGACCGGCGTAGCCGCTGGCCATCGAGCGCTTGTTGACGATCACGGTGCGCGCCTTGTACGCATCGAGGATCGGCATGCCGGCGATCGGCGACTTCGGATCGGTCTTCGCCGCCGGGTTGACCACGTCGTTGGCGCCGAGCACCAGCACCACGTCGGCCTGGCCGAACTCGGGGTTGATGTCCTCCATCTCGTGCACCTGCTCGTAGGGCACCTCGGCCTCGGCGAGCAGCACGTTCATGTGCCCCGGCATGCGCCCGGCCACCGGGTGGATCGCGTACTTCACGGTCACGCCGCGGTGGGTCAGCTTCTCGGTCAGCTCCATCAGCGCGTGCTGGGCGCGCGCCACCGCCAGGCCGTAGCCGGGGACGATGATCACGCTGTCGGCGTTGCCCAAGAGGAACGCGGCGTCGTCGGCCGAGCCGGACTTCACCGGGCGCTGCTCCTGGCTGCCGGCCACGGCGGCGCCGGCTTCGGCGCCGAAGCCGCCGAGGATCACGTTGAAGAACGAGCGGTTCATCGCCTTGCACATGATGTAGGAGAGGATCGCGCCCGAGGAGCCGACCAGGCTGCCGGCGACGATCAGCATCGAGTTGTTCAGCGAGAAGCCGATGCCGGCCGCCGCCCAGCCCGAGTAGCTGTTGAGCATCGACACCACCACCGGCATGTCGGCGCCGCCGATCGGGATGATGATCAGCACGCCGATCACGAAGGCCAGCGCCACCAGCACGGCGAATGCGGTCAGGTCACCGCTGAAGGTGAAGGCCAGACCGAGGCCGAGGATGGCCAGGCCCATGGCCAGGTTCAGCCAGTGCTGGCCGGCGAAGGTCACCGGGGCGCCCTGGAACAGGCGGAACTTGTACTTGCCGGACAGCTTGCCGAAGGCGATCACTGAACCGGAGAAGGTGATGGCGCCGATGGCCGCGCCGAGGAACAGCTCCAGGCGGTTGCCGGCCGGGATGGCGTCGCCGAGCGCAGCGACTATGCCCAGCGACTGCGGCTCGACCACGGCGGCGACGGCGATGAATACCGCGGCCAGGCCGATCATGCTGTGCATGAAGGCGACCAGCTCGGGCATCTTGGTCATCTCGACGCGCTTGGCCATGATCGTGCCGGCGCTACCGCCGACCAGCAGGCCGAGCAGCACGTAGCCGAGGCCGGCGCCCTCGCCCATCTGCGCGCCGAGCTTGTAGATCAGGCCGATGGTGGTGAGCACGGCGATGGCCATGCCGACCATGCCGAAGGCGTTGCCGCGGCGCGAGCTGGTCGGATGGGAGAGGCCCTTGAGCGCCTGGATGAAGCAGACGGACGCCACGAGGTAGAGGGCGGTGATCAGGTTCATGCTCATCTCAGTGCGCCTCCGCCTTGGCCGGTTTGTCTTTCTTCTTGAACATTTCCAGCATGCGCCGGGTGACCAGGAAGCCACCGAACACGTTGACCGCGGCCAGCGCCACGGCCAGGGTGCCCATGGTCTTGCCCAGGCCGGTTTCGGTCAGCGCGGCGGCCAGCATGGCGCCGACGATGACGATGGCGGAGATGGCGTTGGTCACCGCCATCAGCGGGGTGTGCAGGGCGGGAGTGACGTTCCACACCACGTGGTAGCCGACGTAGATCGCCAGCACGAAGATGATCAGGTTGTAGAGACCGTCGGAGATCGGGTCCATGGTTGTTGTCCTTGTAATCTGGGGAGCAATCAGGCGGCGTTGCGACGGACCAGCTGGCCGCCCTCGCACATCAGGCAGGCGGCGACGATGTCGTCTTCGCGGTTGAGGTGGAACTTGCCTTCGCCGTCGATGACCAGCTTGAGGAAGTCCAGCAGGTTGCGCGCGTAGAGGGCCGAGGCGTCGGCCGGCACCAGCGCCGGCAGGTTGCTGTGGCCGACCAGGGTCACGCCGTGGCGCACCACCACCTGGTCGGCGACGGTCAGCGGGCAGTTGCCGCCCTGCGCCGCGGCCAGGTCGATGACCACCGAACCGGGCTTCATCGCCGCCACGGTGTCCTCGTGCAGCAGGATCGGCGCCGGACGGCCGGGGATCAGCGCGGTGGTGATGACGATGTCGGCCTGCCTGGCCTTCTCGTGCACAGCCTTGGCCTGGCGCTCCATCCAGGATTTCGGCATCGGCCGGGCGTAGCCGCCGACGCCCTGGGCGCACTCGCGCTCCTCGTCGGTCTCGTAGGGCACGTCGACGAACTTGGCGCCGAGCGACTCCACCTGCTCCTTCACCGCCGGACGCACGTCCGAGGCCTCGATCACCGCGCCGAGGCGCTTGGCGGTGGCGATCGCCTGCAGGCCGGCGACGCCGGCGCCGAGCACCAGCACGCGGGCGGCCTTCACCGTGCCGGCGGCGGTCATCAGCATCGGCATGAAGCGCGGGTAGTGGTTGGCGGCGAGCATCACCGCCTTGTAGCCGGCGATGTTGGCCTGCGACGACAGCACGTCGAGGCTCTGCGCGCGCGAGGTGCGCGGCGCCGCCTCGAGGGCGAAGGCGGTGATGCCGCGCTCGGTCATGCGCGCCAGGTTGGCGTTGTCGAACGGGTTGAGCATGCCGACCAGCACGGCGCCGGGCTGCATCAGTTGCAGCTCGTCGGCGTCGGGCGCGGCGACCTTGAGCACCAGGCCGGCGCCGAGGGCCTCGGCGGCCGAGCCGATGCGCGCGCCGGCGGCGACATAGGCGTCGTCCGGGACGCTGGCGGCAACGCCGGCTCCCGACTGGACGACGACCTGGTGGCCCTGGGCGACGAGTTTCTTGACCGTTTCCGGCGTGGCGGCCACGCGGGTTTCCCCGGCGTGGGTTTCGAGCGGTATACCGATTTGCATGAGCAAATCTCTCCATTGGCAAGCGAAATTGTTGTTGTTCGTTGCTCCCGCAGGACGCCAGATCCGCTGGCTAGAGGGGTCGACGCGCGCTGCGCGGACCTCTGGCGGGGCTATATGGCGCCGGATTGTGCCGGGGTGGCGGTTGTCGTTCAACTGTTTTGGAGTGAGTTGAGACGAAAATTGCAAGTCGACTTTGGCCGAAATGATGGGTTTTTCAGCCGAAGGTAGTAGGCGGGCGGACGGTTTGCTTTACAGTTTATATTGATATATATTGTTTTTCGGCTAACTGTATGGAGCCGCCATGCCCCTCGCCGCGACCGATTTCGCCCGCCTGCGCGCCAATGCCGATGCCGCCAGCCAGCTGCTCAAGGTGCTGGCCAACCCGGATCGCCTGCTGCTGCTGTGCCAGCTGGCCGAAGGCGAGCGCAATGTCGGCGAGCTGCAGGATGCGCTGGGCATCGTCCAGCCGACCCTGTCGCAGCAGCTCGGCGTGCTGCGCCGCGAGGGGCTGGTGGCCACCCGCCGCGACGGCAAGCAGATCCACTACCGCATCGCCAGTCCCGCCGCCCTGGCGCTGATCCACACCCTGTACCTGCAGTTCTGCTCGGAGGAACGACAATGACCATCGACTGGGCCCACTTCACCCCCTGGAGCGCCCTCGCCGGCGGCATCCTGCTCGGCCTGGCGACCGGCCTGTTCGTGCTGGCCAACGGCCGCATCGCCGGGATCAGCGGCCTGCTCGGCAGCCTGCTCAACCCGAAGGCCAGCGGCCGGCTGGACAGCCTGCTGTTCGTCGCCGGCCTGCTGCTCGCCCCCTGGCTGTGGCAGGCGTTCGCCGCGCTGCCGGCCATCGAGATGCAGGCCGGCGTGCCGGGTCTGCTGCTGGCCGGCCTGCTGGTCGGCTTCGGCGCGCGGCTGGGCTCCGGCTGCACCAGTGGCCACGGCATCTGCGGGCTGTCGCGGCTGTCGCCGCGCTCGCTGATCGCCACCCTGTGCTTCATGGGCACCGGCTTCGCCACCGTCTTCGTCGTCCGCCACCTGATCGGAGCCTGAGCATGAACCGTCTGACCGCCTTCCTCGCCGGCCTGCTGTTCGGCCTCGGCCTGCTGCTGGCCGGCATGGCCAGTCCGGCCAAGGTGCTGGCCTTCCTCGACCTGGCCGGCAGCTGGGATCCGTCGCTGGCCTTCGTCATGGGCGGCGGCATCGCTGCCGCGCTGATCCCCTTCACCCTGGCGCGCCGCCGCCAGCAGTCGCTGACCGGCTGCCCGATGCAGTTGCCGAGCAAGCGCGAGCCGGACCGCCAGCTGGTGATCGGCAGCCTGATCTTCGGCATCGGCTGGGGCATCGCCGGCATCTGCCCGGGGCCGGCGGTGGTGGTGCTGGGCAGCGGCAACGCCGCCATCCTGCCGTTCGTCATCGCCATGCTGGCGGGCATGGGCCTGTATCGCTGGTACGAAAGTCGCCGGGTGTGAACCCGGCGGGGCTGCCTGTTGCCCCCGCAGCGGCTACTCTAGAGCCTCTGCCGGCCCGGGGCCGGCTCTTCGTGATCATGCTGCAAGGAAAGGGAGAACACCGATGATGAACAAACTGATGGCCTGCACCGCCGGTCTGCTGCTGGCGGGGACCGCCAGCCTGGCCGTGGCCCAGGTCAGCCCGGAAGACCAGATCGAGTTCCGCAAGGCCGGCTACAGCTTCATGTCGTGGAACATGGGCAAGATCAAGGCGCAGGTCGTCGAGGGCTCGGTGCCCTACGACCAGGCGCAGGTCGCCGCCGCCGCCAACGCCATCGCCGGCATCGCCAACTCGGGCATGGGTGCGCTGTACGGTCCGGGCACCGAGCAGTCGGTGGGCGCGCAGAAGACCCGCGTCAAGCCGGAGTTCTTCACCCAGAAGGAGGAGGTCGCCAAGGTGGCCATCGCCTTCAACCAGGCCGCCAACAACCTGGCCAAGGTCGCCGCCGGCGGCGACAAGGCTGCCATCGCCCAGGCTTTCGGCGAGGTGGGCAAGAGCTGCAAGGGCTGCCACGACAAGTTCCGCATGGACGAATGACCGACGCACGGCTGACATGAAAAGGGCGACCCGCGGGTCGCCCTTTTCGTTACCAGGCCGGAGTGCTCTGCGCCGGTGGCGGCGGAGGCGTCGGAATCCAGCTGCCGTTGGCAGCCCAGATCGCGCCGCCGGCGAAGGCCAGGGCGACCACCAGCGCCGGCAGGCTGCCGCCGCTGGCCGGCTTGACCGGCCGCGCGGCCGGCACCCGGCGCTTGCCGTGGAGCATGGCCTCGACCAGGTTCTCGCCGCGCACCAGGCGGTAGAACAGCAGCGCCGCCAGATGCAGGACGATCAGCGCGACCACCAGCCACAGGCCCTGGCGGTGCAGGCCGGTCAGCCTGCTGCTGGTGGCGCTGTCGACCAGGCGGTACAGCGGGCCGGTGAAGGCGATGTCGTCGTTGGCCACCAGGCCGCTGGCGACCTGGAAGCCGAGGGCGGCGAGCATGGCCAGCACCGACAGCCAGCCCAGCGGGTTGTGGCCGCCGCCGTGCCACTCGCCGCGCAGGTAGGCCGGCAGGCTCTGCGGCAGGTGCAGCACCTGGCCGAAGCGCACGTAGGTGGAGCCGAGCACGCCCCAGGCCAGGCGGAAGGCCAGCAGGCCGGCGATGAGCAGGCCCAGGCGGCCGTGCCAGACCATCCAGTTGCCGCCGACCCAGCCGGTGGCGAGGGCGGCGGCGACGGACAGCGCCAGACTCCAGTGGAAGACGCGGGTGGGCAGGTCCCAGATGCGGATATGCAGGGTCATCAGCGGTTCCTTGCTGGTGAAAGAAAGCGGCGCCCGCTGGGCGCCGCCGGATGCTGCTTCAGACTACCTCAGACTGCACGGGTTCAGGTCGCGGCGCGGCGCCGACGGCTCTGCAGCAGCCAGACCAGACCGAACAGGGCGAAGCCCGGCAGCCAGATCAGCTCCTTGGGCCAGCGCTGGGTGGGCGCGCGCACGTCGAGGATCTGCTGGTCGAACTCCAGGCCGAGGTCGGCGGCCGGGCTGCCGAAGGCGACGTTGTCGATCAGGGTCTTGCCGTCCTGCTCGTAGAGCTGGATGCCCAGCTTGCCGAGGCGCTCCTCGCCACTGGCGCCGTCCGGCACCGGCAGCAGCACGGTGAAGACGCGCGGGTCGCCGATCGCGTCCTCGCCCTGGATGCGCAGGCGCAGGCTGCTGTCCGCCTCGACCTCGCCGAGCGCGCTGGCCAACTGGGCCGGCGGCACCTCGCGGTAGGGGTCGTGCAGCATGTCCATCCAGAAGCCCGGGCGGAACAGGCTGAAGGCGACCAAGAGGAGCAGCAGGCTCTCGTACCAGCGGCTCTTCACCAGGAAGAAGCCCATGGTGGCGGCGGCGAAGACCAGCATGGCCACGGTGGCGACTATGAAGATCAGCACGCCGTGCCAGAAGCTCACGTCGATCAGCAGCAGGTCGGTGTTGAAGATGAACAGGAACGGCAGCGCCGCGGTGCGCAGGCTGTAGAAGAACGCCACCAGGCCGGTCTTGATCGGATCGCCCTTGGACACCGCGGCGGCGGCGAACGAGGCGAGGCCCACCGGCGGGGTGACGTCGGCCATGATGCCGAAGTAGAAGACGAACAGGTGCACGGCGATCAGCGGCACGATCAGGCCGTTCTGCTGGCCGAGGGTGACGATCACCGGCGCCAGCAGGCTGGACACCACGATGTAGTTGGCGGTGGTCGGCAGGCCCATGCCGAGGATCAGGCTGAATACCCCGGTGAGCAGCAGCATCAACAGCAGGTTGCCCATCGACAGCAGCTCGACCAGGTCGGCGAGCACCAGGCCGACGCCGGTCTGCGACACCGCGCCGACGATGATGCCGGCGGCGGCGGTGGCGATGCCGATGCCGATCATGTTGCGCGCGCCGGCGATCAGGCCCTCGCGCAGGTCGACGCAGCCGTCCATGAAGCTGCCGTGGGTCTTGCCGCCGTCGCCGCGCAGCCAGCCGAGCAGCGGGCGCTGGGTGAGCAGGATGACCATCAGCATCACGCTGCCCCAGAACGCCGACAGGCCGGGCGACAGGCGCTCGATCATCAGGCACCAGACCAGCACCACCACCGGCAGCAGGAAGTGCAGGCCGGAGAGCAGCACGGCGCGGGTCTCGGGCAGCACTTCCAGCGGCTTGTCCGGGTCCTCGGCGGGCAGCGGCGGGTTGCTGGCGGCGATCTTCAAGAGGCCCAGGTAGGCCGCCGCGAGCAGCACGGAAACGCCCGGCAGGGCGTAGGCGCCGAGCGCCGGCTTGAGCCAGCCGAGGCCGTAGTAGACCGCCAGCGACAGGCCGGAGATCAGTGCGACGCCGAAGGCGAAGCCGGTCAGGCGACGCAGCCAGGGCTTCGGCTGGCGGCTGCCGATCGGCTGCATGCCGAGCTTCAGCGCCTCGAGGTGGACGATGTAGAACAGCGCGATGTAGGAGATCGCCGCCGGCAGGAAGGCGTGCTTGATGATCTCCACGTAGGGCATGCCGACGTACTCGACCATCAGGAAGGCGGCGGCGCCCATCACCGGCGGCATGATCTGGCCGTTGACCGAGGAGGCCACCTCCACCGCGCCGGCCTTCTCCTTGGAGAAGCCGACCTTCTTCATCATCGGGATGGTGAAGGTGCCGGTGGTGACCACGTTGGCGATCGACGAGCCGGAGATCACCCCGGTCAGCGCTGAGGACACCACCGCCGCCTTGGCCGGGCCGCCGCGCAGGTGGCCGAGCAGGCTGAAGGCCAGCTGGATGAAGTAGTGGCCGGCGCCGGCGCGCTCGAGCAGGGCGCCGAACAGCACGAAGAGGAACACGAAGCTGGTCGACACGCCGAGGGCGATGCCGAACACGCCTTCGGTGGTGATCCACTGGTGGTTGGCCAGCGCGGTGAAGCTCACCCCGCGGTGCGCCAGCAGGTCGGGCATCCACGGGCCGGCGACGCTGTAGACCAGGAACAGCAGGGCGATCACCGCCAGCGCCGGGCCGAGGGCGCGGCGGGTGGCTTCCAGCAGCAGCGGGATGCCGACGCAGGCGGTGACCAGGTCGAGGGTGGTCAGGTTGCCCGGGCGCTGCGCCAGCTGCTCGTAGGCGATGAACAGGTAGGCGGCGCTGGCCGCCGCCGCCAGGCCCATGGCCAGGTCGGTGAGCGGCACGCGGTCGCGCGGCGAGCGGCGGAACGCCGGGTAGACGAGGAAGGCCAGCAGCAGGGCGAAGGCCAGGTGGATGGAGCGGGTCTCGGTGTCGTTGAACACGCCGATGCCGAACACGAACGGCAGCGGCGAGGCGATCCACAGCTGGAACAGCGACCAGGCCAGGGCCAGGCCGGTGATCACCGCGGCCATCGCGCCCGGCGGGGTGCGCGCACCGACGTCCTGGGCGATCAGCTCCTCGGTGGAGAGTTGCTTGTCATGCATGGGATGAACCTGCAGCGGAAAACGGATAACGCCGGAACCCGCGGCCTCGCGGCACGCGGGTTCCGGGTGGAAGCGGCATGGCGGGCGCTACTAGCAGAGTAGCAGCGCCCGGCAAAGGGAATGGTGGCGAGGAGCCGGTTCACGATCTCGCGAGCTAGCGCCAGGCAAGGCGAAATCGGCTGAGGACGCGGAGTTTACGAACTGTAAATGAGCAGTCCGAAGCCGATTTCAACGCAGCATGGCCGACGCGCAGCAGATCGTGGACGGTTCCTTACAGCCAGCCGCGCTCCTTGTAGTACCGCGCGGCGCCCTCGTGCAGCGGGGCGGACAGGCCGACCTTGATCATGTCCTCGGCCTTGAGGTTCTGGAACGCCGGGTGCAGGCGCTGGAAGCGCTCGAGGTTGTCGAACACCGACTTGACCAGCTGGTAGACCACCTCGGGATCGGTCTTGGCGCTGGTGGACAGCACCGCCTTGCCGCCGATCGACGGGGTCGCGGCGTCGTTGCCCTTGTACAGGCCACCGGGGATCTCGGCCTTGGTGTAGTAGCTCTTCTCGGCCAGCAGCTTGTCGATGTCCGGGCCGGTGACCGGCACCAGCACCGCATCGACCGTGGTGGTGGCTTCCTGGATCGCGCCGTTGGGGTGGCCGACGAAGTAGGTCATGGCGTCGATGTTGTTGTCGCTCAGCGCGGCGGCCTGCTCGGCCGGCTTGAGCTCGGCGGCGAGGGCGAAGGCCGACTTGTCCCAGCCCTTCACGCGCAGGATCTCGTCGAGGGTGTCGCGCTGGCCGGAGCCGGGGTTGCCGATGTTGACGCGCTTGCCCTTGAGGTCGTCGAAGCCGGCGATCCTGGCGTCGCGGCGGGCGAGGATGGTGAACACCTCGCTCTGCAGGGAGAACACCGCGCGGATGTCCTCCATCGGGCCTTCGGCCTGGAACGGCGCCTCGCCCTTCATCGCCTTGTACTGGTGATCGGACTGCATGATGCCGAAGTTGAATTCGCCGCTGCGGATGCCGTTGACGTTGGCCACGCCGCCGCCGCTGGCCGGGGCGTTGCACTTGATCTGGTGCTCGGCCGCGCCGCGGTTGAGGAACCGGCAGATCGACTGGCCGGCCACGTAGTAGACGCCGGTCTGGCCGCCGGTGCCGATGGTGACGAACTTGTCCTGTGCCTGAACGGTCCCGCCCAGAGAGAGGCCTGCCAGGGTTGCGGACAGGGCCCATGCCAAGGTTTTGCCTTTCATGGAGGTGCTTCCTTCTTCTGTTTGTTGGATCTGCCGGCGTGCTTGTGGATCGGCGGCAGACCGGCAAGTTTACCTGCAAACGCGAGCGCTTCCGCCGAACGCGGCGGAAAACCCTGCGCAGAGTGTAGAAGGTCGCGGCGCTCCGGGAGGCTACAGCGCCAGCAGCAGCGCGGCGCTGTGCAGGTCGGGCTGGCCGTCGTGGCGCTCGGGGCGGTACTTCATCTGGAAGGCGGCCAGCACGTTGCGGGTGGCCTCGTCCAGCTGGCCGTGCTGCGGCACCGCGTAGCCGATGCGTTCGAGCTGGTGCTGGAACCAGGCGACGTCGGGCACCCGGCCGTCCAGCTGGCGCAGCTTCTCCTGCACCGCGGCGGCCTCGGGCCAGGGGATCAGTCCGGCGGCGGCGAGCTGGCGCCAGGGGAACAGCGGGCCGGGGTCGACCTTGCGCTGCGGAGCGATGTCGCTGTGGCCGACGATGTTGACCGGCGCCACGCCGTGGCGGGCCTGGATGTCCCTGAGCAGGGCGATCAGGCGGTCGATCTGCGCCTGCGGGTAGGGATGCCAGGTGCGTCCGTCCGGGCCATCGGTATAGCCGGGGTTGACGATCTCGATGCCGATCGAGCTGGCGTTGAGCCAGGTGCGGCCGCGCCACTGGCTGTCGCCGGCGTGCCAGGCGCGGCGGTTCTCGTCGACCATGCGGTAGATCCTCCTGCCGTCGGCCGGCAGCAGGTAGTGGGCGCTGACGCCGCCGTGGCTGAGGGTCTGCAGCGAGCGCGGCAGATCGCTGGAGGTGTAGTGGATGACGATGAATTCGACCCGGCTGCTGTGGTCGACCGAGCGCTGGCTGTCGTCGAAGCGCAGGCCGCCGGCGCAGCCGGCGAGCAGCAGGGTGAGGGCGAGGGGGAGCAGGATCTTCATGGCGCGGTGCCGGGTGCGGTGGAGCGGATGCCCAGCATAGCCTGCCGGCGCGCCGGGGCGGACGCTCGAGATGTGAGCGGGTTTATCCGGGCGCTACCACCAGCGGCTGCTGGCGCAGGCCGGCGGGCAGGCGGATGTCCACCGCCACCGGCAGGTGGTCGGAGATCGGCGCATCCAGCACGGCCATGCGCTCCAGGGTCAGCTGCGGGCTGAGCAGGATGTGGTCGATGCAGCGCTGCGGCTGCCAGCTGGGGTAGGTGGCGCAGGTCTGCGGGGCGACCAGACCGAGGCCGCGCAGCGGCGAGTGCTCGAGCAGTTCGGCGGCGTGGGTGTTCATGTCGCCCATCAGCACGCAGTGGCGGTAGCCGTGGATCAGTTCGCGGATGTAGGCCAGCTGGCGGGTGCGCACGCGCGCGCCGAGGGCCAGGTGCATCATCACCACCGCCAGCGCCTCCGGGCCTTCGCCGAAGCGCAGCAGGATGGCGCCGCGGCCGGGCGGGCCGGGCAGCGGGTGGTCCTCCAGCTGCTGCGGGCACAGGCGGCTGAGCAGGCCGTTGCTGTGCTGGGCCAGCGCGCCGAGGTTGCGGTTGAGCTGCTGGTACCAGTAGGGGAAGTTGCCGAGCTGGGCGAGGTGCTCGACCTGGTTGACGTAGTCGGAGCGCAGGCTGCCGCCGTCGACCTCCTGCAGGGCGACCAGGTCGAAGTCGCCGAGCAGCGCACCGATCTGCTGCAGGTTGACCGCCCGCTCGCGGTGCGGCAGCAGGTGCTGCCAGCTGCGGGTCAGGTAGTGGTGGTAGCGGCGGGTGCTGATGCCGACCTGGATGTTGAAGCTGAGCAGGCGCAGGGTTTCGCCGACGGCGACTTCGCCGGCCTGCGGGTTGTGTCGCGCGGCCCGGATGCCGGGCGCGCGCGGGGTGGTCCAGCGCCTGAGCATGGCCGCCGCCGTTACTGGGCGGGGGCTTGCTGGGTCGCGCGTTCCTTGGCGATCAGGTGGTCGGCGACCTGGAGGGCGCCGTTCGGGCCGCCGGCGGTGCCGAGGTCGAAGCGGTACTTGCCGTTGACCACCAGCACCGGCACGCCGGTGATCTGGTAGGCCATGGCCAGCTTCTTGGCCTTCTCCATCTGGCCCTTCACGGCGAAGGAGTTGAAGGTCTTGAGGAAGGCGTCCTTGTCCACGCCCTGGCCGGCGAGGAACTCGGCCATCTCCTCCGGGGTGGCGAGCTTCTTGCCTTCGCGGTGGATGGCGGCGAACACCGCGTCGTGCACCTTGGCCTCGACGCCCATGGCCTCGAGGGTCAGGAACATCTGGCCGTGGACGTTCCACAGGCCGCCGAACAGCGCCGGGATGCGCACGAAGTTGACGTCTTCCGGCAGCTTCTCGGCCCACGGCTGGATGGTCGGCTCGAGCTGGTAGCAGTGCGGGCAGCCGTACCAGAACAGCTCGACCACCTCGATCTTGCCGGGCTGGGCGACCGGCACCGGGCTGCTCAGCTGGACGTACTGCTTGCCGGCCTGGATCTCCTCGGCTGAAACGGTGGCGCCGAACAGGCTGAGGCCGGCCAGAACGGCCGAGAGAATCAGGTTACGCATGCTTGACTCCTGGACAGGATGACGTGGGGCGGCTGGCGGTTGGACACCGGCGGCCGCTGGCGAATTCCACGCGATTGTAGGCGAGACGGGCAAAAAAAAGGGCGGCCATGGCCGCCCTTTTTATGTTGCAGGCTACTGCGGGATCGCTCAGTGCAGACCCTGGATGTAGCTGGACACCGCTTCGATGTCCTTGTTGCTCAGCTTGGCGGCGATGGAGCGCATGATCATGGCGTCGCCGTCGTTGGTGCGGTTGCCTTCGCGGAAGTCGGTCAGCTGCTTGGTCACGTACTGGGCGTGCTGGCCGTTGAGCTGCGGGAAGCCGGCCAGGTCGTTGCCGCGGCCGTCCGGAGCGTGGCAGCCGGTGCAGGCCGGCATGCCCAGTTCCAGGTTGCCGCCGCGGAACAGCGCTTCGCCGCGCGCCACCAGCTTGGGATCGGCCTGGCCGATGCTGCCCTTCTGGCTGGAGAAGTAGGCGGCGATGTCGGCCAGATCCTGGTCGCTCAGGTTGTTGAGCAGGCCGGTCATCTCGATCACGGTACGCTTACCACCCTTGATGTCCTGCATCTGCTTGAGCAGATAGCGCTCGCCCTGGCCAGCCAGTTTCGGGAAATTGGGCGCTGCGCTGTTGCCGTCCGGGCCGTGGCAGGCGCCGCAGACGGCTGCCTTGGTCTGTCCAGCGGTGGCATCGCCGGCGGCATGGGCCACACCGGTCACGCCCAGGGTCAACAGCAGACTCACGAGTAGTTTGTTCATCAGCTAATCCAGCTACGGCTAAAGGTAAGGGGGGTATCGGGATTACTTGGAGGCACTCATCCACTCGATGACGGCCTTGTAGTCCTCGGCGGTGCAGTCCATGCACATGCCGCGCGGCGGCATGGCATTGAAGCCGTTGGTGACGCTTGCGACCAGTGCATCCATACCCTTGGCCAGACGCGGTTCCCAGGCGGCCTTGTCGCCCTTCAGCGGTGCCATGGGCAGTGCGCCGTTGTGGCAGGCGGCACAGGCACGATTGAACACCGCTTCCGGATCCTGGGCGGCCTGCGCGGAGGCGGCGGCAGCAACGAGCGACACAGCAAGCAACAGTTTCTTCATGGTCGACCTCTTCTACATCAGGGGAAAACGGCCCGTCGCTCTGCCGGCGGGGTCCGTCCGCGTGGACACTGAACTTGGGAATAAAGCGCACACAAAATCCGTGGCATTATATACAGGCGACGTCAAAACGGAAACGGAACCGCCGTCAGCGACACTTTGTCGCAGCACCTACCAGCCCCAGCCTGCAACGCGTTGTTGCGCAGGCGCAGAACAGGCCCTCGCCATGTCCGTCAAGAATCCCATCCTCGGTCTGTGTCAGCAGGCCGCCTTCATCAAGAGCGCCGCCCAGGTCGACCAGTGTCCGCCGGACGAGGGCTTCGAGGTGGCCTTCGCCGGGCGCTCCAACGCCGGCAAGTCCAGCGCGCTGAACACCCTGACCCATGCCCGCCTGGCGCGCACCTCGAAGACCCCGGGGCGTACCCAGCTGATCAACTTCTTCCGCCTCGACGACCAGCGCCGCCTGGTCGACCTGCCCGGCTACGGCTACGCCAAGGTGCCGATCCCGCTCAAGCAGCACTGGCAGCGCCACCTCGAGGCCTACCTGGGCAGCCGCCACAGCCTGGTCGGCGTGGTGCTGCTCATGGACATCCGCCATCCGCTCACCGAGTTCGACCTGCTGATGCTCGACTGGGCCAAGGCCAGCTGCCTGCCCATGCACATCCTGCTGACCAAGGCCGACAAGCTGACCTTCGGCGCGGCGAAGAACACCCTGCTCAAGGTGCAGAAGGAGATCCGCCAGGGCTGGGGCGAGGTGGCCAGCGTGCAGCTGTTCTCCGCGCCCAAGCGCCAGGGCATCGAGGATGCGCAGGCCGTGCTGGCCGGCTGGATGGGCCTGCTGGAGGAAGACGAGGCGGTCGCCGAGCAGGCCTGAGGTTTCGCGCAGGCAAAAAAAACCGACCTTCCGTTGGGGGGATGGAAGGTCGGTCATCGAGCCCGGCTGCCAGGGCGGGGCAGGCGGGCGTTCTGCCAACACAGGGTTCTGCAAGGAAACCCATGAGGGGTCTGCCAACCACTCAGAACAATTGACCGCGGCCTGCGCGACAAAGTTCAGCCGTTGGTCGGCTCGGCTCAGTGGGCCTCGTCCCAGTTGCTGCCCACCCCGGCCTCGACCAGCAGCGGCACATCCAGCTGCGCGGCGCCGCTCATGCGCGGCAGCAGGCCGGCCTCGAGTTCCTCCACCTGGTCCTCGCGCACTTCCAGCACCAGTTCGTCGTGCACCTGGAGGATCATCCGCGCATCCAGCCCGGACTCCTGCAGCCAGGCGTCCACCGCCACCATGGCGCGCTTGATGATGTCCGCCGCGGTGCCCTGCATCGGCGCGTTGATCGCCGTGCGCTCGGCGGCCTTGCGCATGGCGCCGTTCTTCGAGTGGATCTCCGGCAGGTACAGGCGGCGGCCGAACAGGGTCTCGACGTAGCCCTGCGCCGCGGCCTGCTCGCGGGTGCGTTCCATATAGGCCAGCACGCCGGGATAGCGGGCGAAGTAGCGGTCGATGTAGGCCTGCGCCTGCTTGCGCTCGACGCCGATCTGTTTGGCCAGGCCGAAGGCGCTCATGCCGTAGATCAGGCCGAAGTTGATCGCCTTGG
>JAEAMF010000894.1_pt1 | contig 27893 bp, 22 predicted proteins | sample 8958721 | NCBI WGS metagenome assembly JAEAMF01 (sample SAMN16933255, study PRJNA681124) | bioreactor sludge metagenome | isolation source: anaerobic bioreactor treating anionic surfactant - SDBS | place: India: Bengaluru | collected 2019-02-28 | reverse complement strand
GGTGGATTGCCTCGCCGCCCCCCCGGATTACGGCGCGGCCGCGCCCCGGCTCCTCGACCCGGACGGCACGGTGCAGCGTTCAATCCGCTCCTTCCCGACCGCGGCGACCACACTCTTCGAACTCCTGGGCCTGGCGCGCCTGTTCCCGGCCAGCCGGCGGTTCGGCGCCTGGCGCATGGCCTGGTTCGACTACGACAAACCGGCCGTGGTCGACCAGCCGATGGCGTCGTGCCTGCTCGTGCGCCGCCCGGTGCTCGCGGCGCTGGCCGGGTTTGACGAGCGGCTGCCGATGTTCTTTAACGACGTGGACCTGTCGCTGCGGATGAAGCAGGCCGGCTGGCTGACCGGGTACGTGCCCGGCTCGACCGTCGTCCACCGCCGGGGCGCGAGCACCTCCCGGGTCCGGCCCCGGATGATCCGCGAGTCGCACCGGTCGCTGTTCCGCTTCCTGCGCAAGCACGACCGGTCCGGCTGGTTCTGGACGAAATCAGTGGTGCTCTTGCCGCTGCTCGTGCTTTCGGCCGAGCTGCGGGTGCTGTGGTACCGGCTCAGCCGCCGGTAACGAGCCGTTCGAGCCGGTCGGCGAGCCACCGCGCCTGCTGCCGGCGGTCGTAACGGTCCCGGTCTCCCCCGGCAAAACGCAGTTCCTCGGCCTTGAGGCGCAGCACCGCGGCCGCGACGCCGTCCGGCCGGTCGCAGTACAGACCGGCCCCGGCTTCGACCACGATTCGGCCCGCCTCGTCAGCGTCCGGCCCGGTGACGAGTATGGGCCGGCGCGCGCCCAGGTACTCGTAGAGCTTGAGCCCGACCGGCTGGCTCGGCTTGCCGACATACAGGAGCACGTCGGCCGACTTCATCAACCGGCAGGCGCGGTCGTGGCTGACCGTGCCGACGAGTGTCGCCCGGCCCGCGGCCCGGACGGCGTCACCGGTGCGGCGGTCCACCTTGCCGACGAGGTAGAGCCGCGCGCCCGGGATGGTTTCAAGGGCGCGCGCCAGGGCGAGAAGTTGCTCCTGGTTCTGCCACAGGTTGCCGACGTGGACGACGCTGAGCCCGTCGAGCTTCTCCGGCTGCTGATCGAATTCGGCCGGGTCGAAACCGTTGTCCAGCACGGTCGCGTTGCCCACCTGCCGGGCGGTGCCCTCGTTCACGGCCAGCACCAGGTCGGCGTGCCGAGTGACGCGGTTGCGCAGCTCGCGCAGGGCCGACCGGCGGAAGGCGGGCGGCGGCTCGAACCCGGTCGGCCACGGGTCGCGGAAGTCACAGACCAGCGGCAGGTGGCCGAACGCCTTGAACCGGAGGCCCAGGAGGAATGTCGTGAACGGCGGGCCGGTCGCGAACACGGCGTCGGGCCGCTGCTCGCGGATGATGCGCCGGCCGGCCGGCTCGGCAAACGGCAGCCAGCCCACCTTGGAATCGGGGAACAGCAGGTGGTTGAGCAGCCTCGGCCCCCTGCCCAGGTACCGGCCCAGCACCGGCTCCAGCCGCCGCCGCCGGGGCCGGAACCAGTTGAGCATCCGGGCCGGGTCCACGCTCTCGGTGCGGTAGACCGTCGAACCGGCGAGGTCCGCGAGCATCGCCGGGTCGTAATGGTAGTAGGCAGCCGGCTTGACCGTCAGTATCAGCGGCCGCCACCCGACTTCGGGCAGGTACTTGCACAGCTTGGTGACGCGCATCACCCCGCTCAGGCCGAGCGGCGGGGTGTAGTAGGCAACTACCAGCAGGCGGCGCACGTCAGAACCTAGCGTCCGGGCCGGCCGAGTCAACATCCCCGGCGCGGCGGCCACGGTCCGCCGGCCGGTGCCCCGCCGCCGACGCGAGCCGCGCGACGACCTCGTCCTGGTCAAGTTCCACGAGCTTCAGGCCCCGCAGGTAACCGAACAGCCCGTCAACATCAAGGGCCAGCATGTGGTCCTCGACCTGCAGCTCCCTCGGCAGCCAGCGGAAGAATGCGCCCGAGCCGAGGCCGTCCTCGAGCCGGGTGATGTTCGCCTCGATTGCCTGGCGCGTCGCCGCGAGTTCGGGCACCGGGAAACGGCCGGATGCCAGCCGGTCCGCGCCCGCGGCCAGCACCAGCGACCTGCCGTCCAGGTCAGCCGCCTCGACGTTCTGCCGGGCCAGCGCCTCGGCCAGCACGAAGCCATATGTGCTGCCCAGGAGATGCAGCACGTAGGCCCGCTGCGCCTCGACGAAGAACGGCAGCTCGTCCTCGGCCAGGTCCGGAAACAGCCGGCACTTGAGGACCTGTGCCATCCGGTACCCGTACCCGCCGGAGCCAGTGCCCTCGAATACCTTGGTCACTGCGCCCGGGTCGGTGACCGGCCTGACGATGACCCGGTGCTCGCGCTCGCGGTACTCGACCATCTCCCAAGCCCGGCCCGCCAGCACGAACAGCCGGAACAGGAAGAATACCGTGCCCAGGTGCCGGCCACCCGTCTGCTCGTAGACCTCGTACTGCCCGAAGCTCTTCTCCTGGATATTCGAATGGATCTTGCCGTACTCGATCGGCGCTTCGAGCTTCGGCCCGAGGAAGTAGACGTCGGAGCGCTGCTGGACCAGTGCGCCCTGCGCGACCAGCCCGTCGAACACCAGGTCCAGCGCGCCCGGCCGGGCCTCGACCCGGCCCAGCGCCTTGCGCACCGCCTCCCGCGTCGCGCCGATTCGCCGGCGCTGGTACAGGTACGAGAACACCTGCTGGGGCAGAACCGACAGCGATGGCGTGTAGGGCCGGTCACACAGCCGGCCCTGGCGGGCGGAGTCGAAGAACGCCTCGAACAGGAACCGCTCCCAGCCCGAGGCGTAGAGCCCGACGGCAAACAGCTCGGCCTGCGTTCGACGGTTGCCGCGGCCGATGCGCTGGAGCAGCGACGAAACGTTGAACGGCGGCCGGACCAGCACCACCGCGTCGACGTCGCCGATGTCGATGCCCAGCTCGAGTGTTGACGTGCAGCACAAGAGGCCGACCGGCTCGCGCATCATCGCCTGCTCGGTCTCCTCGCGCAGCCTGCGGTTCAGGCTGGCGTGGTGCACCCGGACGCGGCCGGCAAACGGCGGTATGGCCAGCCGTTCGGCCGCCGCCTCCGCGGACGAACGAGCATTGAAGAAGCAGAGCACCTTGCGGCAGCCGTGCCGGCCGAGCGTAGCCACCACCCGTTCGGGCCAGTCGTCGTCCATCCCCTCGAGTTCAAAGTCGATTCTCCGGCGTACGGGCACCTCGACCACCACCGGGTCCGGGAAGTAGCGCCGGCCGATGTCCCGGTCGTCAATCGTCGCCGACATCGCGCAGTGCTGGACACCGGGTTTGAGCAGCCGCAGGCGGTCGAGCAGCGCCCGCAACTGGTCGCCCCGCACCGTGTTGTCCAGGAGGTGCAGCTCGTCGAGCACGACCGTCTGCACGTCCCGAAACATCGCCGTGTGCCGGCAGAGCAGCGAGTCGAACGACTCGGGCGTAGTGATCAACATGAACGGCAGCGCCGCGTCGTTGATGGCCGGGTGGTCGCCGGTCTTGCGCGCCAGTTCCAGACCCAGGTAGGCCATCGGTTCGGCCAGCCGCCGGAACAGGTCGTTGACCAACGCCCGGGTCGGCGAGACGTAGAGTATGGAGAACCGGCCGGCGGAGTCCGGCAGCAACCGCTCGATTGCCGGCGCGGCCACCGCCTCGGTCTTGCCCGAGGCCGACGGCGATATCACCACCACGTTATTCCCGGCCAGCACCTCGGGGATGGTCCGAAGCTGCACCTCGGTCAACCGCCCGAACCTTGAGAAGAACGGGAACCACGTCCGGTTCAGCCGGCCGCGGATCGCCTGCGAATCGGTCAGCCGGACGCCGACCTCCGGGCCGATGCGACCCGCTCCACGTCCAGCCCCTCGACGCAGAACTTGACGAAGGACCGGACGCCGTCGTTGCCCGCGGCCCGGGCCTGCCCGAACAGCCGCCTCTGACCGGCCTCGCCGACTTCAAACCCGGGATAGGCAACCTGGTAGAGCATCACCAGGCTGGCGAAGGCATCGACGAGGGCGCGCCCGGGCAGCGGTGCGAGCTCCAGCCTTCGGTCAATCCGGTTGGCCAGCCTCAGATAGCTGTACTCGTAGGGGCTGGGCGTAGTCGCGAACGCCAGCAGTATCGCCGGGTCGCGGTACATGTACGGCACCGGCCGCACCTGGTTGTGAATCATCCGTGGGTTCAGCCGACTGAGATCCGCATCGTTCTGCGCCAGCCGGACCAGCCCTTCCATGAAGTTGACGCTCTTGGTCAGGTAGATGATATCCCACAGATGGGTGACCGTCTCCGCCTCGTCGATCAGCAACACCAGGCCCGACAGCCCGGCGGCCCGGGCCATGCAGCTGATCCCTGACAGGATGTTGCAGTAGAAGTCGGCGGCCGTCGAGAAGTCGTAGAGTGCCGGGATGCGCTGGCCGCCGCGGACCCGGTTCCGGCTGCCGCCATCAGTCGCGTACTCCTTGGTGCTCTCGCCCTCGATCCATTGCCAGAACACCTCGCTCTCGATGTTGCCCGGATCGAGCCGGGCCAGCTTGTCCAGCACCGGGCCGAAGAACACGTGGTCACGGAAGTCGAACTCGACCGCCCGACGCAACAAGTCCCGGTATCCGCCCTCCTGCCCGTCCTGGATGTAGCGCAGGTTGTGGACGACTTCGCGGTACACGCGCTTGGGCCGGTGCGGACTGACCTCGAGCGGGTCGAACTGGCAGAGCGAAGTCGCGAACCCCGAACAGAGCGCCCGGTGGTGGATGTACTCCATCAGATGGGTCTTGCCCGTGCCGTACTCGCCCTCGACGAGGTACACCTCACCCTTGCCCTGCTTCAGCCGGCCGAGCGCCTGCTCGACCATCGCCGTTTCCTTGTCGCGGCCGAAGGTAAACTGCTCGACGTCCTGGCGCGGCACGATGCCCAGCCGGAACGCCTCGACCATCCGGCACGCCTGGATCCGGTCGACCCCGGTCGCGGGCGGCCGGCCGGCCCCGACATCGAGATCCGGCGTTCCGACGTATCGAACGCGCCGGGCCGGCAGCCAGAGCCGCAGACCGGTCTGGAACCGCACCAGCAGCTCGACGCCATTCCAGCGCGAGTCGATGACCTCGCCCTCGCCGAAGACCGGGTGCGATACCAGCCTAGAACTCTTCGCCATCGACCTTGGCGCGCTCGGCCTGGCCGAGCCGCTGGGTAGTGACGCGCAGGAGTTTCTCGGCGTCCTTGCGCTCGAACAGGACGCTGGGCTCGGCCCGAAGCCGGTGCAGCACTTCGATGAGCGAAACCACGAACAACCGGCGGTAGCTGATGTCGAACACGTAGGCCTTGACCGCCAGCTCGGCCAGCAGTTGGGCGGCCGACTGCGCCCGCTCGGGCGGCAGCGTCACCGCGTAGGCGGCCTGGAACACCTCGGTCAGCCTGGCGGCCAGCCGCAGCAGGAACGCGGCCGGCTCGATGCCCAGCTCCTCGAGGTTGACGCGGACGCCCACCGGGTTGACCTCGGAGAACACGCTGCGTAGCCGCTGCTTGAGCGCCTCGTACACCCCGCCCGTGCCCTCGAGCAGCAGGTTCTCGTCCGGGATAGCGTAGAAGAACATCGCGCCCGGCAGCCGGGAATTGCCGCACTCATCGACGATCTGGCGCAGGTTGTCGAGCGCCCGGCGCTTGTCGCGCGAGGACGAGATGGACATGCCCCTTTCCGCCTCGTCGAACAGGAACACCAGTCCCGAGTAGCCGATGGCGTGCACCCACTGGATCATCGAGCGCAGCATCCGGAAGGCGTTGGCCTTGTCGACCCGCTCGGAGATGCGGTACTGGGCGCGGGTCTCCTTGGCGATATCCTCGCCCTTGAGCCACTGGATGAGCTGGCCGAAGCCGTCCGAGTCCTCGGCCAGCAGCGCCGAGAACGCGCCCTTGGCCGCGTTCGAGAAACTCGAACTCTCGACCACGGGCAGCTCGTCCAGGTATCGTCGCAGGTTGTCGGCGCGGTCCTCCCCGCTCTTGTGGTCGGCCAGCCAGCGCCGGATAACCGACTCGATGCCCTTCTCCCACACCTCGACGGGTCGCTCGGTGTCATGCGGGGCCATCAGGTTGGCGGCGATCTGCCGGTAGACGAGTTCGAGCTTGTCAAACGGACACTCGGTCGGGTTCAGGCTGACGTAGGCGACACAGAAGTTGTTACGGAACGCCCGGTCCCGGACCGAGTAGAGAAAGTGGGTCTTGCCGCCGCCGTAGTTGCCGGTGATGAGTTTGAAACTCGACAGGTTGAACTTGAGTATCCCCTTGAGATACTCCTCCTCGACCACCCGCAGGTACTCGTCCAGACCGATGGTGAAGCTGTCGATGCCGAACTCCGGCGGCGTGCCGGTCGCGCCCAGCTTGTTGATGATCGCCCGCGCCAGCGCCTGGTCCATCATTGTCCTCCGAATGAGATGTAGGAGTAATAGGTGCCGTCGCCGTCCTGGTTGTCCGGGACCCAGATCGCCTTCGACTTCTCCGTGGTGGCGTCGAAGTTCGCCACGTGCAGCCGCAGCCGGGCCGGTGCCGTCTCGTCGTGGGCAGCGGACCGGAGGCAGTAGAGGTCATAGCTGAACCGCACCCTCGGGTACTCGACGAACCGTGCGCGCGCCGGGTCCTGCCGGAAGCTCTTGGGCTGGAGCATCATCACCAGTTCGGCCAGCGCGTCCGCCACCAGCACCCTCGACCCTTCCTCGACTCCCAGCAGCACGCACGATCGGCGGTAGGCTTCGTACAGGCTCTTGCGCATGCGGGCCGGTTCAGTCGCCTTGGCCTTCAGGTCGCGCGTCCACCGGTCAATGGTCTCCGCCAGTCCGACCGGCAGCAGAGCGACCCCGGCCTTGAGCAACTCGACCTCCGGCCCCCAGAAGAGGGCCGCGCTGCCCGCCGACAGGTCCAGCCGGACCGAAAACATTCCGACCCTGAGCACCGGCAGTTGACCTCGGGCTTTCAGCCCGAAACCGGTCAATGACTCGGCGAACTGCGTGCCGAACCGGTACCGGAACTCCTCCTGGTCCTTCTCGACCGCGCTGCGCTCCCCGGTCAGCCAGCGGCCCAGCTCGGAGCGCAGTTCGGAATCCGGGAAATCCGCGGCCGCAATCGCGGCCAGCACCCGGCCGCGGGCGAAAGCGTTGTCGACCGGGTTCTCGGCCAGGCGCTCGTACTCCTGCAGTCGTTTGAGCAGGGCCTGCGAATGGCAGATGACAGCCTTGAGACGGCTGGATAGTCCTTCCATAATCGTTCAGTATAGACCTGCCTGTTTTCAAGTCAACGCGACTTCGGGGCTGCCGCCACTCGCCTGCGCCCCGGCTGCCGTCCCCTTTGACTCACTGCCGCCTGCCAATATACTCCGTCCGATGGCCGGCCCTTCCCGACGCCACCTCAGAGAGACCCTCTCCGGCTACCTTTACCTCCTGCCGGCGCTTCTCATCCTCGTCGCCTTCCGAGTCGTCCCCATCCTCTTGTCCGTCCGCATCAGCCTCTACGACTGGGGCATGGCCGGTCCACGCGAGTTCCTCGGACTCGGCAACTACCTGCACGTACTCCAGGACCCGACGTTCTGGCGCTCGATGGTCAACACCGGCTGGTACATGGTCTTCTCGGTGCCGCTCGAGCTGTTCAGCGCCCTCATCGTGGCGATTCTCCTGAACCAGAAGATCAAGGGACTGGGCGCCTACCGCACCGTCTACTATTTGCCGGTAGTCACCTCGATCGTGGCGGTCTCGATTGTCTGGCGCTGGATCCTGCACCCGGACCGCGGGCTCTTGAACTATATCCTTTCCTGGGTAGGTGCCGACGGCCTGAGGTGGCTCCAGGACCCGCGAGGCCTGTTCCAGCTGATGCTCGGCCCCTTCGGGGCGAAGCTGCCGATGGCGCTGCGCGGGCCGTCCATCGCGATGTGCTCGCTCATCATGATGGGCGTGTGGAAAGGGTTGGGATACAACGTGGTGATCTTCCTGGCCGGTCTGCAGAACATTCCCAGAACCTACTACGAGGCAGCGCGCATCGACGGCGCGGGCCGCGTCAGCATCTTCAGGAACATCACCTGGCCGCTGATATCACCAACCACCTACTATGTCCTCATCATGACATCGATAGTCGCGTTCGAGACATTCGCCCAGGTCTGGATAATGACCGGGCCGCCCGCCGGCGGCCCGCTCTCCACGACCAAGGTCGTCATGTACTACTTCTACGAACAGTCCTTCGAACTCTGGCGGTTGGGCTACGGGGCATCTATCGCCTTCTTCGCTTTTCTCATCATCCTCGGCCTGACCATCCTCCAGCGCACGGTTCTCGAACGGCGAGTGCACTATGGCTGATCCGGCAGGCAGCCCGAAGCCCGTTGCCTCTCGTCTGCGCCGGCTGCCAGTCCACATCATCCTGATCCTCGGCGGTGTCGCGATGGTCCTGCCGTTCTTCTGGATGCTCTCCACCTCACTCAAGACGCCCCTGGAGGCCCTGCGCTTTCCACCCACCTGGCTCCCGGCCTCGCCCCAATTCCATAACTACGTCGAGGTATTCCGCCAGATACCTTTCTGGCGCTACCTGCTGAACACCGTGTTTCTGACGCTCGCAACCCTGATGGGCGTGCTCTTCACCGGCGTGCTGGCCGCCTATGCCTTTGCCCGATTCCGATTCTGGGGACGCGAGGCGATGTTCATGTTGTTCCTGGCACTGATGATGATCCCCCTGCCGGTGTATCTCGTACCCAGCTATATGATACTTTTCAAGCTGGGCTGGGTCGATACCTTCGCGGCGATGATCGTGCCGTGGATTGTCAACATCTTCGGCATTTTCCTGTTGCGCCAGCACTTCCGGCAACTGCCCAATGACCTGTTCGACGCCGCGCGGATTGACGGCTGCTCACGCTTCTCCACCCTGTTCCGCATCGTCATTCCACTGTCCAAGCCGCCACTTGTGACCATCACGGTCTTCAACGTCATCGGCTCGTGGAACTCGTTCTTCTGGCCGCTGATTGTCACCCACTCAGACACGATTCGGCCGCTGCAAGTCGGCCTGGCCTACTTCTCCCGCGAGCAGAGCACGAACTACACCCTGCTGATGGCCGCAACCACGATGGCGATCATCCCGCTCATCGTCCTTTTCTTTGTTGCGCAGAAGCAGATAATCCAGTCCCAGGCCCGCTCCGGACTTAAGGAATAGACCACAGCAGCTGCGGCCGAAACAGAGGTCGAGCCCAGACCCAGTATACACAGGTCACCGCTGACTTCTTGCTGGTTCCCTGAAGCCGACAACCGTCAGCCACACCTGGCATCCGGGTCTGACGCCAGTCCTGAACGTCAGATTTGCGCGCAGACTTGCCCACGCTGTCAGATCGGAATTCACGCTCGGGCTGACCTGAGCTCCTAACCGGACATCAACCATCAGACTGACGCCCGAGTTCAGATCGGAGTCGAGGTCATGGTTCTATCACGCTCTGAACTAACGAGTTAGTGCGCGACTTCCTCCAAAGGTCGAACCCGAACTCTGCCTGTGCGTAGCCTCGGGGCTGACCCGGGGAGTCACTCCCCCATCAATTTCCGTGCCAAGTCCACCAGCTTTGTCACGCGCGCTACCTCGGCCCCAACCCACGCACTCATAACAGGTCGCGCCGAGACAGACCAGACGGTCGGGACCACATGTTAATGAGTCCTTCAGCGACCGCGCCGAACCGAACTCCAGACCCGGAAAACGGGCCGCCGACAACCTGTCAGAACGCGGCCGGTCTGCATCGAGATGCTAGGGCTATTGACATTTAGTAAGCTATAGGTAATATCAGTAGTATGTTAGGTGGAATTGGCGGCAGGTCGGTACTGGTCACCGGGGCGTCGGCAGGCATCGGACTCGCTGCCGCCCGCCGGCTTGCCGCGGACAACCAGCGGCTGGTGCTCGTCGCCCGGCGCGAGGAACGGCTCGCCGCCGTTGCTGGAGAACTGAAGCGGCAGGGCGCAGACGTACTGGCACTGCCTGCCGACCTGTCGCTCGAGTCCGAACGCCGGCGTGTGACGGACGAGGCCCGGCAGCGCATGGGAGCGATTGACGTGCTGGTCAACAATGCCGGGCTGGGCTGGTACGGTTACGGCTACAGGATGCCCTGGTCCGTCGCCTTCCAGATGCTCAAGGTCAACGTCGAGGCACTGGTGCACCTGACGCTCCTCCTCCTGCCCGAAATGAAGGCCCGCAACTCCGGCCACATCATCAACATCGGCTCCATCGCCGGCTGCCTGCCTGAGCAGGGCGTGTCGGTATACAGCGCTACCAAGGCGTTCCTCGACGCATTCTCGACCTCGTTGTTCCGTGAGCTGCGTGGCACCCGGGTCCACGTCAGCGTGGTCCGGGCTGGGTCGGTGAAGACCGAGTTCTACCAGGCGGCCAGGGAGCGGCCCGGCGGCACGGCCATCCCGGCCGAAAGCCTGGCCATCAGTCCCGAGCGGGTCGCGGACAAAGTTGCGTGGCTGCTGCGCCATCCCCGGCGCCAGGTGTTCGTGCCGCGCTATCTCAGGCTTGCGCCCTGGCTTGAACCGTTGTTCGGCTGGGTCATAGACAGGCTGGGGCCATTGCTGCTGGAACGGGAAGCACGAAGCGCAGAAAAGCGGCGTGCCGGACCCAGATAGACCAGAGATCCGAAATCAGAAACCAGAGATACCGGTTCGCTTTCTGGTTTTTAGTCTCTGGTTTCTGGTCTCTGGTTTGTTCTAGTTCTTCAGTATCTTGGCGTACTGCCCCAGCACGAACCGGTTGGTTTCTTTGGCCCGGGCGGCTTCAAGCGTGGCCTTGAGCGGCTCGTCGAGAAAGCGTTCCAGCGCCTGGACCGCCACCAGCCTGACGAACGGCTCTTTGTACTCGAGGTATCCTGAGAAGACTGTCCTGCACCGGACACCCAGCGCCGTGTCTGCAGTGTCGAACTTGGCCGCGAGCGTACCGCAGCATCGTATGGCATGCCCAAGTGCCGGACTCTTGAGCTGTGGCAGAGCTAACAGCAGCGAGTCCAGGCTCTCCTTGCCGATCTGCTCGAGCGCCATTTCCGCGGCCGAGCGGACGGTGAACAGCCTGTCCGACAGGGTGCGGACCAGGTCCGGGATTGCCGCCGGGTTCTTAAGCTTGCCGCACGCTTCGGCCGTGACGATGCGCGACGGCTCGTAGCTGTCCTTCAGGAGATAGAGGATGCGGGGTATTACCAGTGAGTCGCCGATGTCGCCGAACGAGCCGGCCGCGCGCCGCGGGCTGATTCGGTCTTCTTTCAAGGCCACCAGCAGGGATTCGACCCCGTCCCGGCCGTCCTTGCCCAGCTTGCCCAAGAGGTAGGCGGCATTGCTCCGGGCGTAGAGCCGCTCATCCCTCAGCGCCTTGAACAGGAACGGCTTGGCCGTGTCCGGGAATGCTTTGACCAGTTCCTCGATGGCCCGCAATTCGAGCCCATCCTTGGTGTCGGCCTTCTTTTCGAATACGTACTCGACCGCGCGCCTGCCCAGCGCGTTGAACTGCTTGCGCGCCTGCCTGACCCGGGCCCGGGCATTGCCCACTTCCCAGGTCGCGTCGATCTTGAACAGGGACTCGATCGGCACCGCCAGGGTGTCTATCTCGGCCACCTGGGCCGTGTCGCCTTCGTCCGCCTCGTCACCCGGCACCGGCACGTTCGACAGGTCCGCGCCCGCGCCGTAGGTGCCGTTTATCCAAAACGAGGAGTCAGCGCCCGGCGTGCCGGACAGGTAGTAGTCATGGCCCGCGAGGTCGAGGAAATTGCCGATGCTCGCGAACCCGCGCGCCGGGTGCCCGCCTGCCGGGTCCACCCCGGTGTAATAGTCGTCGCCGGTCACGTCACAGAACAGGCCGACCGAGTTGGTCAGGCCCACGCCCTGGCCGCTCGATGCGTAGACGTCGTTGCCCTTCCTGTCGAGCAGCAGCCCGACCGACAGGTCATGGCCCTGGCCCTGGGAAGGCCCGAGCCGTGAGTAGTACACGTCATTGCCCTGTTCGTCGATGAGCGCACCCACGGACAGGTGGATGCCCGCGCCCTGCGAGTACTGCGCGGCCATATAGTGGTCATAGCCCTCGCCGTCATACAGCATTCCCAGGCTGTACCAGTAGGAAGTGCCCTGGGCGTACACCTCGGCGTCGTAGAAGTCGTTACCCGATTTGTCGTAGAGCAGCGCGATGCCGCCGGCCGCGTCCGGCCGCCAGCCGATTGAGAAGCCGTGGCTGAACGAGCGGTACTCGTGCGGGAGCAGCGGCTCGTGCAGGTATCGGCCGCCCGCGTAGTAGTCGTCGTTGCCCGCGTACTCGGCCAGGAGGCCGTAGCCCCAGGTCGAGGAGAATCCCATGCAATACCCGGTCGAGCGATAGCAGTCCCGTCCCTGGATCTCAGACAACAGGCCGGCGCCGAAATGGCCCGCGCCCTGAGCGCAGAACCCGGCATCATAGATGTCGTCGCCCTGCCGGTCCACAAGCAGCCCGGTGCCGAAGATGCCGCAGGCCTGGGAGTAGTGACTGGCCCGGTACACGTCGTTCCCTGACCAGTCGATGAGCACGCCGCACCCGAACAAGGCTGCGCCCTGGGCGAACATCCGGTCGCTCTGGTACCGGTCATTGCCGCCCAGGTCGAACACGACTGAGAAAGGTGAACCCAGGAACCCAACCGCCCCGCCCGCCCGGTTGAAGTAGTTGTCGTCGCCGCCCGGTTCAATGATGAGGCAGCATTCGCGCCGATACGCATTGTCCAGTTTCGAGCCGACCACCACCAGCCCGTACTCGGTCTCAAGGACGAAACGCACCTCACCCGAGATTCCCTCGACCTCGAACAGAGGCGCTTCTAGGCCGGACTCCGTCGGCGCGTCGAGCAGCTTCTCGGCCTCGACCGCGGCCAGCACTACCGCGAGGCCGGACATGGACAGCGCCTTGCGGTCTAGCTTACGCGTGTAACCTAATATGGTCTCGGCCTTTACATCCTGGGACGTGTCATACTCTTTGCCGAACTCGCGGTGCAGGCTGCCGGCAATCGACCTCTCGGAGCTGTCTTCGGCGTCGCGCCAGAAGTCCGGCGCTTCGCCCAGCAGCCGGTCGAGTTCAGTCGCGGTCAGACCTCTGACCGACTGCTCCAGATACTTGTCCCCCACCCGGTAACCGGCCAGCACCGTGTTGATGGCCGCGGCCAGCGGCCCGGGCAGCCGCTCGGTCCCGGCCGTGCCCGTCCTCGCCTCGAGCGCAATCGCCTTGCGCAGCACCGCGCTGTCCCTGGCGCCGATTCCGCAGTCGGTCTCGTGCCACTCGTGCAGCAGCAGGCGCAGCGGGTTGTCTTCAAACGACCGGCAGAGCGCGGCCGACGAGTCGGTGTACACCGCGGTCTGGAGCGGGTCATCCAGGCAACGGTCCACCGCCTTCAGCCTGAAGAAACTGTCCGCTGACCACTGCTTGAGAAACCCCAGTTCCCCGGTCTTGATGCCCAGCACGTTCAGACCTTTGTCCAATTCGGCCTGTTGCTCAGGCGCGAACCCGGCGCCCGCACCCAGCGCGGCCGCCACTGCCAGTGTCAACAGCACTCTCATGGCTCCTCCTGAAGTCCCGGGCCCGGACCGCGCTGAACCTCGCTGTCCGGGCCCGGAAAAAGTCGCTTCGTATTCTCTCGGCTCAGCGCCGGCTCACGACCCGACGCCCATCGTATCAACCGCCTTCTTGATCTCGTCGACCGACGCGCCGTCCTCGATGGTCGTCAGGTCGCCCAGCTTGGCGCCCTCGACCAGGCCTTTGAGCACCCGGCGCATCACCTTGCCCGAACGGGTCTTGGGCAGCGTCCGGACAAACTGGACGTCCCGGGGCGCGGCAATCGCGCCGATCTTCTCGCGCACGAGGTTGATAATCGACTTGCGGGTCTCGGCAGTCGGCTCGGCGCCGTGCTTGAGCACCACGAAACCGACCACCGCCTGGCCTTTCAGCTCGTCGGCGACGCCGATGGCCGACGCCTCAGCGACCGCTGGGTGCCCGGATATGACCTCCTCGACCTCCCGCGTGCCCAGCCGGTGACCGGCGATGTTGATGACCTCGTCCGCCCGGCCCAGCACCCAGAAGTAGCCGTCTGCGTCCTCGATGGCGTAGTCGCCGGTGTAGAACAAGAGCTTGTCCTTGAAGTGCCGCCAGTAGGTCTGCAGGTAGCGCTCGTCGTCGCCCCAGATTCCTAGGAACGTCCCGGCGGGCAGCGGCGGCCGCGACACCAGAAGCCCGCGCTGGCCCCGCGGCACTTCGACGCCGTTCTCGTCCACGACCTGGAGGTCCCAGCCGTACACCGGCCGCGTCGGCGACCCGGGCTTGAACTCGAGCATCTCGACGCCCGGCATGTTGGACAGCATCGGCCAGCCGCTCTCGGTCTGCCAGTAATGGTCGATGACCGGCTTGCCCAGCGCGTCCTTGGCCCAGCGCCACGTCGGCTCGTCCAGCGGCTCGCCGGCCAGGAAGATGTAGCGCAGCGACGACAGGTCGTGCTGCTTGAACCAGCTCTCCGGAAACTTGCGCAGCATCCGCATCGCGGTCGGCGCGGAGAACATCACGTTGACCTTGTGCTTCTCCACCACCTCCCACCAGATGCCCGGGTTCGGGTAGTCGGGCGTGCCCTCGAACACCACCGTCGTCAGGCCGTAGAGCAGCGGCCCGTAGACGACGTAGCTGTGCCCGACCGTCCAGCCGAAGTCCGAAGTCGAGAAGTAGACGTCCCCTTCCCGGCAGCCGTAAATCAAAGGCATCGAACAGTGGAGCGCGGTCATGTGCCCGCCGGTGTCGCGGACCACCGCCTTCGGCCGGCCGGTCGTGCCCGAGGTGTAGAGCAGGTAGAGCGGGTGGTCGGACTCGACCGGCACCGGCTCCACTTTCTCGCCCCGGTGCTTCGCCAGCTCATCGGACCACACGAGGTCCCGGCCCGCGACCCGGTTCCACGCCGTGATGCCGCGGTCAAACACCAGCACCTTCGGCACCTTGTTCTTGGCCTGCGCCAACGCCTGGTCGATAATCGCCTTGAGCTCGACCGTCTTGGTCTTGCGTTTCCCCGCGTCGGCGCAGATGACGAGCTTCACCCCGGCGTCGTCGATCCGGTCGGCCAGCGCGTCGGTCGAGAACCCGGCGAACACCACCGAGTGAATCGCGCCGATGCGGCAGCAGGCCAGCATCGCCACCATCGTCTCCGGTATCATCGGCGAGTAAACGAGCACCCGGTCGCCCTTGCCGACACCCTGTTCCCTGAGCACGGCGGCGCAGGCGCACACCTCGGTCAGCAGCTCGGCATAGGTGAGCCGGGCGCTCTTGCCCGTCTCCGGGCTTTCCCAGATGACCGCGACCCGGTCGCCGTGCCCGGCCGCCACGTGCCGGTCCACGGCGTTGTAGCACATGTTGGTCAGCCCGCCGGCGAAATACGGGTAGAACCCCTCCCGGCTGCGGTCCAGCACCCGGTCCCACTTCCGGAACCAGTGCAGCTTCTCGGCCTGCTCCTGCCAGAATGAGTCGGGCTCGGCGATGGCGCGCCGGGCGGTCTGCTCGTAGTTACCCACTAGACAAGGTCCTTTCTGGTAATTGTCGGACGAAGAAGACGCCGCTAGAGCGGCTCGACCAGCATGAGCGGCTGGCCGTATTCGACCGAATCGCCGTCCTGCACCAGGATGTCAACTATCCGACACTTCTTCTCGGCCTGAATCTCGTTCATCAACTTCATCGCCTCGATGATGCACAGCGCCTGGCCCGGCTCCACCGTCTCGTTCTTCTCGACGAAGTTGGCGGCGTCGGGCTTGGGGCGCAGGTACACCGTGCCCACCATCGGCGACACGATCTCCTCCGACTTGGCCGAAACGGGCGGCGGCTGGACCGGCCGGGACGCCGACTCGGCGGCGGACGGGGAAGGCGACGTTTCGGCGGGAGGTCGCGGCTCGGGCCGGGGCGGGCCGGGCGGCGGCATCGCCACCAGGGCGGCCGGGTCGGCGGTGCCCCGGCGCAACCTGACCTTGTCCTTCTTGTACTCCCATTCCAGCTCGGTCACCTGGTAGTGGGCCAGGAGCTCGATGAGCTCGCGCACCGCCAGGATGTCGATTTCCTCTTTGCGCGGCAGCGGCGGTTTCGACGCGGCTGCCGGCTGGGCCGGGGCTTCCTTCTTCGGCTCGGCCTTCGGCTCCGCGGCGGTCGGGTTCTTGCGCCAGTTGAAGAACTTGAGCGCCACCTCGGGGAACAAGGCATAGGACAGGTAGTCCTCTTCCTTCTGAACCAGGTCCTTGGCGAGTTCTTTTCTCACCTTGGCCATGACCGGTTCCAGCCGGTCCGCCGGCCGGCCCTTGACCGGCTTCTCGCTACCCAGGATCTTCGCCAGCACCGCCTCGCGGATCGGCGCCGGCGACCGGCCGTACAGCCCCAGGCAGTAGTCCTTCACTTCCTTGGGCACCAGCTTGTACCGCTCGCCGGCCAGCACGTTCATCACCGACTGCACGCCGACAATCTGGCTGGTCGGGGTCACAAGCGGCGGGTACCCCAGGTCCTCGCGGACCCGCGGCACCTCCTCCAGCACCTCGTTCAGCCGGTCGGTCGCCTTCTGGTCCCGGAGCTGCGACAGCAGGTTGGACGCCATGCCGCCGGGAATCTGGTGGGTGATGACCATCGAGTCCACCACCTTGTTGCCCGGGATGCACCGGCCCTCGCCCGCCCGCTCGAAATGGTCCTCGACCTTCTCCATCGCCTTGAGGTTCAGCCCCGGGTCCCGGTCGGTCCCGGAGAAGCAGGCGACCAGCGACTCGGCCGCCGGCTGGGAGGTCATGAACGCCAGCGCCGAGGTCGCGGTGTCGATGACGTCCACCCCGGCCTCGGCGGCCCGGACGTAGGTCGCCACCGCCATGCCGCTCGAGGCGTGGCAATGCAGCTGCACCGGCAGCCCGATTTCCTCCTTCAGCGCCGTCACCAGCTCGAACGCGGACCGGGGCGCGAGGATGCCGGCCATGTCCTTGATGCAGATCGAATCGATGCCCATCTCGTGCTGCTCCTTCGCCCGGGCCACGTAGTAGTCGAGCGTGTGCACCGGGCTGATGGCGTAGCAGAGCGTGCCCTGGGCGTGCCGGCCGGCCGCCTTGACGTACTGGACCGCCTTCTCGAGGTTGCGCGCGTCGTTGAGCGCGTCGAACACCCGGAAAATGTCCATGCCGCGGTCGGCGGTCCGCTTGACGAACTCCTCGAGCAGGTCGTCGGGATAGTTGCGGTACCCCACCACGTTCTGGCCGCGCAGCAGCATCTGCAGGCTGGTCTTCTTGATGCGCTTGCGGATTTCGGAGAGCCGTTCCCAGGGGTCCTCATTCAGGTAGCGCAAGCCGACGTCGAACGTCGCCCCGCCCCACATCTCCAGCGACAGGTAGCCGACCTGGTCCAGGTAGTCGAGGACCGGCAGCATGTCATCCAGCCGCATCCTGGTCGCCCAGAGCGACTGGTGGGCATCGCGCAGGGTCGTGTCGGTAAACTTGACAGGATTGCTAGCCATAGTGTTCTACAATCGCTTGGGTTACGAGTTCGAGCGCGAGCGCCCGTGAACCTTTGACGAGAAGTGTATCTCCCGGTCGCACCATGTCAAACAAGTCGGGCAGCAGCTCCCGGCTCGAGCCGTAAAGCCGTATCTTGCCCGGCTCCCTCCCCGCCTGCACCGCCACGGCGGCCGCGTGGGCGACCTCGTGCCCGACGAAGGCCACGCGGTCAACACAGCCCGCCACCCACTGCCCGAGCTCGGTATGAGCCCGGGTCGAGTGCCCGCCCAGCTCGAGCATGTCGCCCAGCACCGCCACGCGCCGGCCCGGCTCGGCGTTGGCGCAGAGCAGCCTTATCGCTTCGCGCATCGACTGCGGGTTGGCGTTGTAGCAGTCGTCAATCAGGGTCAGACGCCCCAGCTTCCGGACGGCGAGCCTTCGGGGCGCCGGCTCGAACTCAGCCGTGGCCCGGGCGATGCGCTCGAAGTCCATCCCCAGAGCAGAACATGCGGCGCAGGCGGCGAGGCAGTTCGCAACCTGGAAGCGTCCCGGCACCGGCAGCCGCACCGGGAACTCGCCCTGGAGTCTGAACTCAACGCCATCAAGCCCGAGCTCGCGTACGTCGGTCGCGAACACGTCCGCCCGCTGTTCCACTCCAAAGGTCAGGACCCGGCAGCGGGCGTACTTCCGGCCGATGTCAGCAACCAGCGGGTCGTCGGCGTTCAGCACCGCGCAGCCGGTCTCGGGCAGCGCCTCGAGCAGCTCGGCCTTCTCCCGCGCCACCCCGGCCCGGTCCTTCATGAACTCAAGGTGGGAATCGCCGATGTTGGTGACGATTCCGACCTCGGGTCGACAGATGTCGGCCAGTCGGGCCGTGCCGCCCAGCTCGTTCATCTCGATCTCTAACACGCCGACCTGTGTGTCAGCCTCAAGCCTGAACACGGTCAGCGGAACGCCGATGTCGTTATTGTAGTTACCCTCGGCCCTCACCACTCTGAACCTGGACGCCAGCATCGCGCCGGCCATCTCCCGGGTCGTGGTCTTCCCGTTACTGCCGGTGACAGCGACCACCCTGACCGCCAGCGTCGAGCGATAGAACCCGGCCAGGTCCGCAAGCGCCTTCCTGGTATCGTTGACCAGGATGGCCGCGCCCGAGTCCGGCAGCCGGTCTGCCCTGCTGACCACGAACCCGGCCGCGCCGGCCTTCGCGACCTCGCCGAGAAACGAATGCCCGTCGAATCTCTCGCCCTTGATGGCAATGAAGAGCTCCCCGGGCTTCACCTTGCGCGAGTCAATCGCAACTCCGCAGACCTCACCCCGGGCTGGCCGGACCAGGGTCCCGCCGGTCGCGAGTAGTACCTGGTCAATAGTCAGGGTCTTCATACGATGAGCATCGCGTCGCCGAAGCTGTAGAACCGGTACCGCTGCTCGATTGCGTGCCGGTACGCGGCCAGCACCCTGTCCCGGCCGGCAAAGGCCGAAACCAGCATCAGCAATGTGGACTTCGGCAGGTGAAAATTCGTCAGCAGCGCGCCGGTGACCTTCCAGTCATAGCCCGGGTAAACATACAGCTTCGTCATGCCGCTGCCCGCCCGCACTCGGACCTCGGGCACGTTCAACTGTTCAACGGTTGAACCGTTCAACTGCCCGACTCGGTCTGCCTGTCCTTCCAGCGTCCGAACCGTCGTCGTGCCCACGCATACTACTCTCCGTCCCTGCTCGAGTGCCTCGTTCACCATCCGGGCCGCCTTCTCACCCAACTCGAACCACTCCTCGTGCATTGTATGGTCCTCGACCCTGTCGACCTTCACCGGTCGGAATGTTCCCAGCCCGGCGTGGAGCGTGACCCGGCACTGCTCGACGCCCATCCTCTCGAGTTCCGCCAGCAACTCGGGCGTGAAGTGCAGCCCCGCCGTTGGTGCGGCCACAGCGCCGTCGCGCTCCGCGTACACCGTCTGGTAGCGCGCGGGCCGCTCGTACTTCTTCCGTATGTAGGGCGGCAGCGCGTATTCGCCGCGCTCGGTCATCAACGGCCTCGCGTCTGCGGGCTCGAATCTCACCAACCGCGCCCCATCCGGCCGCCGCTCCGTCACCTCGGCCACGTAGCCGTCGAGCGCGACCCTGGTGCCCGGCCGCGCCTTGCGGGCCGGCCTTGTCAGCGCTTCCCATGTCCCGGTTTCAAGCTCGCGCAGCAGCAACAGCTCCAGCCTGCCGCCGGTCGGCAGCCGGCCGAACAGCCGTGCCGGAATCACCCGCGTGTCATTCAGCACCAGCAGGTCTCCGTCCCTGAGCCAGTTCCTGATATCCGGAAAACGCGCGTCGTGGACCGCGCCGGTCGAGCGCTCCAGCACGAGCAGCCGGGACTCGTCCCGCCTGGCCGCCGGCTCCTGGGCGATGAGCGCAGGTGGCAACCGGTAGTCGAAGTCAGCTACGCGCAATTGACGCTAAGCGAGCTCACGGCCGGTGATGAGCCGGAACGCCTCACGGTATCGGCGGCTGGTTCCTTCGATGACATCGGCCGGCAGGTTCGGCGCAGGCGGGGTCTTGTTCCAGCCGATACGCTCGAGGTAGTCGCGCACGAACTGCTTGTCATAGCTCTCAGGCGAGATACCGGGCCGGTATGCGGCCGCGTCCCAGAAGCGTGACGAATCCGGAGTCAGTGCCTCGTCAATCATGATGAGCTCTCCCTCGAACATCCCGAACTCGAACTTGGTATCCGCGATGATGATGCCCCGGCCGCGTGCGTACTCCTCGGCCTGCCGATAGACCGCCAGGGCCGCGTCGCGGGCCCGGCCGGCGATGTCCGCTCCGACCAGCTCGACCATCCTCGCGAACGAGATGTTCTCGTCGTGCCCGGTCACGGCCTTGGTGGCGGGCGTGAATACCGGCTCGGGCAGCTTGTCCGCCTGGCGCAGACCCGCCGGCAACTCGATGCCGCACACCCGGCCCGACCGCTGGTACTCTTTCCACCCGCTGCCTGCCAGATACCCGCGCACTACGCACTCGACCGGCAGGGGTCTAGCTTTCCTCACCAGCATCGAGCGGCCGACAAGCTGCTCTTCATACGGCCTGAGCGCCAGTGGAAACGCGGCCGGGTCCGTGGTGACCATGTGGTTGGCCACCAGGTCAGCGGACCGACGGAACCAGAACTCCGACAAGCCGGTCAGAACCTTGCCCTTGTCCGGAATCGGGTCAGGCAGCACCACGTCGAACGCCGACAAACGGTCAGTGGCAACAATCAGCAGGCTGCCGTCTACCTCGAAGATGTCCCTGACTTTGCCCTGGGCGACCCGCTCGACTCCCGGGAGTTCTGTCCTGGCAACCAACATCCTGGCTCCCTGCGGGTGCTACTTCGCGGCGAGCTGGCGGCTGACCCGGCGCGATGCCTTGACCGCGTCCACCGCCTGCCGGCAACGGAACCCGCGCAGCCTCGCTGCCAGCCGCTTGTCCTCGAGCGCAAGCATCGCGACCGCCAGCAGACCCGCGTTGGCCGCTCCGGACTTGCCGGTGGCCACGGTCGCTACCGGCACGCCCTTGGGCATCTGGACTGTGGACAGCAGCGCATCCAGACCACCCAGGCCCGCGTCCAGCGGCACACCGATGACCGGCAGAATCGTATGGCTGGCAATGACCCCGGCCAGGTGCGCGGCATTGCCGGCTCCGGCAACAATGACCTTGAGGCCCTGCTTCTCGGCGTCGTGCGCGAAGGCGCGGCACCGGTCCGGCGTCCGGTGCGCGGAAATCACGTGGGCTTCGTAGGGGACGTTGAACTGCTTCAGTATCCGGGCAGCTTCGAGCATGGTCTCGGCGTCGCTCTCGCTGCCCATCACAACGGCAACCAGCGGCTTGGGTTTCTTAGCCATGGCTGATGATAAAGTCCGGCCCGGCTGTTGTAAAGCCGGGCCGGGTCAGTTGGCCGCTGCTCAGCGGCCGGCCGACTGGCGGCCGATTTCGTATCCCTGCTCGATGCACTTGACGTTGACCGGGATGAGCTTGGGTTTCTTCCCGAACTCGTGCTTAACCATCTCGAGGATGCGCTCGATTGGCACCAGGCCGCTCGCGCCCACGTACGCGCCCAGCATCACCATGTTGGCCGCCTTGCCGGTGCCGGCCTCGATCGCCAGCTTGTTGGCCGGGACCTCGACCACTTTCAGGTCCGGCCGCTCCGGCCGGACGTTGATCAGCGACGTGTTGACGACCGCGAAGCCGCCCGGCTGGAGCGCCGGGCAGAACTTCTCGAGCGAGGGCCGGTTCATCACCACCGCGTCCCTGGGGTTGGTGACGATCGGCGACGCAATCGGCGTGTCGCTGATGATGACCGTGCAGTTGGCCGTGCCGCCGCGCATCTCCGGCCCGTACGACGGCAGCCAGACCACCTCTTTGCCCAGCTCCATCCCGGTCTCGGCCAGGAGCTTGCCGGCCAGCATCACTCCCTGGCCGCCGAAGCCGGCGAAGACTGTTTCCACCTGCATCTCAGGCTCCCTTCTCGGCCGCGGGTGCCGCCGGCTCGTCGGGCTTCTTGAAGTTCTGCACCGGGTAGTATGGCATCATCGTCTGCTCCAGCCACCTGGTGGCCTCGAACGGCGGCAGCGCCCAGTTCGTGGGACAGGTCGACAGCACCTCGACGAAGGCGAAGCAGCGATTCTCGACCTGGAGTCGGAACGCTTCCTTGATTGCGCGCTTGGCCTTGACAATCTGCTGAGGGCTGTGGACCGACACGCGCTCGACAAACGCCGGCGTCTTCAGGCTGGCGATCAGCTCGCACATCCGTACCGGGAAGCCGACGTCTGCGACGTTGCGGCCCGCCGGACTGGTGGTGGTCACCTGGCCGGGCATCGTGGTCGGCGCCATCTGGCCACCGGTCATCCCGTAGATGGCATTGTTCACGAAGATAACCGTGAACTTCTCCCCGCGGTTGGCGGCATGGATGATCTCGGCCATGCCGATTGAGGCGAGGTCGCCGTCGCCCTGGTAGGTGAAACAGATCAGGTCGGGCCGCGCCCGCTTGATGCCGGTCGCAAGAGCAGGGGCGCGGCCGTGGGCCGCCTGCTGGAAGTCCATGTTGAAGTAGTTGAATGCGAGCACCGAGCACCCGACCGGCGCGATACCGACCGTCCGCTCGCGCAGGCCCAGTTCGTCAATCACCTCGGCTACGAGCCGGTGGATGATGCCGTGGGTGCAGCCCGGGCAGTAATGGGTGGTTGCCGACGTGAGCGATTCGGGTCGCTTGAACAGAGTTTTCACGACTTGCCTCCATTCAGATGGGACTTGACTGCGGCGACGACTTCCTCCGGCGAGGGAACGATACCGCCGGACCTTCCGAAGAAGTAAACGGGCTTCTCGTGCCCCATCGCACAGCCCACGTCCTCGACCATCTGGCCCATCGACATCTCGACCGACAGCAGGAACTCGGCCTTGCGCCCGAGCTCGAGGATCTTGTCACCCGGGAACGGGAAGAGCGATATCGGCCGCAGCAGCGCCGCCGCTATCCCCTGCTCGGCAAGCTGGGCAATCGCGGTCTTGCAGATACGCGCGGTGGTGCCGTAGGCGACGAGCAGCACGCGGTACGGCTTATCGGTGCTGTACTCCTCGAACCGCACCTCATCGCGCTTCATCTTCTCGTACTTGGCAGCCAGCACGTTGTTGAGCCGCTCCTCGGCGTTCGGGTCAAGGTACAGCGAGTTCACGACGTTGGGTTTGCGGCCCTTCGCCCCGGTCGTTGCCCAGTCCTTGGGCGGCAGCGGTGGGAACTCGGGCTGCTTGAACTCGACCGGCTCCATCATCTGGCCGATCATCCCGTCGCCGATGACGATGACCGGGTTACGGTACCGGTCGGCCCGGTCAAAAGCCAGCGGCATTATGTCGACCGCTTCCTGCACCGAGGCGGGCGCCAGCACCAGGCAGCGGTAGTCGCCGTGTCCGCCGCCCTTCACGGCCTGGAAATAGTCGCCTTGCGACGGCAGGATGCCGCCGAGGCCCGGGCCGGTCCGCACGATGTTCACGAATACCGCCGGCAGCTCGGCCGCGGCGATGTAGCTGATGCCTTCCATCATCAGGCTGATGCCCGGACTGGAAGACGTCGTCCACGCGCGGACGCCGGTGCCGGCTGCGCCGTAGACCATGTTCGCGACCGCTACCTCGCTCTCCGCCTGCAGGTAAGCTCCGCCGACCTCGGGCATCCGCCGCGCCAGGTACTCGGCCACCTCGGACTGGGGCGTCAGCGGGTAGCAGAAGTAGCACAGCCCGCCGGCCCGAATCGCCGACTCGGCGATTGCCTCGTTGCCCTTCATCAATACTTTCGCCATTGCAGCTCCCCTATGCCGCGTCGTCCTGCTCGACGGTTATCGCCACGTCCGGGCAGGAGAACGCGCAGAACCGGCAGCCGATGCACTTCTCCTGGGCCTGCACGCTGGAGAAGAAGTAGCCCTTGTCGTTTATCTCCTTCGACATCCCCAGCACACCCTTCGGGCATGCGTGGTTGCACAGCTCGCAACCCTTGCACCGGTTGCGTTCGATCGTCACCTTGAACTTCTTGGGCATAACACTCCTTATCTGCTGATTCTGAACTTGCCCAGCCAGTTGGAAAGCTCCCACGGCTTGAGCATCATTCGGTCCAGTGCCATCACCGGGTAGCGGACGTCGAGCGAGTCGAACAGCCCGCGCGCCATCGCCACCAACGCTATCCGCGCACCGGTTCTCGCGGCCACCTGCTCGGCCAGCGCAACTCCCTCAAGAACCACTTCGGGCGTTGTCTCGTCCACCAGGTGCGAGTTCACGACCAGCGAACCGAGCCTGACCCCGCACGCCCGGCTGATCTCCTCCATCATCCTCAGTGTCCCGTCCAGGTCGCGTGTCCGGGGTCGGCGCGAGTTCAGGACGAACATCCCGTCGATCGAATCCGGGCTCACCTGCGGCACCAGCGACGCCATCACCCGCGCGCCGACCGGGTCGCCGCCCATGTCGAGAATCACGTGTCCCCGGCTCGACTGGATCGCACCCTTCACCTCGGGCACGATGATCGGCAGGTCCGCCTCGGCCAGCGCACCGGACGGCACCAGGAACCTGATGCCGGACTTCGACAGCTCGGCCTGCACCAATCGGCTTCGGAAATACGGATTCACGATGTCCAGGTCCGCGACCGCGACCGGCCGGCCCAGGGCCCTGAGTTTGACCGCGAGGTTCACCGCTACTTCGGTCTTGCCGGACCCGAACCCGCCGGAGACCATGACGACCCGCGCCAGGCCGGCGAGGAACTCCTCGGCGCCGCGCCACGCCGCGGTGTGTTCACTGGTAATCGTCATGTTATCGGGAACAGAAGCATACCAATAAGACCGGTTCGGTCAACCCGGTACCGGCTCCCAAGAACCGATATGAGAAGCCACGTGCTGCGTCCTCGCAGTTCCTAGGCACGAAACCCACGAATAGTGAGAGGACTTCAGCCAGACTCCAGTCGCACCAGGCAGGTTCGGGCGCCGTCCGGTTGTGGTAGACTTGCTACTGACGGACATTCCTTGACTTATGCTTCGTGCTCTTCGTGTTTTCGTGGCGCTACTTCGGTTCCGGGGCGGCTGCTCAGAACAACGCCAGCGCGTTCTCGATGGCTGCGAGCGCGGCCCGGTTGGCCTGCCCGCAGGCTGTGAGCAGTTCAGCCGCCGGCTCAACATCGTCCGTTCCCCACGCCGCGCCGGGAGTTAACGTCTGCTTCAACTGCTCAAGGTTCTTCCGTGACCGCTCGAGCTCCATGGCCGCGGCGGCCAGCTCCTTCGATGCGCCGGAGGTCATGCGCGCCAGCCGCGCAAGAAACCCGGCCGCGAGCATCTGCAGTTCCCAGTAGCAGGCCAGGTTGTAGGCATTGCCCGTCGGTTCGTAGTCGCCGCCCTGAAGCGCGCCCGCCCAAGTATCGAAGGCATCGGGGCCGTGGGCAAAACCCGGCCAGAACGCCGCGTGCCGGCCGGAAAGCAGCCCCGCGGCCCGGACAAGTGCCTGCGCGCCGGCCCGGGCGGAGACGGTCTCGACCTTGTTCCCGAAGAATACGGCGCCCAGCTTGCCCGACCCGGGCAGGCGGTCGTACGGGACCGGCTGCTCCCGCTCCTGGGCGGGACCGAGCGTGCGGTCGGTCTTCCGCCAGTCCACGCTTCGGGCCGAGCGCACGATGTAACCGGCTTCGTCATACCCGTACACCACCGCGAACTCGGGAGACCCGGCCGCGCCCCAGACCACGCAGCATCGTCCGGCATCTACCTCCTGCTTCACCCGCTCGAACAGCTCCTCCAGCGGCCCCCGGGCGTCGGCGCCGGCCTCGGTGAACACGATCTCGGTCTCAAGGCCCAGTGCCTGCAGCCCGGACTGCAGCGTCAGCCAGTCGAATGATGTCACTGCCGCCGGGCTCAGCCGCTCGTCGACGTTCACGACAAACGCGTAGCCGCTCATCCCGGCGACGTCGGTGAAATCGCATTTCACACCCCGCGCGCGCAGCACGCTGGTGCAGCATCCGACCAGGCTGACCCACGACCAGGGCGGCTGCAACCGGACGTTGACGGTTTTCACTTGCGCGGTTCCAGCCATTCCAGCGGGTCGACCGACTTGCCCTCTTTGCGGACCTCGAAGTGCAGCGTATCGCTGACGAACCCGACCACCTGGCCCGGGCTGACTCTCGCGCCCACCGCGACCGCGATGCTGTCCAGCCGCGAATACACCGAGTGCAGCCGCTCGCCGTGGTCGAGAATCACCATCTTGCCGTAACCCATGAACCGTTCAGCGAAGCTCACCCGGCCTTCGTACGCGGCCCGGGCCGGCGCGCCCCTGGAACAGGTAATGTCGATGCCCTGGACACGGGTCTTGGTACCGTAGAGCGAGTCTATCCTGAGCCCGAACCGGGCGCACAGCGTGCCGACCGCGGGCCAGCCGAGCTTGCCTTGGCGCTTGTCGGTCACCGGCGTAGAAGGCGCGGGTCTTTTCGGCGCGACCGGGAAACCCGGATGGACAGCACGCCCGTAGCGCGGGCTGGCAGCGTAGAACGCCGCGCAGCCCGCAACCAGGATCAGCGCCGCCGGGGCCAGCCGGTGAACCACGAGAGCATATTACCAAGGAGAGCCGCAAAGCAAAGCCCGGCTTTCGCCGGGCCGGGCAGTGGAGGCGGCGGGAATCGAACCCGCGTCCGAAGAGTTCGGAACCAGGGCTCTACATGGTTATTCAGTCTTTAATCGTCAACCGGTTGTTTGCCGACTGACAGGCGCAACCGGTCCAGCCCCAGTGCGAATCCGGCAGGGACCCTGAGACACAACCCCCGCCTTGATCACCCTTATATACCCCGAAGCCGCGCCGGGTGAGCTCGCGGTCCGAGGAGCCGCCTAACTGTTAGGCAGCCAGTGCGTAGCTGTTATTGGCAGCTGTGTTTCCCTGGACATATTAACGAGGCTGCCAGGGAACCTCGCCATGCACCCGGGCCCCTCAGCACTCCGTCGAAGCCAGTCGCCCCCAGACGAAGCAGAAGAGGCCTTTCCAGATTGTCGACCAATTCTATACCGGAGCCGAAGCAGAGTCAAGGAGTGTACCGCCAAGGTCGCAAAGGCGGACCGGACAAAGGACGCCAAGGGATGCAACTCCCCGTTCCGGCCCTCTTGGCGCACCCGCAAGCACGCCTTACCGTTGTCTGTCTCTTGGCGCTCTTGGCGGTCGTTCGCAGCCTAGTTCCTGCGGGCGGCGAGCCGGGCCTTGAGCCTGGCCCGCGCTTCGGGGGCTCCGGGCGAACGTCGCAGCGCGATGGGCGCGCCTACCCAGAAGTACTTCTCCCGGGCCTCGTTCAGGCCGTTGTAGTAACCGTAGCCCACGCCCCGGACGTTGCCGTAGTCGCCCGGCTCTATCGCGGGGCCGTAGCCGGCGACGACCAGCGCCGAACCGTCGCCTTCGAGCACGTCCATCACCTGCGACGGGAACACCCGGCCGGGCGGTATCGCCAGGAAGGTGTCGCCGACCAGCGTGTCGAGCTCGAACTCGTAGTCGTCCCACTCGTAGCTGGAGTCCAGGAAATCGTAGCTGGCGTAGGCCGTCAGGTAGTACCACTGCGCGCCCGGCGAGCTGCGCCAGGTGACGACGAGCGTCGATTCCAGGTCGAGAATGTAGCTGTCGCCCGGCGGGCTGGTCAGGCCGAAGTTGCCGGGCATGACGATCCGCGCGAAGGCGCTGCCCCAGTAGTGGGTGACATCGAGCTGGTAGTAGCGGTAGCTGGAGAAGTAGTCGTAGTCCCCGTACCGGTAGCTGGCCCACGAGTAGTAGTACGCCGGCACCGGGCGGTCGTTCACCTCGACGACCGGCACCATCCGCAGGCCCTCGTGGTCATACACCTCGAAGTCCCGTTCGTGCTCGACCGTCCCGTCGTAATACTCGACCCGGTAGAGGTAGCCGGTGACCAGCGGTTCGCG